>Ga0308418_1000160_pt1 | contig 43615 bp, 41 predicted proteins | sample HotsprSampleR4cd_FD_203517 | JGI IMG/M metagenome (GOLD analysis project Ga0308418, IMG submission 203517) | Hot spring phototrophic mat microbial communities from Mushroom Spring, Yellowstone National Park, Wyoming, United States - 20090729_R4cd ... | reverse complement strand
GCTTCTCCTTGCCGTAGCTGTCCAGCACCTGCACCTCGATGCCTGTATGCACGGGGTCGTTCTTGTCCCAAGTGCGCAAAAAGACGCCACTGTTGCCTTTGGGCGAGACCTTGAACTCCAGTTTCAGCTCGAAGTTTTTGTAGACGCCGTCGGCGTAGAGCATTCCGCCGCCGCCCTTGCCCGTGCAGTGGAGCGCGCCGTCGTCCACCACCCACGAGCCGTCCACGCCTGCGACCGTCCAGCCCTTGAGGCTCTCGCCGTCGAACAGCAGTTTCCAGCCGTCTTTCATCTCCTGTTCACTCAGCTGATTCGCCTGCTGGAGCGCGACGGCGACGCCGACCAGCAGCGCAAACACGCCTATCGGAAAAGCAATCGGTTGCGTTCGGGGTCTCATAGGCGCGTGATTCGACCCGCGCGTCGGGATTCCTGCAGGAGGCTCACACCTCGGGCGCGATGAACTGCTCCAAGTAGCGTTTGCCGATGAGGAAGCCCTCTTCGCGTCCGACGGCGGCGTCCTCGTGTTCGATGGATAGCACGCCGTTGTAGCCAACGCGCCGCAGTGCGCCGATATACTCGCCCCAGCGCACGCTGCCCATTCCGGGGATCACATACCGCCACCAGCCGCTGCCTTGATTGCCGACATACTCCAAGCGCGTGCGCATCACCTCCGTGTCTTTGGCGTGCGTGTGGAAGATGCGCGAGCCGAACAGGAACACCGCGTTGATGTAGTCGATCTGCTGCCACAGCAGGTGCGACGGGTCGAAGTTCAGCCCAAAATTCGGGTGCGGCACGACCTCGAACAGCCGCTGCCAGTGGTCTAACGCTTGGATGTTGGTGGCGAACCAGTTTTCGAGCGCGATATTGACCCCGCGCTCGCCTGCGTACTCGCACAGGGGATGGAACACTTCGGCGCAGTCTTCCTCGATGGTCTGCATCTTGCTCTTGCCTGGCACAGGATGTCCCGCGAGGGTGCAGACGACCTCCACGCCGAGCGCGTGCGCGATGTCGATGGCGCGTTGCATGCCTGCGTTGTTGCGGGCGCGCTCGGTCGGGTCGGGGTGCGTGTTGTTCGTATAGAAGGCGACGGCGGACAGGCGCACGCCTGTGCGCTCCATCAGTCGCTTCAGCGCGTCGGTGTCGGGGTTCTCCAGGTTCAGGTGCGGATGCCCGTACCCGCAGGCGAGTTCGAGCGTTTTGAACCCGTGTTTCTGCGCGAACTCGAAGACCTTCTCCAGCGGCTCGTTCGAAAACGGCGCGGTCAAGATGCCCACATGCATAGCACGGGCGCGATTCGGGGCGCGCGGGGCGATTCCTGCCGATTGCGTTGTGCCAATTCATAACTGGAGCTTGTGAAAGCAAGCGCAATCAATAACCCCCTCCGTAGGTTCTGATACCAATCGCCAAGCCAAAGTTCACAAAAAACAGCAGTTGATAACCCCCTCCTTAAGGTTCCCCCTGCAAGCATGGGGAACCAAGACCCTTCGGTTCCCCTCGCGAAGCAGGGGGAACTGAACCCCGTTTCGGTTCCCCTCGCGAAGCGGGGGGAACCTGCAGGAGGGGGGTAATTCATGAACTCTGAACGCGCAGTTGGTATTACGGGCGATTCCCTTCCAGCAGCAGGTAGCACATCGGGCAGCCGTACAGCCCCGTCTCGCGCACGCTGTCGGTCGTTGCGCCGCAGAAGGGGCAGGCGGCGTAGGTCTGGGGCGCGGGCTTGAGGCAACGCAGCCACTGTGTGAGGGGCACGCCCAGCGTGCGGCGCGTCCACGCAGCCGCGCACGATTCACACAGGCGCAGGCGTTGCAGCCCTGCCTGCGCCTGATAGGTCGCGGGACGCTCGCAATAGACGCAACTCATCGTCGCGCGCCGACGCCAAGCCGCACACCGTCCACACGCACGCGCTGGCGGAACTCCTTGATGATGCACGCGGTCAACTTGCCTGGCGTGCCCGCGCCAATCGGGCGGTGATCTAGTTCCACCATCGGGATAATCTCCGCCGCTGTGCCCGTCAGGAACGCCTCGTCGGCGGTGTAGACATCGTGCAGCGTCAGCCAGTCCTCCACGACGGGAATGCCCAAGTCGTTCGCGATTTCGATAACCGTACCGCGTGTAATCCCTTTCAGAATGCCACACGATGGGTGCGGGGTGCGCAGCACGCCGTCCGTGACGATGAACAGGTTGTCGCCCGTCGCTTCGGCGACATAGCCCTGCGCGTTGAGCATCAAGCCCTCGCCCGCGCCTTGTCGGTTCGCCTCAATTTTTGCCTGAATGTTCGCCACATAGCGCCCGATGGACTTGATGCGCGGATCCAGCGAATCGGGCGTCATCACGCGCGTGGAGACCGTCACCACCCGCACGCCCGACTCGTACATTTCGGGCGGATAGAGCGCCAAGCGCGTGATGGCGATCATCACATTCGGCGTCTGGTCGATGTTTTCGGGGTTCAGCCCGATGCCCGTACCGCGCGAGACCGAGATGCGGATATAGGCGTTCTCGGCGTTGGCGGCTTCTGCCGTGTCAATCACGCGCTGCTTGAGTTCGTCGTAGTCGATCATCCCCCGAATATCCAGATGGCGCACGCCGTCGTACAGCCGTTTGAGGTGGGGGTCTAACTTGAAGATGTTGCCGCTGTAGATACGGACGCCTTCGAATAGACCGTCTCCATACAGGTAGGCGTGGTCAAAGACGGGTAGGCATGCTTCCTCTAACGGGGTGATACGACCGTTCCAGTTGACCATCATTCGCATCGTCGCATAGCCTCCTTGTTTTGGGCGTCTCGCGGCGGAGGCGTCGGCGCTCCCGCCGACGAGAAGACCGCTGCCCATAGGGATTATACCCTATTCGCCTGCTTGGGCTAACATGTGCAGGAAGGCGCGTGCGGCGGCTTCGGGGTCAGTCGCGCCGACAATCGCCGAGATGACGCAAATCCCGTCTGCGCCCGCGTTGAGTACGGCAGGCGCGTTCTGGAGCGTGATGCCGCCGATGCCGAACACGGGGATTCGCACGGCGTGTTTGATGGCGCGCAGGCGTTCGGGTCCGACGGGCGCGCCCGCGTCGGGCTTGGTGTGCGTGGCGAACATCGGTCCGACGCCGAGGTAGTCCGCGCCGTCCGCTTCCGCCTGACGCGCCTCGTCGACGGTCTCTGCCGAGACGCCAATCAGCAGATGCTTGCCCGCGATGCGCCGCGCCAGCGACACGGGCAAATCGTCCTGCCCCAGATGCACGCCGTCGGCTTCAACGGCAAGCGCGACATCGAGGCGGTCGTTCACAATCAGATACGCCCCGTACTGGCGGGTGAGCATACGCAACTCCTGCCCCACCCGCGTCAGTTCGCGCGTGGTCGCCGTCTTGTCGCGCAGTTGCAGCAGGCGCACGCCCGCCTGCAGCACCGCCCGCGCCGTCTCCAGCGGGTCGCGCAGCGCAGGCTCGGTAATCACATATAGCCCTGAGAGACGCTTCACGGGGGAATTATAGCGCAGGGGGATGGCTTGCTGCATCGCCTTATTCGTGTCTCCCTCGCCGTTGCCTGATCGCCCCGATGCCCGCCGCCGCGCCGAGCGTCAAGAGCGGCTGGGCGGGCAACAGCGGGCGACTGCCCCCCGCATACAGCAGAATCGTCAGCAGCGTCCAGCCCACCAACAGCGCGGCGAGCCAGACGAACGCGCGGTCGGTCGTGCGCAGTCGCCATAGCCCATAGCCTGCCAGCGCGAGGAACAGCCAGTAGACGCCATCCGCGAGGCGCAACGCCGCCGCGACGCCGCGATTCTCAGGGTTCTGCAGCCCGAACGCCGAGAGCGTGAGCGCAATCTTGCGCCCCAGCAACCGCAGCCACTGCGTGGGGTTTTCCCGTATCCACTGCAACGCAAGGCGCATCGCTTGGCGGTCGCGCTCAATGGGGTCGGTCGCGTTCAGCCACTCGCGTGTGGGCTTCGTCTCCCCTCCGATGGTAAGCGTGCGTTCCAGAAAGAGGGGGTCATACCCGCCGTCGGCGTACTCGTTGTTCGCCCACAGCAACACATACCCGCCGCGCCCGATAGGGACGACCGCGCCATACCGCGCGGAGATATAGGCGACATACGGCGCGGCGGTCAGCAGCGCGGTTGCTACTGCCAGCGCGGGCGGACGCCAGTTCCGTTCGCGCCCCAGCAGCCACGCGCCTGCAATCGCCACGAACGGCAGAAAGTTCGCCCGCGTGAGCGCGAGTAGCCCCAACAGCGCGCCCGACGCCGTCCAGCCCCACCCCGTGCGCCAATACAGCAAGCCGTAGACCGCCCACACCGTCAGCGGCAGCGCGAGGTTCTCCGTGTAGAGCCAGCCCGAAATCATCAGCAAGTGCGGGTGCAGCGCGCCCAGCAGCAGCGCGAGGTTCGCCGCGCGTTCGCCCGCCAGCCGATGCGTCAGCCGCCACAGCCCCCACAGCGCAAGCAGCCCCAGCAGCGCGTTCAGCAGGCGCACAGCAATCGGCGCGTGCCCCGCCAGCGCGTACACGCCCGCCATGAGGTAGATGTAGGCAGGCGCGGTCATCAGCCCCTTGTCCAGCTGATACTCGCCCGTGCTGGCGAGCCGCCATGCCATCTGGTCGTGCAGCACCGCGTCCCCGTGCAGCGGGTTCGCCCGCAGCAGGGGGTCAAGGTGCGTCGCCAGCGGCGCGTAGGCAAGGCGCAGCGCAATCACTGTCAGCCACAGCCAGTGCGTGGCGCGACTCATCGCGTGCAAGTGTACCTGCCTCAGCGCAAGGTCAGCACCTGCCCGTCGGGACTGAGGTTCCAGCGCACCAGCAGCGTGCCGCCTTCGCGTTCGGCGTTGTGGGGCAGCGGGTTGCCCAGCGTATCGGTCAGGCTCACGCGCCCCTGCAGCCCGCGCACGCCAAACCGCGCGACGCCGTTGACGCCTTCGGGTCCGCGCAGCAGATACGCCGCCTGCCCGCCCGTCTCGTGGCGCAGCAGCACCTGTGCGTTCGTGTGCAACAGCCCGCCGTTGCGCAGGCGGTTATCCACCTGCAGCAGCAGGCGCGGCGTGCGTGGGTTCAACGGCGGGTCGGTCAGAATCGGCAGGCGCGGGTCGAGCGCGTCCAAGTAGGTTCCGCGCAGGGTGGTCGTGCGGTAAGTGCCGTAGGCGGCGACCCACTCGCCGCGCCGGACGACAATGCGCGCCCGCTCGCGATAGCGCACGCCCGCCAGCCCGCACACATGCCGCACAGTCGCCCGCCAGTCCCGCGCGCCGCCGTAAGCGTTGCCGAACGCCCTGCCCGACACGCCCAGCAGCACAATCCCCCCGCGTCCCACGCGCAGGCTCACCCCCACAGGCGCGCCGTCGTGAGTGTAGAACGGCTCGGCGTCGGGCGTCTGGTAGCGCGTGATGATCTCATCGTCGCGCAGGCGCAGCGTCGGCAGGTCGGGGCGCGTCGGCGCGACTTGATGCTCGCGGTAGGGCGGCTGCGTGCTGATATCGAGCCGCCACTCCTGCGCCAACTCCAGCCGCAGGGTAATCGCGCGCGCCTGCGGCAGCGGGAAGCGGTACACGAAAAAGGCGTCGCGGTCGGCGAACCGCTCGTTGTTGGTGTTCAGGCGGCTGCGGTGGTTCGTGTGCAGAAAGAGCGGCTCGGCGGGCGAGCCTGTGAAAAACGCTGCGAGCGTCCTGCCGTCTGCTTCCAAGCGCGCTTGACGCAGCAGCGCGCCCCAACCCGTGTCGGGGATGCTGTCGCTGAACCGCACGAACACCGTCTGCCCCCGATAGTCCGAGAGATCGATGTCCACCCAGCGGCGGTTGAAGACGCCTTGCGCAGGTTCTGTGCCGTGAACGCCGAGCGTGCGCCACGCTTCGGGCGGAGCAGGCTCGGGCAGGACGGTCTCCAGCGTCAGCGGTTTGCCGAGCATCTGCAGCAGCCAGTGGACGGGCGTCGGCTGCCCTGCCTGTTGCCACGGCATGTCGGGGATGGCGTCGTAGCCGTTCGCGCCGCCGACGACAAACAGCCAGCCGCCGCTTTGCACCCACTCGGCAAGGGCGCGCATTTCCGCCTCGCGCAGCGGCTTGACCGTTTCGGGCGTCCACAGCAAAAGGCGCAGGCTGCGCGGTAGGGCGCGTTCAGGCAGCCGCTGCATCGAGTGCATCGTCAGCGGGATGCCCGCGTTCACGAGCGGAACGCCCAGCGCGAGCATGTCCTCTACAGGCGCAACTTCGGGCGCGCCGCGCATCGCCGTCATCGAGTCGCTGAACAGCATGCCGATGCCCTCCGCGCCCGCGTCGAGGGTCGCCCCTGTCTGCGCAATCGCCTCGCAGGCGCGCGCCGCGCTCAAGATGACCGTCGCGTACTCGGCGGGCACAGCCCCGAAAATCCGCTCGGGCCACGGCAGCACCTCGTAGCCCGTCGCTTCGGGGAACATCAGCGACGCCACCAGCGTGTTGAAGTAGAACTGCTGATGCTCCTCCAGCGGGCGGTTGGGCACATCGGAGAGCGGGTCGCACAGGAACCAAAGCCGCTTGCCCGATTCGCGCAGCAGCCCCGCGAGCGAGGCGTACTCCAAGTAGGCGGTGGCGAACGGCTCGGCTTGGTACTCGCCGTCGGAGGGCAGCGGCGTGCGCACCGTGTCCGACCAGACTTGCCCGATGACCTCTTCGACCACCCCCTCCTTAAGGTTCCCCCTGCCCGCAGGGGGAACTGACCCCACGCCCACTTGGTTCTCCTCGCGAAGCGGGGGGAACCTTACGGATGGGGGTAAATCTGGAAAGCCGTCCTCGAAAATCAGGGTGTAGTGCGCGAGGCAAATGCGCCACAGGGCGTAGTTCAGCGGGCTATGCAGGGCGACCATACGCTTGGCAGTGGGCTTGCGGGCGCGCGCGGCGTTCAGGATCGCATGCACCGCCTCGGTCATCAGCTGCGCCTTGAAGCGGTCTGCCGTCCAGCGCGCGGCGTGCGATGCATCGGGCGGCTGCCACGGGCGTCCCAGACGCGCCGCGTAGAGTTGGCGGAACGCCGCTTCGTAGCCCGCGTCCGCCCAGTATTCTGGCTCTTCGGGGCAGACGGCGTCCGCGCCTGCCTCCAGCATCTGCAGGTACTGGCGAATAAGCGCCTCGATGCGTTCGGGCGTCGGCGCGAGGTAGAAGCTGCTCTCGACGCTCGTCGGCGCGCCGTCGCGCGTGCGCTGTACGGCGTCGGGGTTCGCCTCCACATACGGCAGGTAGTCCCGAAAGCCGCCCATCAGGATTACAGGGTAGCCGCGCGCCTTCCAGTTCGCCAATCGCGCGGGGTCAAAACTGTGCAGGATAACCGCGTCGGTCGCCAAGTCCAGTCGGGGGCTGTAGTCCGCGCCTGTCTGGTAGCAACTGCGCGGGGTAGCAGGGAGGGTCGGGCGCAGGGCGTTCGCAGGCGCGCCGAGTAGCCGCTCGACGCCGTCGCCGATGCCGTCGCGATCCTCGTCGCGGTCGCTGGCGACCAGTTGCAGTTCGTAGACGCGCGCCTGCGTGCGCCGCTTGGTCTCCACCATCACCTGCAGCGTCTGCACGGGCGGGTTGAGAGGTGCGCGCGTGGTCAGGTTCAACTGCTGGACGCCGCCGCGAAACGCCCGCGCGAGTAGCCCGCCCGCCTGCGTGCGCACGCGCACCTGACCCTCGCCCGAAATGGTCAGCCGCAACGCGATGTCCATCCCGCCCAGGATACGGAAACTGTAGGTCGCCGACCCGCCGTTGCCAATCAGCCGCGCGTTGCCCTCCAGCCGCGAACGGCTCGCCTGCGTCAGCACGCCTGCTTCCGAATCGGGGCGCACGCGCCATTCCATGCGGGGAACGAGACCGCCTACCTGCTGCACCTGTCGTCGCGCCATATCGGGGGCATATTGTACCGAAACATAGGAGGGTAGGGACGCACCGCCGTGCGCCCTACCGTATGGGGAACGAGACCTTCCTTCGTTCAACAGCCCGTAATTTGGACAGGATACGCGGGGTTCCTGCAGGCTCCCGCTGAAATCACGGCAAGACCACCTCCTTCGCCCAGTCGCGGTTGGCGAAATACCACTCCACGCTGCGGCGCAGCCCTTCCTCGATGCTCACTTGCGGCTCCCAGCCCAGCAGCGTGCGCGCTTTGGTGATGTCCGCCCAGGTCGCCTGCACATCGGCGGGGTGCATCGGCTGCGTCTGCCATACCGCCTGCTTGCCCACCAGTTGCTCGATGGTCTCGATGATCCACTTCAGCGACACGGGTCGGTCGCCACCGAGATTGATGATTTCGTAGCCCGTTGGTCTGAGCGCAGCTATTGTGCCCCGCGCAATGTCGTCGACATAGGTGAAGTCGCGCTCCTGTAGCCCGTCGCCGAACACCTGAATCGGTTCGCCCTCCGCTATCCAGCGGATGAAGCGGAAGATGCTCATATCGGGTCGCCCTGCAGGACCGTACACGGTGAAGTAGCGCAATATGGTGATGTCCAGCCCGTACAGGTGGTGATAGGTGTAGCACATCGTCTCTGCGCCCTTTTTGGACGCGGCGTAGGGCGAAAGCGGGCGGTCGGTGGGCATGTCTTCGCGGAAGGGTCGCTCGCTGTTGGCGTACAGGCTGGAGGTGGACGCCAACACATACTTGCGTATGCCGTGCTGGCGGCACAGTTCCAGCAGGTTCAGCGCGCCTGTGGTGTTCGTGGCGACATAGACCCACGGGTTCTGCACGCTCTGGCGCACGCCCGCCCGCGCCGCTAAGTTCACCACCGCATCGTAGGGCATGTGCGCCTCAAAAACTTGGCGCGTCGGTTCCCACTCGCTGATGTCTACCTGCTGGAAGCGGAAATTGGGTTTGCCCTCCAGTTGGCTCAGTCGCCACCGCTTGAGGGTGGGGTCATAGGCGTCGTTGAGGTTGTCTACGCCAATCACCTCGTGTCCTTGTTCCAGCAACAGTTCGGCGGTCTTTGCGCCGATGAATCCCGCACAACCCGTCAGAAAGATTCGCATTCGATGCCTCCGTGTGCGCATGGAGATTGTACCACAGCAGGCGCGATGGGGTACAATTGTCGTATGCCCGTCCGCGCCCGTGCGCATGTGTACGACATGCAGCCTTACCGCCCTGGCAAGACGCCTGAACAGTTGATGCAGTCGCTGGGGCTAAGCGAGTTAATCAAACTCTCGGCGAACGAGAACCCGCTGGGCGCGTCGCCCTGCGTGAAGGAAGCCCTCGTGAACGCGCTGGACATCATCCACCGCTACCCCGACGGCGCGTGCAGTGTGCTGCGCGAGGCACTCAGCGAGTTCTATGGGCTGCCGCCCGACCATTTCACTTTCGGCAACGGCTCGGACGAGTTGATTCATCTGTTCGGTGTGGCGTATCTGAACCCAGGCGACGGGCTGATGATGGGGCAGCCGTCGTTCGTGCGCTACATCGCCTCCGCGCAACTCAATCAGGCGACCCTGCAGGCAATTCCGCTCACGCCCGACTTTCGGCACGACCTTGAAGCGATGGCAGACGCCATCACCGAACGCACGAAACTGGTCTACATCGCCAACCCGAACAACCCGACGGGCACGATTGTCTCCCGTGCAGAGTTGGAACGGTTTCTGGCGCGCGCGCCCGACCATGTGCTGGTGATTCTGGACGAGGCGTACTTCGAGTATGTTGACCATCCCGACTACCCCAACGGGCTGGACTATGTGCGTGCGGGGTGGAATGTGGTCGTGTTCCGCACCTTCTCGAAGGCGTATGGGTTGGCGGGGCTGCGCATCGGCTACGCGGTGGGCAGACCTGAGTTGTTAGACCCTGTGGAGCGCGTGCGCGAGCCGTTCAATGTGAACACGCTGGCGCAGGTGGCTGCCGCCGCCGCGCTGAGCGACCAAGCGCATGTGGCGCGTACCCGCACGCTGAATCGCGAGGGGCTGCAAAGGTTCAGCGAGGCGTGCGAGCGGCTGGGACTGCGCTATGTGCCCTCGCAGGCGAACTTCCTGCTGATTGAGGTAGGCGACCAGTGCGCCCAAGTGCAGCAGCGACTGCTCCAGCGCGGGATTCTGGTGCGCACGGGCGAGGTGTTCGGCATGCCGACCTATTTGCGCGTGAACACGGGCACGCCCGAACAGAACGCGCGGTTTGTGGAGGCGTTGGCAGATGCGCTCCGCGAATGAGGCGCAGGGTGCGCGTCAGTACGCATCGAAACTGCTCGTGCTGGGGCTATTTGTGTTGCCCATCGTGCTGACGGTGGCGGTGCTGGCGTCGCCGTGGTTTCGGCAAATTCGTGCGACGCAAATTGAGCGCAACGAGCGGCTGCTGCAAGCCGTCGAGTCGGGCGACATCGAGCAGGTACGGCGCGTGCTAACAGGCGGCGCGGTCGTGAACGCCCGCACGCGCGCGGGGCTGACCGCGCTCAGCGTCGCTATCCTTCGCGGCTACGAGGACATCGCGCTGCTGCTCATCGAAAAAGGCGCAAGCCTCGACGCCCGCGACCGCTCTGGCGACCGCGAGAACCAGCACCCAGGCAACTCGCCCGTGCATTACGCGGCGATATACGGCAGGACGCGCGTGCTGGAGGCGATGCTCGATCGGGGGGTGTCGCCGAACCTGCGCGACCGCAACGGGCGCACGCTGCTGATGCTCGCCGTCGAGAACGGGCATCGCGACACAGCGCGAATGCTACTTAGGCGCGGGGCAGACCCCAACGCCCGCAGCGCGCTCGGCGAGACCGCGCTGGAGTTAGCCAAGCGGCGGGGCGACACGGAGATGATGCGCCTGCTGCAATCACACACGGCGAACCGCCAGACGCCTTCACCGTAGCACGCTTTCGGGGGCGTCGTCGCTGTCTTCGGCGGGTTCGGGCACGCGCGCCGCATGCACTGTGCGAATCCGATGCCCCTCAATCGCATGCACGCGCAACTCCCAGCCGTCCACGCGCACCGTCTCGCCCTCCGTCGGCTGGTGTCCCAACTGCCCGAACACATACCCGCCCAGCGTGTCGAACTCGTCCGACTCCAGCGGGATGCCCAGCAACTCGCTCGCGTCGTCCAGGTGCATCCGCGCGTCAATCAGCAGCGAGCCGTCGGGCAGCGTCTCAATCGGCGGCTCTGGCTCCACATCGTACTCGTCCTGAATCTCGCCGACAATCTCCTCCACGAGGTCTTCCAAGGTCACCAGTCCCGAAGTGCCGCCGTATTCGTCTTGCAGGATTGCCATGTGGGTGCGTTGGCGGCGCATTTCCTGCAGGAGTTCGACCACGCGCTTGCTTTCGGGCACAAAAAAGGCGGGGCGCATCACCTCACGCAGGCAGAACTTGGCGGTGCTGTCGCAGTAGCGCAGCAGGTCTTTCGCATGCACGATGCCGAGGATGTTGTCGAGGCTGCCTTCGTAGACGGGGATGCGCGTGTGTCCCGTTTCGCGGGTGATCTTGATAATCTCCTGCGCGGTAGCGGTCGCAGGCGCGGCTTGGATGTCCACGCGCGGGGTCATCACCTCGCGGGCGATGGTGTCAGTGAACTCGAAGATGGACTGAATCATCTCCTTCTCTTGCTCTTCGATGACGCCCTGCTCTTCGCCCGCTTCGACCAGCACGCGCAGTTCTTCCTCGCTCACGACGGGCGCGAGGCGCATCATCTGGATGCCGAACAGTTTCAGCACGGCGCGCGTGACGGCGTTCACCAGCACAATCGGCAGCCAGAAGACTCGGTCGAAGACGGTGATGGGCACAATCACCGCCAGCGCGACGCGCTCGGCGTGCGTGATGGCGATGCTGCGCGGCACGGTCTCGCCGATGACCACATTCGCGAAGGCGGTCAGAATCGCCACCAGCGCGACGCTGAAGCCGTACAGGTTCACCCCGATGGCGGTCTCGATGGGGCGCAGGAGCGCGTGCAACGGTTCGGCGAGGTTCGTCGCGGCGACCGCCGACGCCAGAAACGCCACGATGTTCAGCCCCACTTGCACGGTGGACAAAAAGCGCGACGGCTCGCTCTTGAACGCCGCTAAGTACGGCGCGAGGCGGTGCTTCTGGTCGGTGAGCATCCGCACCCAACTGTGGCGGATGGAGGTCAGCGCGCTCTCCGCCATCGAGAAGAACGCGCTCAACAGCAGCAGCACGAGAATCACCAGCAGGCTGGTGGTGGGGGTCAAGCCTTGCGCTGCGGCTGGGGCGTTTGCGCCGTCCGCCTGTCCGTAGGTCGCCCACAGCATCCCCAGCGCGGCGACGGCGAGTATCAGTCCGATTCGCGGGGCGTTCGTTCTACGGCGACTGTTCGGGTTATCGGTCATAGGGCATCCGTTCCTCCTCATCGGGGCGTGAGCCAGAAGATGAGCGCGCCCAGTCCGACGCCGAGCAGGCTGCCCAGCACGACCTCGCGCCAACTGTGGATGTCGGCGTCCACACGGCTCTGGGCAATCAGCGCCGCCAGCAGCAGCGCCAGCACCGACGCCAGCAAATCGCCCGACACGACGATAATCGCCATCGCGAAGAAGAAGCCCAGCGCCGAGTGCCCGCTCATCGCGCCGCCGCGAAACAGGCGCACCTTGCCCTGCGTCGATAGCACCTTCACCAGCGACACGATGACGAAAATCAGAATCACTCCCAGCGTCACGGCGACAGCTAAGGTCGGCTCGGCGCGCTCCATGCGCAGCCGTATCTGCTCCAGACGCAGGTCGCCCATAAACAGCACCCAGGCGACCACCACGGCGTTCAGCGTCGCCACCAGCACCGCGCCCGCGGCGATGTCTTTGGCGAACTTCGCCTTCGGATGGTACTCCTCGGTCACCAAGTCCACCGTCGCCTCAATCGCCGAGTTGAACATCTCGGCAATCAGCACGATGGAGATGGTGAACAGCAGCACGAGCATCTCGCGCTTGTCGAGGCGGAACAGCAGTCCCATCAACAGCACCAGCACGACGCTGAAGAAGTGGAACCGCATATGGCGCTGGGTGCGCACGACGGCGACGATGCCCTCCAGCGCGTAGCGGAAACCTTCCAGCGGGTGGCGGCGTTCAGTGGGGGGTTCGGCGTCGGGCGGTTCCGAGTCGCCGTTGCGCGGCATCGGGTACGCCTGCGGTTCACGCGCCCGTTCGGGCGGCTCCGAGTCAGCTTTTCTCATGATGCGAATGCCACTCCTCGCGGGCTGGGTAGCCCAGCGTGCGCAGCACGGACGCAGCGCGCCCGTTCATCGCGGCGCGTTCTGCGTCGGTCGAGTCGTCGTAGCCCATCAGATGTAGTGTACCATGCAACGCCAGCATCAGCAGTTCGGTCAGCAGGTCGTGCCCGTTGAGCGGCGCTTGCCGACGGGCGGTCTCTACGGAGATTACAAGGTCGCCGAGTGGGGGGAGGTCGGGCAGTGTGTCCGCAGAATTGGTTTCGCCCCCCTCCTTAAGGTTCCCCCCGCTTCGCGAGGGGAACCCATCGGGCGCGGTTCCCCCTGCTTGCAGGGGCAGACGCTCAAACAACCCGCCCCCGCCACAAATGGGGAACCCATCGGGCGCGGTTCCCCCTGCTTGCAGGGGGAACCTTAAGGAGGGGGTAGCGTCATCTGGTTTCCCATACCCGAAACTCAGCACATCGGTCGGCGCGTCGACGCCGCGATAGTCGCGGTTCAGGGCGCGTATCTCGGCGTCGGTGGTCAGGTAGAGGGCGATTTCGTAGGCGTGTGGAAGCGGCTCGTCAGCCGTCAGCGCGTCGATAGCCGCCTGAACCGCGCTGTCCAGACGCTCCAGCCACTCCGTTTCAGCGTCTCCCAACTCGGTTTGCAGCAGGGGCGCAACATCGGGCGCGACCTGCAGGGCGACCGAGAGGCTACGGGTGTACGGCATAGACGGGTTCATCGTCCTGCTTCGCGCCGCCGGGGTACTCGATGCGTCGGTGGCGCGAGGCGACCAACACTCGCACGAACGCCTCCTTGATTAGGCTTAGGTCGCGGAAGGTGAGGTTACACTCATCGAGTTGCCCGTCTTGGCGACGCAGTTCGATCATCTCATGCACGAAGTTCGCCAAGCGCGCGGGGGTCACATCCCCCAGCACGCGCGAAGCTGCCTCCACCGAGTCTGCTAGCATCACAATCGCCGCCTCGCGCGTTTGGGGCTTGGGTCCCTCGTAGCGGAAATGCTGCTCCAGCACGGGGTCGCGCCCATCGCCGACGGCTTGGTGATAGAAGTAGGTAATCAGCGAAGTGCCGTGATGCTGCGCGATGATGTCGCACACGGCGGTCGGCAAGCGGTACCGACGCGCCAACTCCACCCCTTCCCGCACATGCGCGGCGATAATTCGCGCGGAGAGGGAGGGGTTGATTCGCGCGTGCAGCGATTCAACGCCGTTTTGGTTCTCGATGAAGAAGTCAGGCTTGCTCAGTTTGCCGATGTCGTGGTAGTAGCCAGCCACACGCGCCAGCAGCGGGTCGGCGCCGATGGCGAGCGCGGCTTCCTCGGCGAGTTGCCCAACCTGTTGGCTGTGGAAGTAGGTGCCTGGCGCGTGGTCGCGCAGTTCGCGCAGCAGCGGCTGTTCCAGCGACGCGAGTTCCATGAGCGTCATCGGCGTCGCCAATCGGAACGGTCGCTCCAACAGGGTCAGCCCCAGCCAGAAGAGGGCGACCGCGCCGACGCCTGTGGCGACGCCCCACAGCCCGCCGCTAAGCGCGTCTGTCCATGTCGCCGACGCGCCCAGCGACGCGCCGAACGCGCCCGCAATGAGCAGCGCGCTTAGCAGCGCGCCCGCCCAGAACATATCCGTGCGGCGGCGCATCGGCGCAATCGCCAGAATCGCGCCCCAGCCCGCCAGCCCCACCACGCCGAGCGTCAGCGCAGGCAGATCGCGCGTGACCGTCACGCCCATCAACAGCACCGCGAACACATAGAGCGCGAGCAGCGGGTGGATTAGCACGCTGAGCAACATCCCGCCCGCGATCAGCGGCGCGAAGCCCAGAAAGCCCAGTTCGGGGGTCAAGGTTGCGCCCTGCCCCACCAACGACGCGGCGCGAACCCCAATCAGGCTCAGCAACGCAACCAAGCACGCCAGCGCCAGCCCGACCGAGCGCGTGCTGTGCGCAATCGGCGAGCGCAGCGCCAGCCCTGTCGGACGCAGCAAGCCCGTGCTGTAGAAAAACGCGGCAAGCAGCCCCACCTGCGCCAGCGCAATCAGCAGCCGCGCCGCCCACTCCGCAAGCGAGACGCGCAGGTCGCCGTTCAGAAGCGCGAGCGCCAGCGTCGCCAACAGCCCGATAGCAATAGGCGCACGCCACGGCAGGCTCTTGGAAATCCGCGCAGCGACCGATGGCTCCTGCGCGCGCACCCCGCGCCGCGTACTCCGCCTGAGAACGCGCATCGGCGTAGCAACCTACTTCTTGCGCCGCCGCATCTTCTGACGCCGACGCCGCTCGCTCGGCTTCTCGTAGTGCGTGTGGCGCTTATACTCCTGCAAAATGCCACTCTGCTCCAGCGCTTTCTTGAAACGCTTGAGCGCGCTGTCAATCGACTCGTTCTGACGAACCTGTATCTGTGCCAATGGTTTGTCGCCTCCTTCACTTGGCAGTCCAACGGCGTCAGGATTCGCGCCCCGTCGCCAGTCCCCTGCCAGGCGTCGCATGATTCTATCGGATTTTACCTTAAAAAGTCAAGTGGCGGGGGAGGGTGTTCGAGAATCAGGGCGCGGCAACCGCGCCCACGCGAAAGCCGCCCGAATCTGCCCTGCCGAACGGTTTTTCGAACACCCTCAGTGGCGGGGGCGCATGCGCCGACAGGTGAGTCGGCGTCGGTCTGTAGGCGTCAGCGGAGGGGCGGGCGTGTATCGCCTGCGTCGCGGCAGGCGGTAGGAGGCTTACACGCTCTGCCCGAAGTTGAACAGCACGGTCAGCAGGTCGGCGTCGTCCACTGTGCCGTCGCCGTTGGTGTCCGTGTCGGGGTCGCCCGAACCGAAGTTGAACAGCACCTGCAGCAAGTCCGCGTCGTCAATCGTGCAGTCGCCGTTCACATTCCCAGCCGCACGCGCCAAGCCGCCGCCCGAACCCGCCCAGCGGATGTTGAACACATCGACCGTGATGACGGTGAACGGGTTCTCGATGCAGAACAGGTAGGCGCGCACGCGCAGGTTGTTGATGGCGTCGCCGCCCTCCTTGAGGATTTCCAGATGCGTATTGCGTCCCAGCGTGTTGTAGGGGTCAGCCCCGCACGGCACGCGCTGCACGCGCCCCGTCAGCACGCCCGACACCTCGAAAATCTTGATGTTCGCGGAGAAGCCGTCGTCGCTGACCTCCACACAGATGTTCGGGTTGTCCGTGCCGCTCCAGCGCACGACCGCCGTGTTACCGTCGTCTGAAATCACTTGACCAAAGAGGGGAATGCGTCGGTCAATATTCGCGAACGGTCGCAAGTCAAGCAAGATGTCCAACGCGACGCCGTCGTTGTTCAGATCGGTAAACGCCAGTCGGATAGGCGGGCGCGGGTTGAAACTCTCGCTGAAGTTCGCCGCGCCTGTGATTCGGTAGTCCGCGCCGTTGAACTTGAACACAAAGTCGCCGCCGTCTTGCAACTGCTGTGCAATCTGCGCGCTCGCGATGGCAAGCATCGCCACGCTCATCAGACCCAGACCAAAGACCCGTGTATGCATAGTTGGCTCCTTTCGTCCCGCGTAGGGACAAGCAAAGTGTATCCCCGCTGAGGTTAATAATGGGTTATAGGCGCGGGCGATGCGAAGGTGTCTGTGCGTTGGACACTCAACGCGCGCGTGTTCACTTGGCTAAGCGCAGGATGGCTTCGGCGAGGCGGTGCGGGTCGTGGCGCACATAGTCGGTCTGGCTGATGAAGTTGCCCGTGATGACCTTGTAGCCCATCTGACGGATGCGGTCAACATCGGACAGCACTAAGTCCTGCCCGCTGGCGCGGTAGCGTTCCATCAGTTCGGGCTGCGGGATGGCGGTGTTGACCAGCACATAGTCGCACACGCGCCCGCCCGCATGCGCCTCCAACGCCCGCACATGGTCGGACGCCGTGAAGCCGTCGGTCTCGCCAGGCTGGGTCATCACATTGCACACATAGACGCGCAGGGCGTCGGTCGCACGCAGCGCGTCGGCGATTTTGGGCACCAGCAGGTTCGGAATCACGCTGGTGAACAGGCTGCCAGGTCCCAGCACAATCACATCGGCTTGACGGATGGCGTCGAGGGCTTCTTGGGGCGGCTCCACATCGGGTGGGGTCAGGTGCATGCGTCGGATGCGCGCGGGATACTCCACAATCGCCGTTTCGCCCTCGACGCACGCGCCGTCGTCCATCTCCGCCCGCAGGTTCACATGAGTCAGCGTGGAGGGCAGCACGCGCCCGCGTATCGCCAGCACCTTGCTGATTTCCTGAATTGCCTGCTCGAAGTCGCCCTTGATTTGGGACATCGCGGCAATCAGCAGGTTGCCGACCGAGTGCCCGCTGAGGTTGCCTGCGGTGTCTTTGAAGCGATGTTGCAGCAGGGCGGTCATCGCGCCTTCGGCGTCGGCAAGCGCGATCAGGCAGTTGCGGATGTCGCCAGGGGGTAGGATGCCCAACTCGTGGCGCAGTCTGCCCGACGAGCCGCCGTCATCAGTCACGGTGACGATGGCGACGATGTTGGCGGTGTAGCGTTTGATGCCGCGCAGCATGGTGGACAGCCCTGTGCCGCCGCCGACGACCACCACGCGCTTGCCGTGCGCCATCAGCGCGTAGCGCGACAGCACATCCCACACGCGCCCGCTGGCGCGCGGCTGCAGGATGCCGACCAGCGTGCGCCATGCGCGGCGCAGCCCCCACCACCACACGCCCAGCCCCGCAAGTATCAGCGCGCCGCCCAGCGCCCAGCGCATCGCCTGCGCCGCGCGCGGTGTGGTCGCCGCTTGGCGGATGGGTTCGTCAATCGCGCGGTAGAGGCTATTGAGCCACTCGGCAGGCGCGCCCGCCAACGCCACCCACAACCCCGCCAGCGCAAGCAGCAGCCCCACGCTGGAGAACGCCAGCCAGCGCTTCACCTGCATGCCAGGCAGTAGCCAACGCCAGCGTCCGTCGCGCATGCTATGCCTCCCCCTGCGCCAAGTCGCGGTGTTCCACCGTTGCGCGGTAGCCCCGCTCGGCGAACCACTGTCCCAGCGCCTCGCCCAGCACGACCGACCGATGGCGTCCGCCCGTACAGCCAATCCCGACCGTTAGGTACGCCTTGCCTTCGCGCTCGTAGCGGGGCAGCAGGTATGCCAAGAAGTTTCGCATCATCTCCAGAAACTCCTGCGTTTCGGCGTCGCTCAGCACATACGCGCGCACGGCGGGGTCTGTGCCAGGCTTGGGCTTGAGGCGCGGCACATAGTGCGGGTTGCGCAGGAAGCGCACATCGAACACGAGGTCGGCGTCGGCGGGAACGCCATACTTGAAGCCGAACGACACGATGCGCACGCGCAAAGGCGGCTGCGCCTTCTCGTCGGCGTAGCGTTGGCGAATCGCCTCGCGCAGGTCTTGCGGCTTGAACAGCGTGGTGTCCAGCGTGTGGTCGGCGATGGCTCTCAGCGGGGCGAGCAAGGCGCGTTCGGCGCGGATGGCTTTCGGCAGGCTCGGCTCGCGGCTTGCCAGCGGGTGCGGGCGGCGCGTCTCCTTGAAACGGCGCACCAGCACCTCGTCCGCGCAGTCCAGAAACAGCACTTCGATAGGCGCGCCGTCCGCGCGCATCTGCAGCACGGTCTGCTCGGCGTCTTCCAGCGGCTCGTTCGCGCGGGTGTCCACCACGACCGCCACGCGCTGCCCCGTCGCGATGCGCTCGCGCAACGCGCTTAGCATCGACGGCGGCAGGTTGTCGATGCAGAAGTAGCCGATGTCCTCCAGCGTCTGCAGCGCAAGCGTCTTGCCCGCGCCCGATATGCCCGACACCAGCACCAGTCGCCCTGCGCTCATTTCTTACCCCCCAGCACCAGCGCGCTGAGCGCGCCGTGCATTAGCCCCACCAGCACGGCGGGCGCAATCGCCGAGACGGGTTGCCCCAGCAAGTAGCCCGCGAACAGTTGCTCGCTCAGTTGCGCGAAGAAGAAGAACACCAGCCCGTTGACCACCAGCGCGACGAGCATCAGTTTCGCGGCGCGCCCCTTGCGAAACGCCAGCGACGCCAGCCCGACGAACACCGCCACAATCAGGCTCATGACCGCGCTCATCGCCAGCGACTCCTGCCAATACGCGCTCGGTTGTATGTCCAACGCGACGATGAGTCGTTCGCCGCCGCTATAGGGAGGCTCGCGGTCGATGGCGTCCACGCCCACGCGCGTCTCCAGCGCGGTCTCGTAGCGCGCCCGCAGCGCGTTCAGCCCGTACAGTACCCCCATGTGCGCCCCCGTAAGCAGCACATACAGCCCAATCCAAATCGCCAGCCCCCGCAACAGTCGCCCCACGCCGATTACCTCCGCTTCTTCGGCTCGTCGCGCAACAGCACGCCACTCAGCAGCCCGTTGATGACGCCCAGCACGAGGCTCCCGTACAGCGCCGCCCAGAAGTTGCCGATGCGGAAGTTGAACGGCGCAAGCGCGAACACCGCCCAAAACAGCAGCGTGTTCACCAACAGCCCCGCAATCCCCAGCGTCAAGCAGTTGAGGGGCAGCAGCGCGAGTTTCACCCCGCGCTTGATAAAGGCGTTCACCAGCCCCAGCAGCAGCGCCATAATCAGATTGTCCTGCCACTTCGGGCTGGGACTCATGTCCAGCCCCAGCCGCGCGCCGCTCCAAAAGGTCAGGTGCAGTGCGACCGCGAAGATCAGCCATTTGAACAGGAACTGCATCGGGCAAGATTATACCGTGTACGGGGGCGCGCGTCCCTCTCCAAGCCTCGCATGGGGTATATTTCGACGGGAGGCACGGATTATGGCACTCGCACAGGCAGGAACCAAGCCCGCTGTGGAGTATCCCTCCACCGACGGCGAACCGATGGCGCAAAACACCAAACAGTACCGCTACATCACCACCATTCAGGGCGGACTCGCCGCGATGTTCCGCGACCGACCCGATGTGTTCGTCGCAGGCGACCTGTTCTGGTACCCCATCGAGGGCGACAACAAAACCCGCGTCGCCCCCGATGTGATGGTGGTCTTCGGACGCCCCAAAGGCGACCGCGACTCGTACCGCCAGTGGGAAGAGGGCAACATCGCCCCGCAGGTGGTGTTTGAGATTTTGTCGCCGAGCAACACGCTGACGGAGTTGCTGGACAAGAGTATGTTTTATGCGCGTTATGGGGTGCAGGAGTATTACATTTATGACCCTGACGCGGGGGAGTTGTATGGGTTTGTGCGGGACGAGTCGGGGCACTTGCGTCGTGTGGCGGAGATGCGGGGTTGGGTCAGTCCGTTGTTGGGGGTGCGTTTTGCGTTGGAGGGCGGGGAGTTGGTGGTGGTGCGTCCTGATGGGGGGCGTTTTGTGGGGTATGAGGAGTTGGCGGCGGCGTTGGAGCAGGCGCAGGCGCGTGCGGAGCAGGAGCGCCTATTGCGCGAGCAGGAGCAGCAACGCGCCGAGCAGGAACGCCAACGCGCGGAGCAAGAGCGTGCGCGTGCGGAGCAGGAGCGGCTGCGGGCGGAACAACTCGCACAAAGGTTGCGCGAACTCGGCGTGGAACCAGAGTAGGAGGTATGCACTATGGCACTCGCACAGGCAGGAACCAAGCCCGCTGTGGAGTATCCCTCCACCGACGGCGAACCGATGGCACAAAACACCAAACAGTACCGCTACATCACCACCATTCAGGGCGGACTCGCCGCGATGTTCCGCGACCGACCCGATGTGTTCGTCGCAGGCGACCTGTTCTGGTACCCCATCGAGGGCGACAACAAAACCCGCGTCGCCCCCGATGTGATGGTGGTGTTCGGGCGCCCCAAAGGCGACCGCGACTCGTACCGCCAGTGGGAAGAAGACAACATCGCCCCGCAGGTGGTGTTTGAAATCCTCTCGCCGAGCAACACGCTGACGGAGTTGCTGGACAAGAGTATGTTTTATGCGCGTTATGGGGTTCAGGAGTATTACATCTATGACCCTGACGCGGGGGAGCTGTACGGTTTTGTGCGGGACGAGTCGGGGCACTTGCGTCGTGTGGCGGAGATGCGGGGTTGGGTCAGTCCGTTGTTGGGGGTGCGTTTTGAGTTGGCGGGTGGGGAGTTGGTGGTGGTGCGTCCTGATGGGGGTCGTTTTGTGGGGTATGAGGAGTTGGCGGCGGCGTTGGAGGAGGCACAGGCGCGTGCGGAGCAGGAGCGCCTATTGCGCGAGCAGGAGCAGCAACGGGCCGAGCAGGAACGCCAACGCGCCGAGCGTCTGGCGCAACGGCTCCGCGAGTTAGGCGTGGAGCCAGAGTAAGGGGCGATTGGCGTTCCGTGCAACAGATTAGCAGTGCATGTCGTCGAGAGGCACGGGCAACGAAGCGCGGCTAATCAATAGCGCCAGTCGCTTGCGCAGTGAGGCGTGATCGTCTGCGCACAGCGTGATGTGCCCCAGTTTGCGCCCCCTGCGCGGCGACTTGCCGTACAGGTGCAGATGCGCCCCCTCAAGGCGCAGGAGTGGCCCTATCGGCGGGATGTCGCCGATGAGGTTCACCATCGCCGACACGCCCCGCGCCGCCGTGCTGCCCAGCGGCAGGTTCAGAATCGCGCGCAGGTGGTTCTCGAACTGGCTGGTGTGCGCGCCCTCAATCGTCCAGTGCCCGCTGTTATGCACGCGCGGGGCGACCTCGTTCGCCAGCAGCTGCTCGCCCACTTGGAACATCTCCAGCGCAATCACCCCTACATAGTCCAGCGGCTGGGTCAGCCGCTGGATGTAGTCGTAGGCAGTCGGCAGCAGCGTGTCCGAGTTCGGCGCAGGCGCAACCGACAGGCGCAGGATGCCCTCGTGGTGGTGGTTCTGCACCAGCGGGTAGACGCGCGTCTCGCCGTTTGAACTGCGCACGCCGATGACCGACAGCTCGCGCTCAAACGGCACGAACGCCTCGGCAATCAGTGACAGTTCGCCCAGTTGCGCCAGTGCCCGAAGGTATTCGTCGGGCGTGCGGGCAACCGCCTGCCGCTTGCCGTCGTAGCCCCCGCGACGCGCCTTGACCACGCAGGGGCAGCCGACCTGCTCCAGCGCGCCTTCGGGGTTGTCGAGGTCTACAGGCGCGAACGCGGGCGTCGGGATGCCCACCTCCTGCAGGAACTGCTTCTCCAGCAGGCGGTCTTGGAACAGCTCCAGCGCGCGGGGCGTCGGGCGCACGGGCGCATACCGCTCCAGTCGCCGCGCCACTTCGACAGGCACATTCTCGAACTCGTAGGTGATGACTTGCTTGCCCAGCGCGAAGCGTTCGAGCGAGTCGGTAGCGTCGTAGGGGGCACACAGCAGCGGCGCGACCTCGCCAGCGCAAGCGTCGGGCGACGGGTCGTACACCGCACAGCGCACGCCGAGCGGGTAGCCCGCCAGCGCGAGCATCCTACCCAGTTGTCCCCCACCGAGAATACCGACATCCATCGCCTACTCCGTGCGCGGGTCAGGGTTCTCCAGCACCGCCTGCGTCTGGCGTTGGCGGTAGGCATAGAGCGCGTCGCGGTACTGTGGGTACTTGTTCGCCAGAATCGCCGTCGCCAGCAGCGCGGCGTTAATCGCGCCCGCCTTGCCAATCGCCAGCGTCCCAACGGGTATGCCCGCAGGCATCTGCACGATCGACAACAGCGAGTCGAGCCCCTTGAGCGCGTGCGACTCGATGGGCACGCCCAGCACGGGCAGCGTGGTTTTGGCGGCGGTCATGCCTGGCAGGTGCGCCGCGCCGCCTGCCCCTGCGATAATCACCTCCAGCCCGCGCGACTCGGCGGTGCGGGCGTACTCGAACATCAGGTCGGGCGTGCGATGCGCCGACACAATCCGCACCTCATACGGTACGCCCAGCGATTCGAGCGTTTCCACCGCATGGCGCATCGTCTCCCAGTCCGACTTGGAGCCCATAATCACGCCGACAAGGGGTTGCATCGCGAGGAATTGTACCTAACGCTCTCAGGGTTGACATCGGGCGTTTCGCCCCCTTACTTCAACCGCGCGAGAAAAACCTATCCCTTTGAGGCAAAAAGAGGGAAGGTTCAACGACTGCCTCTTACACGCATCTTTTGTATCGAGAATCGAATCGCGAAGCAACCGCAGTGATCCATAGGGGGCTCAGCAGGTCTCCTGCGGAATATTTTATCAAGCCAATCCTCCAGAAAAAGCACCCAAGCCGGTCTCGGTTGTCGGGTGATCCTACCCACAGCTAATAGTTCGTTATCTGACGCAAAAGCGAGACTGTGTACTTCCCAGTTATGCCAGGTGCGACTGGCGACAAGTCGAGAATCGGGCAGCCTCCACACCCAAATAGTGCTCTCTGCTCTATGCTCGCCCACAGAGTACGCTGCCAGGAGCGCGCCTTTGGGGGAGAAGACTATCTGGGCAATATTCGATTTACTCTTGATCACATCGATAAGTGTACCATCAGAGACTCTCCATAAAGCAATCGCTCCTTCCGAGTGGACAGATGCCATAATATCCCCGCCTGGTGAGAAGGCGATTAACGAAACTGGTTCAGTGGGTCCACGGAACACGCGAATACACTGTGCTTCAGGGAGTTGCCAAAGCGAAATAGTGCCGTCGGAATGTCCCACAGCAAGTGACTCTCCGTCAGGGGCGTAAGCGAACATCGGTCGTATCTCGATCTGTTCGGGAATAGGTAAGGTAAACATCAGCTTGCCCTCGGGAACACTCCAAAAACCAACCCGTACCTTCCTCTCCCTGCTTCCTGCTCTCGACACCCACTCCTCCTCGAAGACCGCCACCTGATTCACCCGAGGTGAAATGGCGTAGTACGAGGCAGAGTGTTGGAGCTGAATACTGCATACGAAATTGCCGCTTGCTACGGAGAAAAATTCTATTCTCGAACCTGGTTGAAAATAGCGTCCCAACCCTATATCGGAAACGGCGATAAGTCGACTGTCTGAAGAAAACGAGACGCCGAAACGACCATCAAGACGAGATTTTCCAGTGTCAAGAGGGTGACGCCTCAACGCCTCTCCATCAGAAGTCTTTCTAAGATTGATTTGGCATTCGGATCCAGTAGCAACGATTTTGGTATCAGGCGAGAAAGTGCTGAAGATGATGGTAGGCGACGCCATATACTCCGAGAATTCAACCTCGCTAACCGTTACAAGAGAGAATCGACCGAAATAGACAACGGTCGCGACGACCAATACTATTAGCGCGTCCAGAAGCAGCAGCCTCCGCAGACCCTCGGAAAGTCTGGCGACCCGCGTTGTGATTGGTTCCCCTATCGGCTGTTTTGTCGCTTCCATATTTTCAGTCCACTCCTATGTGAGCCAATTTTACCCGATCGACAGTCTTATACCAATCGCCGAGCCAGAGTTCACAAATTCCTGCGTGTGCAGAATCCCCCCACTCCCTGCCCTCTCCCCCCTTGTCAAGGGGGGAGAGGGTCGGGGTGAGGGGGGATTCGAGCCATGTGCATTCACGAACTTTGGCAGCGCAGTTGGTAAGTGTCTTTGCGTTGGTTTTTCAACATGCCCCCCTCCCAACCTCCCCCGTGGACGGGGGAGGAGTCACGGCTCCCTCCCCGCCCGCGGGGAGGGTTGGGGTGGGGGCTATGTTTAAATCTCACTGCAAAGACGCTTATTATCAGCCACGCGCCAGCGGGAAGCCATGCTCCTGCCAGGCGAGGATGCCGCCCGTGAGGTTGTAGAGGTTGCGGTAGCCGCGCGCCATCAGCGCACTAATCGCCGTGCTGGAGCGGTCGCCGCCCAAGCAGTGCATAATCACGGGTCGGTCGTTCGGAATCTCGTGAATCCGCTGCAGCACGCGCCCCGCGTGGATGTGCAGCGCGTTCGGGATGTGCCCCTCGCGGTATTCCGACAGCCCGCGCACATCCACAATCACCGCCTCGCCCGACTGCCACATTCGGTGCGCCTGCTCCGCCGTGATTTGCGGCACGGTCTCCAGTTCGCTGGGCGCGTAGCCCTCCAGCGACGGAATGTAGCCGACGATGTTGTCGAGCCCGACGCGCATCAGTTGGCGCACGAGCGTTTCGATTTGTTCGGGGGGCGCAAGCAGGATCAGCGGCTTATCATACGGCAGCAGCCACCCTGCCCAAGTGGAGAACATCTTGCCCGCAGGGATGTTGATTGCGCCCTTGATGTGCCCGCCCGCGAAGGCGAGCTTGTCGCGCGTATCCACCAGCATCGCGCCATCTCGCAGCGCCTTCTGGAACGCCTCGGGCGACAGGCGCGGCGGTTCAAGCAGTTTGCCCAGAATCGGCATCCCGTCGCGATTGAGCCGCTTCATGATGGCGAAGTAGGTCGGCGCTTCGGGCTGGTCGGCGAGGATGTCGTTCACGAACTGCTCCTCGTCGTAGTTGGCAATCGCGCGCGCCCACCACGCATGGCGCTTCTCGTAGCCGAGCGTGGTCGCGGGCAGCGCGCCCAACGCCTTACCGCACGCCGAGCCTGCGCCGTGCCCAGGCCAAATCTGCAGGTAGTCGGGCTGCTCGATAAACCGCACAAGGCTCTGATACAGTGTGCGTGCGCCGGGCTCCGCCGTGCCCTGAATGCCCGCCGCCTCCTCCAGCAGGTCCGAGCGTCCCAAGTCGCCCACGAAGATGAAGTCGCCCGTAATCGCGATCATCGGGTCGGTCGCCTCTTTGCCGTCGTAGAGCAGGAAGGTGATGTGTTCGGGGGTGTGTCCAGGCGTGTGGACGGCGCGCACGCGAATGTTGCCAATCAGCCACTCGTCGCCATCTTTGAGCAGGCGCACCTTGAAGCCCTCCAGCCCGCGGTACTTCCAGTTCTCGTCGCCTTCGTCGGAGAGGTAGAGCGTCGCGCCTGTGGCGTGCGCCAACTCGCGTGCGCCCGACAGGAAGTCGGCGTGGATATGCGTCTCGCCGACCGCGACGATGGTCAGACCCGTCGCCTGCGCCATTTGCAGGTAGACATCAATGTCGCGTCGGGGGTCAATCACCATCGCTTCCCCCGTTGCAGGGCATCCGAAAAAGTAGGACGCCTGCGCCAGACCCTCCTCGTAGATTTGCCGAAAGATCATCGTTGTCCCTCCGTCTTACGCAAGTCCGCGCAGCATCACCCTGCAGAATTCGGGCGCGCCGAACAGCACGCCGCCTGCGGTCGCATAGATGACCTTCACGGGGCGGTTGTGGGTGCGGAAGTAGTCCGCTGCCATGTAGGCGATTTTCTGCGGCGCGCCGCCGCACTTGATGGTGTAGCCTGGCTCGGCGGTGTTGGGCATGGTAAACAGCGCGACGCCCTCGCGCGTCTGCTGGATGAACTCCCATGTTTTCGGCGCGAGGTCGTAGCCATAGTTGGTCGACACGCCGTTTTGCCCCAGCGTCTCGCGGGCGCCTTGGATTTTGTCCCAGTCCGACTCGACGCCCGGCGCAACCACGAGGAAGTCGTACTGCACGCGGGTTCCGTCGCGCGTACAAATCAGTTGTTGGTCGGGGTCAATCTCGACGGCGTAGTCTTGGATCCAGCGCACGCCTTTGGGGATGAAACGCGCCTCGTCGCGCACGCTCTGCTCGGCTTTGGCGACGCCTGCCCCCACAAGCGTCCACAAGGGCTGGTAATAGTGCTTCGAGGACGGTTCAATCAGGGCGACATCGTGGACGCCCCGTCGCGCTAACTGCGCTGCGACGGTGACGCCCGCTGTGCCGCCGCCGAGTATCGCAACACGATGCCGAAAAGTCTCTCGCGCCTTGCTCGGCGCTGTGCCCACTGCAGTGTAGGTCTGCATGTGCATCGCCTCCATGAGGTTAGAGGCAGTAGGGGCGGAAAAGGATTCATCAAAAGCGGCTCTATTCCCCGAATTTCCCGCGAAACAGTGCGCAGGCGGACGCTTCCGCCGATGCTGAAGGCGGGCGAACGGCAGTGCGCCCCTACATCCCCTAATAAGTGCTTTTGCATTATATTTTCAATTCCTCCCCGCCCAACTGCTTCAAGCCCGCAACCACCGCCGCACGCAGCGAAGCCACATCCGCATAATAACGACGCGGCATCAAACCACCCTTCACACGACGCCACACCGTCTCCATCAAGTTCAAATGAGGACTATAACGCGGTAAATCACGCACACGCAACCCACACGCCAACCAACGCGCACAACACCTCCGAAAGTCCTGCGAACGATGAAACGACGCATTATCCCAATACACCACCGTCAACACACCCCTACGCGCCGCCTCCTGCGCTAACCCGTCCAAATACCGCACCACAACCTCCGTCCGACACGAACCCGACACCACTGCAAACCCTATCCGATGTGCCCCGTCCGCGTGCCAGTCCAAATGACCCATCCCATTCACACGCCCCACACGACCACCCCCGCGTGGCACACCACGCGTCGTGCCCACCGCCGTCCAACTCTACGCCAAAGGCAACCACAACCCAAAGCCACTCTCATCCAAAAACAACACCCGACACGCCCCCGCGACTACCCCTTTTTTACCTGCTCCCATTCAAAGCAGAACACTTCTACCGCAGACGCCTCTGGCGTGCCTGCAGGCACATAGCGGGTGCGCTTGTAAACCTATCCCATCCGCTTCAAGGGGCGGGTCAGCGTGGAGGGATGCACCTGCAGTTGGGTGGCTAACGCCTGCTGCAGTTGCGTGGCTGTCCCGATGCGGTCTTCGGCGAGCCAAGTGGCAAGGTGTGCGGTTCCCCCTACAAGCAGGGGGAACCGAACCCCTGCGCGGTTCCCCCCGCGAAGCGGGAGAACCCACGCGCCCCACGCGGTTCCCCTCGCGAAGCGGGGGGAACCTACGGAGGGGGGCAATTCATGAACTTTGGACACGCGATTGGTATAAGACCTCTTGTTTGCTGACGCCAGAGCCTGATTTGTCCGCAGGCTATTAACATCTCTGACCAATTCATGATATAATTGGAGTATGCGCACAGTGCCACTGACGCTGTATGTTGGGACGCTTCCAGTGGAAGCGACGCCAAAGGATGTGCTGAACCAAGCAGAGCCGGTGGCGCCGAGCTTTGTGAACGCCGAGTCGTTTTGCGCCTTCTACTGGACGGGCGTCAAGGGCGGCAGCGCGCCGATTGCCTACACGGTGCGCGGAGGCAACGCCAACGGCTGGCAGTGGAGCCAGTCGGGACAGATTGTCGGCAACGCGCGCGGCTGGTTCCGCGTGGTTGTTAAGCCGCCTGCTGAGTACGAGTGGTATCGCTTCGAGGTCTCAGGCGCGCCGCAAACGCTGCACAGCAAAATCACAGGAGTGGAGGAGGTTGCAGAATGAGCGCAGAGCGCATCACGCGACGCGAAATGCTGAAACGGCTGATTGTCGCCCCGATTGGCGCAGCTGTGCTGACTACGCTGGAAGTACGCCAAGCCTCGGCAGCCACGATGCAGCCCTACTACGCCCCGTACTTCGTCGCCGTGCTGTGGGAAGGGCGCACGCGCTGCGACAGCCTGTGGCGGAGCCTCAAAGGTGATGTTGTCGCGATTTTGCCGACCGTGCAGGGCACGACACCCTACGACCGCCTCTACTGGACGGGCTACGCGCTGGGCAGCGCGCCCGTGAATGTGAATATGCGCGTGCTGGCGCGCGCGGTAGACCACAACGGCGTCCCATTGGGCAACGGCTGGCGCGCAATCGGACAAGCCACCATCCAGACCCCGCCCCAGCGGTGGTTCCGCGTGGAAATCCCCGAAGGGCACTGGGACGAATACCGCCTCGAAGTGCGCAGCGCGACCCCGCGCTTGGTTTACTCGCGCGTGATTGCAAGTCAAGGCTATTGGAAGGAGTGAACGCGATGCCTGTACGCTTTCTCAAAAACGCTTCGGAGCTTGCGGATGTAAGCTGGGAGACGCCCCTGCCCGTTCAGGTGACGAACGCGAAGCCTGTTCCCGCCGACACCCTCCTCGTCGCCACAACTTTCGTCACCACCGACGCCAACCGCGACCTGCTGGGATCCGCAGCAACCGAACTGCCGACGCTGGATGGCTGCATGCAGTACCGCAAACTCGTCTGGTTCTACTTCCGCGCGGGCGCAGACTCGACCAACTACCGCGTTCTCGCACGCGCCACCGACCATAACGGCGCACCGCTCGGCGCGGGCTGGCAAGAACTCGCCACAGGCACGCTCCCAGGCAACGCAAACAGCTGGAACCGCATCGAAATCCCAAGCACAGGCGACGGCTACTACGACCAGTACCGCATCGAAGTCCAGCGCACCGCGGGCAGCAACTACTTGCTGACCAGTAAGATCGTGGGGGTACGGTAATGACGCCGAAAGTGTGCCTCGTAGTGCGCGAGTTTGGCGCTTTCAACCGCGCGTGGACACAAATCCTGCGCAATCTCGGTATCGATTACACACTGTGTACCGCTATAGGTAACACCACAGGCGCGAACATCCAGACCCCGCAAGGCGTGTTCGCTGCTGGTAGCCCAGACTTGCGCAACTACTTCCGCCAGTTCGACGCCGTCATCCTGTGCGAACACTCATCCAACCTGAACGATACCTCACGCATCAACTACTCGGTGTTCTGGATGAGCTGGAACGACCTTGAAGATCCCGCGTTCCTGTTTTTCAACCCGCACTTTTCCGCGGCGATTACCGAGAGCGCGTACAACAGCAACTTCCCCAGCGACTTTCCGATTGTGCGTCCCGACCCCAGCGATATTGCAGGCGCGCTCTACGCAGCGGATGGCGGTAGCGCGGCGTCTTTTAGTCCACTTGCCGCGACGATTACTGGCGGACGCGGCGCGTGCATACTCTTCCTCGCGGAGAACATCCGCGCCCATGTGATGACCATCTGCAACACACATACGGATAATATCCCGTACTACTGGCGACTGGACACTGCAAAGCACAGCACGCTGGCAAGCACGACCTATACGCATCGCGTCGCAAGGAACGGACGCGCAGGCGAGATTCTCGCTGTACCCGCGCCGCCGAGCAGCAGCGAAGACACGGAGACCTACCCAAACGATTGCGTGATTGCTTACCGCTACCGCAACTGTTTTTGGCTTCCGAACGCTATATCGAGACGACAGGATGTCGCCAATCCAAACAACCCGTTCCTGTTCTGGCTACTCTACGGCTTACAACTCGCAGTCGTGCGCCCGCGCTACAAGTTGCCCGTGCAAGTGGAGACCGACCACCCGCTGGCAGCATTACTTCCTGACGCACCGTTCAATCACGCGATTACGACGCAGCTGGGCATTCTTGAAGCGAGCTGGGACTACATGCGCGATTTCGCCCGACACAAGAACACCGCGATTGTGAACGGCGTCACGGTCGGCACGAAATATCGGAGCATTGGTTCGCGATTCCATTGGCACTTACTCTACAGCACTTCGCGCACGCAAGCGGAACGGGATGCCGCGATGCGCGTGCATCAGATTCTGGTGGCGGGGCATCGCGAAGGCACGACGCCCTGCGGGGTGCATGACCATACGATTGGCGGCGGGCGCGGCTATTGGGCAGCGGCGACGAACACGGGTTTCGTGCGTCACAATGGGCTGCGCTACGGCGCGCCGAACGATGTGCCGATTGCGCGGGGCAGGTGCTGCGTTGCGCCGCATGTGCTGCCTGCAGGCGTCGCAGGTGCGGACGCGCAAACCGTGCAAGTGGGCGATACCGAACTGGTGGAATGGGACATCCCGACCAGCGGCACAGGCACGACCTTCGATCTGCCGATGGGCAGCATTCACGCAGCGCGAATCATCATCGAGAGCGAGATTGAAGAGATGCTCGCGCTTGGCTTTCCCGACGGCTACTGCGCAGGGCATAAGTATACGAACACGGCGTCGAACAACTCGGGCGGCGAATGCTACTGGCAAGCCCTGAAAGAGTTCGGCTTTCGCGGCGTGCGCTCAGGAACCGCATGTGGCGCAGGCACGAAGCGCGTCACGCCGAACCGCTATTGGAACGGGTTCCACTTGGTAGAAGAAATGCCGCTGGACATCTACAGCGCGGTGACTGCGGGTTATAGCTGGGGGCTATACCATCCGAGTGCGCCCAGCGGCGGCGACGCGGTGCGGTTCCTGAACTTAGACCACAGCAGCGATATCAGCAGCGGCTGGACGACTAATCCTGCGCTGGCGTGGCGTGCGTATCGGCGCGTGCTATGCATGGCGACGGGCAGATGGCTGGGGACGACAGCGGTCACGCTGGGCGGCGCGTATTTCCACCCGATCGAATGTTTGGTGCCTGCTGCGCCGAACCGAGTGATGGAGCGGTTCGATGGGTGGGGGATCCTGAACGCCGCGAACCAGCCGCACTACAACCATGTAGTGGAGCTGCTGGAGAACATGGATGCGGTGGTGCGGCTCTTGCCTGAGTATCTGTATTGGGGCACGATTACGGATGTGATGGATCATCGGGAGCGGGTGATGGGCGGGTGATGGCGCGCCTGCACCACCTTCTGCAGAACCGCCTCAATCTTTGCGACCTGCGGCTGTACGGTGAACGAGTCGCACACGCGCTGGTGGGCGTTCTGGGCGCGGCGGGCGCGCTCATCAGGGCTTTCGATAATCTCCACCAGCGCGCGCGCCAGCGCGTCGGGGTCTTTCAGTGGGACAAGCCAACCATGAACGCCGTCGGTAATCGCTTCGGGGATACCGCCTGCGGTGGTCGCCAGGATGGGCAACTCCGCCCACATCGCCTCCAGCAACGCCATCGGCAGCATATCGCTGAGCGTCGGCAGCGCGTACAGGTCGATGGCTTGCAGCAGGCGGGGCACATCCTTGCGCTCGCCGAGCCACAGCACATGCCCTGCCACGCCGAGCCGCTGGGCTTCACGGCGCACCTGCTCGCCGTAGCGCGGCGGATGCACCACGCCGACCAACAGCATGATATAATTGGAATATGCGCACAGTGCCACTGACGCTGTATGTCGGGACGCTTCCAGTGGAGGCGACGCCAAAGGATGTGCTGAACCAAGCAGAGCCGGTGGCGCCGACCTTTGTGAATGCCGAGTCGTTTTGCGCCTTCTACTGGACGGGCGTCAAGGGCGGCAGCGCGCCGATTGCCTACACGGTGCGCGGAGGCAACGCCAACGGCTGGCAGTGGAGCCAGTCGGGACAGATTGTCGGCAACGCGCGCGGCTGGTTCCGCGTGGTTGTTAAGCCGCCTGCTGAGTACGAGTGGTATCGCTTCGAGGTCTCAGGCGCGCCGCAAACGCTGCACAGCAAAATCACAGGAGTGGAGGAGGTTGCAGAATGAGCGCAGAGCGCATCACGCGACGCGAAATGCTGAAACGGCTGATTGTCGCCCCGATTGGCGCAGCTGTGCTGACCACGCTGGAGGTACGCCAAGCCTCGGCAGCCACGATGCAGCCCTACTACGACCCGTACTTCGTCGCCGTGCTGTGGGAAGGGCGCACGCGCTGCGACAGCCTGTGGCGCAGCTTGAAAGGCGATGTTGCGCCCATCCTTCCCGCTGTGCAGGGCGCGACGCCCTACGACCGCCTCTATTGGACGGGCTACGCGCTGGGCAGCGCGCCCGTGAATGTGGCTATGCGCGTGTGGGCGCGCGCGGTAGACCACAACGGCGTCCCATTGGGCAACGGCTGGCGACCCATCGGACAAGCCACCATCCAGACCCCCCCCCAGCGGTGGTTCCGCGTGGAAATCCCCGAAGGGCACTGGGACGAATACCGCCTCGAAGTGCGCAGTGCGACCCCGCGCTTGGTTTACTCGCGCGTGATTGCAAGTCAAGGCTATTGGAAGGAGTGAACGCGATGCCTGTACGCTTTCTCAGAAACGCTTCGGAGCTTGCCGATGTGAGTATGGAGTCGCCCCTGCCCGTTCAGGTGGCGAACGCGAAGCCCGTTCCCGCCGACACCCTCCTCGTCGCCACAACCAATATGTTCCTCTCAGGCGAACGCGACCTGCTGGGCAGCACCAGCACGGAACTCCCAACGCTCGACGCATGCGGACAGTACCGCAAACTCATCTGGTTCTACTTCCGCGACGGCGCTGCCCCGACCAACTATCGCGTCCTCGCACGCGCCACCGACCACAACGGCGCACCGCTTGGCACAGGCTGGCAAGAACTCGCCACAGGCACGCTCCCAGGCGGCGCAAACAGCTGGAACCGCATCGACATCCCCGCATCGGGCGACGGCTACTACGACCAGTACCGCATCGTCGTCGAACGCACCAGCGGCAGCGGGTACAGCCTCATCAATAAAATCGTGGGAGTACGCGGATGACGCCAAAAGTATGCCTGATTACCAGCAACCTGACACGGTTCAACAAAGCGTGGACGCAAACCCTGCGCCATCTCGGTATCGACTACACGCTCTGCATCGCCACATCGGGCAGCGCCAGCGCGACCATTCAGACCCCGCAAGGCGCGTTCGCTGCTAACAGCCCAGACCTGCGGGGCTACTTCCGCCAGTTCGACGCGGTGATTCTGTGCGACCACGCGCTGACCCTCAGCGAGACCGCCGTCATCAACTATTCGGTGTTCTGGCTTAGCTGGAACGACCCTGAAGACCCTGCGTTCCTGTTTTTCAACCCGCACTTTTCCGCAGCGATTACCGAAAGCGCGTACAACAGCAACTTCCCCAGCGATTTCCCGATTGTGCGTCCGAACCCCAGCGACCTCGCAGGCACGCTCTACGCCGCCGATGGGGGCAGCCCGTCTGCCGGCAATCCGCTCTTGGCAGGGGGTCAATCAGCCCGCGGCGCGTGCATACAGTTTCTCGCCGAGAACACTCGCGCTCATGTGATGACCGTCTGCAACGCGCACGGGGCAAGCGGGTTCGTGAATGTCGTCCCATACTATTGGAAACTGAACCCTGCGCTGCACAGCACGCTGGCAAGCACGACCTACACGCATCGCGTCGCGCGGAACGGTAAAGCGGGCGAAATCGTTGCCGTGCCCGCGCCGCCCACGAACACTGAAGATACCGAGACCTACCCCAGCGATTGCGTCGTGGCGTACCGCTACCGCAATATCTTCTGGCTCCCACACACGATTCGCAACTTACCCGACACGGTGAACCTGCTCAGCTGGTACTTAGTGAGCAACTGGACACCGATGTTGTTCTGGCTGCTGTACGGGTTGCAGATCGCAGGCGTGCGTCCGCGCTATCGGCTGCCCGTGCAGATGGAGACCGACCACCCGCTGGACAGTTTCGCCAGTACCGCGCCGTTCAACTTCTCATACTTGCAGCAGATGCAGATGATACTGGCGCAGTACGACTATATGCGCGATTTTGCGCGGGGCAAGAACACAGCGGTGATCAACGGCGTGCGCGTCGGGGGCAGACACCGCACCACCAGCATAACCTTCCACTGGAACCTGATGTATAGCACAAGCGTGCCTGCTGAAGCGCGTGCTGTTGCACAGCAAGTGAACCAACTGCTGATCGCGGGACATCGCGAAGGCACACTGCCCTGCGGCGTGCATGACCACACCGCAGGCAACTTTCAAGGCGGGTACTGGCTGGGTGATGTGCGTGCAGGGTTCCGTCGGCACAGCGGGATGCGCTACGGCGCTCCGAATAATGTGCCCATCAATCGCGGGCGGTGCTGCGTTGCGCCGCATGTGCTGCCTGCAGGCGTCGCGCCGCCGAATGCGCTGACCGTGCAGGTGGGCGATGCGGAAATGGTGGAGTGGGATCACACGATGAGCGGCACGGGCGACACTTTCGATTTACCGCTGGGCAACATTCACGCGGCGCGGATTGTGATTGAGAGCGAGATTGAAGAGATGCTGGCGCTGGGTTTCCCCGACGGCTACTGCGCGGGACACAAGTATACGAACACCGCTGCGAACGCTTCTGGGGGCGAATGCTACTGGCAGGCGCTCAAAGAGTTCGGCTTTCGCGGCGTGCGTTCGGCGAGTGCGTGCAACGACCCGCATCGGACGAAGCGCGTGGTTGCCAATCGCTTGTGGCACGGGTTCCACTTAGTCGCGGATATTGGGTTTGATTTGCAAGCGTCGGGGGCGGGCTACACGCGCGGGCTGTATTATCCTAACTCGCCGACCGAAGGCGACGGCGTGCGCCATTGGCAGCTGGATCACAGCAGCGACATCAGCAGCGGGTGGACAACCAATCCCGCGTTGGCGTGGCGTGCGTATCGGCGCGTGCTGTGTCAAGGGATTGGCAACTGGCTGTTTGCGACGGCGGTTGTGCTGGGCGGGTTCTATATCCACCCCTACACGAACTCGATGATTATGTCGCTAAGCGACCCGTTGGCGCGGTTTGACGGGTGGAGCAAGCAGAATGTGATTGGCGAGCCGCACTATTGTCATCCTGTGGAGCTGCTGGAGAACATGGACGCGGTGGTGCGGCTCTTGCCTGAGTATCTGTATTGGGGCACGATAACGGATGTGATGGATCATCGGGAGCGGGTGATGGACGGCTGATGGCGCGCCTGCGCGACCTGCCGCAGAATCGCCTCAATCTTTGCGACCTGCGGTTGCACGGTGAACGACTCTTGCACGCGCTGGTGGGCGTTCTGGGCGCGGCGGGCGCGCTCATCAGGGCTTTCGATAATCTCCACCAGCGCGCGCGCCAGCGCGTCGGGGTCTTTCGGCGGCACGAGCCAGCCATGAACGCCGTCGGTAATCGCTTCGGGGATGCCGCCTGCGGTGGTCGCCAAAATCGGCAGCTCCGCCCACATCGCCTCCAGCATCGCCATCGGCAGCATGTCGCTGAGCGTTGGCAGCGCGTACACATCGAGGGCTTGCAGCAGGCGGGGCACATCCTTGCGCTCGCCGAGCCACAGCACATGCCCCGCCACGCCCAACCGCTCTGCCTCGCGGCGCACCTGCTCGCCGTAGCGCGGCGGATGCACCACGCCGACCAGCAGCACGCGCACCTGCGGGTAGCGAGCGACCACCTGCGGCAGCGCACGCACCAAGTAAATCTGCCCCTTGCGCGGGATGATGTTGCCAATCACGCCCACCACAAAGTCGCTGGGCGATAGCCCCAACTCCGCCCGCACCGCTTGCCGCACGCCCTTGTCGGGTACGACCAGCCGCGCAGGGTCAACGAACCCATGCACGGTACTAATGCGCGATGGGGGCACAAAGTTGCGCCGAATGTGGTACAGGCGCGTCTGTTCCGAAACGGCAATAATGTGGTCTGCCATCCGCCAGTGGAAGTGGAGGGTGTGCGCGTGCGCACGCAGCACGGCGGGCACTTTCGCCAAGCGACTCAGCCACACCGCGAAGTTGTTCGCGCCTGACATGTGCGCCAACAGCACCTCGATCTGGTTCTCGCGCACGAACTGCGCGGCAGCCTTGAGGTCGCGCAGGGGCAGCCGCTTCATGCGCGATTCGAGCGTCGGCACGCCCGCCTGCCGCGCCTGCTGGAGTACCCACGCGCCAGGCTTGCCCATCAGCGTAATCGCGTTGCCCCGACGGTGCAGCTCCTTCGCGATTTGCAGCGTATGCACCGTCGCCCCGCACGCGGTCGTGCCCGACACAATCTCCAGAATGCGCATCCGCCTACAGGATACCCGCTGCGCGGGAGATGGGGTATACTTACGAGTTAGGTACATCAGGAGGTGCCTTCTCTTGGAGCGGGTTTCCATTTTTGTTGACGGCGCGAATATGTATTATGCCCAGAAGCGGCTGGGATGGTTTATCGACTATCGCAAGCTGCTGTGCTATTTTCGGACGACGCTTGGCATGAAGGTGGCGGACGCCTACTACTACACGGCGGTTGACCCGAACGCGAAGGGGCGCGACGCGACCTTCCATGACTACTTGCTGCACTCAGGCTATGTGCTGCGCACGCGCCCAATCAAGGGCTGCTGCGGCGAAGGGCGCGACGAGCTGCCGTGGGAGCGCATCGAGCTGGCGGTGGACATCGTGATCGACGCGCTGCTGACCATAGACCACTACGATGTGTGCGCGATTCTCAGCGGCGACGGCAACTACGAGCGGCTGGTGGAGACGCTGCGCGCGAAGGGCAAAAAGGTGATGGTGTTCGCGCACCCGGAGATGACCGCGCGCGAGCTGCGCATCGCTACAGGTCCCAACTTCCACGACCTGCGCGATGTGGAGCGGTTCATCGCCCGCACCGACCGCGCGCCCGACCCGTGCCCCGACAAGACCGTCTACGGCAACAGCGAGTCGCATGGCTGAGCAGGCAGTACCCTTCCGCGCGGGCTTCGTAGCAGTCGTGGGTAAGCCGAATGTCGGCAAAAGCACGCTGGTCAACCACTTCGTCGGGCGCAAGGTGAGCATCGTCTCGCCGCGCCCGCAGACCACGCGCCGACGCATCTTGGGCATCCTGAACCGCCCCGACGCGCAAATCGTGTTCGTGGATACGCCAGGCATCCACAAGCCGAAATACAAACTCGGCGAGCGCATGGTGGAAGCGGCGGTCGGCGCGCTGCCCGACGCCGACCTAATCCTGTTCGTGGTGGACGCTTCCAAGCCGCCCAACGCCGAAGACCGCCACATCGCCGAACTGCTGACCCAAGAGGCGCACGCGCCCATCATCCTCGTCCTCAACAAGATGGACAAGCTGCCCCCCGAAAAGGTGAAGCCCAACACCGAGGCGTACTGGCAACTCGTGCCCAACCACGCCGACTGGATGATGACCAACGCGGTCAAGGGGCACAACTGCGACAAGCTGCTGGCGATGATTCTGGCGCGCCTGCCCAAATCGCCCCCCTACTTCCCGCAAGAGCAGATTACCGACCAACCCGAACGCCTCTTCGCCGCCGAGATCATTCGCGAGAAGGCGCTGCTGCACACCTATCAGGAAGTCCCGCATGGCATCGGCGTCGCCATCGACCGCTGGGAAGAGCGACCCAACGGCGTGCTGTATATCGCCGCAACGATTTATGTCGAGCGCGACACCCACAAGGGCATCGTCATCGGCGAGGGCGGCAAAATGCTGAAAAAAATCGGTCAACGGGCGCGCGAGGAACTCGAACTCTGGCTCGGACGCAAACTCTTCCTGGAGCTGTGGGTCAAAGTGCGTGAAGGCTGGCGCAACAATCCCAGCTTCTTCCAACAGATTGAGAGCTGAGCGCAAGCGCCGCAGGGGGGTATAATCCCTTGCGATGCCTGCGGTGCGAACGCAGTCGTTGGACGCCCTAACGCAGGGGGTGCTAACAGGCGAGGTGCGCTCGATTGCCCGCGCGATTACGCTGGTGGAATCGCGCGACCCTGCGCGGCTGGAACTGCTCGAACGCTTGTTCCCCCACACGGGACGCGCCTTCAAGGTAGGCATTACGGGCGCGCCAGGCGCAGGCAAAAGCACGCTGACCTATCAGCTGATTCCGCGCCTGAAAGCCAGAGGCTACCGCGTGGGCGTGCTGGCGGTCGACCCGACCAGCCCGTTCAGCGGGGGCGCGATTTTGGGCGACCGCATCCGCTTCGACGACGCGCTGGAGGGCGTCTACATCCGCAGCCTCGCCAGTCGGGGCAGCATCGGCGGGCTGTCGCGCGGCGTACCGCCCGCCGTGCGCGTGCTGGAGGCGGCGGGGTTCGACCTCGTGCTGATCGAGACCGTCGGCGCGGGGCAACTGCAGGTCGATGTGCGCTTCGTCGCCGATACCGTCGTGCTGGCGCTCGTGCCCGAAGCGGGCGACATCGTGCAGGCGATGAAGGCAGGCATCATCGAAATCGCCGATATTTATGTCATCAACAAGGCAGACCGCGAGGGGGCGACCCGCATGCGCTTAGACCTGCGCAACGCGCTCGAACTCGGCGGCAAGCCCAAAGGCTGGAACCCGCCGATTACCCTCACTGAAGCAATCCACGGCAAGGGCGTCGACGAACTGGTGGAATTCATCGAGGAACACCAGCAGTACCAGCAGCAATCGGGCGGCTGGCAGGCGCGACGGCTGCAGCAGTTAGAGTGGGAACTGCAGTCGCTGATTCACGACGCGCTGGAGCAGCACGCGCGTGCAACCACACGGCAGCTGTTCAGCGCGGAGACGCTGCAGGCGGTGCTGCACGGCGCGGAGAACCCCTTCCCGACGATTCGCGCGTGGAATCTGTACGGTTCCCCTCGCGAAACAGGGCGAACCTAAAGGAAGGGGGTCAGAGCGTCGCCCGCCACACGCCCTCGAACACCAGCACCGCGTCGCCCGTGAGCCAGAGCGTATCGTCCGCGCTCCATTCTACTTCCAGCACGCCGCCAGGCATCTGCACCTGCACAGTGCGCTCCAGCCTGCCTGTGTGCGCACCCGCGACGACGATTGCGCACGCGCCCGTGCCGCACGCCAGCGTCGCGCCCGCGCCGCGCTCCCACACCCGCGCCCGCACCCGATTTGGCGCATCCACCTGCGCCACCGACACATTCACGCGGTCGGGAAACTCAGGCGCGTGTTCCAACAGGGGTCCGAGCGTCTCCAGCGGGAAGGCGTCCACCGAGTCGGCGAACAGCACCAAGTGTGGCGCGCCTGTGTGGACGAAGGTTGCCCTCACCCCCAGCCCCTCTCCCACGCTGTGGGAGAGGGGAGCCGCATATTCCCCCTCTCCCAACTCGTTGGGAGAGGGGGATATAGGGGGTGAGGGCATAATCTTCGGCGTCCCCATCTCCACCTGGAACCTTTCTGCGCTGAGGCGATGCACGCGGCGCACGCCTGCGCCCGTCTCAATTGCAAGGCTGGCGGCGTCGGGGCAGCGGTACTCCCAGAGGTAGCGTGCGAAGCAGCGGATGCCGTTGCCGCACATGGCCGCTTCCGAGCCGTCCGCGTTGACGATGCGCATGCGGTAGTCCGCGTTATCTGGCGGCTCCACCACAAGCAGCCCGTCCGCGCCCGCTCCGAACCGACGGTCGCACAGCCGACGCGCCAGCGAAGCGAAATCGCACTCAGGCAGTGGCTGCGCGAGCGTGTCCAGCAACACGAAGTCGTTGCCTGCGCCCTGCAGTTTATAAAAACGCAGCGGGGTCACTCGTCAAAGTCCGACTCGGCTTGCTGCGACGACTGCCGCCCCGCAGGACCGTAGCCCGGCACGGGGCGCGCTGGCACGATGGAGGTAATCGCGTGCTTGTAGACCAGTTGCACGGGCTTGCCAGGGCTTTCCAGCAGCACCGTGAAGGCGTCGAATCCGCGCACCGTCCCGCGCAGTTGCAGCCCGCCGCTCAGGTAGATCGTCACGCCGATCCCTTCCTTGCGCACCTGATTCAAAAACATATCCTGCAAGTTAATCGATTTCGGCATCGGTTATTCCTCCCTGCTCCATCAACAGTAGCTCGACAAGGCGCGCCGTTTGTTCCATCCCCTGGCTTGCGTCGACCCAGTGGACGCCCGGCTCTGTGCGGAACCAGGTCATTTGACGCTTTGCGAACCGCCGTGTATCGCGCTTCCAGAGGCGCACCGCCTCGTCCCACGAGACGCGCCCCTGAATATACCCAATCAGGTGGCGGTAGCCCAAGCCTTTTAGGGCAGGTTGCTCTGGATTATACCCGTTTTGCAACAGCGTTTGCACCTCGCGCAACATCCCTTGTGTGATCATTGTGTCCACGCGCTGGTCGATTCGAGCGTAGAGTTGCTCGCGGGGCATGGTCAGCCCGATTTTGATAGCGGGCAGTTCGGCGGCGGCGCGTTGCTGCCACTGGCTGATGGGCACGCCCGTCATTTCGTACACTTCGAAGGCGCGGGTAATGCGCACGGCGTCGTTGGGGTGGATGCGCGCGGCGGCGACGGGGTCAATCTGCTGCAGGCGCGCGTGCAGGGCGGGCGCGCCGACGCGCTCGACTTCGGCTTTCCAGCGGGCGCGTACTTCGGGGTCGGCGGGCGGCGGCGCGAGGCTGAACCCGTGCAGCAGCACCCGCAGGTACAGCCCCGTACCCCCGACAATCAGCACGCGCTTGCCCCGCGCTTGGATGTCAGCCATCGCCTGCAACGCCAACTCGCGAAAGCGCGCGGCGGTGAACACCTCGCTGGGGTCGGCGACATCAATCAGATGGAAGCGCACGCGCCGCTGCTCGTCAGCCGTCGGCTTCGCCGAGCCGATATCCAGCCCGCGATAGACCGCGCTCGAATCGGCGGAGATAATCTCGCCGCCCCAACGCTCTGCCAGCCGAATCGCCACATCGGTCTTGCCGACCGCCGTCGGACCCAGAATCACCCACGCGAATTGCAGCGACGGCGCGTCGCCCGCCGCCTGATGACTTCGCCGCACACGGAAATTATACTAAGCGCGACGCCTTGAAACCGCAGGTTAGGGTATACTTTCTGTATGCCCAAAACCGCTGTGCCCAGCGCGCCCGAACAACCGCAGGTCGCCCCACTCGACGACCTGCTACAAGCCGAACGCGAACTGCTCCACAAATACCAACTCCACGAACTGCCAGAGGAGGATGAAGTCCCCTTGGAAAACCACTACCACCGACTGCAAATCAATCTCCTACACGAACTCACCTACCAACTCTTCAAAAACCGCACCGACTTCTACTGCGGCGGCAACATGTTCCTCTACTACGACCTAAAACAAGCCGAAAAGGTTATCAAGTTCGTTCGCGGAGAACGCCGCCGCGCGCCCTACAAGGGTCCCGACTTTTTCGTGGTGCTGGGCGGGGTGGACGGCACGAAAGACCGCAAGCGTTGGGTAGTATGGCACGAGGGGGGTCGGTATCCTGATGTGATTATTGAGATTACCTCGCCGAGTACGAAGTCCAAGGACACGAAAGACAACTTGCTGTTGTATTCCAAGGTGTTTCGGACGCGGGAGTATTATTGGTATGATGAGGCGGTAGGGGAGTTGGTGGGGTATCGGTTGCAGGGGGACGAGTATGTGCCGATTGTGCCGGGTGAGCGTGGTTGGTTGTGGAGCGAGGTGTTGGGAGTGTGGTTGGGAGTGTCGGACGCGCCGTTTTTGGGCTGGCGGTATCGGTGGTTGCGGTTTTATCGCGAGGATGGCAGTTTAGTGCCGACCAACGCGGAATTAGCGGAAGCCGAACGCCAACGCGCTGAGCAAGCCGAGCGACGCCTCGCCGAACTGGAAGCGGAACTCAAGCGGCTGCGCGGCGAACCGTAGGCGCGCCGCAGATGGCGTCTGCCCATCCCCGCAATCCAGGCGGTTAGAAACGCCACACCGTATGGAACAACCTGCTGGAGGCGTTTCATGCGAGTGTGGCTGGGACTGTTGGGGACGATTCTGTGCGCGTGTGCGTCGGCGCAGCCTGTGCGCCAGATGCCGATTGCCTACGACGCGGAGCGCGACGCCTACTATGTCGCCGACGAGTTGGTGGTGGGGCTGGAGCCGAGCGCGCCCAGCGCGCTGGCGTCCGAAGTGATGCGCTGGGTCAGCCACTCGCGCGAATGGGTCGCGCCGCTGGGCGCAAGCGTGCTGCGCCTCAACCGCGCAGCTGACGCCGAGAGCCTGCGCGACCTGCTCCTCGCGCTGCCTGGCGTGCGCTATGTGGAGCGCAACTACCTTGTGTTCGCCTGCAACGACCCGATGTTCAGCCAGCAGTGGGGACTCACGCGCATTCAGGCGACGCAGGCGTGGGGAATCGCCGCCCCGCAGCGCACCGTCTACCTCGCGATTATCGACACGGGCGTGGACGCCAATCACCCCGACCTTGCCCAGCGCGTGCGCCGCTATAGCAACGGCGCGGTGTACGGCTACAACGCGCAACTGAACAACGCGCACACCAACGACTTTCACGGGCACGGCACGCACTGCGCAGGGATTGCCGCCGCGCACACGGGCAACGGCGTCGGCGTTGCGGGCGTCGCTGGCGCCGCGCCCGTGCAGATCATGCCCGTCAAGGTGCTGAACGACCAAGGCTTCGGCACGATGAGCGATGTGGCGCGGGGCATCACTTGGGCGGCGGACAACGGCGCGCATGTGCTGAGCCTGAGTTTAGGCGGCAACGCGGGCACACAGCAACTCGCGGATGCGGTGAACTATGCGTGGAATCGCGGCTGTGTGGTCGTGGCGGCGGCGGGCAACAACGGCAGCAACGCGCCCTTCTACCCCGCCGCCTACGAGAACGCGCTGGCAGTCGCCGCGAGCGACCCCAACGACCGCTTGACCAACTTCTCGCAGTACGGCGCATGGGTGGACATCGCCGCGCCTGGCAGCGACATCCTCTCCACCGTGCCTGGCAACCGTTATGAGGCGTGGAGCGGCACCTCGATGGCGTGTCCGCATGTGGCAGGCGCAGCCGCGCTGATTTGGGCGTGCGCGCCGAGCCTGACCAACCAGCAACTGCGCCTCGCGCTGGAGAACAACGCCGACCCGGTGCAGCCCTACTGGTTCGGCGGGATTGGCGAGGGCAAGGGGCGGCTGAACCTGCATCGCGCGCTGCAAGCCGCGCTGCAGATGGAGAATACCCCCACCGTCAGCCAACTGACCCTAAGCCCGACCTCCGTGACGGCGGGCGGCACGGCGCGCGGCACGGTCGTGCTGTCGCGTCCTGCAGGCGCGGGCGGCGCGGTCGTACAACTGAGCAGCAGCGACCCGAATCTGGCGTGGTGTCCCGCGCAAGTCACCATCCCGCAGGGGCAGACGACGGGCGTGTTCGACATCCGCACGGCGGCAAACGGTGCGGGCAGCGTCACGATTACCGCCTCGGCTGGGGGCGTCTCGCGCACGGCGACGCTGCAGGTCGTCTCGCCGTTCCGCGTGCAGGCGGTTGCGGTGTCGCCCGCGGTGGTCGCGGGTGGGCAGAGCGCGACGCTGACCGTGCGCCTGACCGCGCCTGCGCCCGCAGGCGGCGTGCAGGTGTCGCTGCGGAGCGATGCGTCGCAGGCGTCGCTGCCCGCCAC
>Ga0308418_1000157_pt1 | contig 43966 bp, 38 predicted proteins | sample HotsprSampleR4cd_FD_203517 | JGI IMG/M metagenome (GOLD analysis project Ga0308418, IMG submission 203517) | Hot spring phototrophic mat microbial communities from Mushroom Spring, Yellowstone National Park, Wyoming, United States - 20090729_R4cd ... | reverse complement strand
AACGCCATCCTGCTGGTGGACTACACGAACACGCTGCGTCAGCGGGGCTTGCCGCGCGACGAGGCGTTGCTGGAGTCGGGCGAGACGCGCCTGCGCCCAATTCTGATGACGACGCTGTCGCTGGTGCTGGCGATGATCCCGATTGCGCTGGCGGTCGGGCGTGGCTCGGAGTTCCGTGCGCCGCTGGGCATTGTGCTGATTGGCGGGCTGACCGTGAGTACGCTGCTGACGCTCATCGTCATCCCGTGTACCTACACGGTGATGGACGACTTCACACGCTGGCTGGGCAAGCTGATTTGGCGTCGGGGCGCGGTGCCTGTGGAGGCGGCAGCCGTGGAACCTGCCGAACGCGCGGAGGACGAGGAGGTCGCGCCACGTGTATAGTCCTTCTGGGGTGCGGAAGTTGCTGCTTCCGCACCCCGAAAGTTTCCCCGCGAGTGAACTTGCAGGATGCGGCAATGGGTATACTCGTGTTATGAGCTTGCTGGAGCGTATTGTGGTTGACCCGAGCATCTTCGGCGGCAAACCCGTTGTGCGGGGGCTGCGCATCAAGGTGGAAACCGTGCTGGCGTTGTTGGAACAGGGCGCAACGCACGAGGAGACCCTACGCGACTACCCCGACCTTGAACCCGACGACATCCGCGCTTGTCTTGCCTATGCACGCGCCCTCGTCGCGAATGAAACGGTAGAAGCGGTCTCTGTTGCGGGGACGCCGTGAAGTTTCTGCTCGATGTTCCTGTTGGTCGTGAGATAGCCGAGTGGTTGCAGGAGCAAGGCTACAGTGTCTAACTCGTACCATAATATGTAGGGATACCCGATGGGTGTTTTGTTCTTCAAGGGGTTGGAGTGTGGGGATGTTGAAAATGGCAGACTTCAGTCCCCCCTTGACAAGGGGGGAAAGGGCAGGGAGTGGGGGGAATTCTACACGCACAGGAATTTGTGAACTTTGGCTCGGTGGTTGGTAGAACAACCTCCGACCCCCTTGACAACCCCCCTCGAAGCGGGTAGAATCGAAACACTGGCGCACATCCTGAAATTTCCCGCGCTACGCTGTTCCTGAAATCAGGAGGAGAGACATGATGCGGTGGACAGTAGGGTTTGCAGCAATCGCGCTCTGTTGCGCACTGTGGGCGCAAGACGATGTGGCTGATGTGCCTTCCCAGACTCTGTATGCTGGCGACGACAAGAACAAGATGTATTTCCTCATCGGTCCGTACCCGAACACGCCTGCGTCGAAAGAGGGCTATCGGCTGCTGCTGATACTGCCTGGCGGCGACGGCAGCGCGGATTTTCACCCGTTCTGTAAGCGCATCTACAAGTATGCGCTGGACAGTAACTACCTCGTTGCGCAACTGGTTGCCCCGAAGTGGTCTGACGACCAGTTTGAAAAGGTCGTGTGGCCTACAAAGCGCAATCCTTGGGCAACAGCGAAGTTCACCACCGAAGAGTTTATCGAGGCGGTGATTGCCGATGTGAGGAAGCGGCATCCGATTGATTCGCGCTACATCTTTGCGCTGGGCTGGTCGTCGGGCGGTCCGCCAGTGTATGCCGCCGCGCTTGAGGAGAAGACCAGCCTGCGTGGGGCATTCGTCGCGATGTCGGTGTTCAAGCCCAACCAGTTGCCGCCGCTCAAGCACGCGGAAGGGCGCAGCTTCTACATCCTGCATTCGCCAGAAGACTTCATCCCGATACGGATGGCGGAGCAGGCAGAGACGAAGCTGCGTGCGAACGGCGGGCGTGCGAAGCTCGCGACCTACGAGGGCGGGCACGGCTGGCGCGGCGATGTCTACGGAATGATTCGCGAGGGCGTCCGCTGGTTGGAGAAGCAGGCGCAAGAGCCTGCTTCTCCGAAGTAGTCTCACAGCTCCCCGATGAGCAGCGCGGGCAGCCCGTTGGTTTTCAGCTGCTCGCTCAGCTGCGGGGCGGTCTGCGTGAGGTAGGCGCGAATCGCGCTGTGTACCTCTTCGAACTCCGCCTTGACCTCGTTGAAGTAGGCGACCTGCGCGAGGGTCGATCCCGTGTTGCTGCTCATCTGTCCGTAGACGCTGTTCAGCCTGCCGCGCAGGCGCGCGCTGCGGGCATATGCCAGCCCTGTGTTCGGGTTGTCCACCTTCGCCTTCAGCTCGCCGATTTGCTTGAGGTGGTCGCTGATTGCTTTGTCGAGGTCGTCGGGCAGTTTGTAGTTCTGCTGGCGGGCGACTTGGCGTAGGTTCGTCAGTTGCGCCTCGACGCTGGTCAGCACCTGCATCGCGCGGTTGAGTTGCCGAATCATGTCCAGCGTCTCCAGCGCGAACTGGTGTCCTGCCTTGATGCCTGTCAGGTACGGCTCCAGTGCAGGCTCCACCTTCACGGTCAGTGGCTGCTCCATCTCGAACTCGCCCGCGATGAGTTTCACGCGGTAGGTACCAGGCAGCACCTGCGGTCCCAGCGGTCCCGTGTTGGGCGGGGGCGTCTGGCTCTCGTCGTCGGTTTCGACGGCTTCGCCGCGCGTGCGCAAGTCCCACACAACGCGATGGACGCCTGGCTCCTGCGGCACGCGCGTCAGCTCGCGCAGCAGGTTGCCCTGCGAGTCGAGGATTTGGATGCGCACGCGCCCCTCTTTGGGCTTCTCCTTGAGGTGGAAGGTAATCATCGCGCCGTAGGGCGGGTTCGGCGCGACCAGCGGTCGGTCGCCGCGCCCGTAGCGCGTCATACGGCTGGAATACCGCCACGCCACAGGGGGACTGAACAGGTGCGCAGGCTTCTCCAGCACTGCAGGCGAGGCTTCCTGCAGCGGCGTGATGTCGTCCAGCACATAGACGCTGCGCCCGTGCGTGCCAATCACGAGGTCGTTCATCAGCCCATGCACCATAATATCGTGGACGGGCACAGGCGGCAGGTTCGGCATGCGCTGCCAGTTCTGCCCGCCGTCGAACGAGACGAACAGCCCGCGCTCCGTGCCCGCGTACAGCAGGTTCAGGTTGCGCGGGTCTTCGCGCACCACGAACACATACGCCTCGTCGGGCAGCCCGTTGGTCAGCGGCTGCCAAGTTTTGCCGCCGTCGGTCGTCTTGTAGAGGTAGGGCTTGAAGTCGTTCAGCATATGGCGGTCAAACGCGACATAGGCGGTGTTGGCATCCGCGCGGGAGGGTTCCACATGCGACACGGGCGAGTTCGGCGGCAGGTTCGGCACATTTCGGGTCAGCTCGATCCAAGTCTTGCCGTCGTCGGGGCTTGTCCACAAGCGTCCGTCGTCCGTGCCGACCCACAGTCGCCCCTTCTGCACAGGCGATTCGGCAAGGCTGATAATCGTACAGTGATACTCGGCGGTGGTGTTCTCCACCCACACGGGACCGCCCGCGTCTTTCTGCTTTTCGGGGTCGTTGGTGGTCAGGTCGGGGCTAATCACTGACCAAGTGGTTCCGAAGTTGGTGGACTTGAAGACCACATTCCCGCCGACATACACGGTGTCGGGGTCGTGGGGCGAGGGGATGATAGGCGTGTTCCAGTTGAAGCGATACTTGAGTTCGCTGGCGGGACCGCCGTCGCTGCGGCGCGCCTGCGGGCTGATGTTCTCCTGCACGCCCGTCGCCAAGTTCGTGCGCAGGATGTTGCCCCCCTGCGACTCGCTAATTACCATGTTCGGGTCGTGCGGGTGAATCACACAGTAGAAGCCGTCGCCGAAGCTGACCATGCGCCAGTGTTCGTTGACGATGCCGCCCTCCTTGTTGCGCGCCCAGCCCATCCAGCTGCCGTTGTCCTGCAGTCCGCCCGCCACCTGATAGAAGGGCACCTCCGCGCTGCAGTGTATCTGATAAAACTGCGCCAGCGGGATATTGGCGACCACATCCCAGTCCTCGCCGCGATTGAGCGAGAAGGCAAGCCCGCCGTCGTTGCCGTTCCACAGCACATTCGGGTTCGTGGGGTCAATCCACAGCGCATGGTGATCGACATGCACGGTCTGTGCCATCTGGTAGGTGGTGCGCCCGCCGTCGATGGAGGCGCGCAACTGCGTCGCCAGAAAATAGAGCCGATTCGGGTCACTGGGGCACACGCGCAGGTCGGTGTAGTAGAACCCGCGCGAGACGATATTGGTCTCGCTGGAGATGCGCTGAAAGGTCTCGCCGCGGTCAGTGGAGCGGAACAGCGTGCCGTCGTTCGACTCGGCAATCACATAGACGATGTTGGGGTTGCTAGGGGCGACCTTGACGCCGATGCGCCCCATCAGTTGCGGCAGTCCGTTGGTGAGTTTGCGCCATGTGCGTCCGCCGTCGGTGGACTTGAACACGCCGCCCTGCTCGCTGCCGCTGGTGTGCGTCCACGGCTTGCGCTCGAACCGCCACATCCCCGCATACAGAATATTCGGGTTCACGGGGTCAATATCGAGGTCGGACGCGCCGTGATGCTCATCGATATACAGCACCTTCTGCCAAGTTTTGCCGCCGTCGGTGGTCATAAACACCCCGCGTTCGGGGTTGGGACCGAACGGCGAACCAATCGCGGCGACCCACACGGTATTCGGGTCGCGCGGGTGGACAATCACACGGCTAATTTGGCGCGTCTCGCGCAGCCCCAGATACTGCCAAGTCTTGCCGCCGTCGGTGGACTTGTAGACCCCACAGCCGATGGAGACGCTGTTGCGCGTGTTCGCCTCGCCTGTGCCCACCCAAATCACATCGGGGTTCTGCGGGTCGAGTGCAATATCGCCGATAGAAGTCGTCTCTTGCTCGTCGAACAGTGGCGTCCATCGGATACCCCAGTTGGTGGTCTTCCATAGCCCACCCGTGCCTGTTGCGACATAAACTGTGCTGGGGTTGCCTGGGATGCCCTCAATATCCGTGACGCGCCCGCCCATATTCGCGGGTCCGATGTTGCGCGGGCGCAGGTTCTTGAACAAATCCGCACGGACGCCTGCTGAGTCGCCAAACGCAAAGACACTAACGCTAAGAAGGAACGCTACTCCGAAGGATAGAACTCGCCTAAACATAGCAACTGGGTTCGACGCACAGGTGGGGTTTCCTGTTCAGTGGGTGGTGATACCAACCGCTAAACGCGCCCTCTATCGGCTCGTGAGCGTTTTTTGGCTTGCAGGGCGCATCCACCCTATATGGCTTGACACAGGGGCGTCCGATGTGCCATAATTTAGCCACGCTAAATATCAGGAGGCTGACGAATGACACACGAGGTTCTCAAGGATGTCCCGCAGGGTTTGAGTCGAGAGCGAATTGAGCAGGTCGCGCGGCAGCGCGGCGAGCCAGAATGGCATATCCAGCGGCGGCTGGAGGCGTGGGAGCGGTTTTCGAGCCTGCCCCTGCCCAGCCCCAAGCAGGAAGATTGGCGCTACACCGACATCACGACGCTACACTTGGAAGACTACGCGGCGGTCGGCTGGGGCGGCGCGCCCGCAGGTAGCCCACCCACGCAACTCCCCCCATTCCTGACCGAGCGCCCCACGATACGGGTCTATCATCGCGCGGGGTTCGGCTTCGAGGCGCACATCCCCGACGAACTGCGGGCGCAGGGCGTGCAGGTGCGCGACCTGTACGAAGTGCTGCTGACCAACCCCGAACAGATGGAGGCGGACTTGGGGCGGCTTGCGCCCATTCCGGGCGACAAACTCACCCTGCTGCACGCCGCCGCGTGGGACAGTGGGCTGTATGTCTATCTGCCTGCGAATGTGCAGGTGGACGGCGTGATTGAGATTATCCACTGGTTTGAGACGCCTGGGCTGCACTGCCCGCACACGATGATTGTCTGCGAGCAGGGCAGCACGGCGAATATCGTGCAGTCGTTTTTCTCGCCCGAAGGCGCGGCGGTGTTCGTGCTGGGCGCGGTGGAGGTGTTCAACAAGCCCAACAGCGACCTGCGCCACGCGATTGTACAGCGTATGGGACGCGAGAGCCTGTTCATCAGCAGCGCCGACTACGAGCAGCGTCGGGACAGTCGTGTGCAGTCGCTGAATGTTGGGCTGGGCGCGCGGCTGGGGCGCACGGTGCTACAGCATCTGATGACCGAGCCTGGCGCGGAGGCGCGCCCGCTGGGGCTGTTCTTCGGTGACGGCGCACAGCATCTGGACTTCCGCACCCTGCAAGACCACCGCGTCGGCAACACGATGAGCGACCTGCTCTACAAGGGCGCGCTGTACGACGAGGCGGTGTCGGTCTTTTCGGGCATGATACGGGTGCATCCGAAGGCGCAGCACACGGACGCTTATCAGGCGAACCGCAACCTGCTGCTGAGCGACGCAGCGCAGGCGTACAGCATCCCGAACTTGGAGATCGGCGCGAACGAGGTGCGCTGCACGCACGGCGCGACGATTGGTCCCATCCAGCCCGACGAGGTGTTCTATCTGCGTTCGCGCGGGATTGACCCCGCCGCCGCCGAAGCGCTGATTGTGATGGGCTTTTTCGAGGTCGTGCTGCGCGAGATTAAGCCGAGCGACCTGCGCCTATCGCTACAGAAACTGTTGGCGGGCAAACTCAAGGGCGACGCCCCGCGCTACTTCATGGACTTGGCGGAGTTGGAGGAGGAACTGGCGGGGGTGTAGTATTGTAGCCCTCACCCCCAGCCCCTCTCCCACGCTGTGGGAGAGGGGTGTAGGGGCGCACGGCGGTGCGCCCTGCAGCGCGTTCCCCCTCTCCCGCAGACGGGCGAGGGGGAATGTGGGGTGCGGAAGCGGAGCTTCCGACTGATGCTGAAGCTGCGCTTCAGCACTCCAAAAGGGTTGGCGCGCGGCTCCCTCTCCCGCAGACGGGCGAGGGGGAATGTGGGGTGCGGAAGCGGAGCTTCCGACTGATGCTGAAGCTGCGCTTCAGCACTCCAAAAGGGTTGGCTACGAATGCTCCCACCACCGCCGTGTGATCGCCTCCACGGCGCGTTGATGCTCGGTCAGCACGCGGCGCAGGGCGTCGGGCGAATCGTAGTTTAGACTGCGGGCAAGCAACGCAAGGCGCGAATCGTCGGGCAGCACCTCTGGCGCAGGGTCAAACAGCAGCGCCAGCCGATTGCGCACCTGATACAGCATCTGCCACGCCTCGCGCAGGGCGTCGTAGTCCGCCGTCTCCAAGACGCCCCGCCGCCACAGCCACTCCAACTGCGTTAGTGTGCCCGTGCTGGGCGGGTGGTCGTCCAGCGTCGCGTGCTGCACGACCAGCCAGTGCGTCAGGAACTCAATCGCGTTCTGCCCCGCGTAGCCGAGTTTCAGATGGGTGTGCAGCGCACTGCTGGGCACGCGCTCGGTCAGCGCACGCAGGATGAGTCGGCGCATCTCGTCGCGCTCGTCGGGGGTAGGCGCGTCGCCGAAGCGATACTCGTCCAGCACAGCGACGATGGGCGCGTCGGCGTCGGCGTTCAGCACACCCGCCCGCATCGCCGCCAGTCGCTCCCACGGCGCGGCGGCTTGCGCATAGTACGCTCGCCAGCCCGACACGGTGCGCACCAGCGCGCCCGCCTTGCCCTCAGGGCGCAACTGCGTGTCCACGGGCGGGAAGACCCCCTGCTCGGTCAGCCGCTGGCAGTGCGCAAGGAACGCCTGCGCGTGCCGCTCCAGCTTCGGTAGGTCGGCGTCGTCGGGGCAGGCGAAGGCGAGGTCCCAGTCGCTCTGGTAGCCCAGTTCGCCCGCGCCGAGGCTGCCAAAGCCAATCAGCCACAGCGTCTGGGCGGGCGCGACCTGCTCCCACAGGGCGGGCAGTACGGCGCGCGCCAGCGCGGAAAGGTCGCGGGCGGTCTGCAGGGGGGTCGTCTCGCTCCAGAGGTCGCGTGCGCCGATGCGCAGCCACTCGCGCCGCATGTACGCCGACAGGCTCGCCAAGCGTGCGCTCGCGCTGCGACACCGCTCCAGTCGCTGGGCAAGCGCGTCGCGATGCTCTTGCAGGCTCTTTGCGCCGCGGGCGACAATCTCTTCGCCGAACAGCATCTCCAGCAGTTCCAGATGTGCCAGCAGGCGGTTCAGCAGGGCGGGCGACTGTGCCAACTCCGCCAGCCGGTGCAGCACTTCGGGCGATTCGGCGAAGGCGAGGTACAGCCCCGCGCGGCTGGGGAAGGCGTCGGCGAGGCGTTGCAGTCCTGTCAGGGCGCGGTCGGGGTCGGGCGTGCGGGCGCAGGCGGTCAGCAGCGCGGGCAGTATCGCTTCGAACGCGCGTCGCTCGTCGGGGGGCGCGTCGGCGAGGCTCGCACTCAGCGCACGGTACGCCCGCGCAGGCTCCCCAAAACCCAGCGACTGCAGGACGCTCTCCCAGACCACTGCGCCTTCGTCCGTGCCGAGGAGGGGTAGGGCAGGCGCCAAGTGGACGGAGAATCCCGCCCCCTTCCCAACCTCCCCCGTGAACGGGGGAGGAGCCGCGACTCCCTCCCCGCTCGCGGGGAGGGCTGGAGAGGGGGCAAGCATATTCTCGCAACGGGAACTCCCCGCGCTCGACGGGGATGTCCACGGCGTCGATGGGGAACTCTCCGCGCTCGACGGGGATGTCCACGGCGTCGATGGGGAACTCCCCGCGCTCGACGGAGATGTCCACGGCGTCGATGGGGAACTCTCCGCGCTCGACGGGGATGTCCACGGCGTCGATGGGGAACTCCCCGCGCTCGATTGGGATGTCCCCGCGCTCGATGTTGGCATGCGCAGCACCCGTTCTCGAAAGGCGCGGGCGACGGCGCGATGGCGCGCCAGCGTCTGCTCGAAGGCATCGGGGTCAGCGAAGCCTATTAGTTTCGCAAGGCGGGCGCGGGCTTTGGGGTCGGTCGGCAGCAGGTGTGTCTGGTGTCCGAACTGCAGTTGCAGGCGGTGTTCGGCGGTGCGCAGGAAGATGTAGGCGTCTTGCAGGGCGCGGGCTTCGTCGGGGGCGAGGATGCGGGCGTGCTTGAGGCGTTGCAGGGCGTCCAGCGTGGCGGGCGTGCGCAGGCGCGGCAGCCGCCCCCCAAGCATCAACTGCAGCGCCTGCACCGAGAACTCGATATCGCGGATGCCGCCCCAGCCGTTTTTGAGGTCGGTCTCGTAGGCGTTGCGGGCGCGTGCTTGCGCTTCGGCGCGCTCGCGCAGGCGCACGATCTCGGCGAAGTCGGTCTCACTCAGCGATGGGCGGTACAGCCACGGCTGCAGTCGCTCCAGAAACTGCTCGCCGACCTGCAGGTCGCCCGCGCACGGGCGCGCTTTGAGCATCGCCTGACGCTCCCACGGCTCCGCCCAAGTTTCGTAGTAGTGCAGGGCAGACGACACGCCCCGCGCCAGCGCGCCCAGCCGCCCTTCGGGACGCAAGCGCATATCCACGCGGAACACAATCCCGCGGCGCATCGGCTCGGATAGCGCCTTGACCACCATCTCGGCGAGTTTGAGCAGGTAGCGGGTGGGGTCGGCAGTTCCTGTGAGGTGCGGCGCGTCGCGATACAGGAAGATGGGGTCAATATCGGAGCTGTAGTTGAGTTCGCGTCCGCCCCACTTGCCCATCGCGAGGATGCAGAAGCCGTGTTCGCCCGCGACGCCCTGTTGCGCGGCGAGTTCGCGATGGGATGCCTCCAGCGCGGCGTCGGCGCATACATCGGCGAGGTCGGACAGTGCGCGCATCGTCTCGGTCAGCGTCGCCTTGCCCAGCAGGTCAAGCGCGGTGATGCGCAGGTACTCCTGCTGCTTGAAGGCGCGCAGGCGGTCGAGTTGCATCCAATACGAGGTGCAGGCGCGCAGCAGGCGGCTGAGGTCGCGGCGCATCTCGCTGCGGGGGCGCGGGCGCGTTAGCAGGCGCACATCGAGCAGGATTTCGCTCAGTTCGGGGTTCTGCAGCAGCGTGTCCGCCATGTAGTCCGACGCGCCCAGCACGGCAAGCACGGGCTTGAGCGCGTGGGGCGTCTCGGCGAACAGGCGGTAGTAGGTCAGCGTCGCGCCCAGCGATTCGAGCCAGCGGTCGCAGTTGACCAGCAGGCGGTCGGGGTCGGGCGCACGCTGCAGGGCATCGGCGAGCGTCGGCGCGAAGCGGTCGAACAGCTCTGCCTGCAGCCCATCACCGCGCCAGCGCGCCCACAGCCGCGCCGCGCGTTCGGGCTGCTCGAAGGCGACGGCGTCGATCATAGCAGCAGCGTGTTGCGCGCCCAGCGTCCGACAATCGGCAGTTCGTACCAGACGCCGTTGTTGGCTTGGATGGCGGCGATGATTGTGTAGACCAGCACGGCAATCGCCAGCGCAATCTCCAGCGGCGCAGCAAGCAGCAGTCCCAGCCCCAGCGTGACGATGGAGAACAGCATCAGCGCGACACTCACTGCCAATGCCAGCAGCGCGTGGAACGCCACGAACTGCGAGCGGTCTTTGTAGACGAGGTAAATCACCAGCGGCGCGATGTATTGCCCCAGAGTGACGATGTAGCCCAGCAGCGTCAGCAGATGCGCCAGCATCCCCCAGAGTTTCTCATCCGCGCCCAACGAATCGCCTTGTGGATAGGTCATCGTCTGTACCCCTTGGAATTGTATACCCCATCACTCGCCTTGAGACGCTTCAGGTATACTCTCCCGCAGTCGAACAAGAGGAGGCAATTAGATGCTGCAACCGTTCACTTCGGAGAGCGTGACCGAAGGTCACCCAGACAAGTTGGCAGACCAGATTAGCGACGCGGTTTTGGACGAGTGCTTGCGGCAGGACGCGCAGTCGCGTGTAGCGGTGGAGACGCTGCTGACGCGCGGGCTGGCGGTCGTTGCGGGCGAGATTACGACGCACGCCTATGTGGAGATTCCCGATGTGGTGCGGCGCACCATCAACGAAGTGGGCTACACGCGCACGGAGTACGGCTTCGAGGGCGACACCTGCGGCGTGATGGTCGCGATTCAGGAGCAGTCGCCGAACATCGGGCAGGGCGTGGACACCGGCGGCGCGGGCGATCAGGGCATGATGTTCGGCTTCGCGTGCAACGAGACGCCCGAACTGATGCCGTTGCCCATCACGATTGCGCACGCCTTGACGCGCCAGCTGAGCGAGGTGCGCCGCGCGAACCCCGACTTGGGCTTCCGCCCCGACGGCAAGTCGCAGGTCACTGTGCTGTACGAAAACGGCGTGCCCAAAGCCATCGACACGGTGGTCATCTCCGCGCAGCACGACCCCGAACTCACGCAAGCGCAGGTGCGCGAGCGCGTGCTGGAGCATGTGGTGCAGCCCGTGCTGGCGCGATTTGCCGACCGCGTGGACATCCACGCGAAGCATTACTATGTGAACCCGACGGGCGTGTTCGTGATTGGCGGACCGCAGGCGGACACGGGCGTCACGGGGCGCAAAATCATCGTCGACACCTACGGCGGCTTCTGTCGGCACGGCGGCGGCGCGTTCTCGGGCAAAGACCCGACCAAAGTCGACCGCTCGGCGACCTACATGGCACGCTACTTGGCAAAAAACATCGTCGCCGCAGGGCTTGCCGAGCGCGTGGAGATACAGGTCTCTTACGCAATCGGCGTGGCGCAGCCCGTGTCGCTGCTGCTGGAGACCTTCGGCACACACAAGGTAGACCCCGCGAAAATCGTCAAGCGCATCCAAGATTCGTTTGACCTCAGCCCGCGCGGGATTATTCAGTTCTTAGACCTGCAGAAGCCACAGTACCTGCCGACCGCGAAGAACGGGCACTTCGGCAACCCCAGCTTCCGCTGGGAGCATCGCGACTCGGTATCGGTGTTTGCGGATTTGGCGTAGGGCTTTCGGTTCCCCCTGAATACGGGGGGAACCAAGCCGATTTTTGCGTTCAGCCACTTTCGCCGACCGCTTGTAAGGCGCGTTGCACCAAATGTTCCGACAACCAGAAACCGCCCTCGTTGCGAAGCCGCTCCAACTCCTGCTTTAGAGAAACAATCTTCGCCTCACGCTTTGCCCTGATGAGAACGCCCACTACGCCTGTGACCTGCAAGCTAAGGTGACGCGCAACCATGCGTGCAAGTGAGTCGTCCAGCAGTACGACCTCTGCTCGCTCCTGAATCGCTAATACAATCGCTTCCGACTCACCCTCGTCAAGTTGCAGTTTCAACAGGGACACCATGTGGCTGTCTGACACAGATTTTTGCTGGAGCCAACCCTCCTGAAACGCACGCTCTATCAGAGGCGTTTCAGGATAGGTCTGACCGCGCTCAACGACCTCACGCCAGACGGCTGGCGGTACCAGAACCTGTTGATGAAACTCTTGCAGCAGGTGCAGGTACCCCATTTTAGCCAGATGAATGATCGGCGAAGCATTACTGACCACTCTGGGCATAGTTAATGTCTATTTGCAGATCGTCTTCGGAGTAGTGGCGTGGAATCTGGCGCACGGCAAGCAGTTCGGCAAATTCACGCACGCCGACGCCAGCGAGCAGACGCGCCTTGCCAAACGGAAGCATGCCGCGAGCGTAGAGCGCAAGCGCCAGCTCCTTCCGCAACGCTGACTCCGCTTCTTCTGGCGGCACACGCAACGCCAGCGAGACTTCTTCAGGGATAGTTATCTGCACCTGAGCCATCGTGAGTAGTATACCCAGTCCTGCAGGAGTATCGCCTTGCACAGCGAACCCACACCATGGAGGCTATCGATGAAGATACTCGTCGCCGATAAGTTCGAGCAGAGCGGGCTGGAGGGGCTGAAGTCGCTCGGCTGTAGCGTGGTGTACGACCCCAGCCTCAAAGACGACGCGCTGGTGGACGCCATCCGCACGCACAACTCCGAGGTGCTGGTTGTGCGTTCCACGAAGGTCACCGCGCCGATGCTGGAGGCGGGCGACCTGAGCCTGGTCATCCGCGCGGGTGCGGGCGTGAACACCATTGATGTGGATACCGCCTCGCGACGCGGAATCTATGTCGCGAACTGCCCCGGCAAAAACGCCATCGCCGTCGCCGAGTTGGCGTTTGGGCTGATTTTGTCGCTCGATCGGCGCATCCCCGACAATGTGGCGCAGTTGCGGGCGGGTCAGTGGAACAAGAAGGCGTTCAGTGAGGCGCGCGGGGTGTACGGCTGCACGCTGGGGCTAATCGGCGTGGGCAACATCGGGCGCGAAATGATTACGCGCGCGCAGGCGTTCGGACTGCGCGTGATTGCATGGAGCCGTTCGCTGACCCCCGAACGCGCCGAGCAACTCGGCGTCGGCTTCCGCGCAACCCCGCTCGATGTCGCCAGCGAGGCGGACATCGTGAGCGTGCATGTCGCGCTGACCCCCGAAACCAAGCACCTGTGCAACCGCGCGTTTTTCGAGGCGATGCGGCGCGGAGCGTACTTCATCAACACCTCGCGCGCGGAGGTGGTCGACGAGGACGCGCTGGCGTGGGCGGTGCGCGAAAAGGAGATCCGCGCGGGGCTGGATGTGTTCGAGGGCGAGCCGAGCGCAGGCGAGGGCGCGTTCCAGCACCCACTGGCGAGCCTGCCGCTGGTGTACGGCACGCACCATATCGGCGCGTCCACCCAGCAGGCGCAGGAAGCCATCGCCGCCGAGGTGGTGCATATCGTGCGAACCTACATGCACACAGGGCGCGTGCTGAATGTGGTGAACCTTGCCGATCGCACGCCTGCGAAGTACCTGCTGGTCGTGCGCCATTTAGACCGCGTGGGCGTGCTGGCGCATGTGTTCAACTGCCTGCGCGAGGCAAATATCAACGCGCAGGAGACCGAGAACATCATCTTCGCGGGCGCAGAGTCGGCGGTGGCGCGCATCCAGTTGGACAGCGCGCCGACCGAGGCGACCCTGCACGCGATACGCCAGCACGAGTGCGTCTTCTCGGCGACGCTTGTCCCACTCGATTAGCACCCCGCGCCGAAGTTGAACAGCACCAGCAGCAGATCCGCATCGTCGACGATGCCGTCGCCGTTCAAGTCGGCGTTGGGGTCGCCCCCGCCGAAGGCGAACAGCACCGCCAGCAGGTCAGCGTCGTCGATGCAGTTGTTGCCGTCCACATCGCCCAGCACGAGTTGCGAGCGCAGGTAGGGGTCAATCGTGTCGCCGCCTGGCAACAGCGTTTCGGGGAACTGCTGCGAGAGTGCGCCCTGCGCCTTCACCTGCACCAGCCAGACGGGGGTGTAAAAGCCGTCGTCGTTCAGAATCGCTTCGTCGCCCGATTCCAGCCGTATGCGCCAGACGCCGTTCGCGTCGGCGGTGGTGGTCTTGGTAAGCCCTGTCCCCGTGTTCGGGTTCGTGATTTGCACCGTCACGGGTCGGTCCGCGCCGTGTGGGGCGAGGTAGCCAATCAGGAGCGGGCTGTTAATTTCCTGCTGCGCCCACGCGAGCCGATTCGCGCCGCTGACGAACTCGGCGTAAAAGTAGCGCGTGAGGGGCGCACCTGCAGGCACGAGGACGGGAATCACAGCGGACTGGCGCGGCTGGAGGGTAATCCGCTGCTGAATATCGGGCTGGAAACTTCTGCGCCAGTTGGCGAGTTGTTGCCCCCTTAGCAACTGCGCGCCCTGCGTATACAGGTACAAATCGCCAACGAGTTCCTGATTGCCGCGATTCTCCACCACGATCTGCACGCGCCGCGAGCCGTCGTCCTGATGCACGGACGGCGCAAACCGCCACGAAAGCGGCGCCACAGGCGTCGAGCTGCCCCCAATTAGCCAGTTCATCGACAGGAACCCGCTACCGCCGCTGCACCAAAGTGCGTGTTCTGCATCGAGCGCCCACAGGTCGCCTGCTGACGCCCCCGAAGCGTCAATGTTGCGCGCGACTGTTCCTGTGAAGTAGTGTTCCAAGTGGGGCGGGTCGGGAATCTCAGGGTAGAACGCGCGGTCGCGCTCGTTCGATTGCCCGTCGGACACCTTGAGTAGATATTGTGTCGTCGGGGTCGCATACTCATATTCGTACTCAAGGTTGCCCGAACTGCCGCCAGGGTAGGCGAACCGTCCTGCAGTCGCCCCCAGCGCGTCTTTGGGGGTTGGAAGCACTTGCAACACCTTGACGCGGAAGGCGTACTCTTTGGTCGTGTTCGCTGCGTTCACTACGCGGAACTGGATGTACCAATCCTCCACAGGCGTCGGCGTGTTCGTCTTGAAGCCGAAGGTTTGCGATGCGCCGGGCGCAATCCGCGCGGCGGTTGTGTTCGCCTGAAAGCGCAGATTGTGCGGAATCGCGTCCCACGGCACATCGGGCAGGTGCGCCCAGTTGGCAGGCGTGCTGGTCGCCTGAAGGACGCCCGCCGTTGTGTACAGCACATGCAACTGATCCACCCACCACCCGCTGTTGTTGTTCTGTACGGTCATCTGGTACTCGTTGGTGAGCGGGTCGATCAGACTGATCGTAATCTGCACATTGTTTTGCGCCATCAAAGACGACGCAAAAACCATCGCGATTGCTATTCCAAACGCCTTCTTTCGGAGCATGATTCACCTCACCCACTATTATAGCACACATGCGCTGTTCGAGCGTGAAAGCTCCCCGCCCGTGCCGAGCGGGGAGCGTTGAGCGAGAGGGGGGGTAGAGTTAGCATCCTGTACCGAAGTTGAACAGCACGATGAGCAGGTCGGCGTCGTCGACGATGCCATCGCCGTTCACATCCGCTGCGCCGCCCTGTCCACCGAACGCGAACAGCACCTGCAGTAGGTCGGCGTCATCGACGCAGCCGTTGCCGTCCACATCGCCAGGCGTGCGCGGAATGTCCTGACCCGACACGCCGCCGCCGCCCATCTCGATGCCTTCCACCACTTCACCGCTACTCGCTTGGAAAGGCAGCTCGAAGACGCCTGGCAAGCGAATCCCGCCATCGTCGTACAGCGGCATCGTGTCGCCGACATTCGGCAGCTGCCAATCACTAAACTCGCCCGTGGCTTCGGCTTCCGTTACAATCATATTATCATCCCAGCGGATGTGGATGCGTGACTCTTGCCCACTCCCACCTGCCATTCGAGCCTTCATCAGGGTGATATGCCCTGTCTTCGGGGTGGATTTTGGTCCGCCGCGTGCGGTCGCGCCGTCGTCGTTGGGTTCCCACTGGAAGTTCGACGCGCTGAGTTCGAACAGCACCTCGTCGCGCGTATCTCCCGTGCGCGGGTTCCGATAGCGGACAATCACAGGGTCGTACATCTGCACCCCGCACTCCGAGCCAAGCGCGTCTTGGAACTGAGGCGTCCAGACGACTGTTCCCTGCGTGATATTAGGGCAGGAGATTACGATGTGCGAGTTCGCGGCGGCGTTCGCGCCGTGACCGCGACAGATGGCGCAGGCGCGCCCAAAAGCCGCGTGCGAGCCTTGCAAACAGTTGGTTCCTGCAATCCAGTTCACATTGAAGCTGGCGCATGCACTGGCTACAGCACAGGTCTGACTACCTTGCGTGATTTGTGCTTGGGCGCACTGGTTACCGTTGCTGGGCACGCTGTAAGTCTGGGAGCCGCTGTTTGTGTTGACGATGGGCGTCCCACCGATTTGCCACGCAGCGGCTTGAGTGTTCCATGTCCAAGTCACCTGCGGACGCTGACAGTCTCGTGGAAGACACAACCTGAAGTTGTGTATCACGCTGAAACTACAGCACGGTCGATCGTTCTGCGCCGTTGCGGGCGTCAGCCCGACGGCGGCAACAGTCATCGCTAAAGTCGCCAATATCCCGTAGTGTCGTCGCATGGTTTTGTCCTCCATTCCCTTAATGCAGCCGCAGAGCCAAATGTACCCACCTTGACGCTTTGATTCGGACGAATTCGCGTAGAGTTCCATCGAGTCGCCGAATCAAGCAGCTATACCAACCGCGCGCCCAGAGCTCATCAATTGCCCCCCTCCTGCAGGTTCCCCCCGCTTCGCGAGGGGAACCGAGTGAAGGTGCAGGTTTCCCCCGCTTCGCAAGGGGAACCGCGCCGCGCGCCCGTTCGGTTCCCCCTGCGGGCAGGGGGAACCTTAAGGAGGGGGTTCTTGTTGATTCGTGCTTTTTATAAACTTTGGCTCGGTGCTTGGTATTGTATGGGGTGTTAGCCGCCCGCGCCGAAGTTGAACAGCACGGTCAGCAGGTCGGCGTCGTCGACCGTGCCGTCACCGTTGAGGTCGGCTTGCGGGTCGCTGCCGCCGAAGGCGAACAGCACCGCCAGCAGGTCAGCGTCGTCGATCACATCGTCGCCGTTCACATCGCCCAGCGTCTGGAAGCGTAGGTCAAGGTACGCGAAGCCGCCGTCCACAATAGAGACGCTTGGCAGGCTCACGGACAGGTAGCCCGCCGCTTTCGCGCGAACCGTGTAGACGCCTGCGCTCGCCACGCGCTCCGAGAACCGCCCGTAGGCGTCCAGCGTTGTGGCGATGGTCTGCACGGTGTTGCTGCCATGACGCAGTTCGAGCGTGAGCGGCGCGCCCAGCGGCAGCCCTTGCTTGCCCTCCAGCCGCGCCTGACCCGACACGATTGCGGGCGGGTTCACAGGGCGGATGCGGTACACCCGATTCGCGTACAGGCTCACCACATACAGGTAGCCGTCGGGACCGATGCGCAGATCGGTCACCACGCCCCAGTTCGTGCCGAAGGTCTGCAGGTTGCGCTCGGTCGCAGAATCCGCCACGCGGTCGGCGAGCGCGCCCGTCAGCACGAAGTCGTCGCGTGTGGCGTTCATCGTGAAGCGATACAGCCTGCCGTTATTGCTCTCGCCGACGATGACCTCGTCGCGCATGCCCGCGTCGAACCGTGCCGAGCGCACAAATACGATGCTCGTCACGCCAATCGGTTGCAGCCACGAGAAAACAGGGTCGGCGTAGTAGGCGTTCGGCAGGTAGACCAAGTCGCTGGCGTCGTAGGCTTGGTTGCCGTTCTCCGAGTAGGCTGCGTTGCGCGAGTCGGGTCCCATAAGCTTCAGCCAGCCGCTGTTGAAACCGCGCCCGACGAGGTTGATTTCGTCGTACACATTCGGTCCGTTTTCGGTGAGCCACAGGCGCGCCGTGAGGCTGTCGAAGTCCATGCCGAAGCTGTTGCGGATGCCATACGCCCACAGCCGTTGAATGCGCGGGTCGGCATGGCTCACGAACGGGTTGTCGGGCGGGATGGAGCCGTCGGGGTTGAGCCGAAAGACGCCGCCCACGCCTGCCACCGCCGTCGTGCTGGTGTTCTGCTCGATACGCGGGTTGCTCAAAAAGCCACGATTCAGGTCGCCCGTGACGCCGTAGAGCTTGCCGTCAGGTCCGAACAGGATGACGCCCCCATCGTGGTTGGGACCGTTGTTTTGCGTGGTGTCGCGCGGGAACGCCACAATCAGTGTCGGCTCCACCAACGCAGAGCCGTTCCAGCGATACCGCTCCACGCGGTTATCCAGCCACGCCGATTGGGTGGAGGTGTCCGCGCCTGTGCTGGAGCGGGTGTAGTAGAGGTAGACATAGCCGTTTGTGGCGAAGTCGGGGTGCAGCGCGATGCCGAGCAGCCCGCGCTCGCTGGCGTTGTTCACGGGCAGGTCCAGCACGGTGCTGACCACTGCGCCGTTTTGCACCAGCTTGACGCGCCCGCTGGCTTTCTCAATCACGAAAAAGCGCGTCGGGTCAGACGGGTCTAAAAACGCCATCGCAATTGGGAACGACAGCCCGCTGCTGACAACGGTGTCGTAAGTAAGGTCTGAATCGACCAGTGTCTGAGCGTGCAAACTGCCTGCCAAGACAAGCCCTGCCATCCAAAAGCCTGAGCGCATGCGCATAGCCTATTATAGCCTATTTCGCGCGCATGTGCGTTGCTTAACACTTGCTTCACACTCATCAGAGGTATAATAACGCGCGTATGGATACGGCGCAACGACGGCTGCCTGAGTTTGCGCGCGCGGCCGTCGAGCAACGGATGGGCACTGCGGACATCGAGTTCGCGCTGGCGTCCGACTTGTCGCCAGACGGGCGGTTCGGCGAGAGCTGGCTCGTGCTGGCGAATGAGACCCTGCTGACCCTGCGCGTCGATCACACCCCTGTGGAGACCAGTACCAGCGCGCGCCTGCCTTGGCTGCGCAAAAACAATAGTCAGAACGGCATCGCGCACAGCAACGGCGCGCCTTACTTGAACGGCAGCGCGCCGCGCGTTTCGATACAGCTGGTCGTCCCCCTGACGGACATCGCTCAGGTGCGCACGACGCAGCTGGTCGGCGCGTCCGCGTTGGAGGCGGCGCTGCATGATGGGCGCGTGCTGGAACTGATTCGCTACAGCAGCGCGCTGGCGCATCTGTTTGGGCAGGCGCGCCTGCGCATCGAGGCAATGCTCAAGGACGAAGAGCCGCCCCCGTTCGAACACAAGCAGCTGGCGTGCGAAAAGTGCGGGCGTCCTATCCCCGAAGACAGCATCTCGTGCCCCGCGTGCCGCTCCCAGAAGCAGGTGCTGCTGCGCCTGATGGGACTCGTGCGCCCCTACTGGAAGTATATGTGGCTCTCCACCTTTTTGGCAATCCTGACCGCCGCGGTGGAGCTGACCCCGCCGTACCTGACCAAGATTCTCATCGACGAGGTGCTGGTACCCCGCTCGAACGCGCACCTGTTCGGCTGGCTGCTCGGTGCGCTGATTGGCATCCGACTGTTCGGCACGGGCGTCAACATCGTTCGCGGGCGACTGAACGCATGGCTGGGCAGCGAGATCTCGTTCAACCTGCGCTCGCAGCTCTACCAGCACCTGCAGTGGCTCTCGCTGAGCTACTTCGACAAGCGGCAGACGGGTTCGATTATGAGCCGCGTGACGCGCGACACGGACGCCTTGTACGACTTCGTGGTCAACAGCGCGCCGACGATTGCGCTCAACCTACTGATGATTATCGGCATTGCGACCGTGATGGTGCTGATGGACTGGAAGCTGAGCCTGCTGGTACTGCTGCCTGCGCCGTTTATCGTGTGGCTCTCGCGCTATGCGTGGCACAAGGTAATTCGCGTCTGGCGGCGGCACTGGCATCGCTGGTCGCGCCTGACCGCGCACTTGGGCGGCACGCTGTCGGGCATCCGCGAGGTGAAAGCCTTCACCCAAGAGCAGCGCGAAATCCAGACCTTCGACAAGCGCAACTTCGAAATCGCCGAGACGGGCATGGTGGCGGGCAAAATCAACGCCAGTGTGTTCCCGCTCATCTCGTTTCTCGTGATGTCCAGCTCGTTTGTGATTTGGTATGTGGGCGGGCGCGGCGTGCTGGAAGGCAACTTCGAACTCGGCAAGCTGGTCGCGTTCCTATCGTATATCGGGATGCTGTTCGGACCGCTGAGCATCATCACGAATATCATGGACTGGGCGTCACGCACGGTGACCGCCGCCGAGCGCGTGTTCGAGGTGCTGGACACCGAACCCGAAGTGCGCGACGCGCCCAACGCCCAGCCCCTGACCGAAGTCAAGGGCGAAATCATTCTGGAGAATGTCTCCTTCGGCTACGAGAAGCATCATCTGGTGCTGCACGAGGTAAGCCTGCACATCCGCCCTGGCGAGATGATTGGGCTGGTCGGTCCGTCGGGGTCGGGCAAGACGACGCTGATTAACCTCATCTGCCGCTTTTATGACCCGACGCGCGGGCGTATCCTGCTGGACGGCAAAGACCTGCGCGAGGTGCGCATGCAAGACCTCCGTCGGCACATCGGCGTCGTGCTGCAGGACAACTTCCTGTTTCCAGGCACCATTCGCGAGAACATCGCCTACGCGCGCCCCGACGCAACGCTGGAGGAGATTATCGAGGCGGCGAAGGCGGCGAACGCGCACGACTTTATCATGCGCTTCCCCGACGGCTACGACTCGTGGGTCGGCGAGCGCGGGCATCGGCTTTCGGGCGGCGAGCGACAGCGGATTGCGATTGCCCGCGCTATTTTGCGCAACCCGCAGATTCTGATTCTGGACGAGGCGACCGCCTCGGTGGACACCGAGACCGAGCGGCTGATTCAAGAGGCGCTGGAACGGCTGGTGCAGAACCGCACGACAATTGCGATTGCGCACCGCCTGTCGACGCTGCGCAACGCCGACAGGATTATCGTGCTGGAGCGCGGGCGCGTGGTGGAGGTCGGCACGCACGACGAGCTGATGGAACGCGAAGGGGTCTACCATCGCCTCGTCACGATGCAGATGGAACTCAGCAAGTCGCGGCTGTTCGTGGGGTAGGGCGGTCTATCGTTAACCTCGCCTCTATTCCTCCTCCCGCCAGTTCACTATGCGCAGGGGATAACCCACCTCCACCACACGCGCATAATGACGCACATTTGCTGACACCAACACCAGCCGATGATACAACGCCGTCGCCGCTATCAGCGGATCCCAGCGTCCTATGGGCGTGCCCGCCAACTCTAAACGCGCGTACAACTCGCCCGCCAAGTCGCCGACTGCCCAATCTATCGGCAGAATTTCCAACCCTTCCATCTGCGCACGCCACTGTGCCAGTGCTTCCACCTGTTGGCGTTTGGCTAAACCCCGCACCACCTCCGCCACAGTAATCGCAGACAGGGTGAACTGTCCAAAGGTGTTCCAGTAGACCTCCGCGCGTTCACGCACACGCGGATGAACCCCTTTCACTATATCCAGCCAGATGTCAGTGTCAATCAGTGCTTTCTCCACTGGGGACTCTCCACTGAGTACGCTCGCGTTCGGTCATTACTTCCTGCTCGATTTCGGAAAGTAGGTCGGCATAGTTGCGCAGTAAGCCCCAAAAAGGGTTAGTTGCGGGCACGGACAGTTGCACCTCCACCGTTGCGCCATCGGGCAGGTGGGGGTCTTCCTCCAGTTCAATTGTGCGTCCTCGTACAACACCGCGCAGGCTCATCTGCACTTTACCTCAAAGCAAGTATACCCAGCGGCTTCTGCGTCCAGCAGGTAGAGCCGCAAAACGGTTCGGTCGGCAGTTCACCCCAGTTTTGTTGGTTTCGTTCCTACCGCTTGCCCTCCAGTTGGGCGAGGGCGGCTTGGAGGGAATCGGGGTGGTCGGCAATCAGGCGTTGGAGGATGGCGTTCGCGGCGTCGGGCTGCCCCTGCTGGTGCAGCAGGCGGGCGTGCAGCAGCAGCCATTCGGGGCGGTCGGGCAGGTCGGGGTGGCGCGTCAGCGTCTCCAGCCAGCGCAGGGCGCGCACCCGCTCCTGACGGCGCTCGGCATGGCGCAGCAGTGTCTGCAGGGTCGGCGCGTCGAGTGCGTGCAGGCGGTCCAACTCGCAGAGGAGGTCCGCGGCGTCGGCAGCTTGCGCGTAGTCGCCCCGCTGGAGTGCGCCGTGCAACGCGTCGCGCAGCAGGGGGCTTGCTTCGTCGGGGTCGCCCAGCATCGCCCACGCCGCGCCTTGCAGGTAGCGGATGCGCGGCGCGTCGGTTGCGGGCAGCTGCTGCAGGTAGCGCAGCGTGTCGCCCGCCGCGCCCTGCTGCAGCGCACGCTCCGCACACTCCAGCAGATGCTCCTGCTCGCCCTGTGCGCCTGCGCCCCAGAGTAGCGCAAGCGTCAGCCCCGTCGCGAACCCGCCCAAGTGCGCCCAGTAGCCAATCGCCGACGGCGTCGGCTGACCCGCCTCCAGAATCGCGCCCACGCCCTGCAATAGCACCCATGCCAGCACGCCCACCCACATCGGCACGGACAACCCCCAGCGATTCGGCGACGACCACACCAACCGCACCCGCCGCCGATAGAACCGCAACGCGAAGTAGCCCACCAGCCCCGAAATCGCGCCCGACGCGCCTACCAGCCCCTCGCGATACAGCGACGGCTGAATCGTCAGGCTCATCGCCCAGTGGACGCCAATCGCGCCCAGCCCGCTTAGCCCGTACAGCGCCAGCCACCGCCACGCGCCCAGCGCACGCTCCACATAGACCCCGAACAGCCCCAGAAACAGCGCGTTTTTTAGCCAGTGCAACCAGCCCGCATGCACAAACAGGCTCGTCAGCGCACTGAGCAGCGACGGCTGCGCAGGGGTGAACCCCCACGCCTCCACCGACTCGGCGCGGGCGGTCAGCAGAAGGGTAATGACGGTGTTTACCCCCAGCAAGCTGAGGGTCGCGAGGGGCAACGGGACGCGCATGCGCGCCTCACCAACGGCTACGAGACGCTCGCAAACGCCTCGTCGGGGATGTCGAAGTTCGCGTAGGTGTTTTGCACATCGTCGTGGTCTTCGAGGGCTTCCAACAGGCGCATCAGCTTCTGCGCGATCTCGCCCTCCACGCGCACGGTAGTCGTCGGCGTCAGTTCCAGTTGCGCTTCAGCGATGGGCAGCCCGCGCTCTTGCAACGCCTCGCGCACGCGGTGAAACTCCTCGACGGTCGTCAGCACGCGGTAGAACTCCTCCTCTTGGTTCACATCCTCCGCGCCCGCCTCCAGCGCAAGCTCCAGCAGCTCCTCTTCGGCGATGGCTTCGGCAGGAATCGTGATGACGCCCTGCCGCTTGAACTGCCAAGCGACGCTGCCCGTCTCGCCGAGGTTGCCCCCGTGCTTGGAGAACAGGTGGCGCACTTCGGCGACGGTGCGGTTGCGGTTGTCGGTCATGCACTCCACCATAATCGCGACGCCGCCAGGACCGTAGCCCTCGTAGGTGATTTCCTCGTAGCTCGCGCCTTCCAGCTCGCCTGTGCCCTTCTGGATGGCGCGTTTGATGTTGTCGGCGGGCATGTGGTTCTCGCGCGCCTTCTCGATGGCAAGGCGCAGGCGCGGGTTCGCGTCGGGGTTGCCGCCGCCCTGTTTGGCAGCGACGGTGATTTCCCGCGCCAACTTCGTGAACAGCTTGCTGCGCAGCGCGTCCTGCTTGCCCTTGCGAATGCGAATGTTGTGCCACTTGGAATGTCCAGCCATCGCTCTGCCTCCTATGATAGGATACCCGAAACGCGCCGAAACGCGCGAATGGCATGCTCAATCGCGGCGTCGTCGATGTCCTTGTGCGTCACGAGGCGCAGGCGGTGCGGGTCTAACGCGATGCACAGCACGCCCTCGGCAGCCAGCGCGCGTTCCACTGCCTGCGCGGGGCGGGCGGTCTGCACATAGACCATGTTCGTCTGCACCGTGCGCAGGTTCACCGAAAAGCCTGGCAGTTCGGCGATGGCTTCGGCGAGGCGTTTGGCGCGGGCGTGGTCTTCGGCGAGGCGGTCAATCATCGTGTCCAGCGCGACCAAGCACGCCGCCGCCAGCACGCCCGCCTGACGCATGCCGCCGCCCAGCATCTTGCGCACGCGATGCGCCTCGCGAATGAACGCCGCCGACCCCGCCAGCACCGACCCCACGGGGCAACACAACCCCTTCGAGAAGGCGACCATCACCGAGTCGGCGTCGCGCGTCCACGCCTGCGCCGAGACGCCCAGCGCCACGCTCGCGTTGAACAGCCGCGCGCCGTCCAAGTGCAGGCGCAGCCCGTGCCTATCTGCCAGCGCGCGCAGGTCGGGCATCACTTCGGGCGGCAGGATTGTGCCCCCGCAGCGGTTGTGCGTGTTCTCGACGCACAGCAGGCGCGTGCCGGGCGTGTGGTCGTCGGCGCGACGAATGCGCGATTCGATGTCGGCGAGGTGGAACACGCCGTCGGCAATCGGATAGGTCTCCACCTGCACGCCCGCAATCACGGCGGGGGCTGCCAGTTCGTAGTGCAGGATGTGGCTTTCGGCGTCCACCAAGATGGCGTCGCCCGGCTGTGTCCACACCTTGACAGCGATTTCGTTCGCCATCGTACCTGACGGGGTGAATAGCGCAGCCTCGTGCCCCAGCAGTTCCGCCACGCGCTCTTGCAGGCGGTTCACGGTCGGGTCTTCGCCGTACACATCGTCGCCGAGTTCGGCGTTTGCCATCGCGCGGCGCATTTCGGGCGTCGGCAGGGTCACAGTATCGGAACGCAGGTCTACACGCATACGCAACGAAGGCAATTCGCGCCAACTGGGTTGATTCCTGCGATTAATAGGGTCGGGAGACTTCGAGTCCCTCAATCATCTGAAAATGGCGGATGTTTTTGGTACAGAGGGTCAATCCCAACTCAAGCGCTGTGGCAGCGATTAGGGCGTCGGGGATAAGCAGTCCGTGGCTCAAGAAAAACGAATTCATCAACTCGTGTGCTCTCCATGAGATGTTAGCGTCTATTGGCAAGACCTTGATTTGCTGGAGGAACTGGCGCAGATGAGAAAGTTCCCGCGCGTTGCGGCAGCCCGCTATCAGCTCCATCGCCGAAATGACGCTAATCTGCAATGCCGTGTCCGCCTGCAGACTCGCTAAGAAGTCAACAGCATCCGTTATGCCGCGCAGGGCGTCAACGAGTATATCCGTGTCGATTAGTCGCGTCGGCTCGCTCGTCTGTGCCACCGCTCACGCTCCTTGCGTACCCAAGCGTCGCTATCCTGCAGGGCTTCGTGGTCTGCCCACATGCCAAAGCATGGGAGTTGGGCAAACTCACCTACCGACGCCTCTGGCTCGGCGCTGTGGTCGGGCACGCTACCCAACAGTTGCATCACCCTGCGCTTTGCATCAGGCGATAACTGGCGCACCAGCTCAACGATCTGCTCCTCCGAAAGTTCCAGTTTTGGCAACGCTCTCACCTGCCTGAAGTGTACCTGACACCATTTGTTTGCTTGCACGCCGTGAACCCAGCGATGCGCCCTCACCCCCTGTGTCCCCCTCTTCCGCCTCGCGGGAGAGGGGGAATGCGCGTATACCCCTCTCCCACCCTGTGGGAGAGGGGCTGGGGGTGAGCTGGTAAGGGTACAACGGTTCGGCACGAAGTCTTTGAAGCAGGGGCTATTTTTCCCAGCGCAAGCGTGAACCAGCAGGTGCGCTGTATTGCCCTCACCCCCTTTATCCCCCTCTCCCGCAGGCGGGAGAGGGGGAACGCGCGTATACCCCTCTCCCACCCTGTGGGAGAGGGGCTGGGGGTGAGGGCGAAAAAACACGAACACCTTGTATGCGTATACGGAGCCGTCGGATACCTATACGAAACCGTCGGATATATATACGGAGCCGTCGGATACCTATACGAAATTGTCGGATACCTATACGAAACCGTCGGATACATATACGGAGCCGTTGGATACCTATACGAAACCGTCGGATACATATACGGAGCCGTCGGATACCTATACGAAACCGCCGGATACATATACGGAGCCATCGTAGAGTTTCTCGGAGCGAGGAGGTCAATTCACGGCGTCTGCGCAGGGTGATGCCGTGTGCGCAAAGTTCCCTCGCCGAAGCGGGTACAATACCCTGCGCATGCGCTTTCTGGAGCCGAGTTATCTGCTGCTGCTGCCGATTGCGCTGCTGGGGGTCTGGTGGAGCGGGCGGCGGCTACTGGGGATGAGTCGCGGGCGAAAGCGGTTCGCGCTGGCGCTGCGGATGGTCGTGTTCGCCCTACTCATCCTCGCGCTGGCTGCCCCGCAAGCCGTGCGCCCCAATCGCGGCACATGCACCATCTTCGTGCTGGACGCCTCCGATAGCATTTCCGACGCGGGCAGGCAAGCCGCCAAACGCTACCTGCAGGAAGCCATCAAAACCCGCGGCGCAGACGACTTGGTCGGGCTGGTGGTGTTCGGGCGCGACGCAGTGGTGGACTTCCTGCCCGCCGAGTTGCGCGAGTTGCCCACCATCTACTCCAAGCCCGCCGCCGACGGCACAAATATCGCCGCCGCGCTGCGCTTGGCGAGCGCGATGTTCCCCGACGGCAAGAATCGCCGCATCGTGCTGCTGTCCGACGGCAACGAGACGGAAGGCAACGCGCAAGACGCCGCGCTGGTCGCCGCCACCGAGACCATCGAAATCGATGTCGTGCCGCTGGAGACCGCCCGACACGAGGCGGAAGTGCTGGTGCTGGAGACGCAAGCGCCCAGCGAGGTCAAAATCGGCGAGCCGTTCAACCTGCGCGTGGTGATTGAGTCGCGCAAGGCAGCCGAAGGCATGCTGGTGATTGACCGCGACGGCGAGCCTATCAAGCGCGTGCCTGTGCAACTTGCGCCGGGCAAAAACGCCGTCGTTGTGCCCATCCGCACCGACCGCGAGGGGTTCCACCGCTACCGCGTGTCGCTGGAGGCAAGTCCCGACGGCGACCCGCGCAACAACTTGGGACGCTTTTTCGTGCGGGTGCGGGGCAAGCCGCGCGTGCTGCTGGCGGAAGGCGGCGCGCCCGACCCGACCCGCGCGCTGGAACGGGCGCTTCGGGCGAACAACTTGGAGGTCACGCGCGTCTCGCCTGCCACCTTCCCCGCCCGCGCCGAAGACCTGCAGAACTACGACGCCATCCTGCTGCACGACTTCCCCGCGACCGCCCTTTCGCCGCAGATGATGCTTGCCCTGCAGAGCGCGGTGCGCGACACGGGCATCGGCTTCGCGATGATTGGCGGCGAGAACTCGTTCCTGCCCGGCGGCTACTACGAGACGCCCATCGCCGAGATGTTGCCGGTGGACTTGGATGTGCGCCAGCGCAAGGTCTTCCCGCCCGCTACGGTGGTGATTATCGTGGACATTTCGGGCAGTATGGCTGTGGAAGAGGACGGCATCCCCAAGATTCAGTTGGCGGCGCGCGCGGCGATTGAGACGCTGAAACTGTTGCGCCCGCAAGACCAGTTCGGCGTGATTGTCAGCGGCACGGGGGTGGACTGGCTTGCGCCGATCCAGAAGGCGGAGAATCGCGAGCGCGTCATCGAGCAGGTGTCGCGGATGTACGCGGGGGGCGGCGGGATTTATGTGCGCCCGTCGCTGTTGTACGCCGAGAGCGCGCTGACGCCGATTCAGACCACCACGCGCCATGTCATCCTGCTTGCCGACGGCGACGACTGCGACGAGCAGGAGGGCTGTTTCCAGATTGCGCAGCGCATGCGCACGATGGGCATCACGATGTCGGTGGTGTCGCTGGGGCGCGGCAAGGATGTAGAGTTCCTGAAGCAGTTGGCGCGGGTGGCGGGGGGCAACTTTTATTTGACGGAGCGGGCGCGCGACTTGCCCCGTCTGTTCACCGCCGATGTGTCGCTGATGACCCGTTCGGCGATTGAGGAGGGCGCGTTCATCCCCAAAGTCAGCGCGGGCGACGAGTTGCTGCAGGGTATCGACTGGAGCCGCACACCGCCCCTGCTGGCGTATGACCTGACCTCTGACCGTCCGCTGGCGCGCACGCTGATGCGCACGCACAAAGACGACCCGCTGCTGGCGGTGTGGCAGTACGGCTTGGGGCAGTCGCTGGCGTTCACTTCCGATGCGAAGCCGAAGTGGGCGTTGCGCTGGGTCGGCTGGAGCGAGTTCGCGCCATTCTGGACGCAACTCACGCGCGGGATTTTGCGCAAGGGCGGCAAGCAGCGCTACGAAACGACTGTGCGCTTGGAGGGCGGCGAGGCGATTGTGGAGATGCAGGCGTTCACCCCACAGGGCGATCCGATTAACTTCCTGCAGCCCGAAGTGCGCGTTGGGCTGCCGACGGGCGAGGGGCTGACCATCACGCTGGCGCAGGAGGCGCCAGGACGCTATGTCGGGCGGTTCCCCGCGCGCGGCGTCGGCGACTACACGCTGAGCGTCATCGAGAAAGACCCTGACGGCAAGACGCGCATCAACACAACGGGCTTCGCGATACCGTACCCCAGTGAGTACCGCTTCACGCGGGCGAACCAGCCGCTGCTGACGCGCCTTGCGGAACTCACGGGGGGCAAGGTCAGCCCCGCACCTGCGGAGGCGTTCCGCCCCGTTGCGCGGCAGGGGCAGTCGGTGCGCGACCTGTGGCGCAGTTTCCTGTGGCTGGCGTTGGCGTTGCTGCTGCTGGACATCACGGTGCGTCGTGTGGTGATTCCGCTGGCGGAGTGGGCGGCTTTGGCGCGTGGGGCGTGGGAGCGACTGCTGGGCAGGGGCGCGGCGCGTCGTCCTGCGCCGCAGGCGCAGGCGTCGGCGCGGCTGCTGGGCGTCAAGGCGCGTGCAGGAACCCGCCGCGCCGAACCCGATGGGGCGACGCCTGCGCCAACGCCCGTCGCAACGCCCACTACCGCTATTCCGCCAACGGACGCGCCTCCGACGCCCGCCAGCGCTTCTGCCCCACCGCCGAAAGCCGCGGCAACCACCCCCACCGACACCACCAGCCGCCTGCTGGAACGCAAAAAACAGCGACGGCAGTAGGCAAAGTGCAGCAATTCTGAGAGGATGTAAACGAGCGGTATAATGTTCCCGATGGAGCCACTCGACTACCGCGAGCGTCGCTATCTTTCGGCAGTGGAAGCCGCGCGGATACTGGGTGTGTCTACACGCACGCTCCACCCATACGGATTTCGGGAGGTTGGGCAAGCATGGACGACTTCGGGGAAACGCTACAGCGTTACTTAGAAAGGCTTACGGAGTTGCGCAGGCGACGCGCGTCAGAAGCAAGCATTCGCAACGAGTTCCTGCGATTTTTGCAAGAGGCTTTCCCGCGCCTAAGCCTCTCCGAACCGATTGAGCTGGAAAGGTTTGTTCCAGGATTGCGGGTGCAAGGCGGCTCGGTGGACGCGCTCTACGGCGACTTAATCTTCGAGTTCAAGCGCAAATTGGATGACGCCAGTCGCCGGGAAGGCGAAAATCAGCTGTGGCGATACCTGACCAACCAGGAGACCCCGCATCGATTCTTTGGCATTCTGACCGACGGCGAGACGCTTGTGGCTTATGCCTTGCGGGATGAGCATCTGGCGAAGGTCGACGAACTGAAGCTAAGCGTAGAGGCTGTTGAGAAGTGTCGCCTTTGGTTGGACTGCTACCTTTTTCATGAGAGGCAGCGTGCGCCGACGGCGGACGACATCACGCTGCGTTTCGGGCAACATAGCCCGACCTTTTGGCACAGTTTCAGGCTGCTGCGGAGCGCATGGCAAAGTGCGAGGAACGACCCATCTGTACGGACGAAGTTCGCCGAATGGCAGAGCCTGCTCGCTATCGTCTATGGAAGCACAGTGGGCGACGAGAACCTGTTCTTGAGGCATACCTACCTTGCTCTGTTTGCGCGGGTTCTCGCCTACCTGTCGCTGAACCGCAAATCGCCCAACGATGATGAGCTGGCAGGGCTTGTTTCTGGGGAAACCTTTGAGAACACGGGATTGGACAATTTCGTCGCAGACGACTTCTTCGCATGGTCACGGGACTACCCTGAGACGGAAGATTTGCTGCGCGCCCTTGCGACGCGCCTGACGACAGCATACGACCTCGATGCAATCAACGAAGACCTGCTGAAGGGGCTGTATCAGGGGCTTGTGGATCCCGAAACCCGTCATGACCTCGGCGAATTCTACACGCCCGATTGGCTTGCTGAAATCACCCTCCGCGAGGCAGGTTTCCCAGGTTCCTGCCCGCAGCCGTCGTTGTTAGACCCAGCCTGCGGTTCAGGTACCTTTTTGTTTACCGCTATCCGCTTGCTGCGTGAAGCAGGCTATAAAGACGCCCAACTGGTCGAGTTCTGCGCCTCACACTTGGCAGGTGTGGATGTCCACCCGCTGGCAGTCACTATCGCCCGCACGAACCTTGTATTAGCGTTGGGTAATCACTTGCGCGGCTATAACAAGCGATTCGCCGTACCCGTTTACTTGGCGGATAGCCTTAACTTACCTGAGAATTTAGGTCAGCAAGAGGTGTTGAGCGTTCCTGTGGACACTGAAAACCTGTCCAAGATCGCTGGGAAGGAAACTCCGAAAAATCTGCCCCAAGCGTTTCATATTCCTGCAGCGGTCGCTGCGCATCCAGAACGACTAAGCGGTGCGCTGAACGCTCTGCAGGAGTTCGCAAAGCACGAAGTTAGCGAGGAAGATGCAGCGAATGGACTCTCCACGCGATTGAAGGAGCTGGGCATCCCCTCGAACCAGCAGTGGTGGTGGCAAAACAATCTTCGCTTGATGCGCTGGCTACTCCAGCCCCCAGCCACCGACACAGTATGGCGGTTCATCCTCCAAAATGCTTATCGTCCTGCCCTGCTCGCGCACCGCAAATTCGCCTTCGTCGTTGGCAACCCGCCTTGGCTGTCTTATCGGTATATTCAGCGGCGCGACTATCAAGCGCGCGTGCGCGAACAGGTTCTGAAACGATACCAGTTGCTATCTCCCGACGATGCCCAGTTGTTCACGCAGATGGAAATGGCGACACTCTTTTTCGCTTTCTGCGCAGACTACTACCTTGCCGATGATGGCATCTTAGCGTTTGTGATGCCTCGTAGCGTCATAACAGGCGCGAAGCAGCATGCGGAATTCCGCCAGCGGTATGCGTCTACGGCGCTGCTCATTATCGATTGTGAACAGGTGGCGCCGCTTTTTAATGTCCCGACCTGTGTGATCCTGTGGAGCAAGGAACCAAAGACGGTTTCTGTGCTGCGCCTCGCGGGCAATCTGCCCGCGCATAACGCTGATTGGCAAGAGGCGCAGAAAATCCTCCACCAGACCCGAACGAGTTTCACCTCGCCCACTGCGTTGGGGGAAAGCCCCTACCTTGAACGCATCACGCAGGGCGCGTCAATTGTGCCCCGCAGCCTATGGTTCGTGCGCCCCTACTCAAGGGCGATCATCATCGACCACACGCGCCCACAATTAGAGACCGATCCACAAATCGCAGCGCGTGCCAAAAAACCCTGGCAAAACATACAATTGCAAGGAAGTGTGGAGGCAGACTTCTTGTTCGCTACGCTCCTCTCTGACGACCTGCTTCCCTTTGGCTGGCGTCAGATGCATATGGTCATCTTACCATTAGTGAAAATTGGAGCTACCCGTAAACTCATCGACGATAGGGACGCCATCCGTAGGGGAAGGGCAGGCTTAGCTGACTGGTTGAGAAAGGTCGTTGCAAGGTGGGGTCAGCAAGCCAAATCAAGCCAACGAGTTCGCTCAATCTACGATCGGTTAGACTATGACAGGAATCTTTCGATACAGTCGCCAACAGGCGTCTACAAGTTGCTCTACAACACCAGCGGTACACACCTGTGCGCTTGCGTTGTGGATGCCCGAAGCGTCAGTAGTTGGCGGGTTCATGGCTTGCCCGTTCAAGGCTTCGTTGCAGACACCACAACCTACTGGCTCGAAACGAAAAACAGGAACGAAGCGCACTACCTCTGTGCAATCTTGAACGCGCCCTGCGTGGACGCCTTCATCAAACCCTTCCAGGCGAAAGGCGCGTTCGGGGCGCACTTGGGCAAGGGCGAGCGCCATATCCACCGTCGTCCTTTTGAGGTGCTTCCCATCCCCAGCTTCGACCCGAACAACCATCGGCATCAGCAGTTAGCGAGGTTGAGCATCAGATGCCACGAGGCAGCGAATCAATTTGTGGCAGCCGCTACCCCAAAGACGCTGAATCAGCCCATCGGAAGCTTGCGCCAAAAGGTGCGGGAGACTCTGACGAGCCAAGTTTCGCAGATTGATCGACTCGTCGCTGAGCTGTTGGGGCTGTCCTCGTAGACCAATTATACCAACTGCACGCGCAGCAATTTGTGAATTCTGTCCGCGCGATTGGTATAATACCAACTGCGCAGCCAGAGTTCACAATTGCCCCCTCCTTCAGGTTCCCCCCGCTTCGCGAGGGGAACCGCGTGGGGCGCATGGGTTCCCCCCGCTTCGCGAGGGGAACGCGCAGGGGTTCGGTTCCTCCTGCGAGCAGGGGGAACCTTAAGGAGGGGGTCGTCAACTGTCGTGTTTTGTGAACTCTGGCTCGGCGATTGGTATAATATACCAGGGGGGGCATCAACTGCTGTTTTTTTGTGAACTTTGGCTCGGTGATTGGTATTAAGTGTCTTTGCGTTGGTTTTTCAACATGCCCCCCCTCCCAACCTCCCCCGTGGACGGGGGAGGAGCCGCGACTCCCTCCCCGCCCGCGGGGAGGGTTGGGGTGGGGGCGATGTTTAAATCTCTACGCAAAGGCACTTACTTGCCAGCGTCTAAAAATCGCTCCCGTACCGCTTGCTTCAGCGACGCTTGGAGAGCCTCCAGCGGCTGCAGTCCGTCCAGCACGAGGAATCGGCGCGGTTCGGCGCGGGCGAGTTCGAGGTAGCCCGCGCGGATGCGCGTGTGGAACGCCAGCGTCTCTGCCTCGAAGCGGTTGGGCGCGTTCGCGCGGGCGAGGGCGTCCTCAACAGGCAGGTCAATCAGCACGGTCAGGTCGGGCGTGAGGTCGCCTGTTGCGAGCGCGTTCAGGCGGCGGATGAGGGCGATGTCCAGCCCGCGCCCGTAGCCTTGATAGACCAGCGTCGAGTCGGCGTAGCGGTCGCACAGCACCCACGCGCCTTGCTCCAGCGCAGGCAGGATAACCTGCAGGGTATGCTGGCGTCGGTCGGCAAGGAACAGAAACAGCTCCGCCCAGGCGTCCAGCGGCTCGTGCAGCAGGAGTGGGCGCAAATGCTCGCCCAGCGGGCTGCCGCCTGGCTCGCGCGTGAGCCGTACAGAAACGCCCTGCGCCCGTAGCCAGTCGGCGAGGTGTTGCGCCAGCGTGGTTTTGCCCGCGCCCTCGACGCCCTCGAAGGTAATCAACGGCGCGCGGGGCATCAGTCCTCCCGTTCGGTGTCGGTATAGATGGGCAGGATGCGCACGCGGCGGTTCGGCTCCTCGCCCACACTTTCGGAGAGCAGGCGGTACTTCTCGACGAGCTGGTGCTGCAGGCGGCGCAGGTAGCTGTTCTGGGGCGAGAGTTCGCACGGTTCGGCGGTCGCCAGCACCAGCTCGACGCCCTCTTCGGCTTCGCGCAGGGCGCGCTCTTCCGCCGATTCGCCGTTGGCGGGCTTATGGAACAGGTCGCGCAGTGCGCTCACCAGTTGCGCGTAGGTGTTGCTGCGCACGACGGCGACGGGCAGATTGCGCTGCACGGCTTCGCGCACTTTGGGCGGGCGACGCTGGTAGGTGGAGTGCAGCACGATCAGCGCGTCGGCGTCCGACACATCGCGGGCGACATAGGCGGGCAGGTGCAGGTCGCGCAGCGCCTTCTCCAGTCGGCTGCGGCTGACGCCGTAGGGGAACACGCGCGAGGGCGCGTTGCGTCGGCTCTCGCCGCTGACCAGTGTGGTCGTGCGGGTGGGCGGGGGCGCGTACTCCGCCTCATGCTCGTGCAGGGGTAGTTCAATCTGTGGGGAGCGCGGTGAGAGGTCGCTACGCTGCACCACCTCGAAGCCGCCGCTGTCGGTCTGCACGCGGATTTCGGGGCGGGGCGAGGCGCCGCGCAGCATCCGATCCACCGTCTGCGCCACATCGTGGTGGATCGCCAGCCGATGGTAGTCCAGAATCTCGATGAGCACATCGAAGGTCGGGGGCGCTTTGCGCTCCAGCACGGTTTTCTGCGTGCCGCGCCGACGCGCTTCCTCGTCCGAGAGCGTCACGGTCTGGATGCCGCCCACCAGATCCGACAGCGTTGGGTTCATCAGCAGGTTCTCTAAGGTCGTGCCGTGCGCCGTGCCAATCAGCTGCACCCCGCGCTCGGCGATGGTGCGCGCGGCGTATGCCTCCAGCTCCGTGCCGATTTCGTCGATGATAATGACTTCGGGCATGTGGTTCTCGACGGCTTCGATCATCACGGCGTGCTGCAGGCTCGGTTCGGGCACTTGCATACGGCGGGCGAAGCCGATGCCAGGGTGTGGGATGTCGCCGTCGCCTGCGATTTCGTTGGAGGTGTCCACCACAATCACGCGCTTGTCGTACTCGTCGGCAAGCACGCGGGCGACCTCGCGCAGGCGGGTGGTCTTGCCGACGCCCGGTCTGCCCAGCATCAGCACGCTCTTGCCCGAGGCGATGATGTCGTGGATGATGTCGATGGTGCCGTAGATGGCGCGTCCGACGCGGCAGGTCAGCCCCACGACTTTGCCCTGACGATTGCGCATCGCCGAGATGCGGTGCAGGGTGCGGGGGATGCCTGCGCGGTTGTCTTTGCCGAACTGCCCGATGCGGTCGGCGACATACTGCAGGTCGTACTCTTCCACCTGCACGCCCTCCAGTCGGATGGTGCGCTGCATAAAGCGCGCTTCGGGCATGCGTCCGAGATCGAGGACTACCTCCAGCAATTGGCTCAGGTCGGGCTGCTCCTCCAGCCACTGGCGCAGGGCTGGGGGAAGCACTTCCAGCATCGCGTTCAAGTCGTCTGCAAAGCTCTGCTGCGTCGCTGGGCTGGGCGCAGCGGCGGCTTCCTGCTGGGTGTTCTTTCGCTCTGGCATGGATATACCGAATTATACCCCGCCGGATTGCGCCGTGCGCCGCCGCCGTCGGGTATACTTACGCACTCGGAGGTACACATCATGCCGAATATCAAATCAGCGAAGAAGGCGTTATTGAAGTCGCGCGAGCGGCACCTGCGCAACCGCTCGACCAAATCGGCGATTAAGACCTACTCGCGGCGCGTGAAGGAGTTGGCGGACAAGGGCGACACGGAAGGCAGCGTGGCGAGCCTGCGCCGCGCGATCAGCCTGATTGACAAGGCGGTCAAGCGCGGCATCCTGCACAAGAACACGGGCAGCCGCAAGAAATCGCGCCTGATGATTGCGCTCAACAAGAAACTGGCGCAGCAGCAGGGCGCAAACGCCAACGAGTAGGCGCGCGGGTATACTCAATGCGCCATCACATACTGCGCCCGACGCGCGAGGGTGTCTCCCACAGGAGATTGTAAGCGCGGATGACGGCGCGGGAGGAACCAACCCGGAGGACACTTATGGCAGAACTCAGTATGCGCGAGCTTTTGGAAGCGGGCGTGCATTTCGGGCACCCGACCCGCAAATGGCACCCCAACATGCGCCGCTACATCTACGGCGCACGCAGCGGAATCCACATCATCGACCTGCACCAGACCGTCGACATGTTCGACAGGGCGCAACGCGCCGTCAAAGAGATTGTCAATAGCGGCGGGCACATCCTGTTCGTGGGCACGAAGAAGCAGGCGCGCGACGCCATCAAGGAAGCCGCTATCCGCAGCCGACAGTACCACATCACTTACCGCTGGCTGGGCGGCACGCTGACCAACTTCCGCACGATACAATCGCGCGTCAAGCGGCTCAAAGAGCTGGAGCGCATGATCCAAGACGGCGAACTGGATCGCATCCCCAAAAAGGAGGCGTCCCGCCTGCGCAAGGAACACGAGAAACTGGAGCGCAATCTGGGCGGGATCAAGGACATGCCTGGATTGCCCGCTGCGCTGTTTATCGTCGACCTCAAAGAGGAACACACCGCCGTCGCAGAGGCGCGCCGACTCGGCATCCCGACGATTGCGATTGTCGACACCAACTGCAACCCCGACGAAGTGGACTACGCCATTCCCGCCAACGACGACGCCATCCGCGCTATCCGCCTCATCGCAGGACGCATCGCGGACGCCATCATCGAAGAGAAGCAACTCGAATGGCAAGGCGCGGTGGTTGTACCCGAAGAACAAATCCCTGTAGTGGAGGAAGAAGCCCCGCTCCCGCCCGATCAGGTGGCGGAGTACGGCAAGATGTTCGGCGAGGAAATCTCCACCGAGCCGCGCCCTATATCGGACGAGGAGATTATGGGCAAAGAGTGGGAACTGATGAAGCGACACCGACTGGAAGACTTGGAGGAGGAATACCGATGAGCATAAGCCCACAACTCATTAAGACGCTACGCGACGAAACGGGCGCGGGATTTATGGACTGCAAAAGCGCGCTGGAGCAGGCGGGCGGCGATGTCGAAAAAGCGCGCCTGATCCTGCGCGAGAAGGGCGCAATCATCGCCAGCAAACGCGCCAGCAAAGAGGTCAATCAGGGCGTGATTGCGGGCGCACTCAGCGAAGACGGACGCACAGGCGCACTCATTGACCTGCGCTGCGAGACGGACTTCGTCGCCCGCAACGAGGAGTTCCTGAGCCTCGCCGACGAACTCTTGCAACATGTGCTTGCCGTCGGCGCGGAAGGGCAACTGGACGCCGTCCTGCAGCGACCGTCGCTTACTGACAGCAGCCTGACCGTCGAGAAGCAAATCGAGATCGCCATCGGCAAGACGGGCGAGCGGATTGCGTTCCAGAACTACGCGATTGCGCGCGTGCCCGACGGCGAAAACGGCGTCGTGGACATCTACATCCACCACAACAAACTCGTCGGCGTGATGGTCGTGCTGACGGGCGGCGCGGACAAGGAGGCGATGCAGACCCTCGCCCACGAAATCGCCATCCAGATTGCATGGAGCGCGCCGCAGTACCTCTCCAAGGACGAGATTCCTGCAGAGACGCTGCAGCAGGAGCTGGAGATCGAGAAGCAGCGCGCCATCAACGAAGGCAAGCCCGAAAATGTCGCCGAGAACATCGCGCGCGGGCGCGTGAATAAGGGCTTCGTGCAGAAGGTCGCCCTGCTGGAGCAGCCCTTCTACAAGGACGAGTCCAAAACCATCGGCGATATGCTCAAGGCAGTGGGCAGCGACTTGAAGGTCGTGCGCTTCGTGCGCTTAGAGGTCGGGGCGTCGTAACGCGAGTCTGTTGCTTGCTCCATCCTTCAGGTTCCCCCTACGAGCAGGGGGAACCGAATTGATGGACTTTTCGCGCGCGATTAGTATGACTCGTGTTCGAGTGTCGAAGATCTCACGGATGGGCGCGTGGCAGGCTCATCGGCAGGAGTTGGCTAAGACGCGCTCCTGACCTTTTTGGCAGGGGCGGGTACATCTTCAGGTTGCGCCTGCGCCGCCATGAGGTTCTCTCGCTGGATGGCGTCGTAGATTTCGCGGCGGTGGACAGTCACAGTGCGAGGGGCTTTGATGCCGAGGCGCACCTGCTCGCCGCGCACCTCCAGCACGATGACCTCAATCTCATCGCCAATCATGATGCTCTGGTTGACCTTGCGCGTGAGTACTAACATCGAGTCTGCCCTCCCTGGCGTGAACGATTAGCTCGCGGCTTCCACCGCTTGCATGCTGCGCCACATCTCCTGCAGTATCGGATGGCGCGTATGGTAGCGCTCGTCATCTAAAATCACCTGCCGTCCTATGCGCAACTCCGTGTTGATGACCAGCGGCGCAAGTAGGTTCGCCGTCATCGCGTGCGGGTTGCCCGACGGGATACTCACCGTCGTGAGCACCGCTTTCGGCGTCTCCTCGCGCAGCTGCAGCCGTTCCGCATCCGCATCCGACAGCACCACCTCGTAGTCTGCACAGAAGTACCACGGGTCAATCAGCAGCATCGCGAAGCTCGGCTCCTCCGCCGACTGCAACCACCAGAACGGACCCTCATTATCATGCCGTATCAGGACGAAACGACGATACCGACTAAGACCCACCAGCCCGTCCTCGAAGGTGATGATGTCGTCCGCTTCTATTCTAATTGTACCGAATCGCGTGGTTTCAAGTTCCATCGTCTACCCTCCGCGTAGGAAATCGAACAGGTTCACGCTCTGAATGCGTGTAAAGACCTGCAGCGACGCCTGATAGCGTAGCTCGGATTGCTTGAGTTGGCTAATCGCTTCAGCGAGGTCTATCTCCTCGATCGTTGCCAAGTTGCCTGAGAGTTGGTCGCGGCGGCTCATGTGCAGCCGTTCGTAGTTGTCCAGCTCGCGCATGCGCACGCCGACCTCGCCTCGATAGCGGTGGAACTCGCTCTGGAACTGCTCGATGTCGTTGAGGTCCACCATCGAGAGTTGCGCCGAGTCGCCGCTGAGCAGGTTAGTCTCTATGTCGTTGAGTTTGTTGTGCAGGTCGGCGATCCGCGCGCCTGAGAAGTTCATCGCGATGACGCGGTCGGCGGCGATGTTGACCAGCAGCGGGTTGCCGTCGCCGACATAGCTGGCGACGCCGCCGACCACATCGATCGGCGCGGTATGCACGGTCTGCCCGCTGAACAGGTAGCGTTCGCCGTCGGGGCGCTGATTGCCGATTTGCAGCAGGCGTCGCTTGATTTCGCGAATTTCCTGAATCAGCGCTTCGCGGGCGTTGGCGTCGTTGGTGTCGTTCGCGCCCTGCGTGACGATTTGGCGCGTGCGGTGCAGAATCTCCCCGATGTCCGCGAATGCCTGTTCCGTCGCCTGTAAAAACATGCGCGCCTCACGGATGTTGCGCCCGTACTGGTCAATCTGCTGGAGTTGCCCGCGCAGCGCGAGCGCGTGTACCGAGCCGACGGGGTCGTCTGACGGCTGCTCGACGCGCCTGCCCGTCGCCACACGCTTTTGCCAAAGCGTCATCTGCCCGACGCTCTGCTCGGTCGCGCGTTCCATACGATGAAACTGCCAGTAAGTGCTAATCCGCATATCTTATCTACCCCTAACGCGGCGCAACGAACTGCAGCACATCCTGTATCAGCGAGTCGAAGGCGCTAATCACCTTCGCCGCCGCTTGGTAGCTGCGCTGAAACTTCACCAGGTTCGCCGCTTCCTCATCGAGCGAGACGCCCGACACCGATTCGCGAATTTGGTGCAGATGCTCCAGCGTTAATTGTTGCGATTCGGCGCGATTTCTGGAGACCTGCGCGTCGTTCCCGATTTGTCCGATGAGATTGTTGTAGTATTGGTTCAGGGTCATCCCGCCGAGTGCGCCCTGCGGTTGGTTGCGTAGGTTCACCAGCGCCATCGCGATGCCGTTGTTGCCGGGCGCGCCTGCAACGCCGCTGGCGGCGATACGACGCGGGTCGCTGATGTCGCTATGCAGGGCGATGTCCGAAGCGTCCGTCCCATCGAAAAACAGCCAGCTCGTGTTGCCATCCAGGTCGAAGCCCGTTTGGTGCAGCGCATTCACCTGTGTAATCAGTGTGTTTGTAAAGAGGTTCAGGCGGTTCTGATAGTCCTGCAGGTTGGCGGAAGCGTCCATTAGCCCGCGCAGTTGCCCGTTCTGGATGCGGATGTCGACGGGCGTGCTGTTCAGGTCGCGGTTGGGCACATCGATGCTCAGGGGCAGGGGGAACGATGCGCCGTCTTGTACCAGCGTATGCCCATCCACGAAGACCATGAGGCTGCCGTCGTTGCTGTAGTGGGCGCGGGCGCCGATTAGTTCGCTCAGGCGCGTCATCAGGCGGTCGCGCTGATCGAGCAGGTCGCTCGCTTCCGCGCCGCCCGAGTGCGCCGCGCGGATTTGCTCGTTGAGGCGTCCCAGTTGCGTAGCGATGTCGTTCGCCTCGCGCACGGTCTCGGTCATCCGCTGCTGGAGTTGGGTCTGCAGGGTGTTCCAGTTGCCGTGCAGGCTGCGGATGGTTCCGACCAGCGCGCTGGCAGCCTGCAGCACGCTCTGCCGCGCGGCGAGGCTATCGGGGCGCGTGGCGAGTTCGTCGAAGGCGTTGAACAGCGCGTTCAAGCGTGCGCCGATGCCTTGCTCGCCTGGCTCCATCAGCAAGCCCTCGATGTGCTGCAGTTGCTGGCGCAGGGTGTCCAGCCGCGCGAAGTCGCCTGTGTTGGCGTTGATGCGCTGCTCCAGCACCATCTCGCGCACGCGCTGCACATGCTGCACAATCACGCCTGTGCCGATGCGGATGTTCGGGTTGAAGGCGTATTCGGGCGTGTTGGCGAAGTGGACGCGCCGTCGGCTGAAGCCTGGCGTGTTCACATTCGCGACATTGTGCCCCGTGACCTCCAGTCCGATCTGGAAGGCGCGCATGGCGCGTGCGCCTAACTCGATGCCTTGAAAGCTGGGCATGCTATGCCTCCGTGTTCAGCAGCACATTCGTGCGGTTGGGCGCGGCGAGGGTGGGCGCGTAGTGGTCGGGTTCCGCCGCGCGGGTCAGAATCGCCATCATGCCGTGTGTGTAGTCCAGTTCGTTGCGGATGATGTCGTAGGCGGTCTGGGCGACGGCGTCGATGGCGTGCGCGGTTGCCATCGCCTGCTGCAGCAGGTCGGTCGGCAGGGCGTCGCGTTCGGGCGTCTGGGCGACCGCCTGTCGTGCATGTTCCAGCCGCTCCAGTATCGGCGTCAGGCGGGCGTTCACTGCATCGATGCGCGGCGCGTCGCGGGCAACCAGCGCGTCGAGCCACTCGTGCAGCAGCGGCAGGGCGCGCTTGCCCTCATACAGCCACTCACGCAGCCAGTCGGTGTAGGTCTTCATCGTTCGCCTCCTGTGGTCGGCAAGTGTCGGCTCAGTTGCTCGTAAAGTTGCTCTGCCAGACCGAATTGCCCCTGTCGGCTGAGATGGTCGGCAAATTGGACATCGAACATTTCGGTATAGTTAAGCGTTTTGCTTTGATTGGGCACGGTGCGTTGCATCGCCCGCCAGAGTTGCAGCACGAACAGCGATTCGAACTCCTTGCAGGCGCGCAGGAGGGCGGGATTAGCAGCACTGCGCGTAGTTTTGGAGTGCGGAAGCGGAGCTTCCGCTTGCTGAAGCCTGTCGGAGTGCGTAAGCGGAGCTTCCGCTTGCTGAAGCCTGTCGGAGTGCAGAAGCGGAGCTTCCGCTTGCTGAAGCCTGTCGGAGTGCGTAAGCGGAGCTTCCGCTTGCTGAAGCCTGTCGGAGTGCAGAAGCGGAGCTTCCGCCTGCTGAAGCTTCGCTTCAGCATTCCAAAAGGGTAGCGTGCAGGCGAACGACTGGATCCTTGTCTCCATCACTGCACCTCGATTTCGGCATGCAGCGCGCCTGCCGCTTTGAGCGCCTGCAGGATGGCAATCAGGTCGCGCGGGCTGACCCCCAGTGCATTCAGGGCTTTGACCAGCGCCTCGACGGACGCCCCCTCGCGGAAGTAGACCATCCGTGCAGGCTCCTCGTTCGCGTCCACCTGTGTTTGGGGCACGACCTTCGTTTGCCCTTCGCTCAGCGGCGGCGGCTGCGACACTTCGAAGGTGGTTTGCACGCGCACGGTGATGCCCCCGTGCGCAATAGCGACGGGCGCGACGCGCACATCGCCGTTCACAACCACTGTGCCCGTGCGTTCGTTGACCACCACGCGCGCCGCAATGTCGGGCAGCACGGTCAGCGTCTCCAGTTGTGCAATCAGCATCACGGGGTCGGTCGCATTCTGGGCGTCCAGCGCAATCCGCACGGTGGAGGGGTCTACAGCGCGCACAGTGAGGTTCGGGAACGCGCTGCGGATGCTGCTGACCACCCGCGCGGCGGTGGTGAAGTCGGGCTTGTGCAGTTGGATGGTGAGGCTGTTGTCGCCCTGCAGGAAGCTGGCGGGCACTTCGCGTTCAATCAGCGCGCCGTTCGGGATGCGCCCGACGGTGGTGTGGTTGCGCTGCACGCGCGCGCCGCCCCCGCCGAAGTTGAACCCGCCGATGGACAGCGGTCCCTGCGCCACGGCGTAGACCTGTCCGTCCGCGCCGCGCAGGGGCGTCTGCAACAGCGTGCCCCCCTGCAGCGAGCGCGCATCACCAATACTGGAAACGACCACATCGATAGTGTTGCCCGCCCGCGCAAACGGCGGCAACTCGGCGGTCACAATCACCGCTGCGACATTTTTGACCTTCAGCGCGTTCGGCGGCACGGTAATCCCGAACCGCTCCAGCATATTCGCGACTGACTGCACGGTAAACAGCGCGCCGTTGCTGTCGCCTGTGCCCTCCAGTCCGACCACGATGCCATAGCCGACCAACTGGTTGGTGCGCACGCCGCGGATCTGCGCGATGTCCTTCAGGCGCACCGTCGGCGCAGCGGGCTGTTGCGCGGGTAGCAAGGTGTATAACAGGAAGGCAAGCCCCACGCCTAAACCGCGAATGTGTGTCCAAGCGTGAGGGAAGCCTGCGCGTTTTGTTGCCCTCACCCCCAGCCCCTCTCCCACGCTGTGGGAGAGGGGTGTAGGGGCGAACGGCGGTGCGTTCCCCCTCTCCCGCCTGCGGGAGAGGGGGACAAAGGGGGTGAGGGCAATACAGCGTGCCTGCCCGTTCACGCCTGCGCGTTTTGTTGCCCTCACCCCCAGCCTCTCTCCCACGCTGTGGGAGAGGGGTGTAGGGGCGAACGGCTGTTCGCCCGCCTTCGGCGTCGGGCGGAAGCTCCGCTTCCGCACTCCATATATCGTCTGTGTCACCATGCGTACTCCCTAAAAAATAATCTTAAACAACCGCGTCAGAATCCCCTCGCGCTGGCGCGAGCCGACGATGCCCTTGCCCTCGAAGTAGATTTCAGCGTTGGCAATCGCGGTGGAAGGCACGGTATTGTCGGCGCGGATGTCGCGAATGCGCACCAGCCCGCTGAACACCAGCGTTTGGATCTCCTCGTTGATTTTGAGTGTGCGTCTACCTTCTATGCGCAGCACGCCGTTCGGGAAGGTCTCCACCACCTGAACGGTGATGCGCGTCTGCAGCGTGCCTGCGCGGGCGGTGTTGCCCTGCGCGTTCGACTCGGTTCTGCCCGACGCGCTCAGTTCGGGCCAGAGGAAGTTCAGCAAGGGTCCGACGCCCGCCGTTGTGGACGCCGACTCGGACTTCTGCACGGCGGTATTGGCGCGTGCGGAGGCGGTCGTATTCTCGACGACCACGATGGTCACCAAGTCGCCGACGCGCCGCGCTTTGAAATCGTCGTACAAGCTGCCCGCACGGTCGTCCCATAGGGAGCCTGTGGCGGGAGGTATCTCTGGCTCGTCCGAGAGTGTTTCGATGGCAACCCCCTCCTTAAGGTTCCCCCTGCAAGCAGGGGGAACCGCATGGGTGCGCGGCTCGGTTCCCCTCGCGAAGCGTGCGGAACTGAACCCTCCCACGGTTCCCCCCGCGAGGCGTGCGGAACCGACCTCTCCCACAGTTCCCCCCGCGAGGCGTGCGGAACCGAACCCTCCCACGGTTCCCCTCGCGAGGCGTGCGGAACCGAACCCTCCCACGGTTCCCCTCGCGAAGCGGGGGGAACCTAAAGGAGGGGGGCAGTGGATGAACCCTAAACGCGCGATTGGTGTTAGGGAGGGAGGCAGGTTTATCCCTGTGCGTAAAATCTCGGAAGCCTGCAAACAGAGTATGTCAAATTGTGGACAGATCTCACGGTTCATCATCAAACACAGTGTCCAAATCGCGATGCTCATAGCCTCACCTCCAGTATGCCCGTGTCCACAATCTGGGCGCGGAGTGTCTTCTGCGTTTCGGGGATGTAGACGGGGATGGTTTCGTCGAGTGCGCCTGTGGCGCGGGCGACGCCCTTGACTTCCAGCACCACGCCGTCGGCAACGACGCGCACTTGGACACTCTCGCCCGAGCGCACGGCGATTTGGCGCGCCTTGACGGGTGCCTTGAAGCGCAACAGGAAGCGGGCGCGGGGCTGGTTCTCCACCAGCGCGACCACCTCCAGTGTCGCTGACTGGGACGCCACGCGCGGCTCGCCCTCCAGCCGAAAGCTCACCGCCCCGCTGGGGATGGCAGCAGGCGCGGGCGGGTTCTCCAGCGTCCATTCGCTTGCCGCCTCGCCCAGCACTGCCCGCAGTTGCTCGCGGGCGAACT
>Ga0308418_1000156_pt1 | contig 44513 bp, 41 predicted proteins | sample HotsprSampleR4cd_FD_203517 | JGI IMG/M metagenome (GOLD analysis project Ga0308418, IMG submission 203517) | Hot spring phototrophic mat microbial communities from Mushroom Spring, Yellowstone National Park, Wyoming, United States - 20090729_R4cd ... | reverse complement strand
CCACCAAAACCAACTTTCTCGCCGGGCAGCGGGGGCAAAAGCCCCTGGGCGCCGCCACCGCACGATGCTTCAGAACCTCAGGCGGTCTTTGCAGCCACCTCCTTTGGGCGTGCTCCCAGTTTCGCGCCTTTCTTTAACGCAGGGAAGGGGTTAAGCAGGGGTAAAAAGGGGTGAATGAAGACCCAAAACCTTTTACCACAGAGTTCACGGAGAACACAGAGAGGTTACTTTTCCATGCTCTGGTATAATTCCACTATCTCTCCGAAGCCTGACTGCCTAAACGGCTTGGGCCGCACGGCAGCAGGACCGTAAGGCGGGCAACCCCCGTCTTACCGGGTAGCCGGCGGAAACGCCGCTGCCTCCCGTTCCTCCCTTCGGTTGCAGGGCGAGGACTTGGAAAGGAGATGCCCGGCGATGTTTTGGCATCCCTTTTGGCTATCTCCTTTCCGGAGATAGCTTTTTTCTATCCATGGAGAACCAGATGAAACCTCTCAGACATCTTTCGTTGTTGCTTTGTCTCCTTTTTTTGCTCGCCTGTTCGAGCGCTCCTTCTGCTGTTTCAACCCCTCTGCCAACGCCAGAGACGGCAACCGCTTATCCGGCGCCCCCTGAACTGCCGCCCGTCGCCCAGGCTGACTCGCCGTACCCGCAGCCGCCCGCTGCCCAAATTGCCACGCCCTATCCAGCACCGCCTTCAGCTTCTTTGTTCACCGTGCAAGATGCGTTGGGCAGACAGGTGCAATTCTCCGCCCCGCCTCAGCGGATCGTAATCGCCGGCAAAGCCCTGTTCATGCTGGCCGATGCCGCTTACATCTTCCCGCAAGCCGGGCAGCGCATTGTGGCTCTGGGCAACGCCGGGCAAGGCACAGGCAACTTCATCGCCCTGATCGACCCCCAATACGAACAAAAAGCCATTCTAGCCGGCGATGCCGGCGCCGAGCAGATCGCAGCCGTTCAACCCGACCTAGTCTTGCTGAAAAGTTATCTGGCTGAAAGCCTGGGCAAACCCCTTGAAACGCTGGGCATTCCAGTAGTCTATCTCGACCTGGAAACCCCCGAACAATATCAGCGTGATCTGATCACTTTAGGGCAAATCTTCCAGGCTCCTGAACGGGCGGAAGCGATCAACGCCTATTACCGCCAGAATGTCGAACGCGTCCAACAAGCTGTGCAGGGGGCAGAGAAACCAACGGTATTGATCCTGCAATATAGCGACAAAGACGGGGCAGTGGCTTTCAACGTGCCGCCGCAAAACTGGATGCAGACCATCCTGACCGAGCTGGCCGGCGGCCAGCCCTTGTGGAAAGAAATCCAACTGGGCAAAGGCTGGACGCAAGTCTCGCTGGAGCAAATTGCCGCCTGGGACGCAGACAAGATTTTCATCGTCTCTTATTTTCGCGATGTTTCCGAGGTGACCAACCAGCTCAAGCGAGACCCGCAATGGCAAGCTCTGCGCGCCGTCCAACAGGGTAACCTGTTTGGCTTCGCCGGCGACCTCTACAGTTGGGATCAACCCGATGTGCGCTGGATTTTGGGGCTGAACTGGCTGGCAGCCCGCCTGCATCCTGAGCGCTTCCCCGATTACAATGCGCTGCAACAGGTGCGCCAGTTCTATCAAACCCTGTATGGGCTGGAGGAAGCTTTTGTGAACGAAACGATCATCCCCACCCTGCGCGGAGACCTGCCCTGATGGCCGACAGTCAGGCGCTCAGCGCCCTGCGCACGATCAGCCAGCAGCGCCAGCGCGCCCTGTGGGCGCTGGGCATTGGGCTGATTGCCTTGCTATGGCTTTCGCTGCTGCTGGGGCGTTACCCCACCCCAGGCTTCATCTCGCTGGAGCGCTTGATGAGCGATGAGCTGGCCGGGCGGCTGGTGTTTCAACTCCGTCTGCCGCGCCTGCTCACCGCCCTCTTGTTAGGCATGTCGCTATCGGCGGCCGGTTTTGTCTTTCAATTGTTATTCGGCAATCCCCTGGTCGAGCCGGGCTTCCTGGGGGTTTCTCAGGGAGCAGCTTTCGGCGCCGCTCTCTCCATTGTCTTCTTTTCCTCCTCAGCCCTGATCGTGCAAACCAATGCCGCCCTGTTTGCCCTGGCAGGGTTGGGGTTATCCTACCTGCTAGCGCGGCGGCTGCGCTACGGCGGCTGGGTGCTGCGCCTGATCCTGGCCGGCATCGCCATTTCAGCCTTCTTTTCAGCCGGGGTTGGTTTATTAAAAATCCTCGCCGATCCGCTCAGCCAGTTGCCCGAAATCACCTTCTGGCTTTTAGGGGGGCTGGCGAGCCTGACCTGGCAAAAGTTCTTTTCGGTTTTGCCCTTCTCCCTGGCAGGTTTAACCCTCTTGATTCTCTATCGCTGGCGGCTGAACCTGCTTGCCCTGAGCGATGAGACGGCCTTCTCGCTCGGCGCTGCCCCGCAGCGCGAACGCGCCTTGCTGATTGTCGCTGCCGTCTTGCCCACTGCAGCCCTGATCTCGGTCGCCGGCATGGTCGGCTGGGTAGGTTTGATCGTCCCCCATCTCGCCCGCCGCCTGTTCGGGTCAGATGCCCGCTACAGCCTGCCGGGCGCCTTGTTGCTCGGCGGTTGGTTCGTCGTCTTGTGCGACAATCTGGCGCGCACCTTGCTGAACGGCGAAATCCCCCTCGGCATCCTGACTTCCTTTATCGGCGCAGTTGCTTTCCTTGCCCTGCTAAGCTTCTCCGGCAAACGGTGGGAACGATGAGCGAACCCTTGCTAGTCTTCGATCGGGTGACCTTCCGCTACGAGCCTGGCGCCCAAAAGGTCTTGTCTGAGATCAGCTTTGACCTGCCAGCCCGGCAGGTCACACTGCTTTTCGGCCCAAACGGCTGCGGCAAAACCACCCTGCTTTACCTTACCCTGGGGTGGCTCCAGCCAGAGCAGGGAACAATTTGGGCGGAGGGTCGGCCGCTCTCCAGCCTGAACCGTCGCCAGCGCGGGCGCTTTATGGCATTGGTGCCCCAAAGCGAACACACCCCCTTTGACTATAGCGTCCTGGAATACGTGCTGCTCGGACGAGCGCCGCACCTGCCCAGCCTTGCTGAACCGGGCGAGCTGGATATCGAAATCGCCCTAAACGCCCTGGCGCGGGTCGGGATTGAAGCCTTAGCCCATCAATCCCTGCGCGCCCTGAGCGGCGGCGAACGCCAACTGGTGCTGATAGCGCGCGCCCTGACCCAACAGCCGCGCCTGCTCCTGCTGGATGAACCGACCGCTCATCTGGATTTGCAAAACACCTACCGCCTGGTGGAAGTGGTGCGCCAGTTAAAGCGGCAGGGAATCACCGTTTTGATGACCTCGCACGACCCGCAAGTGGTGCTTGCGCTCGCTGATCAGGTGGTGATCCTGCGTCAGGGCAAAGTCTTCCGTCAGGGGAGGCTGGATGAAGCCTTCACCAGCGAAGTGCTGCAGGCTGTCTATGCCATCCCCTTGCAGATCACGATGGTACAGGGCAAGAAGACGATCCAATGGCTGTGAAAGGCAGCGCCCTCTGGTTGGTGGTGGGGGAGAGCGGCAGCGGCAAGACGACCTTCTGCCAGCAAATCCTTGCCCTTGTCCGCCAGCAGGGAGCAGCGGTGGGCGGTCTGCTTTGTCCGGCTCGCTTTGAAAACGGAGCCAAAGTCGGCTTCGATGTGCTGGACATCTCCAGCGGAGCGCAACGGCGCCTGGGGTGGCACAGAGCGATCAGGCCGCAGCCTGCGACTGCTGCCCCGCCGATTGCCATTGGGGAATGGCTGCTGGATGGCGAAGCCCTGGAATGGGGCAATCAGGTGCTGAGCCGGTCAACCCCCTGTGATTTGCTGGTGATTGACGAATTAGGGCCGCTGGAATTCTATACCCAACAAGGATGGCAGGCTGCGATGGAGGTGCTGGATTGCGGCGCTTTTCGTCTGGCGCTGGTAACCATGCGCCCAAGCCTGCGTGATCTCGCCAGGCAGCGCTGGGCGGTAAGCGGCGAGACCCTTCTGGCGAAAAACGCTTCCCCGACGGTTTTGGAAAACGAGCTGGACAGAGTGCGACGCTTCATATGCGGCGAAATAGCGTGTTAAGTCATCTCCAATATTTTACAAAGGGTAACGACCGACCACCACAAGTTGGATTGGGAACTGGTTGGGAAAACCGTCCACGAATAGGCAACGAATAAACCAATGACAGCGCTATTTGTGCCTTCGGGAAACATTCGTGGACGGTCTGCCCTGCCAAATAGCGCCTATGGTAGGCAAATCCGTTTTTTCCGTGCAAATCTGTGCCAGCCGCGTCATCCGAGTACCGATCACGGTTATTTCTATGAGCCACATCGTCTGCGGGATGTTTCCGCTTTCAGGCTACCTGTTCAGGCGCGATAGCGATGATTCAATTGTCCTAACAAATCTGGAATGTCCAGCCGCAAATATTTAAGGTATTATTCATTCGTGGAGAAAGACAAATCCGATAGCGGTCTCAGGCAGTTTACTCACTTAATCATCTATGTCCCTTCGAAGCAAAGCGCTGATCCTAATTTTCACAATCAACCTGCTTCTGGTAGCCACCCTCTACGCCGTCTTTGCTCAAAACTGGTTGCAGACCATCCATCGCTATGAGCAGGACGCCATCCAGCGAGATTTACAGCGGGTTGAAAAGGCAATCGGACGCGAACTGGATAACTTAAGCGCCATCACTGGCGACTGGGCAATCTATGATGAAACCTATCAATTCGTTCAGGATCTCAACCCCGCTTTTATCGAAACCAATCCCACGCCTTCCACCTTTGCCAATTTATCGCTCAACCTGATCGCCATCGTCGCGCTGGACGGAAAGATGGCGTATGCTGGCTTCTTTGATCTGCAAAAGGGTGAATTCTCTCCATTACCCTCTGAGCTCCTGAAAGAGCTGACTCCCGACGGTGTCCTGCTCAATCACCCGAATCCTGATTCGGAAATCAAGGGGTTATTGCCAGTTAACGACCGCTACCTTATGGTGGCTTCGCGTCCCATCCTCACCAGCGCAAAGCAAGGTCCGATCCGCGGCGCAGTCATCTTCGGGCGCTTTCTCGATGCCGCGGTCGAAGCGGCGCTGGCTGAACAAACACAAACCGCTGTGCATTTGTTCACTATCGAAGAAGCCTCCAGCGATCCGAAGCTGGAAACCATCTTGAGGCAGATGGGAATCGGCTTCCCTCCACCCGCTGGCGACCAGGCAAACCCTGCCCCGACCCAGATCGTCATTAACCAACAGACCGTCGCCGGCTTACCTGATCCTGCCCGATTTACATCAGACGCCCGCCCTGCTGCTCACCATTGAACAGCCGCGCCAGATCTACCGCTCGGCTCTGCAAAGCATTCTCCTCAGCGCTTTGGCGCTGCTGGGCGCAGCGGTTCTTTTGAGTCTGCTCATGCTGCGCGGTCTGGATCAGACGGTGCTGAGGCGTCTCTCCCAGCTTCAAACGACCATCCATTCCATCACTTCCCAGCGGGATCTCTCCCTACGCCTTCAAGATGACCATGCCGATGAGCTCAGCCAGCTTGCAGAAGACTTTAATGCGATGCTGGAAAGCCTTGCCCAATCCAGAGCCGCCCTGCAGCATGCCCAGGCTGAGCTGCTCGAACAGGCCGCCCAACTGACGGAGTTAAACCAAACCTTACAGGCGGAAATCGAAGAACGCCGCCAGGTGGAACTGGCTCTGCGCCAGAGTGAATCTCGTTACCGTCACCTGGTGGAAAACGTCCCCATTGGGCTATACCGCACCGATAAAGAGAACCGCCTGCTGGATGCCAACCGAACCTTTTTGCGCCTCTTCGGCATCGCTGGCGACGAAGTGCCCTTGGGCATGGATGTGCGCGACTATCTGGTTGACCCGCAAGACCTCGAGCGAGAATATGAGCGGATTGACTCCGAGGGCGTGGTGCGCGGTTACGAACTGCAAATCCGCCGCCCGGATGGCAGCACCCTGTGGATCCGCGATACCTTTCAGGCCGTCTTCGACGAAAACGGCGAATTATTGTACTACGAAGGCAGCATCGAGGATATCCGCTACGAGAAGGAAGCCAAGCGCATCGAAAAAGCCCTCTTCGACATCGCTCAGGCCGGCTTGCTTTCTCCCTCGCTGGACGAGCTCTTCAGGCGCGTGCATCAGATTGTCGGCGAGCTGATGCCGGCGCGCAATTTCTACATCGCCCTCTATGACCGCAAGCGGGATCAATTGACTTTCCCCTACTTTGTTGACCAGTTCGATATCCCCTCCCCTCCCCAGCCGCTCGGCAAGGGCTTGACCGATTACGTCATCCGTCATCGAAAGCCCTTGCTGGTCGATCCAACCGATTTTGAGCAAATGGTTGCGCGCGGTGAGGTGGAACTGATCGGCGAGCCTTCGCTCGACTGGATGGGGGTGCCTCTGATCGGCACGAACGGTGAAGCGTTTGGCGCAATGGTCGTGCAGACGTACGACGAAGGCGTGCGGTACTCGTATGGCGACCTGAATGTGCTCAGCGTGATCTCCGCCCAGGTTGCCCTCGCCATTGAGCGCAAAGCCGCCGAAGAAGAGGTCAAACGCCAGCAAGCGTTCCTGCGCCAGATCATTGACATCAACCCCAACCTGATCTTTGTCAAAGACCGCCAGAGCCGCTATGTCTTAGTCAATCAAGCCCTAGCTGACCTCTATGGCACCAGCATGGCAGCGCTGATCGGCAAAACCGATGCCGATTTCAGCCCCAAACCCGAAGAAGTCGAACTCTATCACCGAAGCGACCAGGAAGTCATCCGCACCATGCGAGAAAAGGTGTTGCCGGCCGTGCCGCTCACCGATGGGCGTGGCCGCACGCGCTGGTACTATACGGTCAAACGCCCGCTGGTAGGCATCTTTGAGGAGGTGCATGTGCTGGGCGTTTCCACCGACCTCACCGAACAAAAGCTGGCTGAGGAACGCTTATCTTACAGCGCCTATCATGACGCTCTGACCGGTCTGCCCAATCGGCGCTTGTTCACCGACCGCCTGGAGCACCTCTTGAACCGCACCAAACGGCAGGGCGGCAAAGAATGGTTCGCCATCCTGTTCCTGGATCTGGATCATTTCAAGAACGTCAACGATACGCTTGGGCATGTGCTGGGCGATCAATTGTTGGTGCTGGTTGCCAGGCGCTTGCAACTTGCCCTGCGCGCCTCGGATACCATTGCTCGTTTTGGCGGCGACGAGTTTGTCATCCTTCTGGAAGACCTTGCCTCAACCCAGGGTGCCATCCAGGTTGCCGAACGCCTCCTTGCCGATCTAACCCCTCCTTTCAACTTAGCCGGCCATGAAGTGAGCATCGGCGGCAGCATTGGGGTGGTCTTGAGCACTGCGGAGTATGACAAACCGGAAGACCTGCTGCGCGACGCCGATATCGCCATGTATCGCGCCAAGGAGTTGGGACGTAACCGCTATGTCATCTTCAACACCGCCATGCGCATGCATGTTGTCCAGCATCTGGAAATGGAAAAGGACCTGCGCTATGCCATCGAACACGAACAACTGGAAGTGCATTATCAGCCGATTGCAGACATGAATACGCAGCGGGTGATCGGTTTCGAAGCCCTGGTGCGCTGGCATCATCCACAGAAAGGATTGCTTCAACCGTCAGAGTTCATTCCCTTTGCCGAAGAAACCGGGCTGATTATCCCCATGGGCGCCTGGGTGTTACGCCAAGCCTGTCGCCAGATGCGCCAGTGGCAGCTCCGCTATCCCAGCGATCCGCCGCTGACGGTTAGCGTTAACCTATCTAATAAGCAATTCTCTCAGCCCGATTTGTTCGAACAGGTTGAAACTGCCCTGCGCGATAGCAGCCTTCCGCCTGCCTCGCTTCAGTTAGAAATTACTGAAAGCGTCATCATGGAAAACGCCGAACTCACCATTGCCACCCTGGAACGCCTGGCCGCCATGGGAGTAAAAATCCACATCGACGATTTCGGCACCGGTTATTCCTCTCTGGCCTATTTACATCTCCTCCCGATTCAGGCCATCAAAATCGACCGCTCGTTTATCAGCGGCCAATCCCCGAGCGGCAACGGGATGGAGATCGCCAAAACGATCATTAACCTTGCCCACGACTTAAAGATCGATGCCATTGCCGAAGGGGTGGAGACCGAAACGCAGTGGCAATCGCTGCACAACTGGCGCTGCGAATACGCCCAGGGCTACTTGATTGCCCAGGTGCTCGCTCCGCACCAGGCCGAGCAAATTCTGCGCCGCTCCTTGCAAGCCTGATTTAATCTAACCGCCAATGGGCGCAAATGAACACGAAAAGCGCCTTTTGGCGTGCGCAAGCCACGTTTGCGCAGCCCCATCACCCAACGGTTAACCAGTTCTTCGCCTTTAAATTCACCCGCAGTGGAATTGTCGTCGGTTGCCTCTGGCGCGAGACTTAGGGCATGAGAGCCCTGCCCGAATTGTCTAAAGGTCATCTATATCTGCTGTTAGCGCCGCCCGCCGTGCGGCGCCCCCTCTTGAACGAGTTCATCGCCCGCCTGGCTTTGCAGGGCGAAGTGCAGGTGCTGGTGTGCGGCAACCGCTTTTACACCCATGAGATCGCCCGCCGCCTGCGCCGTCACAGCGAAGCCTTCGAAGCCGCCTTAGGGCGCATTCGCCTTGGGCGTGCTTTCACCTGTTATCAGGCGCTTTCCCTGCTCCGTTCTCACCGCCAAACCCTTCGGCCGACCCTGGTGACCGACCTGCCCGACTTGTTTTGCGATGAAAGCGTTCCGCAGGCGAAACGATTGAAGCTCTTTCAGGATTGCCTGAGCGAGCTCAAAGGCCTGAGCCGCCAGGCGCCGACCCTGGTCAGCGCCAGCGCAGCTCCCTATCCCTTGCAGGGGCATTTCCTGGACCTGCTGCGGGCTGCTGCCCAAACCGTTTGGGAAGTCGAGCAGCTTTCTGCCCCCACGTTTCAACTCCGCCTGTTCTGAAGGAGAGCCAACATGGGCCGCACCCACCCTTCCATCACGCAGACTTTTCTGGACGAGCAAGGGGCGTTAGCGCGTTTTCGGCGCGCCCTGCGGCGCAGCGACCAGCTCGTCTTCGATGACCTCTTTGCCCGCGCCCATCAACACCTGGCCGCCGCGGCCTACGCCTCGCACGCCCTGCCGCTGGAGGTCTTTCTGTTAGCCATGCTGCTGGAAGAACACAAAGAGGTGCGGGCGCTGCGCCAACGCCTGGAAAGCCTGCAACCGCCTTTGCCTCCAGCCGATGAATGAGATCGAAGGCTGGCTGTTGGATCTCTACCCCGCTCGCGACGGCGGGCTGACCGTCTGGCTGCTCCAGCAAGACGCCCAGGGGTGCGTTGCCTGCCACGCCCTGAAGCAAAGCTTTCCAATCGTCTCTTACGTGAGCGGCGAAGCGCCCGCGCTGCGCGCTGTCTGGCGCTTTCTCCGCCGCCAGCCCATTCAAGCGCGCCTGGAACGCTGCCAGCGCCGCGATCTCTTTGAAGCGCAACCGCTCAGCGTTTTGAAGATCGAAGTGCAACGCCCCGACCATCATGCCCTGCTCGTCCGGCGTCTAACCCAGGCCTTCCCCGACCTGACCTATTACGACCTGGATTTGCCCCTCAGCCTGCGCCATGCCGCCCGCTACGGCTCGTTTGCGACGGCACGCTGCCACCTGACGGTTGACGAAGACGGGGTCATCCAGGGCTGGCAAACGCTGGACACTCCCTGGGAGATCGATGCGCCGCCTGCGCCGTTGCGCAGCCTGTATCTGGAGCCAGATGTTGACCCCGCCCACGCTGCGCCCAGCCAGCTCACCGTGCGCGCCGCGCGCTTCAGTTACCGCCTTGCCCTGCAGCCTGGCCGCCCCTTCCTTCTTAACCTGCGCGCCATCCTGCGCCGCCACGACCCCGACCTGTTGCTCACCCGCTGGGGAGATACCTGGCTGCTCCCCTATCTGCTTCAAGCCACCCAACGTCTGGGCATCCCTCTGCCCCTCAGCCGCGACCCGCAGCGCGGCGTGGCGTTCCGCCCCGAGCGCAGCTATTTTTCCTACGGGCAGGTCATCCACCGCGGCCGCCAAGCGCATCTCTTCGGGCGCTGGCACATTGACATCGAAAACGCCGTTCTCTACCACGACTACGGGCTTGAAGGCACCCTGGAGATGGCGCGGGTGACCAGCCTGCCGCTGCAAGCGGCGGCGCGCCTCTCGCCGGGCAGCGGCATCTCTGCCATGCAAATCCGCACCGCCTTGCAGATGGGTATCTTGGTGCCCTGGCAGAAACAGCAAGCCGAACTGCCCAAAACCGCCCTCGATCTCTTAGCCAGCGATCAGGGAGGGCTGGTCTATCAACCCCTGATCGGCTTGCACGAGCAGGTCGCCGAACTGGATTTCGTCTCCATGTACCCCAGCATTATGGCACGCTTCAACATCTCTCCCGAAACCATCGCTTCGGCAGCCCACACCCAAGCGGCCGTCGCCCACCTGCACCCCTTGAGCGAAGCCTCCCAGCCAGCCCTGATCCCGCAAACTCTCTCCCCGCTGTTGGAAAAGCGCCTGGAACTCAAAAAGAGGCTCGTCGATCTGCCGCCGGCCGACCCGCGCCGCAAACGCTATCAAGCCTGCGCCTCGGCGCACAAGTGGCTGCTGGTCACCTGTTTTGGTTATCTGGGGTACAGGAACGCCCGCTTTGGGTGCATCGAAGCTCACGAGGCTGTCACCGCCTATGGCCGCGAAGCGCTGCTGCGCGCCAAAGAAGCTGCCGAAGAGCAAGGCTTTGAAGTGCTGCACCTTTACGTGGATGGGTTGTGGGTCAAAAAAGCCGGCGCCACCCAGGTGGCCGATTTTGAACCCCTGCTGGAAGAGATTGCGCGGCGCACCGGCCTGCCCATTGCCCTGGAAGGCATTTACCGCTGGATTGCCTTTCTCCCCTCGCGCCAGGATGAGCGCCTGGCGGTGCCCAATCGCTATTTTGGCGTCTTCCAGGATGGCTCCCTGAAAGTGCGCGGCCTGGAACTGCGCCGCCGCGATACGCCCCTGTGGATTGCAGAGGTGCAGCAGGCAATCCTGGAGTGCCTGGCAGAGGCGCCCACGGCGGCGGCTGCCAGGCAACGGTTGCCGCTCATTCTCCAATTCGTGCGCGCCGCCCTGAGCGAGCTGAAAGGCGGCCGCGTGCCGCCCGAAAAACTGCTCCTGGCTCAGAAACTCAGCCGCGAACTCGCAGCCTACCGCCAGCCCTCGCCTGCTGCCCGCGCCGCCCGCCAGTTACAGGCGCTAGGCAAACTGCGCCGCCCCGGACAGTGTGTGCGCTTCTGGTACGTCTGTGAAGATGGCGGCGTGCAGGCCTGGGACTCAGGCGTGCTCCCCCAGCCAACCACGCTGGATCAAGGCCGCTATCGGGAGTTGCTCTTGCGCGCCGTCAGCACCCTGCTCCAGCCGTTTGGCATCAGCGAAAAGCGCCTGCGCCAGGAAATTGCAGCCGCTTGCCCCGCCCGCCCGCTCTCCCTCTGGAAACTGCCCGATGCGGGTCTCGCGGCGCGGCCTGATTCGGCTGTCCGCCCGCCTGCTCCGCCACCACATTAAAATCACAAGCCGGCCAGGATGCCTCGCCCAGGTTTGGTAATCCTGCACCGCCTCAAACCTGCGGGACGTTCCGTGTTCCCCACCTTCCGCTCGCGCGCAGCTCAAACAAGCGCAGGATGACCACGCTGCCCAAAATCATCGCCCCGCCCAGCAGTTGCGGCGCGGTCAGGCGCTCACCGAGCAGAAGATACGCTAGAACCGCCGTAATCAACGGCTCCATCATCGCAATCAGGTTAGCCACGCTGGCTTGCAGGTAGTTCAGGCTCAAGCTGTAAAAGCCAAAGCCGCCAATGGTCGGCCCAACCCCCAGCACAAACAGCACCAGCCAGGCCAGCCAGCGTTTTTCCAGCCAGAAGAGGGTCTGCAGGGGTGCAACCCCCTCCAGCCAGCCGCCCAGCAGGCTGAGGGGCAGAAAATAGAGGGCTGCAAAGGCGAAAGAATAGAGCAGCGCCGTCCAGGAGTTGATGCCCCGCTTGGCGGTAAACTTGCCCATCAGGCTATAGACGGCGAAGATCAACCCCGAACACAGGCCGGTCAGGATGCCAAAGGGATTGAGCGCCCAGGCAGCCGCGTCATACGCCCCGGCCACCAGCACGCAGCCAGCCAGCCCCAGCGACACAGCCAGGATTTTGATCGGCGTCAACGGCTCACGGAACAGCCGCCAGGCAAGCAAAGCGGTAAAAGCCGCCGAGCTATAGGCAAGGACGGTGGCCGCCGCCGCCCCATTCAAGGCAACCGAAAACGACCATAAGCCATTGAACAGCGCAACCACCGCGCCGTACAGGGCAAAATAGGGCAGGCGCCCCTGGCCGGGCGCAAGCAGTGAACGGTTGCCCAGGGAAAAGATGATCACCAGGCCGAGCACCACAAAGACATCGCGCCAGAAGGAAAGCGTCAGCGGAGAAAGGCGGTAGTTCACCGTCAGATAGCGAATGAAGATGCCGGTGAAAGCCCACGAAACCGTGGCTGCCACACAAATCAGATAGCCCTTTGCCAGGCGGGCTGAATCGGAAGCCGAAAGAAGGATGGGTTTTTCCATAACAAGGGGATTATACCCCCTGCGCCCCTGATATGCGGCTTAATTGCTTTGGAGTGAGGCTGTGCCAAAAGTAAATCGCCAAATTTTCATCTCCCACTTTGAGCCTGTTTTTAGCGCATTTTTCGACTATTCGTCCCACAAAGTGGCTAATTTCAGGGGTTTTCTCCCACTGGATGCTAGCCAAGAAGAAAATTACGCCCTTTTGACACAGCCCCATTTTTACCCTGTCGCGCATAGGAGGATTCGGCTATGACTGTAACGCCTTACCCCGCAGTTTGCGCCTGTCAATTGCTGAAAATACCCTTCAGGAACGGGCAACGAATACACCAATGACCGCCTCGTTCATGCATTGGTGAAACATGGCTCTGAAGCGTCCCACTCCAATCATCACCTGGGCCTTGGAGCGTCTCACTCCAAACCCCATCCCCCCTGGGCCTTGGAGCGTCTCGCTCCAAAACAACCTCTCGCTCCAGTCTTCAGTACCCCCTTTTTCACCCATGCCGGCATCTGCAAAGCAGCTTCTCGCACGACAAATTTTGCAAATTTGTCCTACGCCGGGCATTTGATGGCTCACACCATTGACTGAAGTTCGGGCGTAGCGCCGCAATGCCCATCTCTAGCGGCTGTCCGGACGCGCAACGGAAATTCTGACCTGAGCGGCGACATCAGGATACGCAGTATTGCCGCGGTCATAGAAACGTAGCGTAACAACCTACCATCACAAATCGTGTTGATCATTTGCTGAGAAAACCGTCCACGAATTGACCACGAAGTAACGAATGACAGCGCTATTCGTGCATTCGTGGAATATTCGTGGACGGTCTGTCCTGCCAAATAGAGCCTTTGGTAGGTAATGACAACGTAGCACAGATTCATCCTGTGCTACAAAAATACCCTCCGTCTTAATGCCCTGACGGGCATTCGATGATTCGGACATATTTGAAAGAGCTGAGTCCCCGGGTGTACATTCCGTCTTAATGCCCTGACGGGCATTCGATGATTCGGACAAATTCCTCCAATACCTAGGCGAATTGGCGCCTAGGATTTAGTCTTAATGCCCTGACGGGCATTCGATGATTCTGACGAACATGAACCAAGTGACATTGTGGAGATTGACTAATGCGTCTTAATGCCCTGACGGGCATTCGATGATTCGGACGCGTAAGATGGATACCACTCTGGCTGCCGTGCTTCTGTCTTAATGCCCTGACGGGCATTCGATGATTCGGACCCACACTTGTTCGATTTTTCACAAGACCCACTTTCCCCTTCGCAGCAGGGTCTTACCCGCTGCTTTCGCCCCACTTTGACCCTGAATTCACCTTCCCGGTCAAGGTTTCCTCCCACTTTTTAAGGTGCCACCCGTTTTTGCGTACCCCCCTCCCGATTCCTGCCATTTTTGCCCATTTTTTCAGGGGGGGGTGCGCTAAACCGTTTTACATTTTGCATTATACCCAACTTTTTCCATTTGGCAAGGGTTTTTTGTAAAGAATCCGCGAATGAACACGAATGGACGCAAAGTATCCGCGAATGAACGCCAATGGACACGAATAGAAGGTTTTGTTCCTTAGTAATGAGCTCCCACAGGCTCTACCTTATCAGGGCAGACTGCCCACAAAGGTTGCCCGAATGCACGCATCGCACTGTCATTCGTTGATTCGTGACTCATTCGTGAACGGTTTGCTCAGCCAATGCTCACCACGATGCAGAAAGAGGCGCAAGCATGGCTTGCGCACTCCTTTTTTCGCCTTGATTGGTGTTCATTCGCGGTTGAAGAAGTCGGCGCAAGCGTGGCTGGCGCAAGGCTTGTCAGCCCACCGGGGCCGGGCCAGAGGTGTCGTCCCAGGTGAGGATTTTTTCGGGTGTGATCTTGGCGACCACATGCTGTCCCTCGTTGATCATGCTCTGGATGGTGCGGGCGCACAAGCCTTCCTCGCCCATATATTTGGCGTAAACCTTGCGCACGAATTCGCGCGCCCACTCCTCGGGTTGATCGATGAGTTCCACCGGGCCTTCAAAGATTACCCCGATAAAGCGCAAGCCGCCCCAGGTCTCATCAATGGTCACCGCGCAATAGGGATTAGCGAGCATGTTGCGGTATTTCTGCGAGCGACGGTCAAGGGTTACCCACAAATGCGTCCCATCCCACTCAAACCAGACCGGGACGACGTGCGGTTTGCCCTGTGGGGTTACGGTGGCAAAGCGGGCGATGAGCGGGCGCGCCAGGAAGTCGCGCAGCTTTTCGGGGGTAAACGGGCCTTTAATCGGCAAGGCAAGGTTAGCGCTGGTAGCTATCTCGGACATTAACACCTCCAAATCGTTCTAAAGCGAGTAAAGCCGCGCCGAGCAAGCCGGCTTCAAACGGCCATTGGGAAGGCAGCACAGCGATTTCGCTGCAGATCGGCAAGCGTTGGGCGTTCATCTGCTGGCGGGCTGGCGCCAAAAGCAACTCCCCAGCCTGAGATAACCCGCCGCCAACCACGATCAGCGGCGGCGCAAACAGGTTGGCTAAATCGGTCAGGCCGATCGCTAGATAGGCCGCCTGTTCTTGCAGCAGGTGGCTAGCTAGGGGGTCGCCCGCCTGAGCGGCGGCAACGATCTGGCGGGCGGTTGGCTGCGTGCCCAGGCGGGTGGGTTGCGACTGCCAGGCGACTGCTACGGCGGCGCGCTGTTCCAGCGCGGTCGCCGAGACGTACATCTCCCAACAACCGCGCCGCCCACATGGGCACTCCAGACCATCCTGATCGATGCACAGATGGCCAAAATAGGCTGCTCTGCCCAGGGTCTCGGCCAGGCGGTTGCCCTCTAAAACGACACCACCGCCCACCCCGCTGCCTAAGGTGACCATCACCAGGCTGTCATATCCTTTGCCCGCCCCCACCAGATATTCCCCCCAGGCGCACATCGGACCGTCATTCTCCACCAGCACCGGCAGGCCACTGGCTTCCTGTAAGGCTTGGGCGATCGGATAGCCCTGCCAGCGTTCCAGATGGGCAAAATGGGGCGGCAGAAAGCAGCCGCTGTGCGGATCGACATCCAGCGTGGAGGAAACCCCCGCTCCCACCACCGTCCACCCGGCCGCACGCGCTTCCGCAGCGAGGGCACACAGCAAGTCAGCCAGCACCTCCGCAATCTGCTGCGGCCGCTCATGCACCGGGCTGGGGACTTGTTTGAGCTGCAGCAGGTTTCCCTCGCTGTTGACAATGCCCCCTTTGAGGCCGCTGCCGCCCAAATCCAGACCTAACGCGCAAAGAGAGGTGCGCTCGCCGCTCATGCCTCCCTGCTAAAAATGGCGAATGCGCGGTCGATAATCCGCAAACAAGGCTGCATAATCCTGACCGCGATCCACATTGGCGCTAATCAAGACCCTCGGCTGCACCTGATGCTGCAGCATGGTTTCAATGATCGCACACACGTAAGCCTGGATCAGAGCCGAACCGAGAATGGTTGAGAGCGGCCCGAAGCGCTGCTCCAAGCCCGGCAAACTCAAAGCGGCATCCCCTTCGGGAACACAGGTATCGATGACGATATCGGCCACATCACCAAGCTTTTTGCCCGAGGGATGACGGGAGGGCAGGGCTGCATAGGCGGCCGCCGAGGTCATGGCGATCACGTGCAAACCGTGCTGGCGGGCGTACAGGGCGGCTTCAATCGGCACCGCATTGCGCCCGGAATTCGAGACCACCAGAAAGACATCGCCCTGGCGCAGATCATAGCGTTGCAGGACAATGCGCGCGTAGTTCTCCAGGCGTTCCAGATCGGTGCTTTTCGAGGCGCTGAGATGAAGCATCAGGGCTGGGTCCAAAATGGCGTTCACTTGCACCAGGCCGCCGGCGCGGAAAAAGACCTCTTCGGCGAGAATGTGGCTGTGCCCGGTGCCAAAGACGTGCAGGATGTTGCCGGCCATCAGGCTTTGCGCCGTCAGTCGCGCTGCCTCCTGCACGGCCGCCGTTTGCGTCTCTTGCGCTTTTTGCAATGCCTGATGAACGGTATCAAAATATTGCGCAATAATGGTCGTCTCCATACCTCCCCTTTCTATCCTCTAACCTCGGGCGGAATCGGGATCGCATCCAGCACGGCCCAGCAGCGCGAGAACTCGTATTTGCCGCGCTCAAAGATATGGCGGATGCCCTGCAAGGTGATGGGCAGGTCACTATCGACCCGCACCGCATAGGGCTGATTGGGGAGCACATCTTTCCAATCGGAGATCAAAATCGAAAACAGCCGTTCGGCAGGTACTTCAAACGTATGCTGGACTGTCGCCACCGAGGCTTCGATTGGCCTGGAAGCCTGTGAACCCACATCCACATCGCCGCCGGGGATAAAAGTCACCCGGCAATGGGCTGTCTGCGGGTTCGGATTGAGCACCGAAAGCCACTCGCGCTCTTCCAGCGCAAAGCGATCGGAAACCAGATAGACGCAATCGACGTACATCCAGGTCTTCTCAGCTTCTCCCAGCGGACCAGGGTGATACAAATAGGTCGCCATGCTGTTGGTGATGCGCTCGTTGCCAATGCGATCGCCGCCCGTGGCTTGCACCACCACCGGCTGGGTGCTGCGCACCCGCACGCCAAAGCGCTTGCGCGGCTCACACCCCGGCGGCAGATTGATCGTGCCGAGGTTATCCGGCTCATCGGAAAAGTGCAGGCGCCCCTGTCGGCCGGCCGCCAACCGAAAAGTGAAGTCCTTGGGCGGCTCGTCCAGATAGTAAAAGGTGAGATTGACCTCGGCGTCCTCTCTCGGGTTGAGATTGACGATCAGCATCCACTTATCATAGACGTTGATGCTGCGCGTCTTGCCCCCCTTCGCCCAATCCTCAAATTCGTCGTACTGAGAAAAGTATTCGGTGACAAACCATTCGCGATACATCCTGTAACTCCTTGTTTTGATGGCTAGCAAAGATTTTCTGCGCGCTGGCGCAGGTTTCAGCCCTTCAACGCCCCGGCGGTAATGCCGGCGGCGATATATTTCTGCAGAAAGGTGAACAAAACGATGACCGGCAAGGTCAGGATCACCCCGCCAGCCAGCATGACCTCTTTTTGGGCAACCCCCCCGGAGGCAGAGCGCACGGTAAAGAAACGGTAGAGAGCCACTGAAGCGGTTTGGACTTCCAGGTCTTTGCTGAGAAAGATGGTAAACAAGACATCGTTCCAAACCAGGACAACGCTGCTGAGCACCACCGCAACCAGCACCGGCGTCGAAAGCGGCAGCACGATGCGCCACAACGCCCCCAGGCGGGTGCAACCATCGATCATCGCCTGTTCTTCTAACTCGATCGGCAACCCCGCAAAGAAACTGCGTAACAACAGCACCGAATAGGGCACCGTAAGAGCGGTGAAGCCGATGATCAAGCCCAGGCGGGTGTTATATAAGCCCAACTTGAGATAAATAATATACAACGGCAAAAGCAACAAGACAAAGGGCAGCATCTGGGTTATCAAAAAGACCCCAGTCACGCTGCGCTTGCCAGGATAGTTCAGGCGAGTCAGGCTGTAGGCGGCCGGACAGGCTACGACCAGAGTCAAAATCGCCGTCACCAAACCATACCCGGCCGAATTGAGCAGCGGCCTGGCAAAGGTTTGAAACGCCTTTTGATAGGCAACTAGGGTGAAGGTTTGCGGAATCCAGCGCGGCGGATAAACGTATAACTCCGCTACCGGGCGCACGGTCGAAGTCAACAGCCACAGGAAAGGCACGACAATAAAAAGCGTCAGCCCAACCAGCGCCCCATAGACTGGCACTTGTTCCTTCAAAAGACGCAAAAGACGGTGGGCGCGGCTCATTTCTCCTCCGCCTTGACCATTTGCAAATAGATTGCCCCAAAAATGAGGCTGATAATCATCAAAACCATGCCGATCGCTGCGCCCTTGCCCAAATCGTAGTAACGAAAGGAAACTTTATAGACCAGCGGCGCCAGGGTGGTCGAATCGATGCCCGGGCCACCTTCGGTGAGCAAAAAGATGGCCGTGAAGTCGTTCATCGACCAGATCAACCCCAGCACAATCAACAAATTTAGCACCGGGCGAATGCTGGGCAGGGTGATATACCAGATTTCTTTCCAGGACGTACAGCCATCGACGCGGGCAGCTTCGCGCATCTCCTTAGGAATGGCTTGCAAAGCCGCCAGGATGGCAACGTAGTTGTAGGGAAACCACATCCACATCGCCATCAGTAGAATCGAAGGCCACAGCCAGAGTTTATCGGTCAGAAAGCCGACGTTTTGGGAGATGACCCCCACCTGGCGCAGGTAATAATTGAGCAAGCCCCACTGGCGGTCGTAAATCCAGCGCCAGGTCAGGGCGGTGGTGGCGATGGGCATCATCCAGGGGATCAAGACCACCGAGCGCCAAAACCAGCGCCCGCGCAGTTCGCGATCCATCAGCAAAGCCAGGATCAAGGCAAACAGGATCGGTAAAAAAGTTGCCCCCAGCACCCAGATAGCCTGGTTGCGCAAATAGACCTCTAAGAAGGGGTCGCGGAGCAGGCTTTGAAAGTTGCACAACCCGCAAAACTGCTCCGAATCGACCCCGGCGGTCAGCTTAAAGCGATTTAAGCTCAATTGAGCGGAACGCACCAACGGATAACCGATCACCAGACCGATGAACAGGAAACTCGGCACCAGCAGGGCATAGCCCAGCAAAAGCTCATCGCGTTTGAGACGGCTGGAGAAAAGCCCTGGCTTGCCAGGCGTAACCTCTGCGGCGGGGGTGATCGCCTGTGGTTTAACCATGTCTTAACCAACCATGCCCTTACTGGCTTCTGGCGGCTTCGATGAGCGGCAGAGCGATCTCGCGCAATTGCGTGTAAAGTTGTTCGGGCGTGATCTCGTTGCGGTACATCGAGACCAGCAACGGATAAGCTGCGCCGGTAATCTCATCCCGTGCCAGAAAGCCGGTCAACGGCAGGATGCGGCTGGTCTGGTTCATCTCTTCCCAGCGCTTCCACCACCAGGCAATGGAGGGATCATAGGCTTCTTTGAGGCGGTCTTCGATCGTCCAGCCGGTGGTCGGCGGCACGGTTCCGTCTTGATGCTTCCAGGCCGCCTTGGTTTGGGAGAGAATCGCCATCAGGTCGAGGGCAGCGCGGCGGTTCTTCTCCGGCGATGTCTTCAAGAGGTAGAAGCCGGTCAGGCTAAAGGTAATATAGGGCTTCTTCTCCGGGCTGGAAGGCCCATAGGGATACGGTACCAGGCCGGTGACCTTTTCGTTGACGATCTTGCCTTCGGTATCCAGGGTCTTGCCCACGCTGTAGAACCAGTTACCGTGATCCATGGCTGCGATCTGCCCGGTTGAATAGGCCTGCTCGACCTCTGCCCAGGTCCAGTTCAAGGCTGCTTCGGGGGTGAGTTCCATCAGCTTTTTGACAAACTCGGCCGATTGTACCCAAGCATCCTTTTCCGAGCCATCGGGACGGAAGTCGCCAGGCGTCAAGCCATTGCCGCGCCAGGCAAACAGGATCGAGTCCATCATCGACCAATCGGCGCCCATCTTGAAAGCATAGGGCTTCTCGAAGCCGGGCTGTTTGCTCAGGGCTTGCATGGCTGCCACAAACCCTTCCTGCGAGGCAAGGCTAGCAGGGTCAATCCCGGCTGCTTCCAGCAAATCGGCGCGCACAATCATGGCTTGATTTTCCATTCCCATGGCTGCCATCACCAACCGCCCATCGCTGCACAACCCGTTGGAGGGCGGTTGCAGGGTAGCCGGGATGCGCGAATCGATCCACCATTGCGGCATTTGGCCATCCAGCGGCAGGACGAAATCGCCGCTGCACCAGTTTTCCGTCGCCCCTCCCCAGTTGTAGGTGATGTCCACCGCCTCGTTTGCCATGACGAAGCCGGCCGTCTTTTGATCGATCTCGCCCCAACCGATCAGCTCCCAGTTGATCTTGCCGTTGGGGTAGCGTTTTTTCCATTCGCCCGTTGCCCAATCGATCAACTCCTGATTATGCTCTGAAGGATTGTTGGGGTCGAACCAGTGGGCGATGCGGATTTCGAGCGGATCCGTGCTGGCGACGGTGTTGATCCATTCTTCGTAGGTGGCATCACTGACTGGGGCTGGAGCCATCGTCTCGGCCGGGGGCGGGGCGGCGGTCTCAACGGGCGGTGGAGAGGTGGGTCCAGCCGGAGCGGTTGTAGGGGTCGGCGCAGGAGCGCAACGCGCCACCAGGAAAGCCGCACTGCCAAAGGCCCCTAACTTCAAAAATTCACGCCGCGTCAATCGTTTCTTCATGTCATCCTCCTTATCAGACAAAATCGAACAAACCGATGGTCACAAACCATAAACAGACAATGCTCGGTCGCCAGCGATCATTGCCTGCCTATTCCAACGCATTTTGCGCCGCCTGGGGCAGGTGTGCGGCTGCCCAGGCAATGCCCAACCGTTCCAAACAAGCCTTGCTCGGAACGCCCGTTTCGCGCTCCCAGCCCAGCAGCTCATAGAGCATCTGCTTTGCCTCCTGCACCTGCTCTGGGGGCAGGTAATTGCCGGCCGAGGGTCCTTCTTGAAAGGGTTGATGAAAGATCTCTGGCAAACGATCGTCGGCTGCCGTCAGCCCCTCGCGCAGGTTATAGACGCGCGCCAGCGTGTAAGCCCGCTCACCAGCCCTTAACAGCTCTTCCATGGTCAAGTCCCAACCGGTCACCGCTTGAATCAGGGAAACCAGTTGCGGTCGCCCCATCGTAAAGAAAATGAAGCCGCAGAACCCCATTAGATTCATCGTGACCGACCAGGGAATCTCCACGGCAGCCAGACGCATTTTCTCGCGGCTCAGGTCATGGATGGGTAGCGGGCGGGTGATGCCAAAAGGTTTCAAAGGAGCAATGCTCTCTTCGGTAATGTAATCGGTGTCATGGACATTGTGATTATGATCGGCCCCGGTGGGTGAAACAGCATAACCGATGCCCAGGGCGTACTTAATGCGCGGTTCATGCATCGGCACTTCCTGTCCCTTCACCTGCACGGCAAACGCTTCTGTGCCGCGCCCGATCGCCCGTGCGGCGCGCAAGGACCCCTGCGAAAGAAGAAAGCCAAAGCCTTCGCGCTTGCCCATCAGTTCGACAACCTGCACCATCGCCTGCGCATTGCCAAAGCGCAATTCAATGCCGCCGGTGTCCTCCAGCGTAAGCAAGCCCCGTTCAAAGCAATCCATTGCCCATGCCACCGTAACCCCAGCCGAAATGGTGTCCATGCCATAGGCGTTACACAGTTGGTTAGCCCGTGCAATGGCCGCCAGATCATCCACCGCGCACATCGAACCAAAGGCGCCAATGGTTTCATATTCGGGTCCGCCATAAACGGGGTCAACCGGGAAGGCGCCTTCCTGCACTTCGACCACCCGCTTGCAATGCACCGGACAGGCAAAACAGGTATCGCGCTCCTTGAGGATGGTCTCGGTCATGGTCTCGCCGCTGATGGCTTCAAAACCATCGAAAATCCCCTGTTGAAAGTTGCGGGTGGGCAAGCCACCACTGAGCTGGTGATGGACGACGCCCGAAGCCGTGCCATTCAGGCGCAGGTCGGCCGCCCACGTTTCTGGGAAGTGTTGCGCATACCATTTCGCCAGCTCATTGAGCGCCTTGGGGTCACGGGGAGTCACCTTTTGCGTGCCACGCACGGCAATCGCCTTCAGGTTCTTGCTGCCCATCACCGCACCCAGCCCGGTGCGGGCAGCAGCGCGATTGATGTCGTGCATAATGGCGGCAATGGGAGAAAGCCGCTCGCCAGCCGGCCCGATTTGCGCTACCCGCAGGCGGTGATCGCCCAGTTCTTCGTGGATGGTGGCTTGCGTGCGCGCCGTGAGCGAGCCCCACAGATGTTCCGCCGGACGAAACTCAACCGCTCCATCGCGCACAACCAGATAAACGGGCTTCGGAGCTTGCCCTTCGATGATGATTGCGTCGTAGCCAGCCTTGGCAAGCTCCGCCCCCCAAAAACCGCCCACATCGGCTTCTCCAAAACCACCCGTGAGCGGCGATTTTGCCCCAACCGCATGACGACCACTGCCGCCAATCGCTGCCCCGGTTACCAGACCATTGGCAAAGATCAGCTTGTTTTCAGGGCTCAGCGGGTCAATGCCCGGGCGCAGTTCCTTGAGCAGGTAATAGGCAATCAATCCCCAACCGCCGTAATAGACTCGCCAGAACGAATCCTCAATAGCTTCCACCCGCCAGGTGGAGTCACTCAAGTTGACTCGCAATAATTTTCCATTAATTCCCAAGACCATGTTGTTCCTCGTCATCAGGCGTTCGGTTCGTCAAACGTGTTTTCAAATTTTCCATTTCGGGAGTGACCACCGCGGAGAGGTAGGCGCGATCCGGGTTTTGATACGGGTGCGCTCGAGCTACGCCTTCGTTGAGTTTTACCCCTAAGCCGGGTCGCTGAAGGATTTCCAAAAACCCCTCTTTGGGCGCTTCAATGTGCGGTTCAATCAGTTCAGCACGCCAGGGCACATCCCTGGTCGGCAACTCAAGGATGAGAAAATTGGGCGTGCAGGCTGCCAGATGCAGCGCGGCCGCAGTGGAAACCGGACTGCCGGAATTGTGCGGGGCAAAGCCCACATAGCGCGCCTCTGCCATGGCGGCAATCAAGCGCGTCTCAAACAGGCCGCCGGCGTAAGTGATGTCTGGCTGGACGATATCCACCGCTCGCCCTTCGATCAGGCGGGCAAATTCGTATTTTCCGTACAGGCGCTCCCCAGCAGCGATCGGGATGGCAGAACGCTGGCGCACGAAAGCCATCGCCGTTTCATCTTCGGGCGGAACTGGCTCTTCCAACCAGAAGGGCTGATACAAAGCCAGATCGGCGGCAATGCGCACGGCGGCAGCCGGAGTCAATAACCCGTGCGCCTCGATCAGCAAATCCACCTCTTCACCCACAGCCTGGCGGATGGCAGCCACTTCTTCCAACACCTGACGGCGTTGCTTCGGCGAGAGCCAGTCATGGACGCCGTGAAAAGGGTTCCATTTCAAAGCCGTAAAGCCAGCCTGAACAGCTTGTTGGGCAGCCTGAACCAGCGCATCGGTGGTGCCCAAGCCTTCAAACCAGCCGTTGTTATACACCCGCACACGGTCGCGCAATTTGCCCCCCAACAGTTGATAGATGGGAACACCCAGGGCTTGACCAAGGATATCCCACAAGGCAATTTCAAGGCCGCTGATGGCTGCCATTAAGATCACACCCCCGCGCTTGTGAAAGTCTTGATAGAGCATCTGCCAGTGAGCTTGAATCTGAAAAGGGTCCTGCCCGATCAGAACGCGGGTCATATCTTCGATTGCCCCCGCCACGGCGTGCTCACGGCTGCGGATGGTGGCTTCTCCCAGCCCAATCAGGCCCGCGTCGGTATAGATTTGGACGAAAGTGAAATTCCGCCAATTCGCCTCAACCAGCGTGGTAGAGATGCGTGTAATTTTCATCGTGCGGAAAGACTTCTCATCATATCATCTGATGACCATTTAAGTATAACACGCTTTAACAGGGGAGTCAAGCGATATTAAACTCTGACGAATTATTGCCAACATCGTTTACGACCGGCTATTTGGGTCACAAAAACCCTAGACAGCGGCATATTTTGGCTAAACAACAGCTAAAGCCTGCCATTATGCTCCATATCTTGCCATTATTTGACCTGTGGGCAACCAACCCACTAATAGAACAAATCAGTTGACATAAAGTTAATTAATTAAGTATAATTTATTAACATAAGGTCATATGATGAGTAAAGGTCAGAAGTAGTACTCCGACTAAAAATGCCAACCCAATGATGATGTAGCCGAAGCAACGAAATAACGATGATACATTTAGGTGATCTTGGTACGCAAGAAACGTGTTGGGGATACGCTGGGGGAATTCGTTGTTATCGGAAAGACCACCCGCTCGAAGAAAATGAATGGGATTCCATAAGATACACCCGCTTATTTGCGCGTAAGCTCTTCATTCTGTAGATATAGAGCCATCCAATGGGAAGAGGTTGTTGATGCATGAAGAGATACTGCTGAAAACCGAGAACTTAACCAAAGAGTTTGTTTCCAAAGCGGGCAAAACGGTCACAGCCATTAAAAATATCAATATCTATGTCAAGCGGGGAGAGTTTGTTACATTGCTGGGTCCTTCCGGATGTGGCAAGAGTACCACGTTTAACATTATCGCCGGCTTGCTCACGCCAACCAGCGGGGCTGTTTACATCAATAACCTAAATGTTACCGGCAAAACCGGATATGTAGGATACATGTTCCAGAAAGACCTACTGCTTCCCTGGCGCACGGTCATTGGAAACTTGCTCCTTGGCGCAGATATCCTTGATTATGACCGCAAAAAAGCTGAGCAGGAAGCCATGGAAATCATCGCCAAGCTCGGCTTAGCGGGGCGTGAAGAATCCTATCCGGCTCAATTATCCGGCGGGATGAGGCAACGGGTCGCCTTTGGTCGTACCCTGATGTTTCACAAAGACTTGCTCTTATTGGACGAACCCTTAGGGGCGTTGGACTCACAGACCCGCGAGTACATGCAGGAATGGCTGATGCAGGTTTGGAGTGAATTCAATATCACCATTCTTTTGGTAACCCATGACTTGAATGAAGCAATATTATTATCCGATCGAATTTATGTTCTTACAAAACAACCCGGTGAGATCAAGGCAGAAATCAAAATTGATCTCCCCAGACCCCGTAGCGCAGCAACCCGAAGATCACCCCAATTTGGTGAAATTCACTACCAGGTCAATCAACTCATCCGTGAAGAGGAAACGTTTGAGGAACTTGATTTTGCGAAGGAAATACCATGAAGTTCTATCAGGACATCCATAACCTGCAGAAAATCAATCAGCAATTTTCCAAGCTACTGCCGTCATCCATTCTACTATTTAGCCTTATTCTTGTTTGGGAAGCTGTTGTCCGAGTTTTTAATATCCATCCTGTTATTTTGCCGGCCCCAACGCGAATTCTAGAGGCTACTATTCGAGATTGGAATTTATTGATCAACAACATGGCATTTACCATGTTGGAAGTCATGATAGGATTTGCAATCGGGTTTGCGACTGGAATGATTCTAGCGATAATGATTGTCTATTCTCCAACTTTGGAAAGGACAGTTTATCCTCTGGTGGTTGCATCTCAAACGATTCCAGTATTTGCAATAGCGCCACTCTTAGTTATCTGGTTTGGGTTTGGCATTTGGCCAAAAGTTTTTATCGCGGCATTAATTGTCTTTTTTCCAATTTGTGTCAACGAAGTAGAAGGATTACGTTCTGCCGAACCCGAGATGATCAACTTGCTCAAATCCTTGTCAGCCAGCCGGCTAAAAATTTTTCGTCTTGTGGAATTTCCCGCCTCAATCCCATATTTATTAGCCGGATGCCAAATGGGAATCACCTATGCGGTTATCGGTGCAGTGATTGGAGAATGGGTAGGCTCTAACCGTGGAATTGGCAACCTGATGTTACAGGCAAATGCGATGAATAAAACCGACCGGGTGTTTGCTTCAATCCTGATCCTTTCGGTTGTCACGATGCTTTTATTTGTAAGCGTTAGCGTTATTTCAAAAATCGCATTACCCTGGAAAGATATACAAAAAACTCAGAGTTAGTTTGCAAGTCATAGAGAGGAGAAATGCTATGAAAAAAAACAACCGTTTTCGTGTCGTTGGCAGTCATTTTATCCTTAATGCTCAGTGCTTGTGCGAGCACCAGGGGCACAGGTGGGATAACCAAAGTAACCGTCATTCGTGATTGGCCAACTTTTTGGGCATGGCAAATGAGTCTGGAAATAGCCCAAGCCAAAGGCTTTTATAAAGCCCAGAACCTGGAAGTTACGCTTGAATTTCCCCCTCAACCGGCCGATGTCATAAAGCTGGTGGCAACTGGCAAAGCTCAGTTTGGTATCGCAACGACTTCGGACTTAATCAATGCCACCAACGAAGGCTTGCAAGTCATCGGTGTTGCCACCTTAACGCCACGAGACATGGGCGGAATAATGTATTACAAAGATTCAGGAATGACTTCGCCGGCCGATTTAAAGGGAAAAACTGTAGCGATCTACAACTGGCCGCAAACGGAATTGAATTTCCGCACGATGTTAGAAAAATATAATCTCAGCCTGAATGATGTCAATAAGGTAGATGCGGGCGACTATAGCGTTCCCCTGATGGTTGCCGGCCAGGTGGACGCAGCAGATGCCGCCGCTGGTGGAGAAGATTTGAATACTTTCCTCCAAACGGGTAGGGAAACTGGTATCTGGCTTTATACCGAACATGGTGTCCCACCTTTTTACAACTTTATTGTTATTGTGAACCCAACGTTTGCAAAGGAGAATCCAAAAGCCGTGACCGGGTTTATCCAGGCCATGTTTGAGGCATTTGATTACGTCAACGCTCATCTCGATGAAGCCGTGGAAATATCTCTCAAAGCACATCCTGACGCAGACCCAGAGTTTCTGAGAAGGGGCTGGCCAATGGGTGTAGAGCCATTTTTAAAACCCTGGCCCGGGGATGCGGATAACCCCAGAGGCTATATGGATCTTGACCGGATCAGGGCCTACGCCCAATTCCAATTTGATGGTGGTCTAATCGAACGTGTCCCAGATCCCACCACCTTTATTGATCTGAGCTATTTACCAAAGTAATTAACTGCCATAGGCGCTACCTTGGCAGCACAGACCGTCCCCGAATAGCGCAGTCATTCGTTTATTCGTTGCCTATTCGTGGACGGTTCTCTCAGCAAAATCCCAGCGCAACTTGTGGCGGAAGGTCGTTTGATCCTGTCGCAATGCACATTTGAGCTATGGCACAACAGCGTTATGGCGAAAAAAGCATTCCTTCGATGGGGCTGTTGCTTGACATCCCTATTGAAAATAGATAAAATGAACCAAGACATCTGATGACCTGATGATAGGGAGAAACCATGAAAATAGCCCGCACAAACATCGCCGATGAAATCTCGAACTGGCTGTTAGAAGCCATCCGTTCGGGACGCTATCAAAGCGGTGAAAAATTGCCCTCGGTGGAGGAGTTAGCCGTCCAGCTCAACGTTGGGCGAAGCTCGGTGCGCGAAGCCTTGCGCCAGTTGCAGGCTTTGGGCTGGGTCACTTTGCAACAGGGCAAAGGCACCTTTGTTTGCGCCCCCAAAGTGCAAATTGGCTCTGCCCTGGCTTCTTTCAGCGAATCGGTGCGGGCGCGCGGCATGCAACCCGGCGGCGTGATTCTGCGCCGCGAAGTTGTCCCAGCCCCGGAAGCGGTCGCCTGTGAATTGCAGATCGACACCGATGAACCGGTAAACTTACTCGTGCGTCTGCGCCTTGCCAATGGCGAGCCGGTCGCCCATGAGACCTCTTACACCCCCAACCGTCTCTTCCCTGACCTGCTCGATCAACCCTGGACAGTAGAAACCTCGCTCTATCAGTTGCTCAGCGAAACCTACGGAGTGCGTTTCCTTTACGCCGTTCATACCCTCTTCCCCATCCAGATTGATGAAACGCTGAGTCAACTGCTCCAACTGCCGCTGGGCAGCCCGGCGATCAAACTGAAATCCACCCTCTACGATCAAGACCATCAGCCTGTGGAAACCGCTTTTGATGTTTATCATCCCGATCGCTATCAGTACACGGTGGTCTTAAAGCGTTAATTCATTTTGGAGGAACCCAGTATGTCAACCAGAAAGCAAGTGTTGGTTACGGGAGGCAGCGGTAAAGCCGGCAAATGGGTGATTGAACATCTCCTGCAGCACGACTACGAGGTGATCAACGCCGACCAGAAGACTTCCTCCCTGGTGCGCACCTACCATGTTGACCTGACCGACCTGGGTCAGGCGTTTGGCGTAGTAGAAGGCAAAGAGGCCGTTATTCACCTGGCAGCCATCCCCTGGCCTGGTGAGCATACCGCCGAAGTGGTCTTTCGCAACAATGTGCTGTCCACTTTCAATGTTCTGCAAGCAGCCTGTGTCCTGGGTGTCAAAAAAGTGGTGCTGGCAGGAAGTGAATCGGCCTTGGGTTTTCCGTTCATGTTTCGGCGCTTCTCGCCCCTTTATCTCCCCATCGACGAAGAGCATCCCTTGCTTGCCCAGGACGCCTATGGGCTCTCCAAGATCGTTTTGGAAGAATTAGCCAAAGGGTTTGTGCGCCGCGAGCCGCAAATGTCCATCATCAGCTTGCGCTTATCCTACATCCTGCAACCCGAGGATTATGCCGCCGAACTGCAAGCCGCTTGGCAGGACGAACGGCGCAACGATTTCAACCTGTGGGCTTATATCGATGCGCGGGATGTGGCGGAGGCGTGTCGGCTGGCGCTGGAATTTGAGCAACCCGGTTTTGAAGCCTTTTATATCGCTGCCCCAGATACCTTGATGAAACAACCCACCCTGGAGCTGGTGCAACGTTGCTATCCAGGCGTGGAGACGATCCGAGAAGGGTTTGGCGGGCGCATGTCGCCGCTGGATGGCAGTAAGGCGGCGCGCCTGTTGGGCTTTTGCCCGCGCTACACCTGGCAGGACGTGGTCGGGAATTCAGCGTAAGAAAGAGTTTTTGCTCTGGGTTCTCAATGTCTCTGTCCTCTCTCCGTTGTGAATGAAAAACCTTTTTACCCCGGAGTAACTGTGTTCTAGCATGCGGAGAGAGGAGAGGTGAGTTTCCTGCCGTCCTTGGTGGTGAGTTTTTTTGCTGAGATGGTTCATTAATGCAAAGACAACCGGTTGTGGGGGTCATTTGATCATATCGAGGTTGTAACTCTGGCTGGATCTTTTTCCTCAGCACCGCAATTTGTTAACAAAAGCTTACCCCAGCTAAACATTTTCTTCATAAGCTCGTGCTACACTTCAAAATAGCCAGAAAGGAAATTTGACCGCCGCCATCATGTCTGAAGACAGTGTTAGCACAAGCCAGCATCAAACGAGGAACGGCCCGAAGTGGAGGTTAATCTTCCTGCTTCTGTGTTTATCCTTGGTCATCATCGCCTGCCGCTATCGCGCCTCCAGGGCAACTCCCAGCCTGCCCGCCGGAGACATCACCCGCACGCTTACGCATGAGGACCGTCAGCGCAGTTACCTTCTGCATGTACCACAGGCGCTGGATTTAAGCCATCCGCTGGCTGTGGTGTTTGTCTTCCACGGCGGCACGGGTAACGCCCAAAATGCCCTGCGCATGTCCAACTTCAACCAGGTTGCCGATCAGAACGGCTTTCTGGTGGTCTATCCCAACGGCACAAGCCGCCTGAGCAGTGAAAAACTGCTAACCTGGAACGGCGGCGCCTGCTGTGGCTACGCTCAGCAAAACAACGTGGACGATGTCGGTTTTGTGCGCGCCATCGTAGCAGATTTACAAACCCTGGTTGCGATTGACCCAGCGCGCATCTACGCCACCGGCATGTCCAACGGGGGGATTCTCGCGCATCGGCTGGGGTGCGAAGCCGCCGATTTGTTTGCAGCCATCGCACCGGTAGCAGGAACGCTCAATTTCTCACCCTGCAGCCCATCCCAGCCTGTATCCGTACTGATGTTTCACGGCACGGCCGACACCCATCTGCCCTACAACGGCGGGGTTGGACCTGACTCCCTGATCGGGGTGGATTTCGCCTCGGTGCCGCAATCGGTAGCGTTCTGGGTCGCCTTCAACGCCTGCAATCCCCAGCCACAGACCATCTCCTTTGCCGACATCCAGCATCAGCTCTGGAGCGGCTGCCGGGACGGTACGGCGGTGGAATTGTATACGATCCTTGGCGGCGGGCATGCCTGGCCCGGGGGTATTTCATCGGGCCGTCCTGAGGCCGACCAGCCAACGCAGACGATCTCAGCCTCAGCGTTGATGTGGGAGTTTTTCGAGGCGCATCCGAAACCGTGATCAAAATCGTTGAGGGGTGTTTGATAATTACAAACGATAAGGCACGCGTACCCTTTCCATCGTTGGCAGGAAATCTTTTGTGTTCCTTGTCACCAATACCGCATCGTTTACGTCCGCTGTCGCCAAAATCACCGCATCTGGCAAGCGCAGACGGTGGGTACGGCGCAATTCAATCGCTTGCTCCGCCACCAATAGGTTTAGCGGCACGATTTCGAAGCGGCTTTCCAAAAAATCGCCAACCTCATTTTTCTCTGCTCTCTCTAATCCAATAAACACTTTCATCGCAATTACCTGCCATAGGCTTTACTTGGCAGGGCAGACCGTCCACGAAGTTTGCACGAATGCATGAATAGTGCTGTCATTCGTTACTTCGTGGTCTATTCGTGGACGGTTTTCTCAGCAAATTATCAACATTATTTGCGATGGTAGGTTGTTACCCTTAAGGGTCTTTATTGCTTTCGCCCCCCGCACCAAGCGGAAGAGTTTTGCGTATTTGGAGGGAAATTTCCAGGGTCTATCCCGAATTCGGGTTAAGCAATGTTAACCAGCGCCTGCCTCAGAAATATTCACTGAAAGTTTATAATCACGAGGGAGGTAGAATATCCATGTCTCAAAAAACTTGGGTCGAAACCCTGCCCTACCCCAAAGGGCCGATGAAATGGCTGTTCAAAACGCCCATCCTGCTTTATCGGCTGGGGTTAGGCTTTCTTGTTGGCCACCTGTTCATGGTGATGACCACCACCGGGCGCAAGAGCGGCTTGCCGCGCCATACAGCCATCGAATTTCACGAGTTCGAGGGCAAGCCCACCGTCCTGAGCGGCTGGGGGACGAAGACCGACTGGTATCGCAACCTGCAAGCCAATCCGCTTGCCACCGTGCAAACCTGGCGCGGGGCGCAATCGGTCCGCGCCCGGTGCATGGATTCAGACGAAGAGCGGGCGCGCGCCTTCCGCTGGGCGCAATCCAACCCGACCATGCGGAAGATGATGGAACTGGCGGGCTTCGAGATGACCCTGGAGCAGTTCCTGGCGGCAAAAGAGCGCTTCACCTTCGTCGTCTTCGAGCCGACCGATGAGCAAACGCCCCCTCTCCTAAAAGCCGATTTGGTTTGGGTTTGGGCGGTTTTGCTGCCGATTTGCCTGTTATGTGTATGGCTTCTCAGAAACTGACCCCCAACGCGCTCCTTGCCAACTTTGCTGCGAATAAGGTGAAAAATGGATGACCTGATTCAGAATGCTTCACCCATTTTAAAGAACGTTAAGGTCTGGTAAATCAATTGCCCTTACTAGAACAAAAACCACTTCCAGCCGTATATCCATAAGGAAGGTACCAATATGACTCGCAAACTTTTCCCCGCCTTCGTGGCTTGTCTCCTGCTGTTCGCTTTCTTCACCCCTACTGCGGTGGCAGGCAAAACCTATCGCGCCGAACGTTTTGATGCCCAACTCGACCTACAACCCGGCGGCGAGATGCTTGTCACCGAGACGGTCGCCTTTCGTTTCGAGGGCGGCCCCTTTACTTACGCTTTCCGCGAAGTTTCGGCTCGCGGCACCGACGGCCTAACCTTCCTGGAAGCCAGCATGGACGGCGTCCCCCTGCCACAAGGAACGGACTCAGGGCAAGTGGAAGTGACGCCTGGCGACCCACTCAAAGTCATCTGGCACTTTGCCCCCACCAGCGACACCTCCCACGTTTTTGTCCTTCGCTATCGGGTGGCGGGCGTGATCAGCAGTGGCGCAGCGGATACACTGCGCTGGTATGTTATCCCACCTGAGCATGATTACCCGATTGATCAAGCCACGATCACCTTAAATTACCCGCAAGGTGTCCGGCCACTTGAACCCCCTGCGCTTGACCGGGCATTTGACTCGGCCCCCACCGATACCGGATTTAGACTCACCACAACCGCTGTCGCTGCGAATGAGGGCGTTATCCTGGCTGCGAAATTCCCCGCCAAGAGCCTGGCAACATCGGCTCCGCAGTGGCAGGTGCGGGAGCAAAAAACCGCCGCCGCTGTCGCTCAAACCCTGCCGGTTGGCTTGCTCAGCGGTCTGGCGACCCTCCTGCTGGGTGGTTTGGGGTTATTCTTTTACATTCGCTCCAACCAGCGCGAGTTGAACCTGCCTGAGCTCACCCTGTTCCCCTACCTGCCCGCTGACCTGCCCCCTGCTGTCGCTGGCAGACTGATTGGCACTTACAACAATATCATGGGTACGATCTTTGACTTGGCGCAGCGTGGCCTGATCGAAGTTCGCGAGGAAAAAGGCTTCTTAGGCGCAAGAAAATACATCCTGGACCGCAAAGGGGGCGAAATTCCGCTCGCTCCGCATGAACAGCTCGTGCTTGAAGGGATTTTTAAACCCGGCAAACTGCAGGTGAATCTTTCCGAAGTCAGCACACAATTTGTCTCCAAAGCCTCCCAGCTTAACAAGCTGCTCGACCAGGAACTCATCCGGCGTGGCTGGCTCGACCCCGAACGCAAACAAAAGCGAATTGCGCTGATACGAGTTGGATTGCTGGTCATGGTGGCAGGATTGGGAATGTCGGTTGGGGCAGCCTTTGCAACCGTCATTTTCCTGACCAACAATCAGACCCTTGCCTGGCTCATGGCTGCTTTGGCGGGATTTGGCGGCGGAGCGTTCGTGCTCTCCATCCCGCTGATCATTTATGCCGCCGCCTATTCCCCGCTCACCCCGGCGGGCGAAGAACAAAAAATCCGCTGGACCAGTTTCCGAAACTATCTTGACCAGGTCAGCCGTGGGCAAGAAACTGCCATTCGCCACGACACCTTCGAGCGTTACCTTGCCTATGCAGCGGATTTTGGTTTGGGCGCCGCCTGGGCTAAATCCTTCAAAAAACTGGGCGGCGTGCCGCTTCCGGCCTGGTTCCAGGCGATGCCAAGCAGCGATGGCGACTTCAGCAGCATGGTTGCCCTCATGGCTGCCTCCGATTCAGCAGACTCTAGCGGCGCGGGCGATGGCGGAGCATCCGCTTCGGGCGGCGGCGCAAGCGGGGCAGGATAGAAAGGATTTTTTTATGGAAACCCTGACCATTCTCGTCGTACTGCTCGTCCTGCTGATCTTCGCTGGATTGATTGTTTTTTCCATCACCAACACCCGCCAGCAGAAACGAGCCCGAGCGCAGATGGCGCAAACGTTGGGAATTACCCCGGTTGAGGCAGATACAACCCTGCTGGCACAAATTTCCGCGCTCTATCAAACGCCAGGGAACAAGCCGCGTCATTCCCTTCATAATGTCATGCGGCGGCGGCTCCCGGATGGCGACCTCTTCCTGTTCGACCTGGTGGACCGCGACGGCGAGAGCGATTCCTGGCTGGAACGCCAGGCGGTGGCGATTCGGTCGGACACCTTGCGCCTGCCGCCTTTCCAGATTTTCCCCAAAATCAACCCGGAAAAATACGCCCTGGGCGCGCTGGCAAACGCAATTGTCGAATGGGGGGTCTCCAAAGTGGGAACGCCGGTGCAATTCCCTGAATTTCCAGCCTTTCAGGCGCGTTACACGCTCACGTCAACCGACCCCGAAGCCGCGCAGCGATTTTTCGACGAGGCGAGGGCGCGTTTCTTTGCCCGTACCGAATACTACAACCTGCGCGCCGCAGGCGGCTTGTTCGTGTTCGCAGAAATACAGCCGGGCGTCAAACTCAACGACCCGGCGCAGATAACCAACCGCATCAACCGCGCCCTGGACATCTACCGCCTGTTTCAGGAGTCAGGCGGAATCTAAAGTAAAGGCGGAATTCATTCCGCTAATCCAACCTTGAACGGTCAACCGATCAGGAAGAATGAAATGAAATGAACACCTCTACCCCCCTCGCCCCCATCCAGCCGGCCGAGCGCATCCAAATCGTGGATATTCTGCGCGGCTTCGCCCTGTTTGGCATCCTCTTCGTCAATATGACGATTTTCAGCCAACCCATGCAAGCCATCGTCCTGCCCGCCGACCCCAATTTGCCGTTTTATGACCGCGCTGCCCTGTGGCTGATTCACGCCCTGGGCGAAGGCAAATTCTATGCCCTGTTCTCCCTGCTCTTTGGATTGGGGCTGACCCTGCAAATGGAACGCATTGAAGGGCGCGGCGGCAGGTTCGTGCCGCTCTATGCCCGCCGCTTGCTCGTCCTGCTCGGTATCGGCCTCGTTCACGCCTTCCTGATTTGGATGGGCGATATTCTCATCCTGTATGCCCTGCTCGGCTTCCTGCTGATCCTCTTCCGCAAAGCCCGGCCGCGCACCCTGCTCATCTGGGTCGTCATCCTGATTGCCCTGCCGCTGCTCTTCAGCGCCGCCGCCACCGCGCTGATTGCCTGGGCAAGCAACTTCCCCGAAGCTACCTCGCAAATTGAACAATCCTTTGCCCAGACCGAAGCCGCTTTCGTAAGCGACCTGCAACGCGCCGCTCAAGTGTATACCCATGGAGATTTCGCCGCAATTACCGCCCAACGTGTCAGCGATTACTTCGGCATCGGCATGACCGGGTTTGCCGTGATGGGCTTCAACGTGATGGCAATGTTCTTGCTGGGCGTTTATTTCGGCAAGCGCGGGTTTTTCAAAAACCTGCCAGAAAATCAGGGGCTGTTCCGCAAACTGTTGCTGTGGGGACTGCTGATTGGTCTGACCGGCAACCTGCTCTACGCCACCCTCATCATACCCATCTCGCGCATTTACCAGACCTGGACGCTCTGGCTGGCAACGACCGGGCAAACCGTTGGCGCGCCGCTGCTCATGCTGGCGTATGTCTCCGCCCTGTGCCTGCTGGCGCTTTCGCCGGGGTGGGGAAAACGCCTTAGGGTTCTGGCTCCGGTCGGGCAGATGGCGCTTACCAATTACCTGATGCAGTCCATCATCTGCACGCTCATTTTCTACGGCTACGGGCTGGGGTTGTTCGGCAAGGTCGGTCACGCCGCCGGAATTGCCCTGGCCATCGCCATCTACCTGCTCCAGATTCCCTTCAGCCACTGGTGGATGAAACGCTTCTACTACGGACCCGCCGAATGGCTGTGGCGCTCGCTGACCTACCTCAAGCCGCAGCCGTTTCGGCGAATTTCTTAGAAAAAATATAAGCCAGAGATGATTTTACGAATATCGCTCGAACAGGAGGTAACGATGACAGAGTTTGCTAAAAGTCAGTACCAGAAACGGTTAGAACCTTTTCTCAACCGGTTTGGGTATCAAAAAGCAAAGTGGTACCGGCCCTTGCTGGAACACGATATGTATGACTATCTTCTCATTAAACCAAACCGCTCCTTCAAAGTGCGAATAGGCTCTGATTGGAGTGTACAGGACCGAAGACCTCTTTTCCTGATTTTCTGGATTGACGTTCCTTGTTCTGAAAAATTCATGATTCATACCGACAGCCTGCAGGAAGTGGCGCAATCCATCTTGTTCGATTCATACTGGCCCAGGCAAAATCTGGATGATTGGACTTCTCTGGGACTTCAAGTAGTCTCTCATCCTCAGAATGTGGGGTCTCTACGGAATCGGTTGAATTCTCCTCTGATGCAAACAACGCTGCAAGCACTTTTGAACGTGAAGGCTTCTTTTTATCTTTTTACTGAAGTGAATTCTGGCTTCTGGTGTGGGATTGCCCTCTCTGAGCCGCTGGAACAAAAAGCCGCCACCTGGCTCAGTGCAGTGGAAAAACTTGCTGACGTATTTGACGTATTTGCTGAAGACGGATTGAATGCTGATAGAAAACCAGAGAACAATAAACAGACACTTCTTGCTGTTACGCTTATTCTGCCGTTTGTTTTGTTCGTACTATTGCCTGTGTTGTTGTTCTTTTTTTTGATTTCCCGGTAGGCTATGCTTAGCCTTCGGCGGTTACGGCAGCCAATGACTGCCTTTTCTCGCACTCCACATCGAAAGGAGGTCACATGACCAAAGACAAACTATGGCAGCGCAGCAAGCAGAAAATCCGTTTTCAGAACGATGACATGGATTTCTACTTTGCCTGGATTCTCTCCCATCAATGCGAAGGCGGTTCGGCGTTTGGGGAGTGTTTCTATGCCGCCTCCCAAGTCAAAGACGGCGACCCGGAGAGCTGGTATGCGGCATGGACAGCGATTGCTCGCCGCGTCGAATCTCAGGCAACCCAAGCACTCGAAAAAGGGCATCGTGTCAGCGCGCGCGAAGCCTACTTACGCGCCTTTACTTACTATCAGAGCGCCGTCATTTTCATCCGTCCGCGAGACCCGCGACTGCGGGAGTCCTGGCAAAAGGCGCAATGGTGCTTCCGACAAGCGGCGGCTCAGTTCAGCCCGCCCATCGAACCAATCCAGATTCCGTTCGAGGGCAAATCCCTGCCTGGTTACTTCTTGCATGGCAATGAAGGAAACGAGAAAACGCCGACCCTCATCATGATCGGCGGCGGCGAGACCTGCGCGGAAGAACTATACTTTTGGGTCGGCCCGGCTGGAGTACGCCGGGGGTATCACGTTCTATTGGTGGACTTGCCCGGTCAGGGAAGCACGCCCTTCGATGGCTTGTTCTTCCGAGCCGACTCTGAAGTGCCAATCAAGGTTGTCGTAGATTACGCCCTTACCCGTCCAGAAGTGGACCCGCAGCGGTTGGCTATCTTCGGCATCAGCGGCGGCGGATACATGGTATCACGGGCGGTGACGTTCGAGAAACGCATTCAAGCCTGCATTGCCAGCGCTCCAATTATTGATTTTTACCGCCTTGCGACGGCAGAAATTCCGCCTGCGCTTCAAAAAGCCCCGGCCTTCGTCGGGGACGCACTCGTCAAACTGTCCGGTCTCAAAAGCCCGCTGCCCGTGATTGCGGCGGAGAAGTTGTGCTGGCAAGCCGGGGTGAGCAAGATTTCTGACGCATTGGAAATGGCGCGGCAAGCGAAGGTAGAGAGAGTAGATGAAATTACTTGCCCGGTCTTGTGCATGGTCGGCGAAGGCGAGTCGGAAGAACAAATGGCGCAAGCCCGCGCGTTTTACAACGCCCTCAAAAGCCCCAAAGAACTTCACATTTTTACTGCCGCCGACGGCGCGGATGCGCATTGCCAAATCAACAACCTGAGCCTGATGCAGCAAGTGGTATTCGATTGGTTGGTTGAAAATTTAGGGAGATGACCATGTTCGCAATTCTTCTTCGTTACGTCTTACTTGCCCTGCTCATTTTGCTGAGGCTGAGCGGACTGGCGGGCGGCGCGGCGATGGTCGCCGACCCAAGCGGCGCGGAGATGGGGCTGTCGGTTTCCATGCTCGCAGGGTTGCCCATCGCCAGTTTTGTGCTGCCCGGCTTGTTCCTGATGGTCGTCATGGGCGCGGCGCCGCTGGTCGTTGCCTTTGGCGTGTGGCGGCGGCTGCCCTGGGGCTGGGCGGCTGCGTTGATTCAGGGCATTCTGCTCGTTTTGTGGATTGGCTTGCAGATTGCGCTGTGGAGCGCTCCCATGCCGGTTCAGTGGCTGTACCTGACCTGGGGCGCAGCCATCCTCGCCCTGTGCCTGATTCCCGCCGCGCGCGCCGAACTCCAAAAGCCGCCGCAGGCTGTTCCACCGCGCCAGCCTGAGATTGCCGAACTGGAAGCGCAGTTCACCAAAGAAACCGACCCTGAACGCGCCCGCAACCGCCAGTTATCGAACACCTATCGTTCTGGCAGAGGCTGACAACAGCCCCTCGCCTGGGCAAGCCAAAACCAAACAGGATGGGCAGGATTTACAGGATAAAACCTGATTTGTGCATCCTGAACATCCTGTTCATCCTGTCTCACTGGACGGCGCTCTCGCACAGCCTGAGCGGCATCCTGGCTTTGAGCGGGTATCTTGCGCCAAGCGTGCTGGCGCTGATTGAAGCGCGTTTTTGATTGGAGAAAAAATGAGCAAAGCAACCGTGATGTACTTTTTTCTGGCTTATGCCTTCAGTTGGTGCGCCTACGTCCCGCTGGCGCTGCAAGGGCAGGGATGGCTCAGCGGTGTTCCGGGCTGGCTGCATCTGGCGGCAGGCTATGGGCCGCTGCTGGCGGCATTCATCGTCACCGCCTGGACGCGCGGTGGCGCCGGGGTGCGCGAATTGCTGAGCCGCATGACGCGCTGGCGCATCGGCTGGGGCTGGCTGGCGGTGGCGGCTTTCAGTCCGGCGGCGCTCTTCGGCGCGGTGGTCTTGGTGATGCGCCTGCTGACGGGGAACTGGCAGGCGGCAAGCGGCTTTGGTCAGGTAGCCGAGCTGCCCGGGCTGAACTGGCTGAGCGGCTGGCTGGCCTGGATTCTCATCTCCGGGCTGGGTGAAGAAACCGGCTGGCGCGGCTTTGCCCTGCCGCGTTTGCAGGCGCATTACAGCGCGCGCGACGCCTCGTTCATTTTAGGTCTGCTGTGGGCGGGCTGGCACGCCCCGGCTTTTTTCTACAACTATGAACTCTCGCTCTTTTCCGTGCTGGCGTTCGTGGTCGGCATTGTCGCCGGGTCCATGCTGCTGACCTGGCTCTACAACAGCGCTGGCGGCAGCCTGCTGGCAACCATCCTGTGGCATGGCGGCTACAATGCGGCGGTGGCCGGCAGTGAAGGCGCGGTGGCGGCCGCGCTCACGGCGGCGGTCATCCTGGCCTTCATCCTGATTGTCCGCCGCTACGGGCCGCAGACGCTTTCGCCGCGCCCCAAACAGGTTTTGGAAGATTGAGCGGGATGCAATTGTTCACGATAAGGAACCAACCATGAAAATCCTTGCGCTCAACGCCAGTCACCGCGGCGAGAGGGGCATCACCGCCCGGCTGCTTTCGCGCCTGGGCGAAGGCGCGCAGCAAGCCGGGGCCGGGTTCGAGACGCTCACCCTGGCGCGCCAGCCAGGAAGTCATCCCCGTGCCGTTTTTTGGTCTGCTCAAACGCCTGCCCTGGGTGCGGCGGCGCGTGGTGCAGGCGCTGAACGACCCGTCGTTTTGGGAGTGAAGGAATGACTCTATCTTTCGTCGTCATCATCGGCAAAAAACGATTCCATCGCCAGGCGCGCTGATGCCTAGCGGTATTCCTTTGGCGTGACCCCTGGCCCACTCTGCGCGCGATGCCATCCCCCGAAATACGCCAGCAAGGATGGGTTTGCCATGCGAACATGCAGGTTTCCCAAACTTGGGTCGAGTGTCATCGAATTGTCCCGTTGACCGAAGCGCACGGTTACGCCCGACCATGACAAGAGGGCCAACAGCGGACGACCGTTCGGGTCGTCCGCTGTTGTTTACGCTTGCATAGTGTGCAAGATCGCTGCAATCTGACGTTGAACTGTTTGCCTGTTGTCGGACACTCAGAATGAATTCTGCATTACGACTAATCCAGCCAGGCTTTGAAGCGCCGAATAAACAAAACCTTGATTATTTGAGTCAATGTAGCATAGGCGAGCAAAGTCGCTGCCAGCCAGGGGAAATAACTCATCGGCAGCGGCACCATCCCCACCGAAGCGCCAAACGGCGTGAATGGCAGAATGATACCGATAGCCATGATTGTTCCGGTCAGCAGCAAGACGGGCGGTGCGGCAATGCTCTGGATGAACGGGATTTTGCGCGTGCGAATCATGTGAACAATCAGGGTCTGCGAGAGCAGCCCCTCGATGAACCAACCGGATTGAAAGAGCGCCTGTTCCTGGACTGTATTGGCGCTGAAAACAAACCACATCAGCAAGTAGGTGGTGATGTCGAAGATGGAACTTATCGGCCCGATGAAAATCATGAAGCGCGCGATGCCGGTTGCCTGCCATTTGCGCGGTTTTTTCAGGAAATCCTCATCCACCGTATCCCAGGGGATGGAGATTTGCGAGATGTCGTAAAGCAGGTTTTGAATCAGCAGGTGAAGCGGCAGCATGGGTTGGAACGGCAAGAAAGCAGAAGCAACCAGCACGCTGAACACGTTGCCGAAGTTTGAACTGGCTGCCATCTTGATGTATTTCATGATGTTGCCGAACACCTTACGGCCGCGCACCACGCCCTCTTCTAAAACCAGCAGGCTTTTTTCCAGCAGGATGATGTCGGCTGATTCTTTGGCAATATCTACTGCTGTGTCAACCGAAATGCCCACGTCGGCATCGCGCAGAGCCGCCGCATCGTTGATGCCATCGCCCAGGTAGCCAACCGTATGACCCTTTTGCTTGAGAATGCGAATGACGCGCGACTTGTGGAGCGGGGTCATCTTGGCAAAAATATTCACCCGGTCTAGCGCCTCGCTCAATGCCTCGTCGGTCATGCCATCCAACTGATGTCCCAATAAAACACCGGTGACTTCCAAATCAACCTCGCGGCAAATGCGGCGGGTGACGACCTCGTTATCGCCGGTCAAAATTTTGATGCTGACACCATGTTCCTGCAACTGACGCAGCGCCGGGCCGGCGGTCTCTTTGGGCGGGTCGAGGAACCCAATATAGCCCAACATGACCATATCTTTTTCATCTTCAACGCCATAAGCCTGGCGTGCTGGCGTGACCACCTTCTGGGCCACCACCAAAACCCGCAGCCCATCTTCGTTCAGGTCGCGCGTTGCCGCTTTGATTTGCTTGCGTACTTCCTGCGTCAGTTCGACCTGCTGACCGGAGATTTCCACATACGAGCAGATGTTGAGCATCTCTTCGACGGCGCCTTTGGTGATAATCCGATGGTTGCCGTCACCATTTTGGACAATGACGGACATACGCCGCCGAATGAAATCGAACGGAATTTCGTCCACTTTGCTGTAGCGTTTTTCAGGCTGTTCCAGTTTGGCAATGTCCTCGTGTTCCAACACAGCCAGATCCAGCAAATTGCGCAAGCCAGTCTGATAGAAACTGTTGAGATAGGCATGTTTCAAGACATCCAGGTTTTCCTTGCCATCCAAATCCAGGTAGCGTACCAGGACGACGTTGTCCTGCGTCAGCGTGCCAGTTTTATCGGTGCAAAGCACATCCATTGCGCCAAAGTTTTGAATGGAGTTCAACCGCTTGACGATGGTTTTGTGCTGCGCCATTTCGACTGCCCCTTTTGCCAGGTTGGCCGTCACCACCATCGGCAGCATTTCTGGCGTGAGACCAACCGCCACCGCCAGACCAAACAAGAGCGCCTCCAGCCAATCGCCTTTGGTCAGGCCATTGATGAAGAAAATGATTGGCACCATGACCAGCATGAAGCGAATCAGCACCCAGCTGACCTGGTTGACACCCCGGTCGAAACTGGTCGTGGCGCGCTGTCCAACCAGTCCACGCGACATCGAGCCAAAATAGGTTTTAGAACCGGTGGAGACAACCACCGCTACTGCCGAACCGCTGACGACGCTGGTTCCCATAAAGCAGATGTTGGGAAGTTCCAGCGGGTTTTCTGTTTTTGCGCCTTCGTTGACGGCGCGCTTTTCCATGACATTTGCCAGGACATCATATTTCTCGACCGGCAGCGATTCGCCCGTCAGGACGGCCTGGCTGACAAACAGGTCTTTGCTGCTGAGCAACAAGAGGTCGGCCGGTATCATATCGCCTGCCGCAAGATGGACAATGTCGCCGGGAACCAGTTCAGAGGTTGGGATTTCGATTTTTCCCACGCCGACCCGTTCTACCGTGGCGGTCGTTCGCACCATCGCCCGCAGTTGTTCGGCCGCGCGGTTGGAACGGAACTCCTGCCAGAAGCGCAACAGCCCGCTAATCGTCACCATCGTCGAAATGATAATGACCGCTGTAAAATCCCGTTCATCGGGCGCTGCCAGCGCAACATCCAGGATGAACGAAACGACAGCCAGAATGATGAGAACCACATTAAAGGGGTTGATGAAGGCCCGCGCCAGCTGGATGTACCAGGCAGGCGCTTTTTCGTGAGCAACTTCATTTTTCCCTTCTGTAATGAGACGCATTGCGGCAGCTTCCTGGCTTAACCCCTGCATTTGCGTATCGAGCATTTGCAGGGCTTTTTCTTTCGGAACTTTCGCGTATTCGATGAGCCGCCGCGAGACTTTCGCAACCGCGAATTCCACATTGTCGGTGCGGATACCGATTTTGTTGTTCATGATAGTTCCTCCTGTTCAGAAATGGTGCCGGTTCGGGGCCGCCGTCCTGAACAGGAGAAACTCACCCTGCGGCGCAGGAGGTGTCACTCCACCGGACGACGGCGGAAACCGATTTTGTTTGTGCTGCATGAAAGAACGTAGGGGTGGTTTATCTTGACTTCCACTATCCGCGTCCATAAAGGGCATCACCTCCTTTGCTCGTGAGTGGGCGAACCTGCCGGAGCGCTGCCTTCCGATTCATTCAAATCCTGAAGCAGGGTCTCGTCGTTCAAGTTGAGTTCTTCCATCTGCGCCTGGATGCTGCTCTTCAGCGCGCGGCTCTGTTCTGTCAACGCTTCTGCATCCTCCACTTCCAGTGCGGCAACATCCACGCGCAAGATGGATTTGACGGTCAACAACCGCTGTACGATGGTTTGCATCTGGTCTGTTTTCAAGGAGCGGCCAAGTTCCACGCGCATGACAGCCGTTTGGCCTTCGGTCGGCAAGAGGGTGGCTTGCTTGACCGGAATGCCTAGGCGGTCGAGGGCGGTGAGCGCTTTGCCCACCGCCTGGTGGTCATCGCGCAGGTAAATCTTCAGGTCGCTGGCAGTTTCACCGCGCCCCAGGCGGGCCTCCAGCCGTTCCAGCACAACCAGGGTGAACAAGATGAGCAGGGTGGCCGTGACTGCCAGCCAGCCCAACCCGGCGGCTACGGTAATGCCAATGCCGGCTGCCCCCCACAGGCTGGCGGCAGTGGTCAGCCCGCGCACGGTCGTGCCATGCCGCAAGATGGCCCCAGCGCCGAGGAAACCGACGCCCGAAACGACGTAACTGGCCACGCGCATCGGGTCACGTTCTATGCCGGGAAAGACCGCATAGGCCCCGGCCATTGACATCAGGCAAGCGCCCAGCCCAACCAGGATGTGCGGGCGAAAACCACTGGCGCGCTCATGCTCGGAACGTTCGAGGCCAATCAGGCCGCACAGCACGAGAACCAGGAGCAGCCGCCCAACGTGGGCGGCATCCAGCGCGCCAAAAATAGAGGCCAGTATCGGTCCCAATTGCGCGAGAATGGGGCGCATCATTTGCGCGATGTCTTGAAAAAACTGTGTCAAGTCCATGGGAACTGCTCCTCTATGGCTTGTTCATGCGCCCAATGATTTCGAACAGTTTTACCTGGCGGCGCAGGTCGCGGCGCTTGATGAATTTGATATAGGCCAGAACAATGCTGTCACCCAGGCACAGCAAGAGCGCCTGCCATAAGCGCGCCCACAGGGGCCGGCATTCGCCGGGGATTGGGGCTTTCAAGCGCAGCAACATTTCCTGGCGATGGGCAAGTTGCTGTTTTTTCATTTCGGCGAGTGAGAGAAACGTTGCGCGGCGGGCGGCGTCCTTGGCGCGGACAGCCAACGCTTCGTATAGAAAGAGCGCGGTTTGTTCATGACAATACAGCTGCTGCATGACGCGCCGCATGGCGGCGGCCAATTGCTCGCGCCGCCGATGAATTAGCCGGGCGCGATGGATGTCGGTGGGATAGGCGGTGAAGCCGCCATCTTCGTTGCGAATCCAGGTCATCAAGAGCATGTTCCTTACCTCCTTGAGAATTTGATTGCTGACAGGCGTGTTTCGATGGGGTCGTACTGCTGTTCATAGGGCTTCACCTCCTTTCGTTTTACAGGGATATGACAAGAAAAACCCCAACAAGTTGTGTTTGTCGGGGCAGGAAAAAAAGCATCAAGAGCAAGGCGCAACCGTTATGTATTAAGCCTGGCTTTCCACTGCGTGAGGACATTCTGATAGGCGTTTTCCACAAGACTGGCCCAGTCCAGCATGTCTTGAACGCGCTGTCGGGCAGAATGACCTTCTGGCAGGCCAGATAACCCGGCTTGAAGAATCTCGCCCAGGTTGCGGGCTTTTTCCAAACGTATTTCAAGAAGCTCGCTCAACGCATCGTCCGAGAGCGCGTAAGCATCGCTTCGCTCGCCAACGACGGAGACGCGCTCCACCAACCCGGCCATCAACAGGGAACGCAAATTGGTCGAGACGCTGCTGCGGCTGACATTAAGCACGTCCATCATGTCCTCTTGCGAGAGCGGCTGTTGGGCAATCGACAACAGCCCAAGGATCTCGCCGCCAATGGCTGGGATGTCGTACTCCTCGAAATACAGCCCCAAATTTTTAATGTACTGG
>Ga0308418_1000155_pt1 | contig 45042 bp, 35 predicted proteins | sample HotsprSampleR4cd_FD_203517 | JGI IMG/M metagenome (GOLD analysis project Ga0308418, IMG submission 203517) | Hot spring phototrophic mat microbial communities from Mushroom Spring, Yellowstone National Park, Wyoming, United States - 20090729_R4cd ... | reverse complement strand
CGCTGGTGCTGGATTTCTTTGCCGGCAGCGGCACGACCGGCGCGGCGGCGCTGGAACTCGGCCGCCGTTTCCTGCTCGTGGACAACAACCCGGAGGCGCTGGCGGTGATGGCGCAGCGGTTTGACGGCATCGAAGGCATCACGTGGACTGGCTTCGACCCAACGCCATACCAGAAAGACCGGACAACAGCCGCTCCGGTTTTGGGCAGCGAGACAAACGGCGGAACGCAAACCGTACGGGCGAATGTTCATTTGCCCCAGAGACTTCCCGGCTAGGTATCCATTGGATGCCGCCGTTCAGCCAGAAGGGCCAATCCAAAGGCCAGCACCGCCTGGGCCAGAAGCCACACCTGGGCGGCACCACCCCGAATCAGAAACACACCTGGCAGAAAGACAATCGGCGTGCTGGGGCTTTGTGTAATGGCGTCCCAGGCTAGATGACTGGCCACGCCGACGGCTAGACCATAGCCAACTGCACGCCACAGCCGATGCTCGAACGTCAGCCCAACGACAACCAATGGCACAAGCACCGAGTGCGTCAGAAACCACCGGTGCCAGGGCATTCCTAGCCACAGAATATCCCAGTCTGGCACGGGGTAGTGCGTAAACTGCCAGAACCAGTCAGCCCACGTCCCCGGACGGTCAATGTGATCCGGTAGAAAAAACAGTGCGCTAGACCCCATCAGCAGGGCCAGCCAGAACCCTGCCTGTGACAGCAGTGCAGGTGAGAGGTCTGCGCCCGTACGTTCGGAGGCGGCTTCCAATGTTGACTCCAGCAGTGGCGGTGTGGCTGTCTTCAGTTTCTTCGCCAGCGCAAAAAAGCCCCACGCGCACGCCAGACCAGCCAGCGCGTGTTGCAGCCCGTTCCAGAAGTAGGGGTTCATGGCAGATGCCGTTCCCTTGCCAGTCCGGGTCAGTAGCCAAGCCCACGGTTCGCCAGCGCCGAATTCAGAAACAGCTTGACGCCAATCGCCATGAGGAAGGCGGAAACGAGAAACTCAAAGAGTGTCGTCGGAAGCAGCACGGCGCGCCCGGAAAAGACGACCAGGATACCGCTCAGCGCCAGCAGTCCGGCCCCAATCCAGCGGGCACGCCCGCGCAAAAACACCACGGCCAGCAGTCCGGCCAGTGCCAGCAGCACCGTGCCGGCGGCGGCAATGCCATACCACCAGCCATACCACCAGCCGCGGCCGCTGCTGTAAAACAAGCCCCCGCTGCCGGTTGTCAGGACAATTTTGCGTCCGAGTCCGTAAATACCTGCCAAAAAGCAGCCGATGCCGATAAGTCCAGAGAGTCGGCGCATAGCCTTTTCCTTTCGAGATGATTCCGGGCCTTGTCCGTAAGGCGTCTAAGTTTTACTCGGCAAAAGCTGGAAATGTGTTGTTATTATGATGAAGGGACAAAATGGATACAACCTGGGAAACCTCCCAATGCCAGAAAAAATGCATGACGACAGGAGGCACGCCAGCGATGAAAATCTTTAGAAAGCATAGGCCAACACACGGCTATGGCTTGCGTTTTTCTGCCGACCATCATTAGCCTTTTCACCTATGACGCAGCCGGAATCTGCCGCCCCAACCTCCGCTGCCCTGGCCGGCGAAGACTGGTTTGGAAGCCCGTACTATGCCCTGCTTTACCACCACCGGGACGAAACCGAAGCTTGTTTCTTCATCGCCAACCTTGTGCAATACCTTGGGCTGCGGCCTGGCGACCGCGTGCTGGACATCGGCTGCGGACGCGGCCGCCACGCTATCTGCCTCCACGAACATGGCCTCGAAGTAGATGCTTTTGACATTTCCCCGGCCTGTATTGCTGTCGCCCGGCGCCATGCTGGTGAAACTCTGCGGTTTTACGTCCACGACATGCGGCTGCCCTTTGCCTGTGGCGGCTACCGCAGTGCCTTCAACATGTTCACCAGCTTTGGCTACTTTGCTGATGACGACGAAAACGCGCGCGTCATTGCCGCCGCTGCCCAGGCGCTTGATGCGGGCGGCTGGTTTGTTCTCGACTTTCTCAACGCCCACTGGGTTGTTCCCCGCCTGACACCCTTCAGCGTACAGGTCATCGGCGGCATCCGCTTTGAAATCCAGCGTGAATACCGGGAGGGCTTCATTTTCAAGACCATTACCTTTGAAGATGGCGGCCAGTCATTTCGCTTTGTCGAGCGCGTCAAGGACATCCGCCTGCCTATGCTAGAGGATTTCTTCGCAGCCGCTGGTTTGCACATTCAAGCCGTTTTCGGTGACTATGACCTTTCGGCGTATGTGGCAGATGCTTCGCGCCGGGTCATTCTCATCGGCCGCAAACCCTGATCTTTCCCAATGCTGTTTCAACTTGTCTGGTCAAATCTGAGGCACCGGCCCGTGCGGACGGCGCTCAGCGCCTTTGGCGTGGCGCTGGCCGTCACCCTCATTCTGGTCAATGCCGGCCTGGTCAACGGCTCTCAGCGCAGCCGTGCTCGGCGCGAAACAAATGTCCAAGCCGAGCTGATGTTTTGGCGCGACTTCAACCTGACTTCCACCTCGGCGCTGGTTATGCCGATCCAGTATACAGACCGTCTGCGGCAGGTTGCCGGTATAGCTGACGTGGCCCCGGTGGGACAATATCTCAAGCCGAGCGACTATGGCATTGGCGTGGAAATCATCGAGGGCATCGAGTGGGAAAGCTACCGGCGGCTGACCGGCATTCGTCTTCAGGCCGGGACGCCGCCGGTTGATGAATACGACGCCATTGTGGATGCTGAGTTCCTACGCACCCGCCGCGTCGCTCTTGGCGATACGGTTCAAGTCTTTGAACGCTCTTTTCGGATTACAGGCGTATATGCCCCAGAAGCCGGCACAGGCCGCTTCAAAATGCGGCTGGATACCATGCAGAAATTGTTAGCAGCGCCTGAACGGTGTACGTTCATCTACATTAAGTGCGCTAACCCGGCCGAACAGGAAGCCGTTGCCGCCCGCATCGTCGAGGAACTGCCCGACAACACAGTGATTCTCATCCGTGACCTGCCGGCGGCCTATGAACGAGGCATCCCGGCGCTCAACACCTTTCTTAGACTGGTTATTGGACTAGCAGTGGCTGTAGGTGTGACGTTTGTCTTCCTAACGATGTACACCACAATCGCCGAACGCAAGCGGGACATTGGGATTTTGAAATCCCTGGGCGCGTCGTCGTGGTGGATCATTCAAGCCATCGAAGCCGAAGCGCTGCTGGTTGGCGTGCTTGGCTTATTGTTGGGCATTGGTGCGGCCTACCTAGCCGTTGTCGGCATCACGACTTTTACGGCCCTACGCCCAGAGATCGAACTCCGTTGGGTAGGTTTAGCGGCACTTATCAGCTTACTTAGCACGGCGCTGGGAGCGCTTTATCCGGCCTGGCGCGCTGCCCGGCTCGACCCGGTGGAAACCTTGGCTGAATAAAGCCTCTTTGGAACAGGCTTGGCTGAGACTACCGGGATGCGCTCTACAAGGCAGCCGGAAAATCACGACGGGAGAAGCGTTTGGCAACGCCCGTGCGTCCCGTCCGACACTACGCTATAGTGATCAAACCACGTGTGACATATCCTGCGCTCTCAAGCTCACCTCCACACAACCGAGGATCTTCTCCGATGGGCTTCATCTCCGGCAATCCACCCTTGACCCGCCCTGATGCCACTTTTGCCATTCCGACCGAAATCAAGTACGGGATTGGCAAAGTCAGCAACTTGACCGTTGAACTACAGCTTGCTCCCGATCTGGCTGAACGCACCCGCCTTGCCGTCTTTACCGACGCTGGCGTGGCCGCTGCCGGACTGCTGGATGTCGTCCGGCAGGCCTTTGCTGATTCAGAGTACACGATTGTAACCGTCATAGACGACGTACCGGCTGAATCGGACACGGAGTTTGTCAAGCGCGCAGCGGCTAAACTCAACGAAGCAGAGGTATCGCTTATCGTTGCCGTAGGTGGTGGCAGCGTTATGGACACGGCCAAGATTTCGGCCGTCATTGCCGCTTATGGCGGCGAAGTCAGTGCGTACGAAGGGGGCTTCATGGTACCTGGCCCCATTACACCGATTCTGGCCATTCCCACCACGGTCGGCACCGGCAGTGAAGTCACGCTGGCGGCGGTTGTCAAAGACAACGTTCAGCGCCGCAAACTCACCATTGCCAGCCCCTTCCTGTTTCCGCGCATGGCGATTCTCGACCCCAACATGGTGGCGACGCTACCAGCCAAACTCGTTGCGTGGACGGGATTTGACGCGCTTACCCATGCCATTGAGGCCTATTCCTGTGTTGAACGGGAACCCATTTCGGCAGCTCTGGCTCTGGGTGCCATCGAACTCATTGCTGACAATCTGGAAGCGGCCATCCAGCAGCCAGGGCCAACCGAAGCCCGCGCCAAAATGCAGTATGCCGCAACTATGGCCGCTATGGCGTTTTCCAACTCGCCGGTCGGCGCCGTCCACGCCATCGCCCATTCGGTTGGCGCACTGTTTGGCGTGCATCACGGGCTATCTAACTCGATTGCCCTGCCCTTTGTCATGGAGTTCAACTTGCCGGCAGTTGCACCTTACTATGCGGCGATTGCCCGCGCCATGGGCGTTGCCGATACGGGAAAATCCACGGAGGACCTGGCAAGGGCTGCTATTGCTGCCGTGCGCGAGCTGAAACAACGGTGTGGTGTCCCGATGCAATACCGAGAAGTTGGTGTGCCAACGGATGCCGATACAGCGGCTGCGATTACTGACCTGACTCTGGAAGACATTTGCCTGTCGTTCAATCCGGTGAAAGGTGAGCGGGAGGACATCCTTGCCTTAGTGATGCGTACCTTGTAGCTCCACGCTGGCGCGGATAACCCCTAAGGGAGCACCGCCATGAGTGAAACCTTGGACGATCCGTTTGCCTTTGACCTGTTTGCTCAGCCCGTAGTGCCGGTTGAACCGGAAGCCCCTCTACCGCCGGCCGAAGCCACACCTACCAGCGTACGGAGCTGGGCGGACAGCCTCCCTAAGTGCTCTTTGTCCGAAGTCGAAGCCAGCCGCGCCCTGGGTAGTGTCCCAACCTGGCTTTTTGGGGCGATGTTCCGAGCAGCCGCGCCTCGGTTGTTGACCATTCTTCGTACACCGCCGGAACTGTTCGGAATGACTTCCTTCGGCTGGTCTGAAGTCAGTGCAGCCGAAATTGGGCGTACCACGGATACTCACCGGTTTTGTGCCACCTTTAGCGTCGGCCAGCCAGAAGCAACCATGTTTTTACAAACAGATGCCAGCTTTGCAGCGGCGCTTGTGGAGCGCATGTTGGGCGGCAAGGGAACACCGCCGGATGGCTTACGCCAAGTTACTTCGGCCGAAGCAGCCGCCCTGGAGTTTTTGCTCCTTACCCTGGCCTGGGATGTCAATGCTTTTCTTGGCGAGCCGACACTGCGGCTGACCTCGTGCGCACGCTGGCTGTCATTTGGACATTTCCAGTCAGGTGCAACGTCCGAGGTCCCGGCTCGCTACCTGGTGGGCACGGTCAGCCTGAAGTTTGCTGAAGCTGTTGGATTTGCCGAGTTCATTCTGGACGCAGCAGCGCTTGAAGGGTTTCGTCATCTGGGCAACCAACTGATGGCGCGACCAGTCACTGACCCAACCGTAGCAGTTCTGCGCCAAAAACATTTGGCCGAACTGGCAAAATTGCAGCCCTCTTTTCCTGCCGCGCTGGTCATCGGAACAGTTGAAGCAACCTACGGAGAGCTTCGGGCGCTTGAAATCGGCGATTACGTCATCCTTGAAGAAATACAGTCGGTGCTTGGGGCGGGCGGCGTCGCAAAGGTTACAGTAGGTGTGCCAGAAACCTTGATGCTGTTTGGCGCACTAGACGACGCACTTCGCTTGACCGTTCAGGACATTGTTTCCACACTACCACTAATTCCGCCCGAGGAAACTCCCATGCCGAATGGTGAAGAAGCTGTTTCTCCGCCAGCCGTATCCTTGGACGACCTTGTGGTGACGGTACGCATTGAGCTGGCGGCCCGCCGCCTGCGCCTTGAAGAAGTAGCCCAGTTGCGTGTCGGGCACATTCTCGAACTTGGCTGCAAGCCGACCGATCCAGTGACGCTGACAATAGATGGCCGCCCCATTGCGCGGGGTGAACTGGTAGATGTTGAAGGACGCTTGGGTGTACGCATTACTCAGGCGCGGAGCTGAAGCTATGCTGGCGCTTGTTGGATGGCAGGCACCTGCCGAACCGCTCCCGCCGCCGACCGGCGGTGGCTTTTTATGGGCGTTCATGCAAACGCTCGTTGCTTTGGGTATTGTCTGCGGGGTGGCTTATGTTGCCCTGCGGGTTGTTCTTCCGAAGCTCGGTGGCTTGGGGCTACGTCGGCCGACCGGTTTGATACATATCGTGGATGCCCTGCCCCTTGAACCGCGCCGGACGCTTTATGTCATCGAAGTCAACGGAAAGTACATGTTGGTCGGCGCATCGGAAGCCGGACTGCATGTTATGGAAACCCTTGATGCGGCTGCCGTCGAGAAGTACTTGGCAGCGCGCGAAACCTCTCCACCGCCGTTGCTGGCCCAGGCTGTCGGGCGGTGGTTGATGCGAAAGTGAGGTGCGGATGGCATTACGTTCTGGTTTTGTGAAAGCTGCCGCAACCCTTTCCTTGCTTGCTGGGATGGGGATTAGCTCGTCTTTGGTGGCCACGGCGCAGGGGGCATTTCAGGCAAATCCCGTCGTGCTGATTGTTACGTTGGGGGCACTGGCGCTGGCGCCGTTTGCGCTCATTATGATGACTTCATTTGTCAAAATCTCAGTTGTTCTTTCCATTCTCAGAAATGCGCTCGGGACACAGCAAGTGCCGCCTAACCAAGTTATCACCGGGATTTCGCTTATTTTGACGATATTCATCATGGCACCGGTCGCTGAAAAAATGCTGGAGGAAGCCGGGCTGTCGGACGCTACTGCACCGGTTTTTACGGAAATGCGGGCGGATACGTTGTTCAAGGCGTTGGACAAGGGCAAGGAGCCACTTCGTACCTTTCTCGAACGCAATGCCCACGAAGCCGACCGCCGCTTGTTTCTGGGGCTGGCACAGCGTTTGGCGCAGAAAAACGGCAAGGACCCCAACGCCATTACAGTGCGGGATTTCCGCGTTGTCGTGCCGGCGTTTGTCACCAGCCAGTTGACCGAAGCGTTTCAGATTGGCTTCTTGCTGTTCATTCCCTTCCTCGTCATTGACATGCTCGTGTCGAACATCCTGCAGGCGATGGGGATGTTCATGCTGTCGCCGACGATGATCTCACTGCCCTTCAAACTGCTGCTCTTTGTGCTAGTCAAAGGTTGGGTGACGCTTATCCAGAATCTTGTTCTCAGCTATGCCTGATGGCTTCGTTCAATATGTGCGCCTATGCAGACATTTTTGACGCTAGCCAACCAAACCCTTTGGCTGATTCTCATTTTGTCTCTGCCAGCGCTGGTGGTGAGCCTTGTGGTGGGACTGGTTATTAGCCTGCTCCAAGCCCTGACGCAAATCCAGGAGCAGACGTTGACGTTTGTGCCCAAGATGGTGGCTACAGTACTGACGCTGATTTTCTTTGGGAGCTGGACATTTACTCAACTCATCACCTTTACGCAACAGGTGATGTCCTACATTCCGAAGGTCAGCGCCTTGCCCTGATTTACCCACTCTTTTCGGTGGCCCACCATAGGGGGAAGCAGAAGGTGTACTCATTTGTCTGAGGGAAAACGATGACATCCGGGCTCTCGGTGCGGTTCTCACCTACTGGACCAGGGACTAGGTCGCCCTGCTTGGGAAAGTCGTGGCAAACCAGTGCGTCGTCGGTTTGTTAGAAACTCAACCTACTCAAAGTCAGGGTGATTTCATCAAGTGACCTATCACCAACTGACCATGACCGTTGAATCCGGGCCCGAGGAAGGGACGGCGGGCTTTGAGCTTTAGCAAAAAGAGGACTACCGGTGCCGAGCTTCCCCGGCTTAGCGTCTGCCCGTGTGTGACAAAAGGCTACGTGAGATTGGCCGGTTGCTTGGTGTAAAGCAACAGCGATACTGATGCCTCGGCCAAAACGACCCAGACTCTGCACCACAACTTGCAGCACATTTTGTCGCGTTGGTCCACCCCGCCTACGCAGCCGGTCGGGCGGCCGGCGCATAAAACTTGCGCCACGTAGCGCGCAGCGATTCCGACACTTCAGCATCGGCCAGAGCGCCTGCCTCCCGCAATGCCGCATGGCAGGCTGGCAGCCGGTAGTGCGGCACGCTGGGATACAGGTGATGCTCAATGTGATAGTGCATCTGGTGCGGGAAAAGCCACCAGCGGATGTACCACGGCACAAGGTTTGTACGCGCCGCGCGCAACGGCGTCGAAGTATCCGGTACAGCGCCATGCTCGCAAAGCGCCCGCAGCCGCAAAAGCCACTGCAGCAGCGTCACTAGCGGTAAAAGCCACAAAACAACGTAGCTCTGCCACCACCCACCAACAACAGCAGCAACAAGCAGCGTCGCCTGGAAAACAATGACGAAACGCTGATCCCGACGGGCCGCCCGGCGCAAATTCTCCGAAGTGTCATCTATCACAGACACATGTACCGCTGGCTTTTCCGGCGCGGTGCGGCGTAGTGGTCGGCCGAAAAAGTACAGGTAGTTTTTGACGGCTGTAATCCCAAGCAGGTCCTTGATGAACTTCTTGAGCAAGTACCAACGCCCACGGGGATAACCGGCCATCAGCGCTAGGTCTGGGTCAATTGGGCTGTACAGGTGGTTGTGGTGAATCCGGTGGATGATGCGGTAGGTGTGCATCGAAACCCCTAGTGGAGCCGCACACAGCATCCCAACCGCGTCGTTGAGCCACCGGGTTTCGTACATCCGGTAGTGCGCTGCCTGGTGCGCCAGAATCGCCAGACCATGTTGTGCCGCCGCGATCCCCACCGGTGCCAGACACCATAGCAGTGGGTGGTTGAGCCAAACCGTCACCGTAACCAAACCAAGAATGATGCCCCAGTCAAGTAGCAGCGAAGCCGTTGCCCGCAGGGGCGAAAGCGTTGAAAGCTGCTTGACCACTGCCGGCGTCAGAAGCGGCCGCCGACAGGTTTGCCGAAATTCCTCACCGCGTTCTCCTATGACCATGGCCCACTCCCCTTCAACACCTTCACCTTGACCGAGCGCCTTTCAAGTAGTACTGGCCAGCGCCACAATGCGCTCAATACAGTCGCCGACAACTTTGTTGGGCGTCGAAGCTCCGGCCGTCATGCCAATGGTGACGGGCCCTTCCGGAAGCCAGTCCCACGAAGTCGTCTCTGTTTTGCTGAAAGCCGGCTTGTGGCGAATTTCCCTTGCCGACACCAAGCACTCTGGAGTGTTGATGTGGTAGGTCGGCAACCGCTCCGAGGCAATTTCACACAGGTGTTCGGTGTTGCTGCTGTTGTAACCGCCCACCACAATGACCAGATCGAGGGGCTCTTCGATGAGCTTTAGGATAGCGTCCTGCCGTTCCTGGGTAGCGCTACAGATGGTGTCAAATGAACGAAAGCGGGTTTTGACTTCTTCCGGCCCGTACCGCTGCTCGATGGCGCGTCGAATCATCTCTGCAATTTCCAGCGACTCACTCGAGAGCATGGTGGTTTGGTTGGCCAACCCGACACGCTGCAAGTCGCGGTCCGGGTCAAAACCCGGCGTCGCTACGGCGGCATACTTGGCTAAGAAGGCTTCCCGGTTGCCGCGCCCAAGAATGTAGTCGCAGACATCCTGCGCCTGCGCTCGGTCGCGCACGACAAGAAACTTGCCATCCGGGTAAAGTGTCGTCCGTGAACGGGTTGCCTTGGTTTCTTCATGGTCGTATTTACCGTGAATAATGGCTGTAAAACCTTCCCGTGCGTACTTCTCAACCCGCTTCCAGACGTGGACCACTGAGCCACAGGTGGTGTCCACTAACAGGCAACCAATGTTTTTGAGGCGTTCTAGCTCGTGTGTAGGTGCGCCAAAAGCCGGAATCAGAACAATGTCTTCCGGGGTCACTTCGTCACCCGGCTGTAGGAAACGGTAGCCCATCCGGGTCAACTGCTCGTTGACCGTAGGGTTGTGAATGATCTCCCCGGTCAAATAGACCCGCCGGTTGGGAAATCGCGCATGGGTTTCGTAAGCCAGGTCAAGGGCATGGTCAACGCCGTAGCAAAAGCCAAACTCCTCGGCGAGGCGGAAAGTAAGCCGCCCAACCTGGTACGTTCCACCAGAAGCTTTGATGTGCCGGACTAGGGCACTGTCAAAGTCGTTTTGGATTTCGTTGTAAACTTCCGCACGCAGCCCAAAGCCACTCCGGGAAGGGTTCTGCGGTTTTGCCGGCGCTGCCGCATCGTTTGCCATTTTGTCACCTTTTGATTCCAGGAAAATTCAAAAGCCCTTGGCCGCAAGCTTACACTGTGCCCTAAGTCTTCGCCAAGCAACGCTAAAATATCACGATTGGTGAAGGCTGGCTCTCAGCCATGTGTAGCCTGGCTTTCAAGTTCTGGTATACAGTTGCCGGCTTTGCGCCATCTGCTAATCCCCTAATCCTAAGGAAACGAATTGGTTATGCCTGGATTTGCACCCCGCTTTGCCCAGCCTGTTGTTGAATCACCGCTGCCACCCATCTTCCGCACAAGACGTTCGGTGGCGGCCACGGCGGACGCTGTCCAAGCAGCTATCGGCAAAGCTCAAGCATATCTTCTTTCCAAGCAGTATCCAGAAGGATACTGGTGGGCTGAACTTGAGGCCAATGTCACTTTGACTGCCGAATATGTGTTTCTCCACAAAATACTCGGCACAGATGCCGAGCGGACACGGCAGTTTGAGAAAATCCGCACCTACCTGCGCCGCCAGCAACGCGAACACGGCGGCTGGGAGCTGTACTACGGCGACGGCGGCGAGCTTTCCACAAGCATCGAGGCTTACTTTGCGCTCAAACTGCTGGGCGACAGCCCCGACCTGCCGCACATGGCGCGCGCCCGGCAGTTCATTCTGGCGCGCGGCGGCATCACCAAAGCGCGGGTGTTCACCAAAATCCATCTGGCGCTGTTCGGCGCTTTTCCATGGGAAGGCTGCCCAACACTCCCACCATGGATCATGCTCTTGCCGGATTGGTCTCCCTTCACCATTTACGAACTCGCCAGTTGGGCGCGCAGCTCGACTGTTCCATTGTTGCTCGTTGCCGACAAGAAGCTTGTCGTTAGCGTACCTGGCGGCAACGCCGATGAACTGTATGCCGAAGGCCGCGATCGGGCCGATCTGTCCCTGCCTAATCCAGACGGGCCGTTGTCGTTAGGCGGATTCTTCATCGGCCTTGACCGAATGTTCAAGCTTATGGAGCGTTTTGATCTCTCACCCTACCGGGAAGAAGCCTTGGCGCGGGCCGAACGGTGGACACTTGAACACCAAGATGACAGCGGCGACTGGGGCGGTATTATCCCCGCCATGCTCAACTCTCTTCTGGGCCTTTATTGCCGTGGTTATGCTCCAACCCATCCTGTTATGCAAAAAGGGATTGCGGCTGTTGAGCGGTTCTGTATTGAGACAGAAGACGAGTTTCATACCCAGCCGTGTGTCTCTCCGGTCTGGGACACCGGTTTGACCATCCTCGCTCTGCTCGACTCAGGGCTGCCCAATGACCATCCGGCGCTTGTCCGTGCTGGGGAGTGGCTGCTTTCCAAACAGATTTTCCGTGATGGGGATTGGCGGTTCAAGAACCGGACCGGGCCGGCCGGTGGCTGGTCCTTTGAGTTCTGGAATGACTTTTTTCCCGATGTGGACGATACGGCCGTTGTCACCATGGCGCTGCACCGGCTCAAACTTCCCGACGAAGCCGAAAAGCAGCGCCGCCTGAAACTGGCCATCGAGTGGACACTCTCGATGCAGAGCAAAAACGGCGGCTGGGGCGCTTTTGACGTGGACAACGACCTCGACATCCTCAACGAAATTCCCTACGGCGACCTCAAGGCCATGATCGATCCGCCCACAGCCGATCTCACCGGTCATATCCTTGAAATGCTAGGTGTCACCGGCTATGCCGCGCCACGGGAAAAGGTCGAACGGGCTATTGCCTTCATCAAAAGCAAACAAGAACCGGAAGGCTGCTGGTGGGGGCGCTGGGGCGTCAACTACATCTACGGCACGCACATGGTCATCTGCGGCCTTGTTGCCATAGGACTCGATCCCCGTGAAGCATTCATCATGCGGGGCACGCAGTGGCTCAACTCCTGCCAGAACGAAGATGGCGGCTGGGGTGAAACTTGCGCAAGCTATAGCGACCGGACGCTGATGGGCGTCGGTAAAAGTACCCCCTCACAAACCGCTTGGGCGCTGCTCGGCCTAATCGCTGGCGGTGAAGGTCAATCTGACAGCGTGCGCCGGGGGATTGAGTACCTTCTCACCCACCAAAATGATGACGGAAGCTGGACCGAAGCCGAGTTTACTGGCACTGGCTTCCCCAACCACTTCTACATGAACTATCACTTCTACCGGAACTACTTCCCACTGATGGCGTTAGGGCGCTATCGGGCCTTCGCGCCAAAAAGGTAGAAAGCCTCATCTAATCCGCATGGCCGACGCAGCCGCCGCCCTCACAAGCCGGGAAAGCTAGAAAATCTCACCTTGACTCTTGACGCAGAAAATTCTTGCTCTCTTAGCTGGAGCGGAGTACCGTCACAGTTGCCACAGGGTTTTTCCAGCCTACCACCTCACACCGGCTTCTAAAAAAGAAGTCGCAATGGCTGTCTTAGATGCTCTTGCCCGAGGAGGAAGTTATGAGTACCTACACAAACGGTCAGGCCCCAGATTACCGTGTCGCTGTCATAGACGAACTCAACCACGCGGCCAAGGCCGTTGAGAAGTACGGACTGCCGGTGACGGCAACCTATACGCTCGAAGAGGCCGGAGCGCGCCTTTCTGAACTCAGCAAGTACCATATCATTATCGTCGGAGTATCGCTGTTCCCCATCCGGCGGCGCATTGTCAACGAGCTGCGACGGGTGGCTCCCAATGCCTGCCTTGTATTCATGAGGCGATCTCAAGAGGTCTCTAATGAGCAACCGTTAGAGGTCAAAAACTCCGTTTCGGCAGACTTCCTACTGAGCGCATCCTCGCCGGATGAAGTCTGGCAGGCTGCACAAGCCCTAAAGCACATGTTCCCACTACCGATAACGGCCGAACTCGAGCCACCGGCCGAGGCATTTTTGATGGATCGGGTGATGAAAGTCATTGCTGCACACTATCAGGACCCGAACCTCAACCTGCGTGCTGTGGCTGACCGCCTCAACCTGTCGCCCGGGCAGTTATCACGCTTGCTCAATCGCCACGCAGGAGTACGTTTCCGACAGTTGCTCCAGCAGACGCGCCTCGAAGCTGCCAAGCAGTTGTTGATGACGGCTAACTGCACGACCATCAAGGAAGTAGCCTTCAAGGTCGGCTTTGCAGACAGCGATTACTTTTCGCGGGCCTTCAAACGGTACACGGGCTGCTGCGCCACAGAGTACCGCGAAAACAGCGCCCTTCAGTAAGCTGGCCGGCCCCGGCGTACTACGAGTTTACCCCTGTTTGGCGGACAGATGTCTGCTTGTTAGCGGGGGCGTTTCTTTCCGGCGTACCGCTGAAAGACCACGGTCGGCTGCTCGACAACCCGCTTGGCTTCGATACCCATCACAAGCCGCACAAACTGCGCCATGCTCCAGGCCAGGGGCGTGGCGCTGCCGGTGCCCTGGCCTATCCGGTAGCGGGTATCGGGCGGATAGGCCTGATCCCAGACCTGTTCGGGAATCATCCCTGTTGGGCCGGCAAAAGCCAGCATGGTTTTGGCGTAGGGATTGGCATCGCCGCCGCTGGCAATGACATATTCGCCCCGCTCGCCAGTTAGCAGCGGCCAGATACGCCCGACGCCTTTGTCCTGCCAACCGCTGCCGTCGGCGCGTTCGCCATAGCCATCGTGGTTGTAGCGTCGCCAACCCGGCCCCATTGGTGTCTCAACCCGAATCACCCGGTCAACAATCCGCAGCGAGCGCACGATTTTGGGATCGTCGGGCGGCACGATGCCTAACCGCACGAGTTCCAGAAAGCCGGCATCCACGATGGCGCGCTCATCGTGTTGGCCGCCTCCGTTGTTGATGTCGAGCTTGAAGCCGTCGTTCGGGTCACGGTTGTTATTGATGCGCATGTAGTAGCCCCGTTCGGCTTCGCCTTCGTCCCAGGGGCCGGTCGTCGTGTAACACCACTGCTGGACGCCTTCGGCCCAGCGGTCGGCGGTGCGCTCATACCGTTCGGCGTCTTCGGTGCGTCCCAGCCGCCGGGCAATGTCTGCCGCACAGATCAGGCCGGCAATTTCGGCGGCTATCGTGGAAGGGGAATAGCCCTCTTCCTCTTCCCACCGTTCCTGGGGCGTGTAAGGGCCGTGGCGCAGGATATACTCGGCAGCCGGCTGGACGTGCTGGGTGTAGGTCTGGCGGTCAAACCGTTCAAGCTGCCAGGCGAGAATGATGGGGTAGGCCACCTCGTCGAGCTGGACGCTCGGCCAGTAGGGACGCCCGTCTAGCCAGCTATTCTGGGGAAAACTGCCATCGGCGTTTTGCTGCACCTTGAAAAGATAGTCCAGGGCGCGGCCGGCAGCATCGCGGTCGCCAAGGGCCAGCCAGGCAGTGGCGACGTGGTAGAGATCGCGTGACCAGACGAGATGGTAGCCGCCGGCGGTCGGACGGTCGGCGTCGGCCGTCTCACCCCAGGGAATGCTCAGGCTGGCGACGCTGGCGCCAAGGTAGGTTTTATCCTCGTGGGCCAGCAAGGTCATGGCGGCCACGGCAAACTGGACGCGATATTCGGAAGCCACCCGTGGCAACCGGGCCGTGAAAGCCTGCCATTCGGCTTCGTAACGCCCGGCAATGGTCGTAAAGCCCTCGGCCAGCGCTGCTGCAGCAATGTCGGCGGCCGTTTCCGGGCGGTCGGCAAAAGCCAGCGCCAGAGTCGTCCGGGGCGCGGACAACCGCCCAATCTGCACGACGTTGCCATCCACGGCGCGCTGTTCGCGTCCATCCAGCCGCCCATCGGCAGCCAGATCAGTCCACCCGTCGCTGACACCGGCAAAGCCGCTCGACACCACCTCAAAGGCCGGCTGGGCCGCGAAAGCCATGGCGATGGTCTGGTTGGTCGTGGCATTGCGGTCAAAAGCCACAAGCGTCCGGCCGCGGTGTTCACCTGTGTCCCCCATGCCGCTGTTGGCTACGGCCGGGTCAAGCAGGGCAAAGACCTCGTAGTTGCTGCCGTCCAGTGCCGTGAATTCAACTTCAATCAGCAGCGCATCGCGGTTGGGGTCACATGCGTAGCGTTGCCTGATGCGCCACCGCTTGCCGTCGCTCATGGTCTGGGCGAAGGACAGGGCATCATCACGGGTTCGGCGCGTCTCCCGCTCGATGGCATCACGGGACGCACACCCGACGTACCCGTTGCCAACGATGACAAAGTCCAGTGACCGCAAGTTGGGCATATCCACCGTTGGGTAATAGACCTCCGTCAGACCTGTTGCGCCCAGGGTGAACCACACCCGTGACCGCCGACTGACGGCCGTGCCCACGCCCAGCTTGCCGCCGGAAGTCCAGGTGGACTTGACGCCGGGCCGGCCCGGAGCCTCGCCCGCTGCGTCTCCCAATGGCGCGGGCAGCAAGGAAAACAACCCCGGACAGACCAGCACTGTGGCAAGCAGGATGCTTACCGGTTTCATCATGGCGACTCCTTTGTGGAATTTATCGAACACGAAATACCCGGTAGCCGAAGGCTTCCACCGGCACGCGCAGGGTTTCTCTTACCTGCATTTTTCTTTCTTTTCTTTCGCTGACGGGAAATGAAGTGTGCACCGGGTTTACCGTGCACAGTCGGTTAGGGGCGCCGTCGCAAATAGCGGCTGCCGGTATCTGCACCTCAGCCCGATTTCCGCTGCCGTTGACGACGACGAGCAGCTTTTCCTTGCCGTCTTCACGCAGAAAAGCCCACTGCCGGCCTTCCACAACCAGATCGCGATGGCGGCCGTGCCGCAGCGCCCGGTGACGGCGACGGAGCGCCAGCAACTGCTGCGTCTCCTCCCACAATCGCTGTTGGTCGGGCGTCCGCCCGGCCGGGGTAAAGGCATTTGGCGTATCGCCGAAGCCGCCGGGAAAGTCGCGCCGGTTGTCGGGGTCTTCGCCACCGTCCATCCCGATTTCATCGCCGGCATAGAGCTGTGGGATGCCGCGTAGCGTCATCAGCAGGGCCAAAGCCAGTCTGACGCGCCGCCAGTCACCGCCACATGCGCGCATGATGCGCGGCACATCGTGATTGCCGATGAAGGTGACATTCATATGGGCGTTGCCGTAGAGCGCATCCTGCCGCAGCAACCCGGCAATACGCGCTGCGGGAGCATTTCCGGCAGCAAAGTCCCGAATGGCATAAAAGAGCGGAAAGTCAAACTGGGAGCGCAGCCCGGTGTCAATGCCGTCCCAGCCGGTTCGCCCACCACGAAAGAAGGCAATGACATTCGGGTCGCCATGCCAGATTTCGCCGACGGCCGTGAAGTTTGGAAAGGCTTCGTCCATGGCACGCTGCCAGTCGCGCCAGAACGTCCGGACAACATACGGGTAGGTGTCGAGCCGCATCCCGTCAAGACCTACCTTTTCCGCCCACCAGAGGGAATTCTGAATGGCATAGCGTTTGTACTTCTCATCTGCACCGTTGAGGTCGGGCAGAATGCCGGCAAACCAGCCTTCGAGCACCAGCGCGCGCTCGTGCGGCGTGGCGTCGGGGCGCGTCAACGCCGGGATGTCAAAGTTACAGACGAGATGTTGTTCCGGAGTTCCGTTGAACCATGTCGGCGTTGGCGGACGGCGTACCCATGGGTGCAGCGGCCCGGTGTGGTTGGCAATGACATCTTGGATTAGCTTCATGCCGCGTCGCCGCACTTCATGCGCCAGCACCTGGTATTGCTCCAGTGTCCCGAAGCGCGATTCGACGCCGTAAAAATCCGTTGCGCTATAGCCGTGATAATCCTCGCTGGCATCGGCGTTGTCATAAACCGGCGTCATCCAGATAGCGGTGACGCCCAGCGCCTGGAGGTAATCGAGTTTCTCGATGACGCCGCGCAGGTCGCCCCCGTGATAGGCCCGTGGGTTGGCACGGTTGGCCGGCGGCATTCCAGGTGGCGAGTCATTACTGCGATCGCCATTGGCAAAGCGGTCAATCATCAGCAGATAGATGACATCATCCGGTGTCAGGCCGCGAAAGGCTTCCGTGCGGGGCAGGGGCGCAAACAGCGCCCAGGGGAGCGGACGCACACCATTGGGCGTAAGCAGATTGAGTTGGACAGGTCCGGGCTGGGCTGCCGGGGTGATGGTCACTTCGCAGAAAGCGTAGCGCCCGTTGGAGGTCACTTCGACCCGGCCGGTTGTGATGCCGGGCGTGTTGCTGACAAGGCGCGCGCCGGTCAGGTCTTCGCCGGTGACCAGCAGCTCGATAGTGGTCGGATGGGTTACCGCAGGCCAGTCGGGCGGCTCGACTTTGGTCACAACCTGCGCAAGGCCTGCAACCGTAAGCCACATCAACCACCAGCCGTTGCCGATGACAGCAGATAACCAGTTGATTCGTTTCATAAGCCAAGCCGGAAAAGCGGCGTGAGCGGAAAAGGCTTCCGCCCACGCCCGGGGTGCGTCAGGAGACAGGTTAGAAGGACAGCCGCAGGCCGAGTTGTACCGAACGGTTCGAGCGGTTGCGCACCGAGAAGATGCGCCCAAAGTCACCGCCCAGAAAGATGTTCGGGAAACCAAGCTGGGGTTTGTTGAACAAGTTAAACGCCTCCGCCCGGAACTCCAGATTGACGCGCTCCGTGATGCCAAAGCGCCGGAAAATGGAGGCATCCACCGTGGAGATACCCGGCGAGCGGAGGAAAGCGTTGCGTGGGTACTGTTCGGACGGGTTGGCGGAAGGTGCAAAGGCATCGGTGTTGAACCACCGCGCGGCGCTGCGCCGGCCGGCATTGGGGTTTTGCCCCGGCACGAGCCGCGCCCGGCCGCCATCGCCACCAAAGACCGAGAAGGGCGTTCCGCCTTGCAGCGTCACGATGCCGTTGAGCTGGTAGCCGTAGAGCAGCGCCCGGACTACCCGGCTGCTGGCTTCCTTGAAAAACGGCAGGTCGTAGTTGAAGCCTAAGGTAAACCGATGCCGTACGTCGTAGTCGGCCAGCCCGGGTGCCAGTCCTCCCGGATCGGTTGGCGTGGAGCGGCCGGCGCCACCGATGCCAGGGAATGGCCCCGGTGAGTTGTTGGTGGCCTTTCCAAAGGTGTAAGCCGCCAAATAGCTCAGGCCCTTCCAGGACCGCTGGTTGACCTTGATCTGGAGCGAGTCATAGCGGGATTCACCCACATTGGCAATGGTCGTCAACCGTCGGGTGATTTCAGCGTCTCCAAAGCCACCAACGGTTGTCACAGCTGTGACATTGGCCCCGCGTGTGCCGACGTAGGCAATGTGAAAGGCTAGGAAGTCCGTCAGTTGGTGCTCGAAGGCAATGTTGAACTGCTGCACCCGTGTATTTTGCGTGTTACGCGGCACATAGCGAATCTGGGTGCCGGGCGGAAGGTTCGGCGAAGCCAGGTTGATCGGATCAGGCGGTGGAATCGGTTCACTGAGTCGGACATTTGCACCCGGACCACTGAAGCGGAACTGCGTCACGATAAACGGCGGGTTCTGCGTCAACTGGTTGGCAATGCCACCACGGTCTAGCGAGTAGAATATCCCCCAGCCGCCGCGCAGCACCGTGCGTCCTTTACCGGTCAGGTCAAAAGCCGCCCCGATACGTGGGGCAAAGTTGTTGCGGTCGGTATCCACCAGCGAGCGGGAATTCCCGTCGCGCCCGGCCAGCAGGATACGCCCACTGAACGGGTCAAAGTTGGACATCCGGTTGTTGAGTTCGTAGTACGGCGTAAACAGCTCATAACGCAGGCCGGCATTGAGCGTCAGCCGACGGTTGATGCGCCAGTCATCCTGCGCAAAAAAGCCCATCTCATAGCTGCGCGTCGTCGCGGCCGGGATTTCCGGGTTGGCCGTGGTGGTAAAGGCTGTGCGCCCGACGAGCATCTGCGCCACCTGGTAGCCGGTCTGCCCCAGGCCCGGACTCGCCGGCGGCGGCCCGCCAGGGGTGAAGGTCACGACCTGGTCGGAGAAAAAGTAGAAGCCCTTGCTGAAATCCGCCTGCACCGAGCGGATGTTGCGCTGAATGATGGAAGCCCCGAACTTGGCCGAATGGTTGCCGGCAACCCAGGTCACGGCATCTGTGAACTGAATTGTCCGCTGGTTGAGGATGAACTCGCCAAAGTCACCTAGGTACTCCAGAAAGTCCCCGTTGCCGCCACCGATGAGCGAAATGCCGTTGGCGCGGGTGATGCCGTTGATGCCGGGGATGCCTAGTTGACGGTTGAGGTCCGTCCCGAAGCCGAGCGGCAGGAACTCGATGTTCTGCTTGACATAACCAAACCGCAGCTCATTGACGACATTGGGCGTGAACGTGCGCGTGTAGTTGCCCATCACGCTGTGGTTGAACTGCCGGTTCGTTCCAGAACCAAAGCCGGTCTGGGCGTTGATGCCCAGCCGTCCTGGATCGAACTGCGGGTCGTCAGCAATGCTGAACCGCACAAAGACGGTATCCCGCTCCGTGAACCGGTGGTCCACCCGGAGGTCGCCGCCCTTGAAGTTCTGCCGCTGGATTTGGCGGTTGAAGAAGTTGAAGCGCGCCCGGTCAGGCAGGTCGGGAAGCGGAAAGAAGTTTAGATACCGGACGGCGGCCGGGTCGAGCCGGTTCTGGGGAATGATGTTGCCCGGAAACGGCAGTCCGGTCAGCGGGTCAAAAATCTGCACTGCCGCGCCCAGACCGGTGAAGTTTGGATTGAGCAGTTCGCTGAAATCGCCACGCCGCATGCGCGCCGTCGGCACGGTGAAGGTGCGCCCTTCCTCGCGCGGCAGCCGCTGCCGCAGCTGTTGGTAGTCGGTAAAGAAGAATGTTTTTCCACGGATGATAGGGCCACCGAAAGTGCCGCCAAACTGATGCCGAATGAACACCGGCTTGGGCGGTACAACGCCGACCAGATCGGTGGCGCGGGCATCCATGGCCGAGTTGCGGAAAAATTCAAAAGCCGAGCCGTGAAAATCATTCGAGCCGGAGCGAATCGTAGCGCTGACAATAGCTCCGCCGCCGCGTCCAAACTCAGCCGGGGCCACACTCGTGATAACCCGAAACTCCTCGATAGCCTCAATAGGCGGGAAAAACACAATGGTGTTGACAATGGATTCGTTGTTGTCAATGCCATCAAGGGTGAAGTTGTTGTTCTGCTCCCGCAAGCCGTTGACAGACAGCGCCGCCGAGCCGGTGTCGCCTTGGCGGAAGGTTTCAGCATTGCCGCCAGACCCATCGGCGTTGCTGCCCGGTGTGCCGCGCGTCACGCCCGGCGTCAGCGTCGCCAACTGGGTGAAGTTCCGCCCGTTGATGGGCAGGTCAATGATCTGCCGGCCGGTGATGGTTTGCCCGATGGACGAACTCGCGGTTTCCACCAGCGGCGCGCCGGCCGTGACCTCCACGACATCCGTGATGTTGCCCGGTTCCAGTTCGGCATTCAGGCTGAGCACTTGGTTGACGCGCAAAACGACTTCCGGGCGGGAGAGTTTTTTGAAGTTAGGAGCTGAAAATTCAACAAGGTACGTCCCGGCTTTGAGCACCGGAAACACATAGACGCCATCGGCGTTGGTTGTGGTTTCCAGTTTGGCATTTGTTGCGGTTTCGGTAGCCGTGACGGTCGCGCCGGCAATGACACTACCACTGGTATCGGTGACGACACCCGTCAGCCGCGCCGTATCGCTCTGGGCCAGTACGGGCCAGACGAAACCAAACAGGACGCCCAAAAATACGCCACACGAACGAAGCCAGCGATGTGTTCGCAGCCGTTTCAAACTGTTTTCGGCGGTTAACACACGTTGCCTCATTCGCGCGGGGTGAGCGTAAGACATAGTGCAATTCCTCCTGAGAAAAATGATGCTTTCATGGCAGCCGGCAGGTTTACGACGACGGTGGCGGTTCTGCCACACACCCTCCTGAGAAAAATGATGCTTTCATGGCAGCCGGCAGGGGGCGACCAAACTTCAGGCCGGCATCAGGCTGAAGCAGCATCTGCACACATTGACCACCTCCAGCCCAACTGGTACGGGCGGGCCTCTGAGTGCACAGCGCCTTCGCTAGCCCTGGCGGCAGGCTTATTCCGCTTGGGGGACCGGAACAGCGTCATCAATGTTGACGCTGCGTTATAAGCGTGTTAGAGCGTGCGAAAACTTACGAAGTCTGTTTCACGGTGTCAACTGCCCACTGACTGAAAGGTGAAAAAACTGATTTCCCGGTTTTCGGATCGGCTGTTCGGCTGTATTGCGGGGATATGCCCAAAGCCCCTGGTAACAGCCAGGCCGTAATCCAAAGCTGACTCTTGCCGCCAGAAAACAAAACTTCTATGGACTCCTATCCATCTGCCGTTCCGTCGCGCCGTCGCTCGTTCGGCGACATCTTCACCATGAATTTCGGCTTTCTGGGCATCCAGTTCGGCTGGGGCTTGCAGATGGCCAATATGAGCGCCATCTACGAAAAACTTGGCGCACAGCCGGACGAGATTCCTCTGCTCTGGCTGGCCGCGCCGATGACGGGTCTCATCGTCCAGCCCATCGTCGGCGCGCTGAGTGACCGGACGTGGACGCGCCTGGGCCGCCGCCGGCCCTACTTTCTGACCGGGGCTATCCTGGCCAGTCTAACGCTGTTTGCCATGCCACATGCTCCGGCGCTGTGGGTCGCGGCAACGTTGCTCTGGGTTCTCGATAGCAGCATCAACATCAGCATGGAGCCATTCCGGGCCTTTGTTGCCGACCGGTTGGACGACGAGCAGCGTCCGCTGGGCTTCGTCATGCAGAGTTTTTTCATCGGCGTCGGCGCAACCCTGGCCAATGTCCTTCCCTACATCATGCGCGAATGGCTGGCCATGACCGGGCGCGCTGCTAACGGCATACCGCTGGCGACGCTTTATTCCTTCCAGCTTGGTGCAGCCGTCTTTCTAGGGGCGGTACTCGTAACGGTTCTGACAACACCGGAAGACCCGCCTCCCGATCTGGAAGCATTTCGCCGGGCGAAAGCGCAGGCCGGTCTTTTTGACTGGATCGGCGATATTGGGTATGCCCTGACAGCTATGCCGTTGGTGATGAAGCGGCTGGCCGTTGTACAGGTGTTGACCTGGCTGGGGCTGTTTTGCATGTGGCTGTTTTTCGGCCCGGCTATCGCGCGGCATGTCTTCGGAGCCGCCGATCCGGCGGCTCCAACCTATGACGAAGGCATCAACTGGGGCGGCATCTGCTTTGCTACGTATTCGGTTGTCTGCTTTGTCGTAGCCTTTGCCCTGCCCAAACTGGCGGCACGTTATGGCCGCGCAACCGTCCATGCCATCGCCCTGACTTGTGGCGGATTGGGACTACTTTCCACAGGAGTTGTCGCCAACCGCTACTGGCTGCTGGTGGCCATGGTTGGCGTCGGCATTGCCTGGGCCTCGATTCTCTCGATGCCCTACGCCATTCTGGCCCGTGCCCTGCCCGGTCACCGGATGGGCGTCTTTATGGGCGTTTTCAATTTCTTCATCGTGCTGCCTGAAATTGCGGCGGCGCTGACCTTCCAGCCGCTCGTCAAATACGTGTTTGGCGGCAACCCGCTCTCTGTCGTACTGCTGGGCGGAGCAAGCCTGCTGGCGGCGGCCGGCGCGACGCTCTTTGTCGAGCGACCGGCGACCGCCACCGCCTACCGTCCGGTCTGAGTGGCCGCTCTCTGAGTGTCGCCTTGTCCGGTGTGGTGGCACCAACCGGGTTTTCGGACCCCTGCGGCCGCATTTTGCCTGGCGGGCGGCAGCTTGCGTATGCTTGCTTCGTCCCGATCCTGCTTCAGTCCAACACCTCTATGACCAACCTCACTCCGGCAGAACGATTCAGCGTGATGGAACGCCGGCTGGCGGAAGGCGCCAAACGGTTGACCCTCACTGAGGCGGCCGCAACCACGGGACTGTCCATTGACGAAGCCGAAGCTGCGCTCCGTGAACTGCTCATGCGCTATGACTGCGTTCTTCAGGTCACGGAAAACGGCGACCTCATCTACGACTTCGGCCCGCGACTGCATCGCCGTGATGAAAAATCATTCCGTGAATACCTTGGCGAATTCCTAGAGCTATTGTGGAAGGGTTTCGTCCTGTTTTTCAAGGCGTGGATTGCCGTCACGCTAGTAGTCTACTTTCTAATTTTTCTCACTATACTCGTGACGAGTGTCATCGTGCTATTTTTCAGCGGAGACAATAAACGCAAGGGACGGCACTCGAGAAGCAGCGATCCCATCCGCCTGATCTATTATGCTGCACGGTTGTTCGCCGCCATTTTTGAATGGGGAACGGCAAATTCAACAATAACCTACCAGACCGATAAGCACGGCTATCGGTATGCAACCTATCAGCCCAGGGCGACTCCTTTGCTCTCACTCGACCCGGAGAATGCCCAAACCAAACAACCACCTAAAAAGGGCTTTATTGCTTCTGTGTACGACTTCGTCTTCGGACCGCCGCGCGTTACTCGCGATCCGCTTGAAAACCAGAAGGAAATTGCAGCTTATGTGCGCCAAAACAAGGGAATTCTTTTTGTCTCCGAGATTAAGGCCCTGACCGGACTGGACTCGACGCCAGCAGCTCTTCTTTTTTCCGATTGCATTGGACGCTTTCAAGGCGATATTCGGATTAGTGACCGCAAGTTGATGTACGGTCAGTTTGATCGGCTCTTAAGAACTGCGGGCGAACATGAAGGGAAGATCGTGTACTACTGGGATGAATACGAACCGCCCTACTTTCTGACCGGCAACACGGTTCCAATGAACATCCTAATTGTGTTTCTCAACGGCTTTAACCTGCTTTTTTCACTTGTTATTCTATCCGGCGCTTTTGAAGGAGCCTTGTCTAGGTTTTGGCTTGGGGTTGTGCCCTTGCTTTTTTCGACCATCTTTTTTGCCGTACCACTACTGCGGCTACCGGTGGTGCTGCATCGGGAAGCGCAGCGCAATGCCGAAAACCAGCGCCGAAGGGTCATGAAAGCCATCTTTCTCAACGGTGGCCGGGCGCAGACGCCGGAACAGGTGCTTTCTGTTGTCAATCAGCCTGGCGCCCCAGAACCGCTCTCGAAACAAGTGGTCGAAGACATTCTGGCGCGTCTGGTGCGCGACCTGCCTGGTGAGATACGCACTGATGCCCAAGGGCAGGTGCTTTATGAGTTCCCTATCATTACGCTTGAGCTAGAAGAAGCCAAGCGGCTACGTGCCCAGCGGCAGGTAGAGCGCAATCTCGGCAAGGTTATCTTCGACAGCCGCCAGGAATAGTTGCCCCCTTACTTGAACTGCTCTCATGTCCCAGACATTTGCTTCATCCGGTTCGGCGGTCGTCCTGCTAAGCGGCGGCCTTGACTCAACAACTACGCTGGCCATTGCCCGGTCCGAGGGATTTACCTGCTATGCCCTATCGTTCGACTATGGACAGCGGCACCGGCTAGAGCTGGAAGCCGCCCGCCGGGTCGCAGCGGCGTTCAACGTGGCCCGCCACCTGGTGGTGACGTTCGATCTGCGCACCATCGGCGGTTCGGCGCTGACCACTGACATGCCGGTGCCCAAAGACCGTCCACTTGAGGCCGTGGGGATTCCGCCAACGTATGTCCCGGCCCGCAATACGATTTTTCTTTCCTTTGCGCTGGCCTGGGCAGAAACGCTCCAGTGCACAGACATTTTCATAGGCGTCAATGTCTATGACTACGCCGGCTACCCTGATTGTCGGCCGGAGTACCTGCACGCTTACGAGATGATGGCTAACCTGGCGACCCGTGCCGGCGTCGAAGGGGCTCGGTCGTGGAAAATTCATGCGCCGCTCATCACACTGACCAAGGCTGAGATCATCCGGCGGGGACTGGAACTAGGCGTAGACTATAGCCTCACCCACAGTTGCTACGACCCAACGCCAGAAGGGCTTGCCTGCGGTCGCTGTGATAGCTGTCGTTTTCGTTTGAAAGGATTTGCTGAAGCCGGCGCAACTGACCCGCTGCCCTACGCCTTTCGACCCGACAAATTTGACCTCACTTCTCCTCGGTAAGCCCCTGCCATGAATCGGTACGCCATACGGTTTGCCACACTGCGCCGGACTGGACGCAAAGCTTTCATTCCCTTCACCGTTCTTGGCTTCCCCGACCGAAAGCGCTGCCTGGCCAGCATCAAAGCCATGCTGGCCGGGGGTGTTTCAGCCCTCGAGCTTGGTATTGCTTTTAGCGACCCAATTGCTGATGGGCCGGTCATCCAGCAGGCCACTCACGAAGTGCTGGCCTCTGGCTTTAGGGTTCGTGATGCGCTGGCCCTTGTTGCCGAGGTGCGGCAACAAGATGGAGACATCCCTATAGGACTGCTGGTCTATCACAACATCGTAGCAGCCCGTGGAGCCGAACGGTTCTTTGCCGATGCGCGCGCAGCCGGTGCCGATGGCGTTCTCATTGCCGACCTACCTCCGGAAATGGCGGCTGAAACAACCTCTGCAGCCAAGCAAGTTGGCATTGCGCCGATCTTTATGGTGTCTCCGCTGACAGACACAGCACGGTTACAGCGTTTGGCGTCTTTAGCGGAAGGTTTTCTCTATGTCGTTTCTCGGCTAGGGACCACTGGTAGCCAGACCCAATTTGACGACCAGCTCCGCGCAACGCTGGGGCGGGCGCGCGCAGCCGTGGACTTGCCGCTTTGTGTTGGCTTTGGCGTTTCAACGCCGGCAGCCGCGCAACACATGGTAGCGCTTGGTGCAGATGGCGTCATTACCGGCTCGCGGATCATTGAAATCATCCGCGCTGCCGGGGAAAACTTCGGCCCGGCCGTCGAGCAATTCTGCCGCACAATGCAAGCAGCCGTTGACGGAATGGCCGTCTAGGCCGTGTAGATGTCTTCGCTGCCCGGTAGCGCTGCCGGGCGCGCCGTGTCGGCCATCTCTACGTCCTCAGTTGCCATAGTAGTCGTTCCAGGTTGACCAAAGGTCGAAAATGCCGAGCCATCGCTGTCGCTGCTAAACGACGTACTGGTGTCTGCGCCGGCCAGCCTGGTTGAGAAGGAAGCCACATCGAGGCCCCGCACCTGAAGTAGCTCGCGGAGTTCACGCGCATGGGCGTCCACAATGCGCTTGGCAGCTTCGGTCGTGGCCGTGATCTCTGCCGAGACGCGGCCGCGAGCATCAGTTTGCAGCGTAATGCTCAGCCCGTGAAGCACCGAATGGCTAAGCTGGATGGTCGCCTGGGCTTCATTGCCGGAGAAGGTCTGGGTGCGCACCGTCGCCAGGATTTTTTCCATGTCGAGAACATGCAGGATACGACGCGGCGTCACCTCGGCTGTGGTCTCCGGACGGATTTCCCGCTGAGTGGGAAGCATAGCGGCTCGGGCAGCGTCTTCTGCCGTTGTTGGTGTCGGTTGGTCATCCTCCACGCTTTGCACAACCCCATCTTGGTCGGAAACACCGGCACCTTCCGGCCGTACGTCTCGAAGCACTTCCTGATGTAACCGGGCGGTTGGGTCTTGCTGGGCTGTCATTTCACCCTCAGCCAGCTCGTCAAGCTGACCGAGCATGGCATCGAAGCTTCGCATTGGTGGCAGGTTGGACGGCTTGCCGGTTGCTCGCGAAGACGCTGGCAGATTTGTTGATGGATTGACAACCTTCATGGTGGCCTTGCTCCCACGGTGAAAGTGTAGCGGCGCAGTACGTCTTGTCATGGTTTTCGGCAGGGGACGACCAATGTTGCGTCTCGGGACGCTACGCGCTGCCCTTTCAAAACCCAAGCCTCGGAATGCTAGGTCTGAGTGGCAACATTTTTCCCGGCGGGGCGCACAAAGGTTTATTTTTTCTTGCTTGCTTTCTGGAGCAAGATGCGCAGCTCAGGGGCATTGATCTGCTGCCCATCGGGGTCAAGCGACACTGCCTGCTGTAGGTAGAAACGTGCTTCCTTGTACTTTTTGGCACGAAACCACATCTCGCCCAGCCGTGCATAGGGAAGCGGTGAAGCCGGATCACGCTGCAGGGCAGTTTCATAAGCTTCCTGTGCAGCCTGGGTTTTCTTCTGGCCGGCATAGGCATCGCCTAGCGTGACAAGGACTTCGACCGAAGGCGACAGCATAAGCGGCCGCAAACGCTCGATTGCAGCTCCGTAGGCGCGCTGCGCCACCAGTGCGCGGGCAAGCTGCAACGGCAGCTCCGGCGGGGCGTAGCCCAAGGCTTCGGCGCGCTCTAAACTGGTGATGGCTTCACGCGACTGACCGCGCCGCAACAAGGCCAGGCCCAAGCCATAGTGCGCCATGGGCAGTACCGGGTTGGCAGTAATCGCGCGCTGGAAAGCGACCGCCGCTTCAGCCGGTTGGTTGGCAGCCAGATAGGCTAGCCCCAAGGCATAGTTGGCAATTGAAGAAGTAGGTACAAGGCGGGTCGCCTCCAGAAGGCGTGGAATGGCGCTGGCTGTGTCGCCAATCCGCAGCGCCAACTGGCCTTGACCTAACAAGCCGAGCGCCCGGTATTCAATGCGCAGGTCCCCGGCTTCAATGTGGCGGTTGGCCGTTTCTACAAGAGCTTCCCATTCTTCGGCGGTGACAAGATTGGTGGTCCTGGGGTTTTCATAGCGCGCAAACAGCGCGCCAATGTCGTAATCTAGGGCAATTTCCAGGCGCTTTGTCTCCGGGACGATTTCGACTTCCTGCGAAAAAGGCAGGTAGTGCTCGCTCACAGCACTGATGCGCACAATCCCCGGCAGCAACTGGAGTTTGAGTGGCTGGTCGCGGCGCGCAACGCCAACCTTGGTTTCCCCGATGAGAATATCTGCTTTGGGGGCATTGACTGTCACCAGAATATCCAACGGCTTGGGCGCCGGCTCAGCCGGTGGGGTTGACGGCTTCGGTTCGGCAACGGGCATACTCCGCTTCCGTGGGGGCGGTGTACGCATGCGGGGTGCAGCTTTTTTGTCCTCAGCCGGTTGCGGCTCCGGTGGGGGAGTTGGTTCGGTCGGTTTTGACTCTCCCTTCAGGCGTCGCTCGATGTTGGATTCTTGGGCCGGGCAGGTTTGACCGGCCCACTGCCCCACCAGCATCACAAGGAACAGCCCTACGAGCCACCGACCAGCTTGCCGGATCATCGTCATCCTGCTATCAAGAATGTGCGCAAAAGTGCGCACAGTTCTCTTCCTGCCCCGACGTGTTTTGTTGACCATCGTCGTATCTGACAGGCGTGACTTCCCCGACTACGGCGGGGGCCATCCCCGCCGCAGCGCCGCCATTACTGGTCGGACTCGCCACGGGTAGGGCAGTTACGGTTGCCAGCCGTTTCAGGTTCAGCTTCAGGTTCAGCGCCGCGAGACAGCGGTTGCTGTCCGTTCGGGCCACCGGAATCAGCCTTCCTTCGCGTTCCCAACGCTGCAACGTCTTGACCGAGACACCAAGGAGTTTTGCCGCCTTGCCTGTGCTTATAGTGCTTTCCACAAGCATTATTATCCACTATCGCGTACTATACGGCAAGCTAGAGTCCAACTCCTTATCTTATGGGAGAAGGGGCTAGCGTCCCAGCGGCTTGCCGGGAAGCCTCGGCCGCCCGGGTGTCATTTGCCGGCGTAGAGCTTGGCACGATGATGTAACGAAAACCGAGCATTGGGTCTGTCACCGTCGGCGGCACTGCCTTACGTACAGCCAGGCTCAGGGTACGAGGTTCTTCATCTGCTGAGCCGCCCTTGATAATGCGCCGGGTCTGCCCCTTTTCGTCTGTTTTCGGTGCGCCTTCAGCGTCAAGCTCCACATCATTGGTCCACTCCCAGACGTTGCCCGCGAGATCATAGACGCCGTAGGGGCTACGCCCGGCCGGGAAGCTCTTGACCGGGAAGATTTTGCCACCGGTCTGCTTAGAAGCAGCAACGTTGTCTTGCCACGTTCGCCCCCACGGGTACATCAGGTGCTCATCTCCCTGCCCGGCTCGCATCCATTCGGCTTCGGTAGGCAGGCGCACGGTGGCGCCGATTTTTGCCCCGTACCAAGCGCAAAAGTCATTGGCATCGTACCAGGAAACGTTGGTGACTGGCTGCATGGCCGTGCCAACCGGAAAGTTATTGCCCACCCACCCAGGCGGAGCCGCATGGCGTGTGGCGACAATGAACTCGTGGTATTGCTGATTAGTGACTTCAGTCTCCGAGATAAAAAACGTATCGACAACGACCTTGCGGGGAGGAATACCGTCAACGCCTCCCATCAGCACGGTCCCCCCTGGAACGAGTACAGTTCCAACCACCGGCGGTGGTGGAATTGGTGTTGGTGGTGCTGAAGGCGGCGCAGGGGAAACAGCCGGGGGTGGTGGTGCGGCTACGGGGGTGACGGAGGGTTGCCCACCAAAGAAAAACCACAACCCGCTGCCTAGCAGGATGGAAAGCAGCATACACACCGCCGTTGCCACACCAAGAGCGATTAGGCGTACGCTGTCTGGAGGTTTTTGTTGGGTCCGAAATTTCATCCTGCTGAGCTTTCAACGCGCCTCACGCTGCTGTCTGGCGTGCATGTCGAGCAGGGCTTGCTCGATGACGCGCAGTTGGGTGTCAAGTTGGGCATCTACAATACCGAATTCACTCTCTAGGATGCAGCCCCCTACCGACACCCGGGTGTCTGGAACAATGTTGACAAACTGCCCCCGCCGGAGCGTCTCAATAGCCTCGCGGTAGCGTTCGAGCCGGGGGACATCGGCCGGATTGACGCAGATGGTGACGGTGCTGGCCTGGCGTAGGTTGCGCATTGCCGTTCGGACGATGTCCAACAGCGTTGTCTCCTGCATTTCAAGCTCCCGCCCGATGATTTTCTCGGCAATGCGCCGGGCAAGGCGCAACACTTCCAGTTCGACATCGGCCAGCAAGGTTGCGCGTCGGTGCTGAATTTCGAGCAGGTGTTTGGTGAACTCGGCCAGGCCGGCCTCATAACCGGCTTGCCAGGCTTCGGTCCGAATCCGCTCTACTTCGGCCTGGGCTTCTGCCAAACGTCGCTCTGCTTCGGCTTGGGCTTCCTGGAGAATCCGTTTCGACTCGGCACGGGCTTCAACAACAACCCGCTTGACAATGCCACCGGTGAGCGGGAGCAGGTCCGATGTGGAGGGTTTGACAACCAGCATAAGACAAGTCGGCGCTTACTTTCGCCCCGTAGCTACTACGTTCGACAAGTCGGACATGGATGAGTTACGGCAGTGTTGCGCCCAGCGCAAAACGTCTTCAAACAGTTGTTTCTGCAACTCTGGACCAACCGCAGCCGGTGGGGCGTCTATCCACTCTTGCAGGCGCCGAACCAACTTCGGCGGAAGTTTCTGAAAGGTAAAGGCTACGCGGTTGGCGTCACCAGCGGCCGGCAACGCCGTCATGATGACCTGCCAACCAAGGGTTGTTACCAGTTCAGGATCACGTCTGTAGGTCGTCATGGCTGTTCGCACAAGCTGGCGTGCTAGCTCTCGCCGCGCTACTGCCGGTGGACTGGAGCGGGCACGCAGGATAGCTATCTGCTCCGCAATAGCACGGGCCTCGGTTTCGGCAAAGCGCCGTAGCAGCGCCGTGACCGCCTCGGTCGTAGGCAGGTCGTAGCTTGCCAAGGCCACCTCGGCAATGCCTACCGCCTGGGCTACTTGATATAGCTCGGCCTCCGTCAGCTCATCAAAGGCAGTCAAAGGTGCAATCTGGTCGGCACGAATGAACTGGCTCAGGAAACGCTGGCGGATGGCATTGAGCACCGGGGCAACCGGGGCGAGGTCATCCATATTCAGGCGTATCTGGTTTTGGCGGAGGGCGCGCGCCGCAGCTGTCCCGATAGTGGCCGGCAGCGATGCAAGCAACAGCCGCTGAATGTAGGGTGGCTCGTGGCGTAGCGCCACCGCGATGTGCGACGGATGGATCCGCTCATCCAGTGTCGGCGACCGCTGCCGCACCCGTTGCCGCAAACCGTCGAGCGTCTGCGCCAGCCAGGCCGTTACAGTGGCTTCATCCTGTGCGCTTATTTCCTGCTGGCGGGCCGTCAAACGTTGCTGCGCCTCTGCCGGCAGAAGTGCAAACAGTTCAGATGGCGGAATGGGCTGCTGTGTGGCATTGCGCTCATACGCCAGCGCCAGTGCCAGTAACCAATCCGTAGGATTCGCCATTGCATGTTTTCTCCCGGCGACTTCGTCAGCTTGCCAAAGCCGTTTCCCGGCTACTGTTGGACTTCCGAAGCCGACGGCGTGCGCTTGGGGTAAAAATCACCTAGGCGGCGCTCCTGGGGTTCGCTCAACAGGCCCAACTTGTGGGCAACCAGCATGGACACGCATGCGTCGCTTGTGACATTGGCAACTGTACGACACATGTCCAGCGGGCGGTCAATGGCAAAGATCAGGGCCAGACCCTCCTGGGGAATTCCTGCTGCCCCTAGGACGATGACGAGAATGACCAAGCCGGCTCCGGGTACAGCGGCAGCCCCGATTGAAGCCAGCGTTGCCGTCAGCAGGATGCTCAACTGGTCGCCGAGGTCAAGCCCCAGCCCTAAAACCTGTGCGATGAACACCGCTGCCACGCCCTGGTATAGTGCTGTCCCGTCCATGTTCACCGTCGCCCCGACTGGCAGAACAAAGCTGGCGACTTCTTCATGAACGCCTAAGTGTTCCTGTACGCGCTCCATCGTCACGGGCAAGGTCGCCGCACTCGAACTCGTCGAAAAGGCGACTAACTGCGCTGGCAGGATGCCATGCATGAAGAAGCGGTACGATTTTCCGGTCAACGTCCGCACAAGCAGCGGATAAAACACCAGCACCAGTATGGCAAGGCCGGTCAGGACACACAGCGCATACCAAACAAGGCTTATCAGGATGTCAGCGCTGGGCGATTCCGTCACCAAAGCGGCTAGCAACGCCATAACCCCTACTGGGGCAGTTAGCATGATGAGGTCCACCAGCCGGAGAACCACTTCGTTTAGGCCGTCAAAGAAATCCCTGACCGGCTTGGCTTTCTCTTCCGCCACGAGCATCAACCCAACGCCGACCAGCAACGCGAAGAAAATGACCTGGAGCATGCGGCGGTTGTCCGTCGTGGCGGCAAAGACGTTGTCGGGGATGATGTCCACCAGCGGCTGGAGTGGCCCTTTTTCCTGTTCGGCCTGGGCGGTGCTGATGCGCTGGCCGGCTTCCCCGGCGTAGGTGCGCAGCAGGGTTTCGCGTGTGGCCGGGCTGATGCCGGCACCCGGTTTGACAACATTGACAATGACCAGCCCCAAGGCAACAGCCACGGCAGTCGTCAGCAGGTACAGCACGAAGGTTCGGCCGCCCATCCGGGACAGGCGGCCGATGTCCTTCATGTCGGAGGTACCCTTGATGAGCGAGGCCAGAATGAGCGGCACGGCAATCATCTTGAGCAGGTTGATGAAGATTGTCCCAAAGGGCTTGATCCAGTGCTTGACAAACGGTTGTGCCCCAAGTCGGTTGGCGATCCAGCCAATGAGAACGCCGGCAATCATCCCGGCCAAGATTTGCCAGTGCAGGGGAATCTTTTTCAACATAGGGCGGACGACTACTCGGGGAATGCCTTGCGCGTTGTGGCTTTTAGGCAAGGACTTCGTTTTTCGCAAAGCCAGTTTGAAATGTCAAAGCCGAGCTTTCTGATTCATGATCGGCGCGGGTCAGCTTGCAGTTGTTTTGCGCCGCAAGTAGCGTTGTGAGCAGCACGGTTAGGACATCCAGGTAAAGTACCCATGCTGACAAAACAGGACTTGGAGTGGTTGCAGGGGGGATTATCTCTGGCCGCAGCGACCGGCTGGACGCCCGAAGAAGTCCGTCTTGTGACCGACCTCGGCTATAACTTAGCTGAGCAGGGCCGCCACGCTGAAGCCATCACCGTCTTTGAGGGACTAGCTGCGCTAGTACCAGCCACGTTGTACTTCCAGTCGGCGCTGGGTGCGCTCAAACTGCGTATCCGCGACTATGCCGGGGCGCTTCCCCATCTGAACCGCGTACTGGCGGCAACGCCCGACGACACCGTGGCGCTTGTCAACCGGGGTGAAACCCTGCTTCACCTGGGTGACATTACCGGGGCGCGCGCCGATTTGCAGCGGGCAGTGGCGCTGGTTCGCGATCCAAATCCACCTCCCTATATCCAGCGGGCGCGAGCGCTACTGATGGCCATCGAGCAGGGTGTACGGCCGCCAGCGCGGACGGCACTGCCCCAGCGCGACATCCGCCAGCTTGGGGACGGCTTCCAATTGTGACGACGACAACGGCGATGCCAGACAGGTGCCCACAGCGCTGGTGGTGGACCATCGCCCGGTGGCTGCTTCTGTTGGCCTTGCTCCTTTTTTTTGCCCGGTCGGGTCATCTAGGTGGCGTCTTTGCGGCCCTGCGGCAAGCCGAACCGGGCAGAATTGGTCTGGCCCTGCTTCTGGGCGGCATTATGCTGGTCATCCGCACGGCCAAGTGGTGGGCCCTGCTCCGGCGTGTTCTGCCTTGCCTGCCATTGACTTATGCGTGGTATTCCCTGCTTAGTGGCATGGCACTGGGCTTGCTGACGCCGGGACGCATTGGCGAAGTTGGCCGCGCCGCGGCCTTTCCGCCGGGCGCACGTCTGGCAGTGGGTGGGCTGTTTCTTGTGGATCGGTCTGCCGATGCGGCCGCCATTGCCATGGCGGCCGGTTTTGGAACGGCGGCTGTCGCGCCGCCGGTGTGGCGCGGCTGGCTCGTTCTGGCCGGACTCAGCGCCGGGGGACTGGTTCTGGCGCTGCCGGTTGTCGTTCCGGCGGTGCTCCGGTGGGAGCGGTTGCCGGAGCCAGCGCGCGTGCGGCTGGAAACCCTAGCGGCAGCATTTGCGGCTCTGCGCCAGCGCGATGTGGCGGTCAACCTTCTTGCCAGCAGTGTGCTTACGGCACTGGATGCGTTGTCGCTCTACGTTTTGGCCTGCGCCTTCGAGCCGGTGGCCTTTGCGGCCGTGGCCTTTGCCTTTCCCTGGATTTTGCTTACCAATCTGGTGCCCATCACGCCAGCCGGTCTCGGCGTCCGTGAGGGGACAGCCGTGGCCATCCTGCACACCTATGGCGTACAAGTCGCCACGGCCGTCAATGCCACGCTGTTGCTTTTCGTCATCAACAGCCTCCTTCCGGCGCTTCTCGGCTGGCGTTACCTTGGGCGGCGCACGCCGATTCAACCCGGCTAGGCCGCCAGTCGTCCGCCGTGCGGCAGGGCAATCCGGGCAATGGGCTGGATGGTCAAATCCGGCGACAACTCCTGATAGGAAAGCACCGAGACGTTCGGAAACTCCACTTCCACCAGCTTGCGGACAAACCGCCGGATGTCCATATCCGTTACGATGACAGGCTTCTGCGCCGTGGGTGGCAACTCGCCGATTTCCGCCCGCAGCGCCGCCAAAATGTCATTGCTGATCGTCGGATCAAGCGCCAGAAAGGTCGAAGTCGAAGTGCGCCGAATCGAGCCGCGCACGATGTCTTCGATTTCTGGGTCGAGCAGATAGACAAACAGTGTCCCGCGCCCGCCGGAAGCCTTGAAGGAAATGACCCGCTTCAGCGAGGCGCGTACGTATTCGGTCAGTTGCGCCGGGTCTTTCTCGATGCGTCCCCACTCCGCCAGTGCATCGAGAATGGACTTCACATCCCGGATCGAGACGCCTTCCTGCACGAGGCGCTGCAGGACATCCGTAAACAGGTGCAGCGAGACAATCTTCGGGACGACTTCCTCCACCAGCTTCGGTGCGCCGCGCCCGACGAAATCCAGCAACGCCTGCGCTTCTTGAATACCCACATATTCGTGCGCATGACGGCGCAAGATATTGGAGAGGTGAAGAAGTAGAAAGTCTCCCGGCTCCCAGATTTTGAGACCAGCCGCCGCCGCCAGCATGCGGTATTCATCCGGCACCCACGCCCCAGGCCGTAAATCCGCCGGATTCCGCACTTCTTCGCCTTCAATGCCAAAAACCCGGATGTTTTCTACGGAATCATTGACGTAGAAGTGGAACGGCTTGACAACACCTTGCGCCACCGGCACTTCCTTGATGGCAAACACGTAGTGATAAGGCTCGAGCGGAGCGTTACCAGTGACGTAAATCTGCGGCATGAGTACGCCGGTATCGTAATACATCGTGTTGCGTAGCGCCGTCAGCCCTTCGCGGAACTTCGCACCGGCCGGATACTCTGGGTCAATGTAAGGCGCCAGCTCGGCGCTCGTCACAATTGCCATCGGAACCGTGTAGGACGGCTGGATGTCGTCGCTTTCCGAAGTTTCCGCTGCAAGTTTTTTCTTTTCGGCAGCCTGGGCTGTCAGGGCTTGTTGGCGCTTGCGTAGGCTGAAAGCCACCGGCATCACGACCGCTGCCACAATGAGCACCGGCACAGCCACAACGCTTCCGGCCAAAACAGCCAAGATGGCTATTGTCCCCAACAGTCCTGAGACCACAAGCAGCGGTTTGGGATTGGCCAGCAGTTGGGCGCTCATGTCGGCGCCAACATTGCTGCTTTCATCAACATCATCACCGGCAACGCGCGTCACCACCAAACCGGCCGAAATGGCAATGAAGATCGAGGCGAAAATAGCGCCAAGGCCGTCGCCAATGGTGAGGATAAGGTATTTCTTGGCTGCCACGGCTGGGGAAAGCCCCTTGTACAGCACCCCAATCGTCATCCCGGCCACGATGTTGACAACGGCAATGATGATGGTGGCAATCGAGTCGCCCTTGACGAATTTCATGGCCCCGTCCATTGCGCCGTACAGCCGGGATTCCTTCGCCAGGTCCGACCGAAGTTTTTTAGCCATGTCCATGGTGATAAGTCCCGACCGCATGTCAGCGTCAATGGCCATCTGCTTGCCGGGCAGAGCATCAAGGGTAAACCGGGCGGCCACTTCGGCGACGCGCTCGGCTCCTTTGGCCACGACCAGAAACTGGACAACCAGCAGGATGATAAACATCACGAACCCGACGACGAGGTTTCCCTGGGCCGTGATTTCCCCCAGCGCCCGGATGACATCGCCGGCATCGCCCTTTGTCAGGATGCTACGCGTACATGAAATGCTCAGCGCCAACCGAAACAGCGTCGTCAGCAGCAGGATGGTCGGGTAGGTTGAAAGCTGCAACGGACTCGAAATGTAGAGCGACACCATCATCACCGCGAGCGAGATGGTGATGTTGACCACAATGAGGATAGAAAGTAGAAACGTTGGCACAGGAACGATGATCGTGCCGATAAGAACAATCATGCCGGCAGCCACCAGCATGTCGCTGTTTTTCGAGAGAGCAGCCGCAAAATCAATCCCACTGAAGGTTTTCACTCGGTCAGTCAGCGAACTCATAGCCTCTCCATGCCGGTACAGGTTGGACTGAAGCTTACCGCTTCAGAAAGCGCCGCTTGCATTGCCGGACTAGAGTGTTTCGAGAAGGACATAGACTAGCAGGGCCCCCAGGAGCGTGCCTATGGCCATCACCACCAATTCAATGCCGGTGAAGTAACCCAGGTAGTAGTACGTTGTTTTGCTCGGCACCAGTGGTGTGCTGGCTACATCTTCAGGTGGCAGCTTCGGCGTCGGTGACGACTCTGCTTCAGGCGCAACCGAGCGGAGATCGGCTTCGGTTAGGGCCGGCATTTCTACCACCTGGCGCAGAGGCACTTCATCAGGTTCTGGCAGGCTGGCAGGCGCAAGAGCGTCTGTGGCTTCGGTCAAAAGCGGCTCGGTTTCCCGCAAAGGCGTCGTTGCCGCGGCCGCGGTCAGCAGGGGCAGGGTTGCCGGAGTACGGAAGACAAGCGTCGGGAGAGGGCGCTCCAGCGGCCGATTTAGCGGCGAAGCGAAGCGAATACGGTCCTGGTCGGCAAGCACCCGCGGCTCTGTTACCGGCTCATCGTTGACCATCAGGCGGTGCTCGGCCAAAACCGGACAGATAACTACTTGCTGACCGGTTTTGCGCACGAGCGCACAGTAGGTTACTAACTCCTGCTGGTTGAGGGTAATGCGCAAACCGGAAGCGTCCCAGCCTAACGAAACCTCTGCATCACCAGCCGGAAGGGTCAGGGAAACATTGTGCTGGTAGCCTCCTTCGATGACAAAGCGAAAACTATCCTCCGGTGCAAGCAGTGCTTCCAGTATCTGGGTAAACGTTGCGTTCTCAGGTAACTCCGGTGACTTGCGGGGGCCGGAAGAACGGAAGGCGGGGGGTAACAGACTCTCGAGATCAAACTTTAGACCGCTTGTGAACAGTTCCCGGGTTGCCGCCTGAAGCAGGCTTGTGGCACGAGGATCATCAAGCCGAGCAGCAGGTGAGTTCCCATCAAGTACTGTGACGACATAGTTGCCGATGTGGATTCGGTCACCGAAGGTTAACAAACGCCGGTCACCGGTGCGTACTGGCAGCCCGTTGAGCCGCGTCCCCTCGCCGTGATTGACCAAAGCAAGTTGTCCGTTTTCGTCGAGAAGCACCACGTGTTCAGCAGCAATTCCAAGGCCGGTCAGACGCAGAGTGGCTTGTGGGCTGCTACCGATGCTAATGATGCTTGTGCGCCAAATATCCTCCAGCAGTGGCTTGGCGGCCGGTGGCGCGCCTATTTCACGTACAATGAGTTTGACATCCATCCAAGGTCTCTCTGGCTAGTCATGCAGCGTGCGCCAAGACAGGGCAAGCTCTTGCCTCTTTGCCCTAACTTCCGTCATGCTAGGCAACACAGGTAAACGTCAGGTTAGCTCACGGCTATGTTACACCGCCGTAACTTCGATTTTCTCAACGTGCACCACAAACCAAGGCGGAATTTTTCTACTTCCTGCCGCTTTGGACGCAACACTACCTTGCCTACTTCGATAACAAGGGTGCAAGCGGAACACAGTCGCGTCCGAATCCGAAACCGTAGAGCATAGGAGACCTTCCCCAATGAGTGCCAACGAAACGCCACGCCAGCAGCTTGGTATTACGGATGAAGATTTTCAGCGAATGGGCGAAATCGGTGCCATGTACTACGAGCAAGGTGACCTAAAGCGCGCCCGCACGATTTTCGAGGGTCTGGTCGAACTCGACCCAAACAGCGCAGCGGCCCATGCTGCCTTGGGAGCGCTTTACACCCGGACGCAGGAAGATGAGTTGGCACTCGCCAGCCTTGAACGGGCGATTGCCCTCGATCCCCAGATGATTGCCCCTTACGTCAACCGTGCCGAGGTGTTTCTGCGCATGGAGCGTTACGAAGAGGCCATTGCCGATTTGCAACGCGCCATTGACCTCGACCCGGAAGAAAAGGACCCCGGTGCCAATCGCGCCCGCGCCATTGCGCTGGGCATTCACCAGATTGTGCAGGAAGCTGCCGAACAAGGCGGCGACAGCATTCAATAAATCCAACTCGACCTAATTCACCAAAGAAAGGAGCCTTACCACAATGTCGAACTTCGGTCTTCCACCCAAGCCCGTGATGCCCGGTCCCAATGCTTCAGACATCGAGCGCCTCAGATATCAGCAGGAAATGCAGAACTACCAGTTTGCTCTCCAGCAGGCGGTCAATGCCATCACGCAGGAAGGGCTGACGAAGTCAAACCTACAGAAGGCGGCTCATGACGCCATCATGCAGATGATCAACAACCTGCGCTAGCCACAGGACTTAAAACCCCCTTGGGTCTGACTCAACAGAGAGGAGCACCATTATGCCGATAGGAAAGATTCTTGGTGGTATTGCCCGTGTTGCAGTACCGATTCTCAGAACAGTAGCCGGCGCTAACCCTGTGCTGGGCATTGCTACTTCATTTCTCCGCGGGGTGAACGTCGGCCAGGCCCTTACTAGCCTAGTTCAACGCATCAGCAACTCCTTTCTCCAAGGCCGCAATCTCAACATTGCCAAGAACCCACCGCTTGGTCCCTTCGGTCAGGTAACAAACTTCCTGGATCGCACAGCGAAAGGGCTCAGCGATTTTGCACAGCGGCTTCAGGAAATCAGCCAGCGCCTCCAGCGGATTTCAACGGCGCTAACCAAGTTCAATGAAGCCCTCAGGGAGCTGATGGATGCGGTGACAGGCCGCAACACAGTTGCTGACAAGGTCAGGCAGGCACAAGTTTCTTCACCTTCGACAGGGCAACCGGCCGCTACTGGACCGCCGGCTTCTTCTGCCGCTTCCTCTACCTCTGCCACTCCTTCTACGGCAGTGATGCCGCGCGCAACCAGCAACGAGTTTGGCTTGCCGGAAAAGCCAAAGATGCCTGGCCCGAATGCCTCTGATGAAGAGCGTCTGCGCTACCAAAAGCAGATGCAGGAGTACATGTTCGCGCTTCAGCAGGCCAAGGATGCTCTCACTCAGGCTGGCCTGGTGAGATCAAACCTGCAAAAAGCTATGCATGACGCCGTTACGCAGGCGATCAACAACCTGCGGTAGTTTCCACGACAAAAATACTTTTTAGGAGGATTTCACCATGCCACTCCCACTCGTTGCTGGTCTTGCAAAGGTCGCCCTTCCGATGCTGAAGGGGATTGCGATGAACGCCGTTAGAGGTTTGGCCACCTCTCTCTTGAGCAGCGGTATCAGGAGCGCGCTGACAAGCCTTGTGCAGCGGATTGGTACCTCGTCGCTTAGCGGCAACAATACCAACATTGCCAAGAATCCCCCACTTGGGCCATTTGGACGTGCAACCGATTTCCTTGATCGGACAGCTAACGGTCTGAGTGACTTTGCGCAGCGGCTGCAGAACATTGCCGATCGGTTACAGAGAATCTCGCAGGCGCTGACAAAGTTCAATGAAGCCCTCAAAGAGCTGATGGATGCCGTGACAGGACGTAGTGCTGTGACCGACAAAGTCAGACAGGCACAACTAGCGCAGCCGATGGTATAGTTGGCAGCCAACCGCTGGTTTTCACCCGGCAGAACACAGCGCGCCTCTAGCTGGCGCGCTTCTTCTTTTTATTGGGATTTGTTTCCACCGGGGGCAGCTTTTCTCCGGGACCTTTCGTTCCAACCTGCCCCCCTGACTGCGGCAACGGCGCGATGACACGCACCACCGGGTAGCAGTCCTTGTCGGCTTCATAGTAGGGCGTCTGTTCGTAGAGAAACTGCAACCGCGCCCGTGGACTGGCGGCAAAATCGGCGTCGGCAGCCAGCCGCCGCTCAAACTCGGCCTTGAGTTTCGGGTTTCTGGCCAGCAGCTCGCGGGCAATCGGCTCGAAGACGTAATCGGCAGCGTATTCCTTCTGCTCAAAGATGGTATTGAACCATCCCCACCGTACGGCCGAGTCGGGGCCTTCGGGTTCAAGCCAGTTGAAGATGACGCGCGCCGCCGGCTGCGTCATGGGCACATAGACCGTTCCGGCCGGAAACGTCTGTGTCACCCGCACCCGCTTGGCCGTAAAGCTAGTCAGCATTACGCGGCCTTCAAAAGGCCGCGCGGCCCACTTTGGCTCGGTCAACCGGTAGGTCTCACCGGTTACGGTCGTGGGCTGCTTCAGACGGACCATTTCAACCCCGTGGGCGGCTAACACATCGAGGACAGCCGTCCAGGCTGCCGGGATGAGGTAGCCCAGCGGCACGGGAACCGCCGCTGTGGTTTTCAGCTTCCTGAACAGCTGGGTGGGAATCTCTACCGGTCGGTTTTCATACACGCGCACGGGCTGCCCAGTAACAACGCTGGTTTCCTCACGCCAGGCGACGCCCCGGTAGGTAAACGCTTCACCGGCGTTGCTCCATGTCCCGGCAAGGAACAACGGGGCTTTCGGGTCATAGTGCGCACCGAGCTGCGCCATATCCCGCTCGGCAGCGTGGATGAGCGCGCGCAGCCGCGCCCCTTCCGCGCCCACCAGTTCGAGCGTGTGCCGCATGATGTCGTAGTGCGCCCACATTTGCGTCCTGTACGACTTGAGGCTGTGGGTTTCGACAAGCAGGGCCGGACGGTGCCACAGCGCAACATAGGTCGTCGAATACCGTGGCTCAATGACGCCGACATCAAACCCCTTGGACCAGTCAGAGGGATCGCGCGGCTCGGCATAAGGGCCGACAATGTGGCCATCGGCCTCCAACCTTTCATAGAGCCGGGGCAGGAAGGTTTCCTTTGACCATGCCCCGACAGAGGGCCAGATGTTCTGCTCGGTGGGCATGTCGAGCGTCACATCGTACTGGTGGTCCATGCCGTCCGTCACGTGGTTGTCGAGGAAGAAGTCCGGTTTCCAGGCGGTGAAAAACCGTAGCCAGGCGCGCATTTCCGGCGCATCGGCTTTGAGGTAATCGCGGTTGAGGTTCAGGCGGGTGGCTGTGGCGCGAAAGCCCATTTCCCGTGGCCCGTTCTGGTTGATGCGGTGCCACGGACTGAACCGCTCGTGTCCATCGGCATTGAAGACCGGCATGGCAAGGATGATGACCGAATCGAGCAGCGCCGCGTGGCGTTTGGTGATGAGAATGTCACGCAGCAGCATCGAGGTTGCATCCTTGCCCGAAATTTCGCCGGGATGGATGCCGTTCTGGATAAAGACCAGCGGTTTGCCCGTCACCTGGGCGGCAGCCGGTGTGAAGGCTTTGTCCTTTGAGGCCACAAGGACGTACAGCGGCCGTCCTTCGGCTGTTTTGCCAATGGTCAGCAGTTTGGCCAGCGGTGAGGCGGCCGCCATTTTTTGCCACAGACGCACGGTTTCGGCGTAATCGCCGGTTTCGGCATAGTCGGTCTTTTCGCAGTGCGTCAGAAAGGCTTTGGGTGCGGCAGCCGTGCTTTCCACAAGCGAACGGGCCGCAGCCGCAGCCGGGGCTTCATAGCCGGAGCGGGGCGGCATGGGTTCGAGTTTGACAGGCATAGGCAGTGCAGTTTCAAGGTCAGGGACTGGCATTTGCCCCTGTGTGGTCAAGGTCAATGCAACATACAGAACGAAAGTCCAGCCACGCCACTGAAACCTTTTTCGCCACTCCAGGCGGTTCTGACCGACAGCAGGGTGTACATCGAAAGACATCGCAGCACTTACCGGTTTTCTGTTTGTCCCTGATGTTTCTCACAAAGGCGGAAGGCAGGAAACCTTTGTTTGGAACTGTCTGCCTATGGACACCAGCCGACACCGCCCACCGCCTTGAACCCGTCGAGGTTTGAGCTTTCCTTGATCTTTTTTTCGCCAGGGAACCCGGCCGGCTTTCAAACGTCAACAGGACCTGCTTGACCGTCATCCCTCCGCAACGAGGTCTGTGCCATGCTTTGCCGTCATCGCCTGGATAGACGCCTCACCCGAAGCCGGTGCTACGTCGCTCTCCTGGGGCTGCTCTTGAGTTTTGCTTTCCGGCTAGCCTACGCCCAAACCACGGATTTCCAGTCCGTCAAAACCGAAGCCGAACGCCTCTACGCTGAAGGCTCCTATGCACTGGCGCATCAGCGTTACGCCCAGCTCGATCTGGCCCGGCTCGCCCCGGACGATGCCCGGTGGGTACGCTTCCGCCTGGCCGATACCGACTGGCGCGCCCGCGCCGCCGCCCGCCAGGCAGATGCCCAGGCCTTCGAGGCCGCGCGAACAGGACTGGAAGCCATTGTCAAAGCCGCATCGCGGCCCGCGGAGCGCGATCGGGTGTGGGCCGAAGCGCAGGTTTCCCTTGGTGACTTCTGGTGGACACGTCCCGCCAGCCAGAACTGGTATCAGGCGTGGCCACACTATGCAGCGGCGCTCGACTGGTGGGCGCACTCGCCAGACCTGGCGACCGCGCGCGACCGCTACCTGCACATCCTTTTCAGGGCCGCCTACGCCGTGGATCGCGAAACACGGTCCTTCGGCCAGCCCGTCCAGCCAATTCCCATCGCCACGCTGGACGAAGCCATGAGTCTGGCCCGCAATGACGAAGAACGTGCCCATCTGCATTACCTGACAGCCATGAGACTGCGGCAACAGGGCGGCGATTATGAGTCACTTGCGCGCGTTGAGGAAGAATTCGCCGCCGCCGTCGCCCTTGGTCAGAAAACAGCCTGGTACGACGACGCCCTGTTTCACTACGGGCAATGGCTCGAATCTACGGGCCGCCCCGTGCAGCAGCCGGACGGCACCTTTCAGATGCGCCCGGATTATGCCGGTGCGCTAGCGCAGTACCGGCAACTCGTTGCCGCCTACCGACCGGGAACGTCGCGCTATCTGGAGGAAGCCCAACGGCGCATCGCTGACATCACGACCCCTTCCCTGACGCTTGGCGTCGGCAATGTTTTTCTTCCCGATTCTGAAATCCGGTTTGGACTGCACTGGCGCAATGTGAAACGCATCGAGCTTGCCCTGTATGCCATTGATCTGTTGCAGGACATACGCCCAACCGGCGTCAGCGGGCAAGGGCCATCGCAGTGGCTGCAGGCAGTTGACCTCTCCGGGCGCAAGCCCGTCAAAACGCTGTTCCGCGATGGAGATGACCAAGGCGACCATCGCCCCGGGCAGGCGCTCGTCACCCTCGATGAAACGCTGCCCGTCGGCGCGTATCTGCTCGAAGCCCGCGCCGGAAAACAGACGGCGCGGGAACTGGTGCTTGTTACCGACGCTGCCCTGCTGGTCAAGTCCGACGGCCGGCGGCTGGTCGTCTTCGCTGCTTCGGTGCTCGACGGCACGCCCCTCCCCGGCATGCGCCTGCGCGTGTGGTTCAACGCTTACGACCGGCAACGCCACACGCCCGTCTGGGTGGAGCAAACCGGCACGACGAATCAGGACGGTCTCGCCACCTTCGGGAAAGCCGGACATCAGGGCTATGCCACGCTGGTGCTGGCCGCTTCCGGCGCACGGCAGGCGCTTTGTCTGCATAGCGGCGGCGCAGTTTCATCCTCGCCTGCGGATTGGAAAATCTATGCCTTCACCGACCGGGCCGCTTACCGTCCCGGCGACACAGCCCGGTGGAAAATCATCGCCCGCCAGCTTGAAGGGAAAACCTACCGCACCCCGGCCAGCAGCCCGCTGGGATACGAACTGCTCAACCCACGGCGTGAGCGCGTGGCGTTCGGGCAGGTGACGCTGAGCCGCTTCGGTGGCGCATGGGGCAGTTTCACACCCGATACCACGTGGCCGCTCGGCGAGTACACCATCCGCTTCGGCAAGCCCCGTGACGGACAGGAATTTGACGCCATCTACGGCGAAGCCAGGCTGTTTCGCCTCGAAGAATACCGCCTGCCCGAATTCCGTGTGGCGATTGCGACCCCGGAAGAAAACGGCCGCCGCAAAGCATTTCGCGCTGGCGACCGCGTCGAACTCACCATCACGGCCGAGTATTACTTCGGCGGCGCCGTGGCCGGCGGACGGGCCGAAGTCATCGTGCGCGAACAACCCCTCTACCGTCCGTTGTTTTACCGAACCGAAAGTCTGTGGTTCGACGATGACGCAGCCGGTTTCCAGAATGACACCGACGGCCGCGGCGGCCGCATCATCCGGCGTGAAAACCTCGTTCTCGACGGCAGCGGACGCGCCCGAATTAGCCTCCCGACGCCGCGCTTTGCCACAACCGATCTGGTCTACCACATCGAAGCGCGCGTCACGGATGCATCACGGCGGGAAGTCATTGAGCAGACAAGTGTGCGTGTGGGCCGGCAACGGTTCGCCGTGGGTGTACGCCCGGAGCACCGCCTGCACCGCCCCGGCGAGACCGTTGCCGTTGTCTTTCATGCCCGCGACATCAACGGCCAACCCGTTGCTGCTGAAGGCACTGTCACCGTCACCCGCGAGACGTGGCGGGAAATTTTCCTTGACGCCCGTGGGCGCACGGTTACGGCGGCTGAAGCCAGGGCGTACCCAGAGGCCGGGCCATACCGGCTCAAGCAACGTGGCTACGAACGCGAGGAATTGCTCAAACGCACCGTACAGACCGACCCGGCGCAGGGCGAAGGGAAACTCACCTTCACCGCGCCCAGGGAAGGCTTCTACCGCATTGCCTGGGTGACGCCCGAACCCAACCGCAACCCCATCACTGCCGAGGCGACGGTCTGGGTTTCGACCACGGCAACCAGCGACACCGGCTACTTTGCCTCCGACCTGGAGA
>Ga0308418_1000154_pt1:40000-45072 | contig 45072 bp, 40 predicted proteins | sample HotsprSampleR4cd_FD_203517 | JGI IMG/M metagenome (GOLD analysis project Ga0308418, IMG submission 203517) | Hot spring phototrophic mat microbial communities from Mushroom Spring, Yellowstone National Park, Wyoming, United States - 20090729_R4cd ... | reverse complement strand
TCTCCCGCGCTGCGGGAGAGGGGTGATCTGGTGTATGAACGCGGCATCGTTGAAAGACGCAGGCGCAGGATCGCTGCTGCTCTGCTCATCTCCCCCCCTGCCTCTCCCCGTGGAGGAGCGGCAGGGGCTGGGAGGAAAGGTGAGGGCTGCCCTCACCCCCGGCCCCTCTCCCGCGCTGCGGGAGAGGGGTGATCTGGTGTATGAACGCGGCATCGTTGAAAGACGCAGGCGCAGGATCGCTGCTGCTCTGCTCATCTTCCCCCCTGCCTCTCCCTGTGGAGGAGCGGCAGGGGCTGGGGGGGAAGGTGAGGGCTGCCCTCACCCCTTCCTTTCCCCGTGTAGGAGCGGAAGTGGGCCAGGAGGAAGGTGAGGGGGCCACCCTCCCCCTTCCTCTCCCGCAGCGTGGGAGAGGAAGGGGGTTGGGGGGAAGGTGAGGGGCCACCGTTCCTCAAACAATTCTGGCGATGCCATAACCAGGTTCTTGACCGTGCTCTAAGCTAAAAAGAGGTGCATAACGGGAAACCCCATTATGCACCTCGTCACTACGGCCTACTTGGCCGGATTAGAAGTCATCCTCCGGCATCGGTGGCGTACCATTCTTCTTCTTTGGTTCAGGGGCATCGACGATCAGGGCTTCGGTAGTGAGCACCATACCGGCAACGCTAATCGCATTTTCGAGCGCAGAGCGCACCACCTTGGCCGGGTCAATGATACCGGCTTCCATCAGATCAACATAGGTACCGGTCATAACATCGTAGCCGTAGTGGTTGTTATTGTGCTTCCGCTGCTCATTGCGCACATTCTCAACCACCACCGATCCATCTTCACCGGCGTTGGTTGCGAGCTGGCGCAGCGGCTCTTCGAGAGCGCGACGCAACACGTTGAGCGCCATCCGCTCCTCTTCAAACTGCGTCGTTACACTATCAAGCGCCGGGATTGCGTTGAGCAGCGCTACACCACCACCGGGAACGATACCCTCTTCGACGGCGGCACGTGTCGCGTTGAGCGCATCTTCAACCCGCGCTTTGCGCTCTTTCATTGCCGGCTCGGTCGGCGCGCCAACCTTGATAACTGCCACACCACCTGACAGCTTCGCGACTCGCTCTTGCAGCTTCTCGCGATCATAGTCAGAGGTCGTGGTCTCGATTTGCTGCTTAAGCTGAGCGATCCGGGCCTGAATGGCCTGCTTATCGCCATACCCCTCAACAATGACAGTATTGTCTTTATCGGCTTTCACGCGGCGAGCACGACCAAGGTCTTGCAGCGTGGCACTTTCGAGCTTGCGACCGATCTCCTCCGAGATGACAGTACCACCGGTCAAGATAGCAATGTCCTGGAGCATCGCTTTGCGGCGATCACCGAAACCAGGCGCCTTCACCGCCAGGGCATTGAGCGTGCCGCGCAGCTTATTGACGACCAGGGTAGCGAGTGCTTCACCATCTACATCCTCGGCAATAACCAGCAGATCCTTCTTGCCACTGCTCAGAACTGCTTCGAGGATCGGGAGTAAGTCCTTGACTGAGCTAATCTTCTTGTCGGTAATCAGAATATATGGCTCATCGAGCACCGCTTCCATGCGGGCCGAGTCGGTGATGAAGTAAGGCGAGATATAGCCGCGATCGAATTGCATACCCTCGACCAGCTCGTGCTCGAGGTGGGTGCTCTTACCCTCTTCAACCGTCACGACACCATCACGACCGATCTTGTCCATGACCGTTGCCAGGAGTTCACCGACTTCAGCATCTTGGGCCGAAATGGTCGCGACATTGCGAATTTCATCGCGCGTCTTGAGGGTAATAGCCTGCTCTTTGATCCGGGCAACTAGTGCCTGACCACCTTTGTCAAGGCCGCGCTTGAGCAGCATCGGATTAGCACCGGCGGCGACCAGCTTCAAACCCTCGTTGATAATAGCCTGGGCAAGAACGGTCGCTGTGGTCGTACCGTCACCCGCTACATCATTCGTCTTGACCGCAGCCTGTTTGAGCAACTGCACGCCAAGGTTGGCAAAGGGATCCTTTAGCTCAATCTCTTTTGCTACGCTGACACCGTCGTGAGTAACCGTTGGTGCTCCCCACTTTTTATCGAGAGCAACGTTCCGACCACGCGGGCCAAGCGTTGTCTTGACCGCCAGGGCCAGTGTATCAATACCTTGCTTCAGCGCTGTGCGAGCTTGCTGATCGAAGATCAGTTGTTTCGCCATACTGTCACCCCTCTACGATGATCCCTAGAATATCCTTCTCTTGTAAGATCAGGTATTCTTCATCGTCAATCTTGAATTCAGTACCGGCGTACTTGGCATACAATACGTGCTGACCGACCTCGACACTCATAGGGATCAGTTTCCCATCATCAGTTCGCCGACCTGGCCCGACCGCAATGACTTCGCCCTCCATCGGGCGCTCTTTGCTCGCGGTATCGGGCAGGAAGATACCGCCTTTCGTCTTCTCTTCACGCGGCTTTGGTTTCACTACTACACGATCATTCAACGGTCGAACGTGCACAGGCTACCTCCTTTTCGTTCAGGATGAGGGGTAGCGCCAATCACTGCTACCCCTTTCGCCTTATGAATTGGCGACCTGACCCGCATTACCTGCCGGTGACGCTAGCGAACGATGTTGGCGACTCAGCAGGGCAAAGGCCACACCGATCAGGATCAGGATCAGACCGATCCAGAAGGTCTGCGGCTGCGGAAGAGCAATTCCGAAGAACCGGTCAAGCGTGTACGCACCTGGTTCCCACAAGCCCATCACTGCGGCCAATACCAGCAAGACAAGGCTGTACTCGCTACCACCGTTGCTGATCCACAGACCGTGCGACCAGTGCACGAGCGCAATCGCTGCGATCATCACCGCAATGATTGCCAGTGGGCCAAGCGGGTGGAACAATCCGAGTGCAAAAAGCAAGCCACCACCAAACTCGGCAAGACCGGCCATCAGTGCCCAGAAGCGCGGTGCGCGCAAACCCATTCCGGCTAGCCAGTCAGTCGTTGCTCGCAAGCCTTGACCACCAAACCAGCCAAACAGCTTTTGCGCACCATGCCCCATCATGAGCAGCCCGATGACTACTTGCAGAATGAGCAGACCCACATCCATCGTCATTGTGCGTCACCTCCTTGATCGTCAACGAGCATCAGCACTGACAAACCTGTCAGACCGACGACACGGTGATGATGCAAAGAGTTTACGCCTTTGTAGATAAAAAATCGATGTTAGATCGCTATCAGCGCAGTGTTAGCAATGTGTTAGAAGTCAGATGGCAAGCACCACGAGGTATCGCTCAGAGCGAGTGAACACTGAGCAGCCACTAGAAATCTCTCCTGAAAAGTTTAACCATGCCATCCCTACAGCGAACTCGAACGATGTGTACATTGCAACAACCCCAGGTGCGCCGGGTCAGACCGTTACCATCGGTTTCCGGGCCCAGGGTGTGCGCATCGGGCGCTGGACGAACTACGCGGAACTGACCAGCCCGGCATTCTTTGGCACGTACATTGATCCCTTTAGTGGTGAAGTAGTCCGTCCGTAACGTTCATCAATAGAAAGAATAGTGTTCATTGATGGTCTCCCCTCTCGCAGCCAGCCTACGAGAGGGGAGACGTTTATTGACGACTCACGAACCTACGGTGCTGTACGTGGTGGCAATGGTATGCGAACTTGTGGCCCGAACTGCGCATCACACAAGAAGAGCGGGTTTTGGCCGTCGCCGTGGTAGTTGTAGAGCTGATCGCCGACGCGCAATTGCACAAAGAGACCGTCGATCAAGACCTGGATATAGACCATACCCGGTCGTGGACAACCAAGAGCACCGTCGGGCCAGGTGACTGCTGCAACCTGCACGACCTCAATGGTTGACACGTCAATTCCCAGACGCTGGGCCAGGTCTTGCTTCGCCTGTTCGATTTGTTTCTTCAACGCCCCATCGAACGGCGGACTTAATGGCTGAGCATTTGGCGGTAACGCGGGAACTCCGCCCTGATCAGCAGGTGGCATAGGTGTCTCCTTGACCGGTGGTACAGCGGGTATTGGTGTTGCAATCGGTGCCGCAGTTGGTGGCAATACAACAGTCGGTACAACGGACGGTGCTGTTGATACCGTCGGTTGCGTAGACATCGTCGGGAACATGGTGGCGGTTGGTTCAGGCATCGTCATCTCACGAGTTGCCGCTGGCGGTTGCGTTGGCAGCGATTGTTCGGGTAGTGGCGAAGGTTGACCAGGTAGAGCAGTGCTCGACGTACCGCAACTCGAAAGAAGGAACACGCCGGTTATTAAGATCACAATCAATCTACGCATAGGCCTTCCCATACCGTTAGCAGATGAATGTCCTACCGGTATAACGTATGATTGTCGCATGTGGTTCCACATGCTAGCCTCTCGCTAAAGACTAATAGAGAAGGTAACAACGCTTCGGCGTTCTCAACTTCGGGTTCCATACCATAAACATCACGCAATGGCCGACAATAATCCCCAACACGCGGTCACGGTCATATGGAAGCGCTGACCTCTGGCTCACGTCCTATACCATGCGATCTATCACCACTGCTGGAAGAAATGATGATCAAGTACCATTGGTGTCAGGACACGCCTTCAAAACAGTAGACTCCAAACGGTGCTAAGCGTAATTCCTCACCAATGCCACGACGTTCACGACTATGTGGTGCAACCTGTAACAGATCGTTGCCGACGGGTTGTGGCGCCATAAAGCGACACGGTAACGCAGCCAGATTAACGATACCGACAAGTCGACGCTCGTGAAGCTCTCGGCGGATGATGAGCACGTCACCGGCACCGGTAGCAAGCGGTTGACATACGACAGTTCCATAACGCAACACCGGCTCGTGGCGCCAGAGCGCCAATAGCCGCGGTAATACTTCGCGATCTGCCAGCTCTTGCCCGTTCCAGAGAGCTGGTGTCAGGCCACTAAACAGCATTACCGCCCACAATACCTGACTAAGCCGTGAACCACGCAAGCCATCAGCAAGTGGGTTGCAATCGGCCGTATCGTGTGCTTCAAGGAAGCCGATGCGATAGGCGCTGGCGTACAGTTCGGCGTAATCGGCTTGATAGGCACACCAT
>Ga0308418_1000154_pt1:0-35000 | contig 45072 bp, 40 predicted proteins | sample HotsprSampleR4cd_FD_203517 | JGI IMG/M metagenome (GOLD analysis project Ga0308418, IMG submission 203517) | Hot spring phototrophic mat microbial communities from Mushroom Spring, Yellowstone National Park, Wyoming, United States - 20090729_R4cd ... | reverse complement strand
CGCGGCCACCGTTTGTTATTTCCATTCCTCCACCGAACGTTACCGGTGAGTTGCACCTCGGTCACGCGATGTTTGTGGCGATTGAAGACCTGCTGATCCGCTGGCGCCGTATGCAAGGCTACCAGACGCTCTGGGTACCTGGTACCGATCACGCCGGTATTGCTACCCAAACTCAGGTTGAGAAGTTGCTCGAACGTGAAGGTACCTCGCGCCAGGCAGTTGGACGTGAAGAGTTTCTGCGCCGTACCTGGGAATGGAAGGAAAAGTACGGCGGTGAGATTACTCGTCAGTTGCGCAGACTCGGTGCCTCGTGCGACTGGTCGCGTGAGCGGTTTACTCTCGATCCCGGTCTTTCGCGGGCAGTACACACCGCATTTAAGCGGCTCTACGATGATGGTCTGATTTACCGCGGTACCTATCTAGTCAACTGGTCACCGAAATTACAGACCGCAGTTAGCGACCTTGAGGTCGAATACGAAGAACGTCAAGTCTCGATCTGGTACGTGCGCTATCCAATTCGTACTGCGGATTGGTCTGGCCCAACAGTACCCTGGGGATCGGGACAATGGGCAGCCGGTGCAACCGAGTTTATCACCGTGGCGACGACACGCCCTGAAACGATTCTGGGTGATACAGCGGTAGCCGTTTCACCCGGTGATGCACGGTATGCTCACTTGGTTGGCAAGGAAGCTATTCTGCCGGCGTTAGGCCGTCCTATACCGATTATTGCCGATGAGTACGTCGATCCTGAATTCGGTTCTGGGGCGGTCAAGATTACGCCAGCCCACGATAAGAATGACTATGAAGTCGGTAAGCGCCACCACTTACCGATGATTAATATTTTCAATCCTGATGCCACGATCAATGAAGCGGGTGGACCTTACGTGGGCCTAGATCGCTTCGAGTGTCGCAAGGCCATCCTGGCCGATCTCGAACGTGAGGGTCTCTTGGTTAAGACCGAACCGCATAAGATGAATGTTGGCATCAGTCAACGCGGTGGCGAAGTGATCGAACCACTCCTTTCTGAACAGTGGTTTGTGCGTACCCGTCCGCTAGCCGATCTGGCAATTGCCGCTGTGCGCGATGGGCGGGTGCGGATCGTACCTGAACGATTTGAGAAGGTCTACTTTCACTGGCTTGAAAACATTGAAGACTGGTGTATCTCGCGTCAGCTCTGGTGGGGGCATCGCATCCCGGTCTGGTATATGCCTGATGGCTCGATCGTCGTCCCCGACCCCGATGAGCCGCCACCACCTGAAGGTGTGCAAGACCCCGACGTCCTCGATACTTGGTTCAGCTCTGGCCTTTGGCCCTTCAGCACGCTTGGTTGGCCCGATGATACTGAAGATTACCGTCGGTTCTATCCCACCAGCGTGATGGAAACCGGGTACGACATTCTCTTCTTCTGGGTAGCCCGGATGATGATGATGGGGTGCTATTTGACCGGTCAACCACCCTTCCACACGGTTTATCTCCATGGCCTGGTGCGCGACGAGCATGGCCGTAAGATGTCGAAGACGTTTGGCAATGTGATCAATCCTCTCGACATCATCGAGCAGTACGGTGCTGATGCGCTGCGTTATACCTTGGTCACCAGTGGTACACCTGGCCAGGATGTCAATCTCAACCCGCAACGGATCGAGTCGGCTCGTAATTTTGCTAACAAAATCTGGAATATCACTCGCTTTGTGATCGGTAAACTGGATGGTCTGCCGCGTGACGAATCGAGCAAGGTTAGTCTCGAGTCGTTGCAGACGGAACCCTATACCCTCGCCGACCGTTGGATTCTCTCACGCTACGCCCGCCTGGTGGCCGAAGTGGATCGCTTGCTGGAAGGGTACAATTTCGGTGAAGCTGGGCGACAAATTCACGATTTTCTCTGGGGTGAGTTTGCCGATTGGTACGTCGAGATTGCTAAAGTTCAGCTCGAAGGTGATGAGCAGCGTACCTTGTTGACCCGCAAGGTTCTCTATACCGTTCTCGACGGAAGCTTACGTTTGCTACATCCCTTTATGCCCTTCGTCACCGAAGAGGTTTGGCGGTATTTGACCGAGGCCTACCAACGCTCTGATCCAGAACCAACGATGCCGTTCAACGAACTTGGTCTACGTACCTTGAGCTACGCATCGTATCCGACACCGATGGTAGGTTTTCAGGAAGAGGCGGTTGAAGCCGATTGGAAGCTGGTGCAGGAACTCATTGTTGCCATTCGCAACGTGCGCAGTGAGTACAAGGTCGAACCGGCAAAATGGGTGGCAGCGACTATCGTAGCCGGTGAACGTACTGACCTCTTACAGTCACAGGCACCACTGATCAGTCGGTTGGCTCGCATAGCTATCAATGATCTGGTGATTGTTCCTGAACTCAACGAGCGTCCTGCGCAGGCAGCATCAATCGTGATCGGGGCGGTCGAATGTTTCCTCCCCCTGGCCGGTATGATCGATCTGGCTGCCGAACGGGCACGGCTGCAAAAAGAACTTGCTCAGGCTGAGGCTGATGTGGCTCGTCGCACTGCACGCCTGAATAACGAGAGCTTTACCAGTAAAGCCCCCGCACACGTTATTCAACGTGAACGTGAAGGACTGGAAGCAGCGCAAGCCGCTCTGGCCCGCCTCCGTGAGCGTCTTGCCGAACTTTCCTGAAAGGTGAGATTCCTCCGGTAGCTTTCTGCTCTCCCAGTTGCATTTGTAGGGGCGATGCGGTACATCGTCCCTACGATCCTTCAACGATAGTATCGGCTGTAATGTGCCATTCTGCCGACGTATGAAGCCGGTAGAACAGCATACCGCACAGGATCGTGACTTCAACGACCCCACTGGCAACTGTGGCAATGGGAACGGCCAGAACACCGACTATTGGCCACAACGCCATCGCTACCCCCAGCCGACTGAGCAATTGGGCAGCATTGGCCATCAGTGGTGTGCGGGCATCACCAAGCGCAACCATCGCCCGTCCGCTGATCTCAACAATGACGTAAATCGGTAGGCCAAGGGTAAATACCTGGAGAATAGCAAAGGTCAGATCGCCAGCCGCACTATCAAAGGCTCCACGCTCGAAGATCAGTCGGATCAACCAGCGACCGCCACCGATTAAGGCCAGCGCACTGAAGGTGGCGAGTATGACGGCGATCCCAACAGCAGTAAGCCAGCGCTGTCGAAACAGGGCACGATGACGGTTTACCGCAGCCGCAGCCAGATAGGGAAACGCAGCCTGACCAATTGCCATGCCACACAGCCGTTGCGGTAAGTTACCGAGCAAGAGGGCGTTGTGCATTGCGCCCAATCCAGTTGCCTGGCCGCCTAAACTGGCAATCGCAGTATCTACGATAGCGTTTCCATAGTTGATCGTCCCTGAAATCGCACCAGGTATCGCCAGGTGGAGAGTCCCTCGTACCAGTGGATCGCGCAGATGCCATGCCGGTCGCAGCTTGAGCCGATGATGCCAGAGGCCGGGGATCAAGATTACCAGTTGGATCACCGAATCTCCCAGCGAACCAATAGCCGCCGTCACGATGGTCGGTTCTGGCATAAGCAGAGTCAGAATAATCATCGTGTTACGTAAAGCAATTCCTGCTGCTGGTAAAAAGAACTGACCACGAGCAATCAATACCGCACTGAGAACACCTTCAGCAGTGAGGAGCACGATTTCGGCAATCAGGATGCGCGTCAGTAACGTCGCGAGTGCTTGTGTTTGCGGATCAAGACCCGGCGCAACAATCCAGCGCAGGAGTGACGGTGCACTGAGCCAGAGGGTAAAAGTAACCGGTATGGCGACCACCAGCATCAGGGTTAACATCCGGCTGACCAACAACGAGATGGCACGTCCATTCTTGCGCGCTGCGATCAGAAGGTGGGGAACAAGGGCATTGGTTAAGGCACCACCGGCAATCAATGTGCTAACCGTTTCCGAAAGTCGAAACGCCGCGTAGAGCGCTGCTGCTTCTTCACCTACTCCGAAATGAGCATTAAAGAGGATTTGCCGGACTACGCCTAGCGCTGCTGAAATGAGAAAGGCTGCCATGAAGATAAGCGAGCCTTCTGCCGTTGAAAGGCTAAGCGTTGGCCAGGCGTACCACGGCGTTGTTCTGAGACGTTGCCAGATCATAAATGAATGCAGTCCTGATGTAACACAATGGCTTTTCCTGACAATGACGGCTTTTGTTGCCGAGAATGAGCGATAGTCTGAACCGCTCTCTATCGTAAGGTTCGGGTAAGCGTCTCTTTCTGAACGAGGCAGTACAACCGCTCACGAAAGTGCCATTGGCTCTAGATGCGTACAATTTCCCCCTGCCAATATGCGTGCTGGTTGTCATCATAGCAGATATTTGATCCGTGTCGATTATAATAGAACCAAATCATACCTGACCGTATCTGTCAGAGTATCAGTGCGACGAACACAATTCTTTCAAGACTGCTATGATCTGCCATCGCATCGGTGAGCAGCAAAGGGCATCATGCACATGGGTTCTATCCTGCCAACCCCCCGACTCTTGTTTCTTGTCTTACTAGCGACCCCACTGATTGCCGGTGCAGCATTTGTCTCTTTTCTCAATTGGATAGCAGTGCTCTATTTGCTAGTGGTCGGCGGTATTCTGGTCAGCGATGTTCTGTTATCGCCACAACCCGATCAGATTGAAGCTGAGCGATTGCACGACACTCGCTTTTCACTGGGAGCCGACAATCTTATCACCATACTGGTAACCAACACCAGTGCTCAGCCACTACGGTTTACATTGCGTGATGAATACCCAGTTGAGCTGCCGGTTGATCGTGATCTGTTGTCGGGTGTTGCCGAACCCTTTGGTCTGTGCGAATTACGCTATCACGTGCGTCCACAACGGCGCGGTGATTATCAATTTGGCGACATTGTCATGCGCTACGAAGGCATACTCGGCTGTCACCAACGCCAGGTACGCTTTCCGGCCTCCCGACCGGTGCAGGTGTATCCGAATCTGCTTGAAGCGCGCAAGTACGATCTATTGGTGCGACGTGGTCAATTGCAGACCATAGGCTTGCGTTCGATCCGACAGTTAGGTCAGGGGGGTGAGTTCGAGCACTTACGTGACTACACAACTGATGATGAGTATCGTCGAATTAACTGGAAGGCAACCGCTCGTCGGGGCAAGCCGATTGTGGCCGAGATTGAAGCCGAACGCAGTCAACATATCATCTCGGTGATCGATGCCGGTCGATTAATGACTACTCCGGTTGCCGATCCGTTAAATCCAGCCGATCCCGGTTTAACCCGCCTCGATTACGTGGTCAACACAGCCCTGATGCTCAGCTTTGTGGTTCTCAGGAAGGGTGATCAGGCCGGGATGCTGACCTTTGCCGGTAAGGTTGAGCATTTCATTGCCCCACGTAAAGGCAAAGTACAATTTCAACGCCTGCTCGAAGCGCTCTACAATGTGCAATCACAGCCGGTTGAAGCTAACCTGAGCGCTGCCTTACATTACATCGAACAGCACCAACCACGGCGAGCATTGATTGTCATTTTTACCGATGTGACGAATCCATCGGTCGTCCAACCACTGATCACGCAAATTCGCCGCCTGGCGCGTCGTCATTTACCGCTTCTGGTTACGATCAGCGATCCCAACATAACTGGTGTAGCCGGACGTCCGGTACGTGATAGTCAGGGTCTGTTCCGCCGTTTGGTCGCTGAGCAGTTGGCCGATGAGCGCCGCACCCTTCTCGAGCAGATTCAGCGCAGTGGCGCGCTCACTCTTGATGTACCGGCGACTGAGTTGACCGTTTCGGTCGTCAATACCTATCTGCGTTTGAAAGAAGAGGCACGGTTGTAAGGAATATGATTCATGTTGTTCTGATGTTGCTGCTTGTATTCAGTCATCTGTACCGTGTGGTGCCTGTGCAGGCGCCACCGGTACGAACCATCGAGATTGGTCGTTCCGCTGAAGGACGCCCGATCGAGGCGGTAGTGTTTGGTGATGGTTCCCGTAAACTGGTGGTCGTCGGCGCCACTCATGGCGCTCCTGAAGCCAATACCTATCGCTTAGCACTGGCCCTGATCGAGCACTTTCGCGCTCATCCCACTGAAATACCGCCAGACGTGCGGTTAGCGATCATTCCGGTGCTTAATCCTGATGGGCTGGCCCGTGGATGGCGTTTCGACGCGGCTGGAGTGGATTTGAACCGGAACATGGACACCTCTCACGATACCTGCCCAGAGAATGACTGGCGACCTCGGGTGCAGGGTGCACGCGGTATTGTTTCGGATACCGGTGGCCCCTACCCCGACTCGCAGATTGAAAGTCGTATTATTCGGGCCTTTCTCCTCGATGCGGCAGGAGCCATCTTTCTCCACTCTAACGCCGGGCTGGTCTTTCCGGCCAGTTGTGAGCACTCCCCTTCGATTGCGATGGCACAAATTTATGCCGCGGCAGCCGGTTATCAATACACCCGTTTCTGGGATCGGTACACGATCACCGGTGGAATGCACGATTGGGCTGCCGGTTTGGGAATTGCAGCGATTACTCCTGAACTGCTGACCGGCGACCAAATCGAGTTCACCGAGAATCTGGCCGGTTTGCGCGCCGTGCTGAGGCATTCCGCTGAAGTATTACCCTTGCCTGGAGCGGGAATGATTAACGAAATACCGGTACCGCCTGTCATCTACCGTTTCTGGCGAGCAATGGGTGGTGAAGACCGTTTTGGGGTACCGTTGGCTCCGGCGACGGAAACAACCACTGGTATGCGTCAACGCTTCACACGAGTAGTCATCGAAGTTGATGAAACCCAACGCGACACGATAACCTACGTTCGTCTGGCCGCAGTGGGTAAGGAGGCAATGATCGCGCTGGCCTACGGTGGTGCTGACGCCACAGCGCCACCCATCGACTGGTCATCAGGACCCTTCGCAGAGTTTTGGCAACGTGGCGGTGGCCAATTTGTATTCGGTGATCCACTCAGCACACCGTTCACAGGCCGGCTCAGCGATGGCACGAGTCGCCTGACCCAGTATTTTACCCGTGCTGTGTTTCTCCTCGAACCGGCGAATGGTCGGATTGAGCTTGCTCCACTTGGACTGTGGGATGCTGCTCGCAACCAACTGGCAGTGCCGGTCGTGCAACATACTATTCGCTAGTTGTTTCACCAACAACTGTTACCTGCCCACATGCCGGACAGGTCCGCGCTTCAGGCTGCTGCACCGGTCCACCGGGTAATCGCACACCGCACGGACACACATAGCCAACCAACCGGGCCGGGTTGCCCATCACTAACCCGTAATCGGGAATGCTGCGCGTCACTACCGAACCGGCTGCGACCATGGCAAAACGCCCAATCGTGATACCACACACAATTGTTGCATTAGCACCAATGCTCGCTCCATACCGCACCAGAGTCGGCATCACCGTCCAATCCTCTAGCCCTTTGAGTGTGCCATCCAGGTTGATCGCACGAGGTGTCTTATCGTTGGTAAAACAGGCGTGCGGGCCGACAAACACCCCATCTTCAATCGTGACCCCACGAAAGACGGAAACATTACTCTGAATCTTAACCCGACTACCGACTTTTACACCGGCATCGAAATAACAGCCTTTACCGATGATGGACTCACTCCCAATGATCACATCCTCGCGAATCTGAGTCCAATGCCAGACACGGGTATTATCACCGATGGCGGCTTTCGGATCGACAGTTGCAGTTGAATGAATAATTGCCGGACTCATTATGCTTTCTCCTTAACAAATGCAATATTAGGACAACCGACTGCTAATTCTACTTTATCACAATGGAATCGATCCTGAACAGAACGATAGGAGCAGGTGTCTAACCCGCTCCATTGGAGTAAGGTTCAACCGAATTACCACGGTCAACTTTTCAGAGCCTGATCAAAAACCGGAATTTCTTATTGGGAACGTACCGTGCCCGTGTACCCATTGCGTGAGGGGCCAACGTTCTTCTTCTCCAGCCCCCACCTTCCCCCTTCCGCTTGCGACAGGGGACAACGGCGAACGGTGCGGCCCTACCATCCCCCCTTCCTCGCCCCGTGGCGAAACGGCAGGGGACAACGGCAAAAGGTACAGCCCCCTACCATCCCCCCTTCCTCGCCCCGTGGCGAAACGGCAGGGGACAACGGCAAAAGGTGCGGCCCTACCATCCCCCTTCCTCGCCCCGTGGCGAAACGACAGAGGACAACGGCGAAGGTGCGACCCTACCATCCCCCCTTCCTCGCCCGCAGCGCGGGAGAGGAAGGGGGGCTAGGGGGGAAGGTGAGGGACGCCAAGCCCGCTCCGCAGCACCAGCGCTGACACCGGTTCCCCCCGTTCCATCCATCAGGATGCGGGCCAGCGGCACGCACTCCCAGCACGCAACCATTGCGTGAGGGGGCCAACGTTCTTCTTCTCCAGCCCCCACCTTCCCCCTTCCGCTTGCGACAGGGGACGAGGGGGAAGGTCAGAAGACACTATAGATACCCCCTTATCCAGTGCAAAATCGCCGGCACATCAACCTGTTCAGGAAACGTTGTATCTACCGTAAGGAGCGGTCCACCGAGTGGTAATGGCTCAATAGCACCCCGAGTCCGCGCCAGCTCCAGATCGGCGGGCGAGCAATCGTCGCAGTGACCGGGATGCCGTTGCTGTTGTCCGACACGCCTGAGGATGCGTTCAACCAATATGTCACCGTCGGCAGTGCAGCGAATTTGTAGTGGCTTGAAAGGAGCAATTGCCTGCAATTTCTGCATTCGCGGTGTATCAAGATCGACGCGAAAATTACTTTCTACAATGAGTGATTGGCCACTACTCAAGATGGTCGCAGCAGTGTGGTAGAGAATCGTAATCGCTGTGGCTCCGACTCGTCGCGACCATTCCCGATCCGACCAGCCAAGCCCATCAAATATCAACTCTTTGAACGCATCTTTGCTTAATAATGGCAGACGCAAACCACTGGCCAGCGCCTGTGAGATGGTTGTCTTACCAGTTGCCGGATGACCGGTAATGATGATCAACGTTGGTGTCTGTACATGTTTCATCATCCGTAGGGGCAACGCGGTGCGTTGCCCCACTCCAAACCAACCTGATGTTGTCCCCTCATCACATGATGGAGGTATCAGCACCGCTCTTCTAATATATTACAGCGGTTGAGGAATGTAATTTGTAATCTTTGGGCATCACGATGATCCAGTCTTTGCCAAGGGGCGAAGTATTACTTCGCCCCACCTTCAGTAGAAGAAATGTAAAGTTTGCGCTTTAACGATTGATCACCGGCACAAAGACCTTATGGCTGGATGGCTGTGGATTAGGGTTCGGCGTCGGGCTGGGGCCTGGCGTCGGGCTGGGGCCTGGCGTCGGGCTGGGGCCTGGCGTCGGGCTGGGGCCTGGCGTCGGGCTGGGCGGCGCGGTAATCGTAATCGTGCGAATAATCCCATTCGGCGGTGAGACATTTTCACCACGATTATTACTGCGTCCTTGTGCATCTTCACCCGCCATAGTGTTGTAGTCAACTACGATACCGATATCATACGTCCCCGGTTCACCGAATATCTCATTCCAATTAACCTCGCCACCACCCTGCGACTTTCTCCACTGGTTCAGCGCAATGGAGTATGTTGCCCCCGGTTCCATCACGTGTTTCGGCACCTGGGCACTGACAGTCGCGCAGGCAGGTGTAGCAGTGGGCCCGGCATTTGGATCTGGCGCCGGTACGGACGTTAGCGCTGGTGTTCCAGGATTGGTGCGACGTGCAATGCAGAGATCGACGAAGAAACTACCTCCACCACTTGCCGCAACGACGCTGCGCGTTGCAGCAATACTATTATTACGCAAATTGCGTAGCGTAAGCACAATGTTGGTGAATCGGCCATTGTTTGTCTGTACATTAAACGTATCAATCAGAATATCGGGTTTGGCAGCAACTACCTTCTCGACCGCAAAGTAGCGCAAACGTGGCGTAAAGGTAGATAGGCCGGGGTCTTGGATAAATTGAGCCCGGTATTGCATACAGGTAGCCTGAATCTCCTCGTCAGGGAAGGCGTTGATCAGGCGTACTACGTTTTCGCCGTCCTTTGAGCGCAAAGCTGATGACGTGTCACCATCGAGATCACGCCAGCGCGAGGGATTTGTTGATGACGTTGACGGATCGAAGTCACTCTCACGGCAGGTACCGCTAGTCACCACTGCCCGGAACTGAATCCGAATATCGGCATCAGGATTCTGAGCCGGACGGTCAAGGTCAGTAAGCCACTTGAACGCCAGCAATCGCGAGGTTTGGCCACTAGTCAGCACCGGAAACGGCTTCGAGTAGTACCAACCTTCCGAGACGCGGGTGGTACCGGTTGTCTCATTTGCACCGCCAACACCACCAACGAAAATGGTTTTGGTCGGTTGGTTACTTTCATTTGACCCACCAATGACGTACATCCATGCTGCATTGGCCTGAGTTGTGCCATTAGAAGGGGGAACCGCTGGCACCAGCGCAACTGCCGCATTAAGCCGCCTATTTGGTAATGGTAGGACATAGTCGCTGGTTTCATTGGTCCCAACGAAATAGTTGCCACTCGCAGTCAAATCCTCAAGCAAGAACTGGTCATTATAAATAGCGACCGGAATCGTGGCAGTAGCTCCAGAAGCACCTGGCGTACCGGTCGCAGTTGAGCCGGTAACATAGTAGAGCCGATTGTTAAAGCTGATACCAGTCACTCCTTGCCGGCCCTGAATATTGATCGGTTGCGTACCACCACCGCTCGTGCGAGCAACCTGATTGGTCCAGGTTAGCGTGCCGTCGGTCGGGTTCACATCGGCACGGCGTACTGACGTGTTGAGCGTATTACATTCAATATCAATGCATCCGCCCAGCAAGAAGATAGCATCTTTCTGTACCGGCGTCCCACCTTCGATGCGGGTAGTACTGGCAGCAATTGCCGTGCCAGAGTGGATCGTAAATGGGAGATCGGAGAGTCTGGCCCATACGGTCGCCGCGCTAGCGTTGGTCGGATGGACGAGATTGCCGTTACTATCAACTTTTGTATAGAAGACGTGTGGATATATATCCTCCTGCAAAAATTGACTCGGGGCAATACTAAGGCCACCGATAGCATAGATGTAATCAGTACCATTGCTGGTGCGTACATGCACAACCTGTACGTTCTGAATGCCGCGCAGATCGGGTGAATCGGGATTAGTAATGATATTTCCGTTAATATCCAGCGTTGGGAAGCGCCAGTTATCGGGTGCGCTCCAGCCACCAGCCACGATATCTCCATTCGCGTCAACGGTGGCCCGCTGCACGATGTTGGTGGAGAAATCGTAGGTTGCGCAATCCTGATCGTACATACTTCCGCCGATAACAAAGATATACCCCAAGTTGGAGCCGGTCGTCGCTGGAACGGCTACCGCTCCGGCCCGTGAACGTCCGGCCAGGGGTATATTGCATTCAGGGCCTGGATCGACGGCTGGAATTGTAAATGCAGTGAAGGCATCATTACCTGGTGGAACTGGATCGCGAGTTTCCAGACTCCCAGTCTCTTGATTAACTACCCCACGGTAAACGTATCGAGAACGGTTTTCTTCTCCTGGATTCGGGCTGGTTGCGCCGCCAATCACAAACAAATATCTGCCAAGGCTCACCACCGACGCATCGCTGAGCGGCTGGGGTAACTGCGCCGCGGCGATTGACCATTTGTTGCGATTAAGCGCACCGGCTGGCGCTAGTTCAACTGCACCAACTACATCAGGGTTACTGGGCGATCCTGGCGATGCAGCAACAACAGTGCGCTGAAAAACGCCATCAGCAAAATCGGCCTGGGAGTTATCAATGATTTCCAGTGTTCCATTCTCGTCATCAAGGGCACGAACTGCCGGCGGCAGAGAGACCAGCAGCCAGACCATGACCATACCGATCACTGCAATAATGCATAGCGTGAGTGATCGCTGAAATTGCCGGGACATTCTCATAGGGTTCCTCCCCAGGAAGTCGTGGGAAATGTGAAGTTGAACTGGTTGAGATCAGGGTATCTGGACTTACCAGCCTCTGGCCAAGCTATGGCTTATACCAGATGTAAACCTTCAGCTCCTTGCAATAGAGTACTTTTCCCGTTTTCGATAAGATAATACCGCAGAGACGAAGGTCATCCGTCTCTGCGGTATGCGATCCTGGCCTAATTCACACTACAGACGTTCCCATCGAGGCGTAGGCGTAGATTCTGCTCGATGGTTGAGATGAAACCCACGCCCTGTCCATTAGGCTCAAGGACAACCACCATGTCAGACTGGCTCGAGCTACCATTGAAGAGCTGACTGTACATGCGCGGCAGCGCCGTAGGTGGATCGAGCGGATGGCGGTAGAAGAGGTAGGCTTGCAAGCGGTACGTACCCCGCGGGATCGACTCGAAGGTATACCGCACACGACCATCCGTACCGGCTACAATCGGTGCTCGATACACACTTCCGGTCGAGGAATCTTCCAGAATAACCTCGCCCACGTTCGGGTAACTGAGACCATTCACTGACTGGAAGTGGTTGCCTGGAATGGTTCCGCGCCACTCGCCATCGCTGCCACTAATACACGGGCCTCTTTCGACCTGATCATTGATTGCCAGCATGACCCGATCAACATTATTCAGGCCATCAGAACCACGTTCGAGTGTTGTTACCTGGTAATAGTGATTAGGTGTCGTTGCCACACCATCTTTGAGACCCGTTGCCGGAATGTCGGCAATAGCCAACACATATATATCAGTCTGTGCTGCTTGATCCGACTTGATGGTCATAGCCATGTTCACCATCTGAGTGATTGGGCGATCCATACCATTATATCTACCGCCCACCTCTGTCGTCTGACACGGTGCATCGTCAAGGACTGCATCATGATAACAGGGGCTATTAAGAGGATAGGTGTTTTTGTTACTTGATCCTCCTCTCAGGTTTGATTGACTCGCGGAGAAGAAGTTATTCGTTACACCATCCGTAATGTAGATAATAGCCCGCCGATACACCCATTCACGTCCCTGATGATTCGTCGTGCTAGCAGCGTTTTTGATAAGATTGTACGCCCGATAGAGACCTGCTGTTCCATTAGTACCCCCAGTCGGTTGATATGGCCCCCAGGCGCCATTGCCGTTAGCATTATGAATCGTATCTATAAGCGCGTTGACATTATCCGTGAATGACCGAACGTAACCTGTTGGCACCTCGTGCGTGAACCATACTACTGCCATCTGATCATTCGGAATGCGCGGATCATACCCCTGATTACCAGGCATGTTGGTCTGGCGGACAAGCAATTTCAGCGCCTCTTTCGCTACATATATGCGTCGCTCTTCTAGCGGGGTCCAGGCAAACCGTGGTTGTCCTGAGCACTGTGAAATACCTGGTGTGGGGGGGCCATCTATATTGCATACCTGATTACCATTCTTCCCCCACCCAGCGAAATTTGCATTCATCGAACCGGATACGTCGAGAACAATCACATATTGTACAGGCCGACGTTCATTATTCTGCACCATATACTCCGGCCAAAACTCCACGCTCCCCGTCAAACGAACGACACTCGTGTCTTCTGGTGGTGGCGGTGTAGCCGAACATGCCGTCCCCTGGCGATTCGGCGTGCCGAGGAAGATGAAATCCATGTAGGGGCGATTGCGCTCACGACCGTATTCGGTTAAGACAAACAGACCAAATCGAACGACGCGGTAGACTGCATTCGACCCTTGACCGGCGGCGACATCGTAAATTGGTAGCACCATTCTTGTCTGGTTGCTGATATGGGCATCCAGGGCAGCGCGCCGATTATTACTTGCAGTGAAACCTGAACTGCCGTACACCCAATCACCGACGTTCAGCTCACCGGGACGCTCGGGGTAGTTTTCCGGTCGTGGAAGATTGATGTTCGGCCACGGTGCTTCCATGAAGCCCTTCGAGAGCGTACCGGTACCGGAAAGCGCCATCTCTAGCTCTTGGGCGCTATTAGCATTGGCGCCACTGGCACCCCGGCCATCAAGCCAGCGCAACCAGCCAAACTGGCCTGGTTGATTGTTGTCGGCCAGGTAGAGCCGCATTTTGGTATAGCCTCTAAAGGTACCGCTCGTCAACCTTGTCCAGTTGTTGTCAGGCCGACCATCACCATCTGCATCGCCGGGATTGCGGAATTCGTTACCACTGATATAGTCATTATTGATACCGATGGGGTACACACCATCAGTTGGCGGGCAGGTACCGGCGTAAGCGGTAGCTGCAATCGGCAACTGATTTTGATTAACGACCCGTGCAAAGAAGGTGTCAACGTTGCCGCTCAGATTAACCTGAATGTAGGCAACGTTATCCGGTGCGACAGTACCATCACGGGTGATACGGGCGCCACCCTCGATCGGTTCACCGCGTGCGTTCAAATAGAAGGCTTCCAGGCGAATATTTGGATTGTTATCTACCTCAATTCCATTGGAACGCAGTGAGTTGACGATTGAGTCGTAGATAACCGTGTTCGTGGTTCCCACAGGTCGGCGGATGTAAGTGTTCATCGCTGCAAGTGAAGCTGCATTGGCCGCAGCAACAGCGCGACGCTCTTCGGCAAAGGTACGCCCTACATCGACCGAAAGTGCCACCATTCCGATCAGGACGACGATCATAAGGGCCAGCAATGGAATACTCTGCCCCCGTATTCGCCGTAATGAACGGTGTGTACTCCATCCCTTTTTCATACATTTCCTCCATGTGCTGCATTGACGCTATAACGCACGGTGACATTCAACAAAACGTTACATCTTAACCAACAAATTGACTACGGATGGGCATTGTGTGCGTTACTCGCAAGATAATCTCTTGCCCAAAAGCTGGTGCAAATGGGAAGAAGAGCCGGTAACGGTAACGAATAGTGACCCTGATCCAACAATTCTGACCCGCATTGCGCATATCAGTACGTGGGGTAGTTGTTGAACAAGTACCGCTTAAATTAGCCGGATTGGGTCCTTTGGGATTTTCAATAATGACAAACCCGTTAGGATTGGTTGGATTGTTAGGGTTAAAAACGGCTGTTTGATTCGCATCATCAATCCCATCACCGTTGAGATCAAGAAGGTTTGCTACACCTGTCGGACGGGTGCCACCAGCGGTGCGGATACGATTGAAGATTTCGCGATAGTTGAGACGTACTTCAGTGACCCGACCGCTGCTGTTGGTAACTACTAGTGGGTAACTACCGTAAGTAGCCCCTTCTTGCGCGGCAGCCCGCAATGCCTGCATCGTGAAGAAGATGAGACCAAGATCAACCGCTGCCGAAAGTAAGAGAAAAATCACCGTTGCCGAGAGGGCAAATTCGACGATTGCCTGACCAGTTGTTTTGCGTCGTTGTTTCATAGCATCACCCCCTCTCTACTTACGGTTGCCTGAAGTTCTGATTCCAGTCGTTAATATCACGAGCACAGGCTACTCCACGTGGGCGCGTTGGGTCAACGCCCAGGTTTTCAATGGACCGGCGCTGAACAACGCGCAGATTGAGAGTTCCATTTGGAAGACCGATCATATCAAAGAGTGGTGTAATACTGCGTACCGGGTAGTTGATTTCAATTTCAATTGGACCTCGATCACTAAGGTTTCGGGTTTGACTGCCATTTGGATAACGAATGGTGACATAATCTTCGATCCGTCGCCCTTCATTAGCAGTACCATCAAACAAGACAATATCTGAGCGAATTGCTTCCATAATTCCGCGAGTGCAGGGATCGGCGGTAAAGCCAGGATAGTTGGCTGGTGGATTATTCCGTAAGTCCAACCAGGTCTGATAGGGTGGGAGCTGGGCTGCTGCCTCGGCGCCGTTACGTGCCGCTTGCGATACCATTGAGTAAGCAAAGATTAGATAGCCAAACTCAATGATACCAAAGAGCACCATCAACATCACCGGCAGCAAGAGTGCCATTTCGACAATCGATTGTCCAGATTTGGTCTCCATCGCACACACTCCTGCAAAAGCTTTTGCTCTGCTTATCAGTATATGGCAATCGGCAGAACGGCAAAATAGTCCGAAGGTACCGGATTTCAGATGCGCTTGCGTATTTCTTAGTGATTCGGGTTGTGCCCAACTACGTACCACTGATACCGCATTGCCCGCATCAACAATTTGACGGTCAACGTCATCGCCGATATGGACGGTCAATAGGCGGTAAGAGCGAATTTTCCGCTCCTACCTGCCGTCGGCCCCGACCACACCCCCGTCACAGCCTGTAGGGGCACAGCGGCGCTGTGCCCCTAATCTAATCGTGACCACCAATGTATTGCACGATCATGCGTTGCCAGTACGGCCAATCGTGGCACCACCCATCCCACATCCGCAGGGCATTGCCAATGCCTTTGCCCCACAATTGGCTCGACAGCAGCTCATTAGACCAGGCAGCAGGGTCTTCACGGCCGATTGCCAGGATAATGTCAGTCTCGCGCAACCGATCAATTGTCCATTGGTCGCTCAAGTTGGGCACAAAATCCACTGGATTGTGAAAATAGACTCCCTGAGTATAGTGGGTGAAAAAGCGCTTCAGATCGTATAACCCTGATAGACCGATCACCCGCCGTACCAACCCTGGATGGCGTAAGGTAAAGATGACTGCCTCGCTGGCGCCGAACGAACAGCCGGTTGCAATCAGAAATGGGTTAGGATTGAGATGGCGAACCAGTGGTAAGACTTCGGTGATCAGGTAGTGTTCGTATTGTTCTTCTCGCCACATACGGGCATCCGTATCGGCCGCGTAGTTATACCAGCTTTCGCTGTACACACTATCAACGCAGATCAATTGAATCCAGCCCTGATCTACATGATGGCTCAGCACTCCGACCATCCCACGGTCTTCGTACTCGTAGAAGCGTCCGTGCGAGGTGGGAAAGACCAAAACGGGGGCACCGGAATGACCGAAAATGAGGAGTTCCATCGTTCGATTGAGGGCAGGGCTGTGCCATGCGTGGTATTGGCGTTGCATAATTACACGGTATTCATTACAACATTGGCGATTGCAGTACGTAAAATGATAGCCTGCTGAAGTCGGCCTGTCAACCGAGGAGTATCTTTCGTTATGACCACACTTTCGACAACATCATCTCAAACATTATCCTGGCCTCATATAGCAATTCTGGTCTGGATGCGATGGCTGATCAGTCTGGTCTTTCGTCTGGTGTATCCCTTATTGACATTTCTTGCGACCAGTTTCGCGGTCAATCTAAGCACAGCCAGCTTACTCATCACCATTCAGGTGGGAGCATCATTGCTGAGTCCGCTGGGTGGTATGCTGAGCGACCGGTTTGGCGATCGGAGTACCATTTTCTGGAGTGGGGTACTGTTCGCAATCGGCACAGTTGTTTGTGCATGGAGTCAGCACTTTGAGTTGTTTCTATTCGGATACGGCATTATTGGGTTGGCGGTTGCCATTGCAATGCCGGCATTGCAAAGTTATGTGAGCGCACGTAGTCATTATACGCAGCGCGGACGTATGCTCGGTATTCTGGAATTGAGTTGGGCGTTGTCGGCTCTGATCGGCGTACCCTTGGTGACGTGGACGGCCGATCATTTCGGTCTGGCAACGGTCTTTTTTGCATTAGCTGTTGTTGGAGCAGTAAATGTTGCACTTACAATGACGCTCCCGAATGACGAACAGATTCACGCGCCACACATTCGTTCCGCTTCTGAGCATCGTTTGTGGCTTCTGGTGCGTCAACCGGTGATCCTGTCTGCACTGGGGTTTATCTTTGTTCAGATGGCAGCGGTTGAACTGATCTTTGTGAGCTATGCCGGTTGGTTAAGCAGTACGTTTGGTGCAACAACAACCGAATTGGGGTTCGTCTTTGGCTTATTGGGAATCGTTGAGCTGGTCGGGTCTCTCATGGCAACCCTCTTCACCGATCAGATAGGCAAACGACGAGCGGTGTTGGGTGGTTTTGCCCTGGTCGGTGTATGGTTACTGCTGTTACCACACAGCACATCCTGGTTCCTCTTTCTTACGCTCCTCCTAGCGTTTGATCTTTGCTTTGAGTTTGCGATTGTCTCTACCTTTCCGCTGGTCAGCGGCCTGAGCGCTCAGGGACGTGGGACGGTACTCGCCGCGATGACAGCCTCTATTGGAGGTGGCCGTATTCTAGGCTCGTTGATCGCGCCATGGCTGAGTATCACAATTGGCTATGGATTCAATAGTATATTGGCCGGAATCCTGGTGCTCGGTGCAGTCGGTTTTGGTATCATGACAATACGCGAAGGCCGTGCATAAGTGCATAAGATCGGCAATGTAACCAAACGCACCGGCTTTGCATCTTGTTAGCAGCAACGGTAATTATCTTGATGGCGTGAAAGGAATGAAACAATGGCGCTCATGCAGGAAAAAGATCGCAAGGCGGTGCGAGAAGCATTTGCCGGACTGAATCGACCGGTAGAGATCGTGCTCTTTACCTCGGCTGAGAGTGGGGAATATAGCGAGGTAACGCACGAGCTGTTACAAGAGGTTGTGGCCCTCAATCCGCTGTTGAGCCTACGGGTATTCGATCTTGAACAGGATCGGGCGTATGCTACCGAACTTGGTGTCGATAAAGCGCCCGGTATCGTCTTTCTCATCGGTGAAGAGCGACAGAACCACGGGTTGCGCTTTGCCGGGCTGCCTAGTGGCTATGAATTTGCCTCCCTTATTGAGGCGATTCGCCTGGCCGGCGGAGCTGCTCAACCCGATCTCCAACCGGCAACGATGGCCTTGCTCGAGACAATTCAGGCCCCTATGCACCTCCAAGTCTTCGTCACTCCAACCTGCCCCTATTGTCCACGAGCAGTAGTTATGGCCTACCGGCTGGCGTTGGCGAACCCATACATTTCTGCCGAAGGAATTGAGGTGACCGAATTCCCTGAATTAGGAGATCGCTATGCAGTGATGGGAGTTCCTAAGACCGTAATCGACGATCTGGTACATGTTGAAGGAGCGGTACCGGAAGGGATGATGGTCAACAAGCTCCGTGAAGCCATCGCTGCGGCGGCCTAGATTGGCAGCCTGACAGACACTCCACCGTAGGCGTGCTATACTATCCTCTGAAAGTGTCTGAACAACGGTGTTGCTAGCGGTTCTGTGCCTCCCTCTCCCCTCTCCCGCTACGTGACGCGGGAGAGGGAACATGAGCAGAGCCAGGCTTGCGTCGGGAAAGAACTGTTCAGACGAACGTTCCCATCTGTCTGCTGTCTGCGATGGAGAAACTGCTGTGCCAGGCCCAATCATTGATCTTTCCCTGTATGACGATGAACAGGCACTTTTGGAAGGACTGCGTCGTGGCGATCCTGATGTCTGTACATGCTTTGTCAAACGGTTTGCCCCTTTCGTCTACGCACGCGCCCTCAATCTGCTAGGCGATGCCGATGAAGCCGAGAATGTCTTACAGACCACTTTTATGAAAGCATGTGCTGCTCTTTCTGAATTCAACGGTACCGGTAGTTTACGAAGTTGGCTTTATCGGATAGCCTCGAACGAAGGCTTGATGCTGTTGCGACAGAAACGACCACAGGTCGATCTTGATGACGTAGGCGACATCAATGTTGAGACAACGTCACCGCAGCCCGCGCAGCGCTGGAGTATCGATCCGGCACGGAGCGTGCTTGATGACGAATTACGGCAAGAAATTGCCCAGGCTATCGCTGCTTTACCTGATGCGTTGCGGGCGGTGATTGTATTGCGCGACATCGAACATTTGAGTACCGAGGAGACAGCAGCTCAGTTGGGGATTAGCCCTGGTGCAGTAAAGGTACGCCTGCATCGCGCCCGCCTACGCCTGCGTGAGCTGTTGGCTCGTTATGTCGAGCCGACTGAGGAGGGTCACGATGATACCGAATGATCATTATCATTGTGAAGATCTCATTGATCTCCTGAATGACTATCTTGATGGCGAATTGAGCCTTACTGAATGCAGCGAACTGGAAGCGCACCTGCGCGAATGTCCAGAGTGTCAATCGCTGCTCGCCTCGTTACGGCAGACGCTCTCTCTCCTTCATCAGTTTGAAGAAGCCCCTCCGTCACTCCCGCCTGGTTTGGAAGAACGACTAATTACCCGAATGCAGCGCCTTCTGGTAGAACGCCACTAGCTTCCATAGTGCGCCATCAAGAGCTGACGGAAAGCGTAGGCTACTGGTGAGAGTGGTCGGGTCGCCCGCCACAACAAACGTAGGGTGCGTCGTAGCGGCCGACCTTGAATCGGGATTGGATGTAACGCGCCTACTTCTTGCTCGGCTGTAATAGCGTAGAGGGGAAGAATTGTCAGACCGGTACCGATCATCACCATTCGCTTGATCGATTCGAGGTTATCAAGCTCGGCGATAATCCGCGGTGTCAATGATTGCTCGCGTAAAGCCTGATCTAGCCACACGCGCGTCTGGCTGCTCGCTTGGCGCATGATCATCGGCTGATCGGCCAGTTCGCTCAGATGTACTTCACTGCGTCCCCACCACGGATGCCGTCGTCCGACAACCACATACTGATCAAATTCACGGAGGGACTGTTGTTGCACATCCGTTATCGTATGATCAAGCTCGCCTTCGATAACGCCCAGATCGAGGCCACCACTACGCAATTCGTTCACAATCGCAAATGTGGTACCGGTCTGGGCGCTCACTGCGAGGTTGGGATAGCGTTGTCTGAACATCTGCACCCATTCGGGTAGCAGGTAGGCGCTCACGCCAGGCGTCACACCAATCAGCAACTGACCATCACGTAGTCCGGCAACATTGGTAACGGCCAGTTCGGCTTCAGCCACCAGCCGAAAAATCCCCTCGCAATAGGCGAGTAATCGCTGACCAGCCGGAGTCAGCTCAACGCCACGGCGGCCACGCACGAACAGCTCTGTCCCCAGGCTATCTTCGAGCGCCCGAATGTGCTGACTTACCCCCGATTGAGTCATATGTAACTGCTCAGCAGCTTTGCTAAGACTTCCGGCAGCCACGACCCGCGTGAAGATATCGAGTTTGTAGAGATCGAGCATCTTTGCTCCTGTATGGAGGCGTCATTGGTATCGCGGTACGGGTTCGACCTTATTCTCCGCCGAAACCTCACCAGGCTATACCCAGACCAGTGTACACCGATCGGCGAATACTGCTCCGATACACAAAGGTATTTATTACTGGATGCAATGGATGATATACCCCTTAGCTATAAGCTATCACTTAGAGATAGTATAAGCATGTTTCGGCTTCTGGCAAGTGGCATTTCTGCGTACCATATAAGTACGAAAACTCCCAACACTCTCAATAAGCAGTTGGCGCCAATGCTGCGATGCACGAGGGAAGCTGCTGATTAACGGGACAAATGAAGAAAGGGACGTAGAGCAATGTTGCTGAAGTATTTCTACGACGAGATGCTAGCCCAGGCTTCGTATCTGATCGGTTGTGCCAAAACTGGCGAAGCGATGGTTATCGATCCGATGCGAGACGTTGAGCCGTATTTGCGGGTCGCAGCCAAGGAAGGATTGCGCATCACTCACGTGACCGAGACCCACATTCACGCCGACTTCGTGAGCGGTGTTCGTGAACTGGCATCGCGTACCGGTGCCCAAATGTACCTGAGTGACATGGGTGATGCCAACTGGAAGTATGCTTACCCCGAAATTGAGAAGGCAGTTCTGGTTAAAGATGGTGATACCTGGATGGTCGGGAACATTAAAGTGCAGGTAATTGCGACTCCAGGACACACGCCAGAGCATATCGCATTCATGATCACCGACACTGCCGCTGCCGATCAACCAATGGGTGTATTCACCGGTGATTTCCTATTTGTGGGTGATGTAGGCCGACCTGACCTGCTGGAAGAGGCTGCTGGGATTGCCGGAACCAAAGAACCCGGTGCACGCAAGCAATTTCAATCGGTACAGCGCTTTAAGGCATTGCCCGACTATTTGCAAGTCTGGCCGGCCCACGGCGCCGGTAGTGCCTGTGGCAAGGCTTTAGGCGCAATTCCGTCGAGTACGCTGGGGTACGAGAAGCGCTTTAATCCGGCGTTCCAGTTTGATGATGAAGATGCGTTTGTGCACTGGCTTCTGAAAGGCCAACCAGAACCACCACGCTACTTTGCCCGCATGAAGTATGTGAACAAGGTCGGACCGGCTCTGTTGCACGATCTGGCAACACCGGTTGAGATCGAACGTCCGCTGCTCGACCAGGCGCTGGCGGAAGGTGCGCTCGTTTTCGATCTGCGGAGTGCCGCCGAGTTTGTTGCCGGTCATATACCGGGGAGCATCAGTGTCCCGATTCGGAAGATGTACAGCACTTACGTAGGCTGGTTTGTCGATTTCACCAAGCCAACTTACCTCGTGGTACCTGATGATGCTGACATAGAGCAGATTCTGAAAGACCTGCGGGCAATCGGTGTCGATGATATTCCGGGGTACCTGCCAGCATCGGCGCTTGGTGATAACCTTGTGCAATTGCCGACCGCTACTGTGAAAGACCTTAGTGCAGCATTAGCCGACCGTTCGGCAGTGATCCTCGATATGCGCAATCTGACCGAGTACGAGGAGATTCACCTTCCCGGAGCACTTCACATTCCGCTCGGTTATCTGCCGCGTCACCTCGACGAGATTCCACGTGATACGCCAATCATTGCCCACTGTGCAACCGGGTATCGCTCGCAGGTTGGTACGAGTCTGCTGCGCCGATTTGGCTTTACCAACGTTGCAACGCTAGTTGATCCACAGGGTACCTGGCGTGAATTAGCTTCGGCGGTTGCGGTGTAGCTTCTGGGTTCCCCCACCCCACAGCAGGAGTGGCCGTACCTGCTGTGGGGTGAACGGCATCGAATGAATGGTTTTTGCCCGACACCTGCCGGGCGCAACACGTAAGGAGAGCTATGACATACGCGCATACCAACAGTGGAACAACGAGCGAGGTGCATGCCCTCGAGGCCGGTCACGTTGCTGAACTTCTCGGTCAGTTGCTCGAACGGATGGATCGGATCGAACAACACCTCGCGAAAGCTGATGCGCTGGCCAGCGAGGCGCCAGCGCTGCTGGCCATGGCAACCGATACGATCGATGGATTGTATCGGGATGCGGCAAAGGCGGGTATCGATATCGACGAGCGATTGAAGGTCGGCTTGCACGCCCTTGAGCGCTTGACCGAGCCGGCGACTCTCCGTGCCTTGGCCGGACTGAGTGAGCAGTTGGTAACCCTCGAACAACTGGCTCGCCAGGCCCCCGGCTTTGCTGCAATGACCGTCGATATGATTGATGAACTGTACGCTGCGGCCAATCGACAAGGTGTCGATATTGAGGGTACTGTTCGCCAGGGATTGACTGCACTACGCAATCTCCTCATCTTGATGCAGTCAGATGAAATGAAGGCATTGATGAGTTCAGGCGTGCTTGATCCGAAGACGCTTCAGGTGATGGGGGCGGCAGCACATGCGCTGGTGAGCGCCCAACGAGAGCCACGACGGGCCGGTCCAATAGCATTGTTGGGAGCACTCTTCAACCGTGATGTGCAACGTTCGCTTGGCTTTGCCCTCAATTTTGCCGAACGATTCGGGCAAAAACTGCCGGGCTAGGATGGTAACGTGCCGGAGAACAGGTTGTAAACAGGGAGTATCACGACTAGAGAGGAACACACTATGGCAAAGAGCCACTATCAGGTTGTCATTGCTGGCGGCGGTACGGGTGGTCTGACCGTTGCTGCCCAACTTATAGGTCAGCCAAATCCGCCGGAGGTTGCGCTGATCGAACCGTCAACTGTACACTACTATCAGCCCTTGTGGACGCTGGTTGGGGGCGGAGTCTTTCCTCGTGAGCAATCGGCACGCCCAGAAGCTGATTACATCCCACCAGGAGTCACGTGGTTGAAGGAGGCGGTAAAGGCATTTGACCCCGATAATAACAGTCTGACCTTGAGCAACGGTGAGACGATCACCTACGACTATCTGGTTGTGGCGCTGGGCATTCAGATTGACTGGCATAAGGTGAAGGGACTGCCAGAAACGTTGGGTAAGAATGGGGTCTGCTCGAATTACTCGTATGACACGGTGGAGTATACTTGGCAGAACATTCGCACCTTCCGGGGCGGAAATGCTGTCTTCACCCATCCAAGCACGCCGATCAAGTGTGGTGGTGCGCCGCAGAAGATTGTCTATCTGGCCGACGATTATTTCCGCCGCTCCGGGGTACGACAGCAGAGCCAGCTCAATTTCTATCACGCAGGTGCGGCTATCTTTGCCGTGAAGAAGTATGCTGATGCGTTGAATCGTGTGGTCGCACGCAAGGGGATTAACGTTCATTTCCAGCACGATTTGATCGAGGTACGCGGTGAGGCGCGTGAGGCCGTCTTCCTCAATCTGGCTACCCGCGAGACGGTGACGGTTCACTTCGATATGTTGCATGTATCACCGCCAATGAGTGCGCCCGACGTGATCAAGAGCAGCACGCTGGCTAATACCGGCGGTTGGGTCGATGTCGATCAATATACCCTTCAGCATAAACGCTATCCCAACGTATTTAGTCTCGGTGATTGCTCGAGCTTGCCCACCTCGAAAACGGGAGCTGCCATTCGTAAGCAGGCGCCGGTGCTGGTAGCAAACCTGATGGCGGCAATGGCTAAAGAGACGTTACCGGCCACTTACGATGGCTACACCTCTTGCCCATTGGTGACCGGCTACGGCAGCCTGATTCTGGCAGAGTTTGATTACACCAATCAACCCAAAGAGAGCTTTCCCTTCGATCAAGCGCAGGAGCGTTACAGCATGTATGCGCTCAAGGCCTACGGGTTACCGGCGATGTATTGGAATGGGATGCTTCGCGGTCGGATGTAACGCCCTCCCTCTTTATCGCCAGCGATAAACCAGGGACGACCAGTTGGTCGTCCCTGCATTTTTCCCATCTAGTATCGTTGATCGCTCACCGAAATTCGCAAGAGCAACGCTACAATCAAAAAGTTAATGACAATTGATGAGCCACCATACGAGATAAACGGCAGTGTGATGCCCGTCAGGGGAATGAGGCGTAGATTACCGCCTAGAATAATGAGCGTCTGCACAGCAATGATTGAGGTCAGGCCGATCACCAGGAGTTGTTCAAAGCCGCGAAAACGACCGGGTATTGCCAGCGCCAGATGGTAACCTCGAAAGATGAGTAACATATAAGCGATGAGTACCGCTAAGGTTCCGGCCAGGCCCATCTCTTCACCAATAGCGACGAAGATAAAATCGGTGTGCACCGCCGGAACGTACTCTGGTACACCTCTCCCCAATCCTGCCCCAAAGACGCCGCCTGAAGCGAGAGCGTAGATAGCCTGAACGATCTGGTACCCTGAACCCTGAGCGGTAGCCCATGGATCGAGCCAAACCGATACGCGCAGGCCAACAATTGGTAAGAGACGGTAGAGTATATAGGCGCCACCGGCAAAGGCAGTGACACCTGCAATAACATAGAGACTACGCCTGGTGGCAGCGTAGAGCATAATTAAGAAAACCCCGAAGAGTAACAGTGCCGCACCCAGATCGCGTTGAAAGACGATTGTCATCATTGCAATGCCCCACATCCCTATCAGTGGCACAAGGTAGGGGAGAGGGGGTAATGTAAAAGGGCCAAGTCGGTAACTTGATTGTACCGCCTCGCGATATTCGTTGAGGTAGGAAGCCATAAAGATAACCAGAATAATTTTGAGCAATTCTGAGGGCTGAAAGTAGAAGAATCCCAGGTTGAACCAGACCCGTACCCCACTGGCGTTTGGATCAACGCCGAAAATAAATGTTGCCAGGATAAGGATCATACCGAGGGCCAACCACATGTAGCGATAGTGATCGAGCACATCGATAAATGAATGGCGAAACCAGCGGATGCAAATCTGGTCGAGTGGTGTAAAGAGGATGGCGGCCATGATCAGCGTACCAAGCGTAACCCACAGGGTCTGTTTGGTGGCAATGCCTTCATAACACGGAAAACGCTCACCAGCAGCATTGCTGCAAAACACGATCTGGTTCAAACCTGGCTCAAGGCGGGCGGTCATCATAAGGCTCAGACCAGCAAGGAGCGCAACCAGTGGTAAGATTAGCTGATCGGCAGTTGGGCTACGGAGCGAAAGACCCAGAGAAATAGCAAGAAAGAGCAGGAGTGGTAGGCTTGATGGCCAGAGAATGTGCAGCAGGCCCTGGAAGGTGGTCTGGAGTTCACTCTGCCCAGTCGCTACCACAACGAGGAGATAGCCCGCGGCGAAGAAAAGGAGCACCGTGATCAGAAGCTGCAATTCTACCAGACGCAGACGCCGAAGCTGACCAAAGGCGTCACGTAATGTTGTCATGGCGTATTCCTCTGTGCGCGTAAGGGCAACGCATACATCGCCCTTCCTCAAGTGCCTGTGCATACTCGGCATGTACAAGCATGTGAACAGGCGTCAAATCGGCCAATTCGGCTCACGTTCGCAGTGATAACCGGCCCGCTCAAGCGATTGAATGACCATCTGAGCATGTTCTTCGTCACGCACTTCCAGAATTAACTCTACACCGGCCCGGTCAATCGGCACGCGCCACATGCCTCGTCGGTGGAATAAATCCATAACGCTGGCACCGGTAGACGCAACATGATTGACCAGCCCGGCCAACCCTCCCGGACGATCATCAACACTGGTGCGCAACAAGAGATAACGCCCCTGACGCACCAGCGCATATTCGATAACGCGCATCAGCAAATTGGCATCAATATTGCCACCACAGAGGATCGTGGCCGTTACCTGCTGTGGTTTGACCGGTACTTTGCCGCTCAGGAGAGCAGCAACACCAGCAGCACCAGCGCCTTCAACGACCAGCCGACTGTACTGCAAGACGTGGGCAATAGCCATAACGATCTCGTCATCATCAACCGTCACCACCTCATCGACCAATGCCTGGATCATTGGCAAGGTCAGATCGCCAGGACGCTTGACCGCAATTCCATCAGCGATAGTACGAGCGGTTGGTGCGGTAACCGGATGACCAGCAGCGAGCGAGGCCGGTACCGGTGCACAACCAGCCGCCTGAACACCTACGATCCGCACGTGGGGCAGGAGAGTCTTAACTGCCAGGGCAATTCCGCTGATCAAGCCTCCGCCACCGATCGGAACAACCAGTTGCTGGAGATCAGGCAATGCCTCTACCAGCTCCAGCCCAATCGTCCCCTGACCAGCGATCACCCGTGGGTGATCAAAGGCGTGTACGTAGGTCAACCCGCGCTCTTCTTTGAGGGCGTGGGCATAAGTAACTGCATCATCGAAAGTTGCGCCGTACAAAATCACTTCAGCGCCCAAACGTCGGGTTGCTACAACCTTAGTCAGTGGCGCCCGTTCGGGCATCACGATGGTTGCTTTGACACCCAACAATTGCGCTGCCTGCGCCACACCCTGCGCGTGGTTTCCAGCAGATGGCGCAATCACCCCTCGTTGCTTTTCTTCAGGTGAAAGGTGAACAATCGTGTTATATGCACCGCGAATCTTAAACGATCCACTCTGCTGGGTATTTTCTGCCTTGTAAAAGATCGGCCCGCCTAGCTCAGCGCTCAGACGGGTCGCTGGGAGCACCGGCGTTGGGAGAATAATGTCACGCAGTGCCCGCCGTGCCGACTGAATATCAGCCAGTTCAATTGCAAATCGACTCATGGAACGTCATTGCTCCCCAGACTTATGGCCAACGTTGGCCTAATCTTCACCAGCGATAAGTTCTTGGGCATTGGCGGCGCGTGCAGCGAGAATCCGAAAGCGCATTGCCGTTTCACGGTCGCGGGCGTGCTCGGCGGCCCGCATCAACACCCCAATTGCCAGTTGCAGGCGCCGCAACTCTTCGCGGTCACCGGCCAATTGTAAACGGGCAATTTCGTGTTCGCAGTATTGGGCAATTTGTTCGACGGTTACCATGCTCGTCCTCCTTCAGCACGCCCGACAAAACCCGTTTATTTTCAGATATTGTACCATTCTTGCTCTACAATGAAACAACGTGATCGTGACGAAAGGAGATGGTACCGATGGCAATGAGTATTGCGGAACTGACCGATGCGATTAACCGATTTGTGACCGACAAGGGGTGGTATGCACCTGACAGTATCTTCCCACAAACACCACGTAATATCGCGATTTCGGTTGCGGTGGAAGCAGCAGAGATACTCGAACATTTTCAGTTCCACGATGAGCCGCGTGATCGCGAGGCGCTGGCCGGTGAACTAGCCGATGTCGCCAATTATCTCTTCCAGTTGGCGTATCTGTTAGGGATTGACCTCGAGCAGGCGATCCTGAACAAATTCACCGAGAATTATGGTCGAACGTGGGAAGGGTAATCTGTTCTTCGCGTCACATTTCACAAGCATGTAACTACAGCGTAACGCAAGGTGTTATACTGCTCACTATCAGTAGATTTTTGACCACGTTTGTCATGTTCAGTGGAGAAACTGGAGAACGCACATGGATCGTGCCGCACAAATCAAACAGATTGCCGACAGTTGGAATACGCCGCGCTTTGCCGGTATCGTGCGTCCGTACACACCCGAGGATGTCTATCGCTTGCGTGGTTCGGTGCAGATTGAGTACACGCTGGCCCGGATGGGGGCTGAGCGATTGTGGAGTCTGTTGCATACCGAGCCATACATCAATGCGCTTGGCGCATTAACCGGTAATCAGGCAATGCAGCAGGTCAAAGCTGGCTTGAAAGCAATTTATCTGAGCGGCTGGCAGGTAGCGGCTGACGCCAACCTGGCTGGACAGATGTATCCAGATCAGAGCCTCTATCCGGCCAACTCCGGGCCGCAGTTGGTACGCAATATCAACAATGCGCTCCGCCGGGCCGATCAGATTTATCACAGTGAAGGACGCAATGATATTTACTGGTTTGCGCCGATTGTTGCCGATGCCGAAGCAGGCTTTGGTGGCCCACTGAATGTCTTCGAGATTATGAAGGCGTACATCGAAGCCGGTGCAGCAGGGGTACACTTTGAAGATCAGCTCGCCTCAGAGAAGAAATGCGGTCACATGGGTGGTAAGGTCTTGATCCCAACCCAGTCCGCGATTCGTAATCTGGTCGCGGCGCGTCTGGCAGCCGACGTTATGGGAGTGCCGACTATTATTATCGCCCGCACCGATGCCAATGCGGCGACACTGCTGACCAGTGATATTGATGAACGCGACCGACCCTTCTGCACCGGTGAACGAACCAGTGAGGGTTTCTACCGGGTACGAGCCGGGCTAGATCAGGCCATTGCCCGTGGCCTGGCGTATGCGCCCTACGCCGATATGATCTGGTGTGAGACCAGTGAACCCAATCTTGAAGAGGCTCGTCGCTTTGCCGAGGCGATTCATGCCCAATTCCCCGGTAAGCTGCTGGCCTACAACTGTTCGCCCTCGTTCAACTGGAAGAAGAAGCTCGACGATGCCACCATTGCTGCATTCCAGCGCGAATTGGGCGCGATGGGGTATAAGTTCCAGTTTGTGACGCTGGCCGGTTTCCACACATTGAACTACAGCATGTTTGAACTGGCACGTAATTATCGTGATCGGGGAATGGCTGCCTACAGCGAGTTACAGCAGGCTGAATTTGCCGCAGAAGCCTACGGCTATACGGCGACGCGCCACCAACGCGAAGTTGGGACCGGTTACTTCGATGAAGTGGCTCAGGTGATTGCTGGTGGTGAGATCAGCACCACGGCACTGACCGGAAGTACCGAAGAGGAGCAATTCCATTAAAGCACGCCTGGCCATTTCTTCCCCCTTCCTCTCTCAACATGGGAGAGGAAGGGGAAAACGTTACAGAGGCTGCATCATCACGTGGTAATGAGCGTGAGCACATGTCAACCTATCATCGTACCTGAACCTACGCAACACCGACTGCGCAAACATCTTTCACCATCCACACACAAAACGATGGTGTAACCAACCAGCGAACGTCGTCGCGTGCGTAGCGCGCATCTCAACCGGCCACTTCTGTCCGGCGGGAATCTGACCTTTCAGCGCTTCGGCCAGAAATGCGCGCAACACCTGCCAGGCATCACCGGCTGCACCACTGGCGTTAATCGAATCGATACCACCAACAAAGGCATGCGGCTGATCGGGAAAAATCACAAAGCGAGTTGAAACCCCCGCCGCCCGTAAATTGCGCTCAAGCTGTTCTACTTCGCTCAGCGGAATAGACGCATCGGCTCCGCCAAAGATACCGAGAACCGGCCCCCGAATCTGACGCAGTGCCGATGGCTCAACCGCTGCCATTCCGTAGAAGATACCGGTAGCAGCAACCGCCGGATTGTGTAACGTATAGAGCAGAGAAGTTCGTCCACCATAACAAAAACCGATGATCGCAATCCGGTCGGCTATCACATCAGCGCGTGCGATCAGCCAACTAAAGACAGCATCGAGATCGGCCTGTACCTGCTCTGGCGGGGTCGTAGAAACCTGATAGATTGCCCTTGGAATCCAGGTGGTGCTGGCACCACGAAAGGTATCAGGGGCAACGACCAGATAACCATCAGCGGCCAGCGCAGTAGCCTTTTCGATAATATCCGGGCGCAAACCCCACCACTCGTGAATCATGATGACTGCTGGATGGGGGCCGGGCGTAGTCGGTTCGGCAACGAAGGCCCGTATCGGGCCAGCCGGTCCTGGTATCGTTGTATTGGTGAGCGCTTCTACCCGTCCCCTGCCAATCAAGGCATCGATCGGAATACTTAGCCCTAACCCCAGTATGCCAACCCCGATAACGATGACAATCCAACCTACTACTCGCTTCAGGAGTTGCACAACCTTCCTCCTCACATTGACAGGGAACAGACTATCGAGTATACTTTAGGACGAAATGACTCCGTAGCTCAACTGGATAGAGCGTCAGCCTCCGGAGCTGAAGGTTGGTGGTTCGAGCCCACTCGGAGTCGCCATTTTACCACCCGCTCTACCAGGAGCGGTTTTTTCATTGCTCGTATCTCCTGTTTCAACTCTGAATGTCACCCGCCGGATGAAATATCAGCAGAATTGCGGCAGAAGGTTTTTGCGCAGAGTATTCCACCTCTGCTCACTTATCGCTATAACGTCCCTGTCAAAATAACCTCAACCGCATCTGGCGTCGGATTAGTTACCGGCTCTACCGTGACCATAACTTCGGTGAAGGCATTCACCTCGCGAGGTGCGGTTATCACCAACGTCGCCAGCCCAGTTGCATCAACCTGAAACGAACCGGCTGCAATTCGCTGGACTCCATCACTTAACCAGAAACGATACACGCGATCAGGTTCCAGCGCAGGCAAGCCACTGAATATCACGACCGCCTGTGTTTCACCGGGGTACATATACATCTCACCTCGCGCAGCAAGATCGCTACGGGTTGGACGCAACTCACGGGTTGCCACGCCAGGGGCGCTCACGAACGAAACGAGTAGCCGTTCCTGAGCGACCTGTTCGTTCAAACGCGCCAACTGCTGTTCGTAAGACGCCAGTTGTGTTGTCAATTGGGCCTGGCGCTCCTCGCTGGCGGTCACGGAGGCCTGGAGCTGTTCTATTGCTACCAGCAAGCGCCGATTCGTTTCGTTAGTCGCTATGACCTGCTGTTGTAACGTAAATGTGAACCATCCTAACAACACAATGATGACCGTCAGGCTCAACAACCATACCGACATTGACCTGCTGGCACGACGGGGGAGAGGTGCAGATTGTAACGGCTGACGAGCAGCCTGATCGGCGGCAATCCGCTCCATCAACGAGGCACGCACATGGGCTGGCGGTGTAACCGGTGGTGCGGCATACGGTAGCAAGGCTACAACTTCGCGTAGCTGATCAAGTTCAGATCGAGCGGTAGATGATCTGGTCAATACCTGCTCTAATGCCGCCAGATCGGTCGGATCGAGGCTCCCAAGCGCGGCTGCCGCAAGGAGTGATTGTTCTTGCTCTGTGTCGGAGTCGTGCATGCAACTACTCTTCTAGTGATCGTTTGCATCAATGCCGTAGTGAAGCAACGCCTGCTTTAGTTTCTGTAATCCCAGTCGGATACGTGTTTTAATGGTTCCTAACGGACTTTGCAAGTGATCAGCGATTTCACGCTGGGACAACCCCCCAAAATAGGCCAGTTCAATAACTTCACGCTGGTCTTGCGGCAGATCGGCTAATGCGCTGGTGATCAGCCGTCGCCGTTCAGCCTCAAGGGTCGATTGCTCAACGTTTTGCTGCTGATCGGTCAGCACTGACAGGATTTCTTCATCATTCCCGGCGGATACGGGACGCACCTGTCGCCGACGTAGCTCATCGATACACAGATTACGGGTAATCCCGAACATCCAGGGTAAGAAGGAACTGTTGCGCTGATAGGTAGCTGCTCGCTTCCAAATGCGCCAAAAGGTCTCTTGTACTACCTCTTCAGCCGGTTCAGCCGCCGCTAACATCCTGAGAGCCAACCCATATACAGCGCGTGCGTGGCGGTCGTAGAGTTGTGCAAGTGCTGCACTATCACCGGCAGCCACCAACTCCATTAACGCTTCGTCGCTCAGTCGCTCCAGATTAACCGATTTAGCCGGTTGGGCCACAGCCAACCCTCTCGTAATAATACGCACATCACGATCCGTTGGATGCCTATCAATGCTGTGATGTGCGAAGATTCCCAATGACTATTATACACATATCTTCCGTAACATGACGACATTCGACAATCTGTTCTAACCTGTCCTATCACCCCCAGGGATGACGTAATAAGATAATGTCATTTTTGTATTCCGGCGAATGTCTGATATTGTTCCCCCATTCACACTCAATCTGTGGTACATTTATATTGAAATACATTTCACTTGACAGCCGCAGTGAATATGTTATAGTTCAGATTGTGGTGAATATCACAAGGCGAGAATATCTCGTCTTACCTCTGGCAAGATGCGCCACAATCGCCGGATCGTCGTCGCCTCCGGCGCCAGACCGGCTCGGCGATCCTAGGAAGGAACAGCCGCATGGCCGGCTACCAGCTACCGTTCAATCAGTCAGAGACACTCATCTCTCAGGTTCATACCGTACCGACATCGAGTCATCGCATTGCCGGTGACCTTGCGCCACAAATAGCCGGTGGACTGGCCGGTATCTTTCACCGAGCCGACATCCTGGCCGATCTCGGTGCTATCGAACAGCGGTTACTCGAATGTACTCATTCGCGTGTTGCAGTGATCAGTGCTGCTGGCGCCCACACTGTTCGTTCTGGCGGGAAACGGCTACGAGCAGCACTCGCCATCCTGGCTGCACGACTGGGGCAGTATCAGTTGGAACGGGTTATTCATCCTGCTGCAGCTGCCGAACTGATCCATGCTGCTTCGCTTGTGCACGACGACCTGGTCGATCGAGCTAATCGTCGCCGTGGGCAAATTACCGTTCACGCCCGTTGGGACAACGACGTAGCCTTGATGGTAGGTGACTACTTTTTCGCTCTGGCTGCGGCTGAAATGGCACGCAGTCCTGATCCACGCATCATTACCTTCTACGCCGAAGCTGTGCAAACCATTTGCGAAGGTGAACTCAGTCCGGTTACGGTTGCTGAACCGTTTGACCGTGCATTGCGCCAGTATCTCTACAAAACCGGCGCCAAAACCGCAGCATTGTTTGAGGCTTCCTGCAAGGCCGGGATGGTAGCCGGTGGCGGTAATGACGAGCAGATCGCGGCTCTAGGACGCTACGGCTACGATTTGGGCATGGCTTTCCAGATCATCGATGATGTTCTCGACTTTATCGGCGACGAACGCACTCTTGGGAAGCCAGCGGGGAATGACTTACGCCAGGGAACCATTACATTGCCACTCATCTATGCCACTGCTGCCTCCTCCAGTCAACGGTTGCGTGATGTATTAAACTACTCACCACCGCCAGACGCATTAGTAGCAGATGTCATCCAGGAGGTGATTGAAGTCGGTGGTGTGGCTGCTGCCCAGGCTGAAGCGGCGCGTTATATTGAGCAGGCAATCGCCCATCTCAACATCTTTCCCCCAGGACAGGCCCGCCAGGCGTTGATCGAGATTGCACATTTTGTGCTTGAACGGTCAGTATAGCCCTCACCTTCCCCCTAACACCCTTCCTCTCCCCTTGTGGAAGAGGAAGGGGCGAAGGTGCGGTGGGGCATCATCGCACACCTTACCCGTCACGTGCACCACCAGACACTGCTTTACCGGGAGGAAGGCGCGGCGGCGGTAGGAACAGAACGCTGGCCCACCCTAACACAATGGTTGCATATGCACGGTACGAGCCTCTCCCTGTAGGAGAGCGGAAGGGGGCCAGGGGGAAGGTGAGGGCCGCCAGGCGTGCTCCGCAGCACCGACGCTGAAAAGGAGCATTCAAGCACGCTCTCTTTTCTCACTTCTTACCTCTCACTCCGCTTCTCTTCCTCTTGTCGTATTCGTCGCAGAGCATACTGAATACCATCACGCAAATCAGCGCGTGTAATGATGGTGCTCAGATCAACGCCAAGTGCGACTAACGTTTGGGCAACATCAGGCCGAATGCCGGTAATGATAAGTTGGGCGCCTAGCAGACGTAACGAAACTGCACATTGCAATATCGCATGTGCAACCTGCGTGTCGATCACCGGCACACCAGTAACATCAAGCACGACAAGCCGGGCCTGGCGTTGTTGTACCTTCTGCAAAAGTGACTCGATCAGCGTCGCTGCCCGTGAGCTATCGAAAGCACCCACCATTGGCACCAGCAATACTCGTGATTCCACTTCAAGAAGTGGCGTTGATAACTCGGCCAATAGGGCGGCCTGCGCGGCAATAATCTCTTCACGTACCGCTAACTGGCGACGTAGCTCTTCTGCTTTCTTGAGTTCTGTTATGTCAATCCGCAACCCGACCGTACCACCATCAGGGGTACGTCGTTCGACAATACGAATCCAGCGTCCATCGGCCAGATGCTGCTCGACGGGGGCAAGCTCGGCGTGTTTCTGCAATCGCTCGGCAACCCACTCATCCACACGCCCAATAGCTTCCGCGTATTGACCCCGCTCGGCGCCGATCCGAATCAGCTCGGCAAAAGGCCGACCAGGCGTAACCAGATCGGCGCTGACTGAGTACAATTCACGGTAGCGCCGATTACAAAAGACGATCCGGT
>Ga0308418_1000150_pt1 | contig 45936 bp, 49 predicted proteins | sample HotsprSampleR4cd_FD_203517 | JGI IMG/M metagenome (GOLD analysis project Ga0308418, IMG submission 203517) | Hot spring phototrophic mat microbial communities from Mushroom Spring, Yellowstone National Park, Wyoming, United States - 20090729_R4cd ... | reverse complement strand
TGTGGTCTTTCCATGATCAATATGCCCAATCGTGCCTACGTTTACATGGGACTTCTTCCTCTCAAATTTTGCCTTTCCCATCTCTTCCTCCTTTAATTTCTCCTAAAACTTTTATCTTGCATTTCCCAAAGCCCATGACCGGGATCGAACCGGTGACCTCGTCCTTACCAAGGACGTGCTCTGCCGACTGAGCTACATGGGCATAAAAAAGCGGGAAACGGGATTTGAACCCGCGACCCTCAGCTTGGAAGGCTGACGCTCTACCGCTGAGCTATTCCCGCAAATATGGAGGGGGAAGGATTCGAACCTTCGAAGGCTGACGCCAACAGGTTTACAGCCTGTCCCCTTTGGCCACTCGGGTACCCCTCCGAATTTAATATTATAATTTTTTCTTTTCAAGTAATTCAAGCCACCGAAGGGATTCGAACCCCCGACCCGCTGATTACAAATCAGCTGCTCTACCCGCTGAGCTACGGTGGCACTCTATAACTTTAACTTTATAATATAAGAACTTTTAAAGTTTATTGTCAACTTTTATAAAAAACTGTATAATATTCTAACAAAAATAATAACTGGAGGTAAAGAATGAATACTAAAGTAAAGGAAATAATGAACATTAAACTGGAAACAATAAAACCAGATGCATCTGTTTATGATGCCATTGAAAAACTTGTTGACAAAAGAATGAGATCTTTAATTGTCCTTCCAAAGAATGAAAATGATGTTTATGGAGTTATTACAGTAAGAGATATTGTTTTTAAGGTAATTGCCAAAAATTTAGATCCTAAAAAAATTAAAATTGAAGAAATCGCATCAAAACCTGTTATAAGTATTGATAAAGAAACTGAACTTGAATATCTTATAAGATTGATGGAAAAATTCAATATTGCGAGAGTCTTTGTTCACGAAGGTAAAGAAATTATAGGAGTTGTATCTCTTTTAGATGTACTATCAGCTTCTTTAGTAGCAAAAGCAAGGAGCAGATAAATGTTTGACAAAGTTCTAGCAAGTGGTAAACTGGAAAAAAAAGTTATTGAACATATTAAAATCCATTTAAAAACCCTTTATTCTGCTGCAGAATGCTTTAGACATGCTATATCAACGGTAGATAAAGACTCTACTTTCTGTGTATCACAGCTTGAAAGAGAAGCAGATACAATCAGAAGAGAAATAATAACAACAATTCATCAGGGAGCCTTTCTTCCATTTATAAGACCAAATATATGCAGATTCATAGAAATCGTTGACGAAGCCTTTGATAATTTAGAAGACGCGTCCTTTGAATTTAGATATGTTAATAATGAAATTTTCAAGATAATAGAACCTGAATGTTCAAGAATCGCAAAGATTAACTCCCAAATGTGTGAAATACTCTCATTAGCCTTTGATGCATTAATAGAAAAAGGAGACCTTAAAGAAAAAAATCTATCAATTAGAATATGCGAAAAACAAATTGATGACCTAAAATTTGATATTATAGAAAAATTAAGAAAAATAGAAATTCAGAACTTCTGGGATGGCAAAATTATTAGCGACTTTGTGGATTATTTAACAAGATTAAGCGATTTATTAGAAGATGCCAGTGATTACCTTTATATAATTGAAATAAGTCTTAAATAAAAAGTTTCATTCTTTCTGGCACTTTGTGTCTTTTAAATATAAATTAAAAAATATACTACTGGAATAGAGATGATAGAAATTGCTGTTGCCACAAGTTTTTTAATTGCCTTCGGTATAGGCTCAAATGATGCTTCAAATGCACTCAGTATCTGTGTAGGCGCAGGAATAATCAAACTCAGAAGAGCTATTCTGCTTTTTGGCGGTCTTGTATTTCTTGGAATAATGCTTCAGGGAAGTCAAGTAATGAAAACAGTTGGCAAAAATCTTGTAGATGTAAATATTACAATTATTATAGTTGCTATGACGGTGTCTGCATTTTTAATAATATTGTCCAACTGGCGCAAACTTCCGCTTTCAACTCATCAGGTTATAATTGGAAGCCTAATTGGTTCTGCTATGGCAAAAGGAGTTAATGTAAATTTTAATGCATTTTTAAAAATCGCCATTTCCTGGGCAATATCTCCCTTAATTGCTGTTGGATTTTCCTATTTGTTCTATAAAATTCTTGAAAAAACCCTTTCAAAGTTTTCTTTCTTTCAAATTGAAAAAATTCTAAGAATTCTTCTTCTCTTAAGTGGCTTTTTAATTTCCTATAATACAGGTGCAAATGAACTTGCAACTGTGCTCGGACCCGTGATTCACTCTAATATTAGAATAGATAAAATTTATTTATTCTTAATTGGTTCACTCATGGTTTTTATGGGTGCAATTCTATTAAGTCACCGAGTTATAGAAACTGTTGGAAAAGGTATAACAACATTAGATCCCTTTTCAGGCTTTGCAGCTCAGTTTGGTGCAGGATGTTGCGTTTTATTTTTTACTTTTTTGGGAATGCCTGTTTCCACCACTTATTGCATAATTGGAGGGATAACGGGAGTTGGACTAACAAAGGGAATTAAAACAGTAAAACTGTCTCTTCTAAGAAAAATTGCCTTAAATTTTATAACTGCACCTTCAATTGCCTTTATTATCTCTTATATTGTTCTTAAACTAATTTATTCCTAAATATTCCTTTATCAAGGCTACAGCTTCTGGAATTGCAGATTCTACTTTAGGAGTTAACTGTCTACTTAAAGTTTCAACATTCTCAACTTCAATACCAATGATTTTTATTTCCTTTGGCATTTCATCAGGAAAAAGAGAGTAACCAATTCTCAATATTTCAAAAACTGAAAGATTATGAGTTCCGCTTGCATATATATTTCCCCAGTAGTCAGTAGTAAACTCTAAAATACTTCCAGGTTCTACACCTGATTTAACTCCATCTACAATTACAGCTTTATCATAACCAAGGATTGAATCAATAATTTGAAAACTTATGTTTAAAAGCGGGACAGTATCAACTACACCATTAAGATATTCTATGATTTTAAGTCCTACGCCATCATCTGTAAAATTAGGATTTCCAATACCAACAACTATTTTTTTCATTTTACCCCATAAGAATTAAAAAAGATAGCGGGGGACAAAGCCCCCGCTTAAAAGATTTTTAGGCTATTTCAAAATTTCTAAGACTTTTTACAAGTTCACCATTATGGTCAATAATATCAATTCTTACCGGAATTCTTCCAGGAAGTGTATGGGTTGAACATGCAAAGCAAAGATCATAGGGTCTATAGGCAATTTCAACAAGATTAAGAATTCCTTCATCAACCTTACCATTCTTTATAAAGTTCTCTGCTGCTCTCTTTACAGCTACATTCATAGGTCCTTTATTATGGGTTGTAGCCACTATAAGATTTGCATCGGTAACTATACCTTTATCATCTGTCTTATAATGGTGAATTAAAACACCTCTTGCTGCTTCAACAATTCCGACTCCCTCACCAACTGGAGTTCCAAGCTCCTGACGAACATTAGGATCAGTAATACTTTCATCAGATGCTATCTGTTTTACTTTCTCTGCTGCATGCATAAGCTCTATTGCTCTTGCCCAGTGATAGGCAAGTGTATTGTGAACAGGTTTCCCACCAAAAGCAGCAACCATCTTTTCGTAAGCTTCTTGTGCCAAAGGAGTGTCAAAGCCGCTTGCAACATTAAATCTTGGAAGAGGTCCTACACTGTAAATACTTGTTCCGTCTCCATCAACAAGACCTGTCCAGCCGATTTTCTTTAAATAAGGAGCTTTCTGATAACTCCATGGCAAAGTTCTCTCAGCAATATAATCGAGATACTGTATTCCCTTAAATCTACCTATTTCGTTTCCTTTGGTATCAACGATTTTTTGTGTGCCATCGTAATAGGTAACTTTGTCATTCTCATCAACTGTTCCTATATAATTTGTTACTACTTTGTATACATCTCCAGTTACCAATGCCATGTAGTCTTTATTCTGAAGAACTACTTTATCAAAAACATCAAGAGTCAACTTTGCAAGTTCAACACAATCATCGGCACATTTAAGAATCTCCTGTCTTTCTTCTTCTGTAATTCTCTTTGCCCAGCCACCTGGAAGTGCTGTAACTGGATGGCTTGTTCTTCCACCGGTGATCTCGAAAATTCTAACTGCTGAAAATCTTTTCTTTAAGACAAGTTTACCAACATCTGCACCTACTTTTAAAATCAGACCTATAAGATTTCTTTCAGCAGGTGAAGCTGTTGGACCACAAACAAAATCTGGAAAACCAAGGGCATAAAGAATTCCTGTATGGTCTTCAACATAATGGGCATTATAAAAAAGTTCTCTAATTTTCTTTGCTGTTGGAGTTGGTTCAACTCCATAAACTCCATCTGCAGCCTTCACTGAGGCTGTAAAGTGAACACCCCTTCAGACTCCGCAGATAGTAGTTACAGTTCGAGGAACTTCCTCAATGGGCATTCCAATAAGAAATTTTTCATAGCCCATAAATTCTACAACCTGCATAAAAGCATTTTCAACATTTCCTTGTTCATCAAGGAAAATTGTTATTTTACCATGGCCTTCAAGCCTTGTCATCGGATTAATTTCAATTTTCTTCATTCCCTTCCCCCCTTCTGGGTTATTTTTTTATTATATCTATCAAGCCCATTTTTCATCTCTTTATTCTTTTACCAAGAAAAGAGCTTGGTAATGCATATCTATAAAACAGATGCACTGGATCAGGAATCTGTTCAACAAGCTCTTCATTGTCAAGCATACTTGCAATAGCACTTATAGCTCTTAAACCAAAATCTTTTACTCCCGGAATTGGTCCACCACATCCTCTACATGGTACATTTGCAGAAGGACATTTTGCTCCACAGTCTCCTTGAGTAACTGGTCCTAAACAAAGATATCCTTCTTCAAGAATACATGCTCCTTCTGTTGGAGTTCCTTCAATTGTTCTTTTTACTGTAGTTGCAAATTTCTTTGACTTACCCTGTAGAACAGGATTTCTATCACAGACCTCACATACTGCTTTACCCATAGTAATCCAAGAACCTGAAGGTGGAAGCTGACCTGAAAGCAATGCCATAAATGCCTTTCCTATATGTTCATGATAGGGAGGGCATCCGCCTATATAATAGTCTACCTTTACAACCTGATCAAGAGGTCTTGCATCCATTAAAGTAGGCAAAGTTAATTCATACTTACCATCAACAACAACAGTTGTCTGAGGCGGAACTTTTTCTGGATTGTCTGTACTGAATGTATTTATATATGCTTTATCAAGTAATTGCTCTGTAGTGTGTAAATTTACAAGTCCCTTGATTCCACCACAGGCTGCACATATTCCAAAAGCTATGAGAACCTTACATTTTTGTCTCATTACTTTTACTATATGTTCATGTTCAGAGTTTCTTACATTCCCGGAAACTAATCCTACATCAATTGAACCATCAGGCATTGCTTCAAGATCTTTATATTTTGCATCTAACACTGTTGGTGCCCAAAATACTATATCTAACTGCAAGGCAACATCTACCAATGCTTCGGCTAAATCTACAACTGCAATATCACAGCCACCACAACCACCAGCAAGATAGTATGCAAGTTTAGGTTTGCTCATTGTGCTCCTCCTTTCAATGGATTTGGTCCAAGTTCTCTTATTTTAGCATCAAAGGCTGTCATAGATTCCGCAAACTTCTTTCCTTCACTTCCCGAAATCCATTCAAGCTGAATTCTATCTGGTTCCACTCCAAGTTCTGTAGCAACCCTCTTAAAGAGATTAAATCTTCTTATAGATTTGTAATTACCCTCTTTGTAATGACAGTCACCAAAGTGGCACCCACCTATAAAAACTCCGTCTGCCCCTCTTATTAGGGCTTCAGCTATAAATTCTGGTTCCACCCTTCCACTACAGGGCACTCTTACTATATGCACTGTAGGAGGATAACTATAACGAAGGCTTCCTGCCAAGTCAGCCCCTGCATATGTACACCATTGGCAGGCAATAACAATTATCTTTGGCTCCCATGCCATCTTAATTCCCTCCTTTTATCTTAGTTATTACTCCATTCAAAGGTATACTTGCCATAGCAGTTGCTTTTTCCACATCAGCGCCCATTGCTATGGCTGTAAGCTGAGCTATATGAAGAGCTGGAATTTTATAATTAAGCTTTTTCTGCTCTACTAAAAGTGCCTGCCCTGCATCAAACTGTAAAAGACAGGAACTACAACCCGTTACAGCAACATCGGGGTCAATTTCTTCTTTAATTACATCCAGTTTCTTTTTAAAAAGGGCGAGGGATTTCTCAGAGGCTGTTGACCTTAATGCACCCATTGCACAGCAGTCTGTTATGGTGCTGTAATTGGGGGCAACACCTCCCATAGCTTCACATATTTCTCTTAATCTTTTTGGGAAAAATGTATTGTCTTCATTTGTTGGATAGGCTCTACTGGGCCAGAGGTTATGACAACCTGTCTGGACAGCACATTTTAACCCATTAAGATTGTTTTTTATTTTTGATTTAAGTGTGTCAAGTCCAACTTCTTCATAAAGGAAATTAATAAAGTTCCAAACTTTTGTAGTGCCTTTGTATTCTTTACCTACCTTTGCAAGTATTATATTAACCTGCTCCTTAATCTCAGGATGCTTCTCCATGTGATATCTTGCCTCATTTAAAGAACCATAGCAGGAACCGCAACCTGTAATCACTTCAACACCTTTTTCTTCAGCAATTGCTAAGTTCCATGCCGATGCAGCTGCCCAGCCAACTAAATCAAGAGAAGGCATTGTTCCAAAGGCAGGACAACATGTAGCTCCCTCAAGTTCTACAACTTCAACTCCTAATTCATTTAAAAGATATCTTGCTGAATACTCTATATCGGGTCTATTAAAAGGTATATTACATCCAAGGAAAAATCCTATTTTTTTCATTTCTATCCTCCTTAATCAAGCGGAAATGGTGCAATTTCTTCCAGGATAGTTTGTTTAAGAACTTCCTGGTACTTTTTCCTTAGCTCATCAAAACTCAGCGCTGTTGGTGGTTTCTCTGGCAATCCTACTTTCTTTCTTCTTTCTTCAAATCCCTTTGGAAATACTGCATGACCAAATCTATAGAGATTCCTTAATCCCTCATAGGTATTTGCTGGACAGGATTCAACCTTCATTGCTGCTCTTCTTACTGCCTGAATTACTTCATAGGGTTTTATATCCATTGGACATATTTCTACACATCTGTTACAGGACTGGCATCCCCAAACTGACGAATCTTCGAGTAAAACATCCCTTAAACCTAAGTTAGCAGCATGAACTATTCTTTTAATAAAAAATTCTAATCCTGCTAATGCCATTGGGCATGTAGCTGCACATTTCCCGCACTGTATACATTCTCTAAGCTCATCGGCACCCAAAGCTATGAGTTCTCTTACAAAACTTTCATCGCCCTGTGTAAGGTCAATTACATTTACGCCACCCTCTTCCATTTTATCCTCCTTTATTTTATTTTATGCCTCAGTTAATGCATCAATCTGTGCTAATATCTGTTCTGTTGTAAAACCATTAAATTTAATAGCTCTTGACGGACAAGCGCTGGCACAAACACCACAACCTGCACAAAGGGCTGGTTCTATGTATGCTTTTTCTTTTCCTTTGTATTCTACTATTCTTATAGCTGTGTAAGGACAAAGAGGAACACAAACACCACAGCTACTACATTTATCTCTATCCACCTCTGAAATAATAGCTTCAAACTTAATCTTTCCAGGGATTACAAGTGCTGCTGTAGCTGATGCTGCTGCACGGGCTTGTGCTATTGACTCTGGAATATCTTTTGGTCCCTGAACACATCCTGCAATAAACACGCCTCTTGCTTGAGTTTCGACAGGATAAAGTTTTGTATGAACCTCTCTTAGGAAACCTTCTCTACCGCATGTAGCAGTAAACATTCTTCCCAACTCTTCAACTCCATCAGGTGGCTCAATAGCTGTTGCAAGAACCACAAGATCAGCTTCGAGTTCAACAGGTGAGCAAAGGTCAACATCAAATCCTCTTACTCTTAATTTTCCATTTGGTTTTACATCAACTACTGAAACTCTTCCACCTCTAATTACTTTTACGCCAAGCTCTCTTGTATAAACATAGAATTCTTCGAAATCCTTACCTGCTGTTCTTACATCTATAAAGAATAGATAAAGTTTAATGTCCGGATATTTATCTTTAAGGATTCTTGCATGCTTAAGCATATACATACAACAAACCTTTGAACAGTATGGATGATATCTTTCGTCCCTGCTTCCCACACAAGAAATCATAGCAATTGTCTTTGGTTTTGTCCCATCTGATGGTCTCTTTAATTCACCACCCGTTGGTCCTGTTGCAGAGAGTATCCTTTCAAATTCCATGGAGGTTATAACATCTGGGCTATGAGGAGAATATTCTTTGAAGTAATGTTTAGGCATTGGCTTAAATCCTGTGGCAATTATAACTGCTCCTACTTTAATATTCATATATTCATCTTTATCATCAAATTTTATAGCATCTGCTGGACATCCCTGTATTCCTTTTGGTGGAATACCTTTTTTACATATTTCACAAGCGGGTTTCCCCGTTTTTTTCATGGATTTAAAGTACAAACAGTTTGATTCATCTATAACTGCCTTTTTGGGAACAGCCTGTGGAAACTCTATATATGCTGCTCTTCTCTGATTTAAACCGAAATTATATTCATTTGGAACTCTTGATGGACATATTTCAGTACATACACCACAACCTATACACTTATCCCAATCAATATATTTTACCTTTTTCTTTATACGGATATCGAAATTACCTACGTATCCTTTAACATCATCTACTTCTGCGTAGGTAATAAGTTCAATATTTGGATGCTGGGCGACCTCGCCCATCTTAGGTGTGAGTATGCAAGCAGAGCAATCCATTGTTGGGAAGGTTTTGTCAATTTTTGCCATATTCCCACCAATGGAGGGCTGCCTTTCAACAAGATATACTTTAAGACCCATATTTGCAAGGTCTAAAGCTGCAAACATACCTGCAACACCACCGCCTATAACTAAAACTGATTTTTCCATGTCTTCATAACGATCTTCAAGAGGTTCATTAAGTCTTACTTTGGCTACAGCACTTCTTACAAGTCTTTTTGCTTTTTCAAGTGCTCCTTCTTTGTTATGCCAGTGTGGCCAACTATCCTGATCTCTAATATTTGCCATTTCGAAAAGATAACCATTAAGTCCTGCATCCTCAATGGCTTTTTTAAATATAGGACCGTGAGTTCTTGGAGTACATGCTGCAACTACTACACGGTCTACATTACCACTTTTGATATCCTGTTTAATTATATCTTGGCCAGGATCGGAACACATAAATACATAATTTCTTACTACAGCTACATCTGGTAGAGTTTCTACATACTTCTTAAGCTCTTCAATATCAATGGCACCCTTGATATTCTCTCCACAGTGACACAGATAAACCCCTACTTTTGCCATTTTAAACCCCCCTTTGAATGGATTTTTAAATGTGGTTTACCCTTTCTACCATTTTTTGAAAAATTTGTCAAGAGATATTTTTCAGTATTTACAACATGTTGATTTTTTTTAACTTTTTATGCTATCGTTTTTTTGTTGCCGGTGTGGTGGAACGGCAGACGCGGCGGACTCAAAATCCGCTGGGAGCAATCCCGTGTGGGTTCAAATCCCACCACCGGCATTTAAAAACAATTTTCTCTTTTTAGAAATTGATTGGGAGGTGAGATGGAAGAATATTTAGAAGTTGTAGATAAGGATGGACTTATCATATCAATAGCACCAAGAAGTATAATTCATGGAAATCCTTCAATGCTTCATAGAGTTGTCCATATATTAGTTTTTAATTCAAAGGGAGAAATTCTTTTACAAAAAAGGGCTACTCATAAAGATGTTGCACCAGGCAAATGGGATACCTCAGTTGGTGGACATATAATGCCTGGAGAAGATATAGTAAAAGCAGCTAAAAGGGAAATGTATGAAGAACTTGGCGTGGAAGCACAAAATCTTCAATTTTTATATACCTATATATATTTAAATAATTACGAAAGCGAACTTGTTTACACTTACTGGACAATTCATGAAGGTCCTTTTAATTTTAATCGTGAAGAAATCGAAGAAGTCTCTTTTTGGAGCATAGAAAAAATAAACAACGCTCTAAGTTTAGGACTTTTTAGTGATAATTTCAAACAGGAGTTTTTCAGATATATACATACTTTTGCCAATACTCCATTTTGGTTTAATAGCTTTATATCAAAAATAAATGGGTCTCCCTCCATGAAAGAGACCCCTAATTTTTAAAAAATTTCTATAGCTGAAAAGAAATAGGGAATTTCATAGGAAGCCGACTGAGGTGAATCAGAGCCATGTACTGCATTTCTTTCAATGTTTTCTGCAAAATCCTTTCTTATTGTTCCCTCTTCTGCTTGAGCAGGATTTGTTGCTCCCATAATTTTTCTAACCCTTGCTATTGCATCCTCACCTTCTAAAACCATTACAACACAGGGACCCTCAGACATAAAATCCGTAAGAGATTCATAAAAGGGTCTATCTTTGTGAACAACATAAAATCCCTTTGCCTGTTCCTTTGTCATCTTAAGCTTTTTAAGAGCTGCAATTTTTAAACCATTTTTTTCAAATCTTGAAATTATCTCTCCAATGAGGTTTTTCTTTACTGCATCTGGTTTAATTATAACTAAAGTTTTTTCCATTATATCTTGCCCTCCTCCTTAAGAATTTTAATCATGTTGCTTACCTCTTCTGTAGAATTTGCAAAGGCTTGTCTTTCTTCATCTGTAAGCTCAAGCTCAATTATTTTTTCAAGTCCCTGTTTTCCAAGAATAACAGGAACACCATTGAATACATCCTTTGCTCCATATTCACCATCAAGATAAACAGAACATGGAAGAATTCTCTTTTCATCAAGAATTATAGCCTTAACCATTTCAAAGGTTGACTGGGCTGGAGCATAATAGGCAGAACCTGTTTTAAGAAGTGATACTATTTCAGCACCACCCTCTTTTGTACGTTGAACAAGGGCTTCTATTTTCTCCTTTGAAAGCCATTTTGAAAGAGGAATTCCCTTTACGGTGGTAAATCTTACAAGAGGAACCATGTAAAGTCCATGACCACCAAGAACAAGGGCTTCAATGTCCTTAGGCGTAACTCCAAGCTCAGTTGATATAAATGTTTTGAATCTTGATGAGTCAAGAATCCCTCCCATTCCAAGAACTCTTTGTCTTCCCACTTTGGATATTGCAAGAGTTAAATAAGCCATTACATCCATTGGATTCGTGACAACTATATAAATAGCATCTGGGCATTGAGGTGCGAGCTTTTTTACAATACCTCCTACTATATCTGCATTAGCCATCAATAAATCTTTTCTTCTCATGCCAGGTTTTCTTGCTAATCCGGCTGTAATTACTACAATGTCAGAGCCAGCAAGGTCATCAAGATTGTTTGTTCCTATTATATTGGCCTTGATTCCTAATACAGCAGTATTCTGTAAAATATCAAGGGCTTTACCCTGCGGCATCCCTTCTACAATATCAAAAATAACAACATCACATAAACCGCTGTTTAAAGCGAACAAAGCAAGGGTTGCTCCAACATTGCCTGCTCCTACAATACCTATTTTTTTCCTCATTTCAATTCCTCCTTAATTTTTTCTATATCACCCAAATTTTCCACATTTAAAACTTTAACAGAAGAGTCAATTCTTCTTATAAGACCAGAAAGAACCTTATTAGGACCAATTTCAATGAAAGTGTCAACTCCCTTTGAAATCATGTATTTTACAGAATCCTGCCATCTTACAGGACTATAAAGCTGTTTTATTAGAGCATTCATAATATCTGAGGAATCATGAATTTCCTCTGCAAGGGCATTACTTACAATAGGAATTTTTGAATTATTAAATTTAAAGCCCTTCAAATACTCCTCAAACTCCTTTGCCACTTCTTTCATAAGCATACAATGGGAAGGAATACTTACCTGGAGAGGAACAACCTTTTTAGCACCTTTCTGTTTTGCAAGATCAGAAGCCCTTTTAATCCCCTCTGCTTCTCCAGATATTACAATCTGTCCAGGACAATTAAGATTTGCAAGGTCAACATAAAATTTTTCAATACTTTCACAAATCTGTTTAAGTGTATTCTCATCAAGCCCTAAAACTGCAGCCATTGCACCTTTGCCATCTGGTTGAGCCTTCTGCATAAGCTGACCTCTTTTTCTTGTAATCTTTACTCCCTCTTCGAATGAAAAAACTCCACCACATAAAGCTGCGGTGTATTCTCCAAGAGAATGTCCAGCGGTATAAGAGGGCATAATTGATCCTGAAAGAACTTCCCTTAGCAATGCATAAGAGATGGTAAGTATGGCTGGTTGGGTATTTTCTGTCTTATTTAATTCAGAATCAGGTCCTTCAAAACACAACTTTGCTATGTCAAAACCAATGATATTACTTGCTTTTTCGAATAAATCCTTTGCACAATCAATCAAATCCTTACCCATTCCAACATATTGAGAACCCTGACCTGGAAAAATAAAAGCAATCATTCAGAAACTCCTTCCTTAAGTTTTTTTATCATCAAAGGAATTATTTCCTTTAAATCACCAACAATTCCATAGGTTGATACATTAAATATAGGGGCATTAGAGTCTTTATTAATTGCAACAATTATATCAGATGATTGCATTCCTACAAGATGTTGAACTGCACCTGAAATACCACAGGCAATATAAAGTTTCGGACATACTGTTTTCCCTGTCTGCCCTACCTGATGGGCATAAGGAATCCATCCTTCATCAACTGCTGCACGGGAAGCTCCAACAGTTCCTCCAAGAAGATTAGCAAGTTCCCATAGCATACTAAAATTATCTGGTGAACCAAGACCTCTGCCGCCTGACACTATAACTTTTGCATCCTGTAAATTTACTTTACAGAAGGAGCTATCTTGAACTCTTTCAAGAATTTTTACCCTTCCTGTAGGTTCCATTGGTTCAATTTTTATTATTTCACCTTTTTTATTTGTATTATACTCCCCCCTTTTCATAACACGAGGCCTTACTGTTGCAATTTGGGGTCTGCTTGTTGGAGAAACAATTGTTGCCATAATATTTCCTCCAAAGGCTGGACGAATCTGAAGAAGATTCCCTGTTTCTTTATCAATTTCAAGACCTGTGCAGTCTGCTGTTAACCCAACCCTTAATCTTGCAGCAACTCTTGGTATAAAGGAACGACCTATGGCAGTTGCACCTGCAAGAAGAATTTCAGGCTTGTTTTGATTTATCAAGTTTACAAGTGTTTTAGCATATAATTCATCATCTAAGTAAACATACTGAGATGCATCTGTATAGTAAACTTTGTCAGCACCCCATTTAATAAGCTCCTCTACTTCAGGTGACTCTCCAAATAAGACTGCAGAAAGCTCTGTTTGAAGTTCATCAGCAAGTTTTCTTCCAATACCAAGTAATTCATAGGCTACAGAGGCTATCCTACCCTGTGATTGTTCAGCAAAGATCCACACACCTCTGAAATTTTCCTCTTTTTCTCCCTCTCCTACTCTTTCGTCAATTATTGCAGACTCTGGACAGCTCTCAACACAGGCACCACAAAGGGTGCAGGCTTCTGTAATGAAAGCTTTATCTTCTTTGAGTATTATTGCACCAAAGGGGCATACATTTACACAGTTTCCGCATCCTGTACATTTTTCTATATCAATCCTTATAAGCATCCTAACCTCCTTAACTCCTTAAGAAGTGTATTGACCTGCTCTTCAGGTGTTCCTTCAAGAATTCTACGTTCACCTCTTGGTGGAGGTGCGAATATGTTTTTGACCATTGTGGGTGAACCCTTAAGTCCTATTTTGTCCTCCTCTGCTTCAATATCATTGGCATTCCATCTTGGAATAACTGCTTTTTTTGCTGCCATTTTACCTCTTATTGAAGGTGGACGAGGGCTGTTTAACTCCTTTACAACAGTTATCAATGCAGGTAGGGAAACCCATATTTTTTCATAACAGTCATCCATAAGTCTTTCAATAATCATTTCTGAAGGTTCTATTTTTTCAATTCTTCTTACATAAGAAACATGAGGAATATCAAGAAATTCAGCCATTTCTGGTCCTACTTGTGCAGTGTCTCCATCTATTGCCTGTTTCCCGCAGATTATCAAATCAAAACCTATTTTCTTTGCTGCCCGAGAAAGGGTATAGGCAGTTGCCCATGTATCAGCTCCTGCAAACCGTCTGTCTGTAAGTAAAACAGCATCATCAACTCCCATTGATATTGTCTCCCTCAGTACTTCCTCTGCCTGTGGCGGTCCCATTGTTATAACTGTAACCTTACCTGAAGTGGCTTCTTTAATCTGAAGTGCTGCCTCTACTGCATGCAAATCATAGGGATTCATTATACTTGGTACACCTTCTCTTATGAGAGTATTTGTTTTAGGATCAATTCTTACCTCTGTAACATCTGGAACCTGTTTGACGCAAACTATAATCCTCATTATACCCTCCAACCATTTTTAGGCAGAAAATCCTCTGCCAAGAAATTTGTAAATTTAAATTATACTTTATAAACAAAAACTTATTCAAATCATGTTGATTTTCAGAGCCGTTAAAAGAGCATTCAATAAACGTCATAATTTCCCTGACTTAATAATTGAGATTATTAACCAAATTCCAAGGAAAAATGCCACTATACCTGTTATAAGTCCAAAAAGTGAAATTCCATTAATTAAAGGTTTTACCTCCGCAGCATGCATTATTGCTGAACTAAGAATCATAGCACTTACAATAAGACTAAAGGATATTTTATTACTTGATTTTTCAATGTCTTTCAAAAATTCTGGTAGATTCACATGGAACATTTTTACTGTTATATCATCCCTTATAGCCTTACTCAGTAGCATCTTCAATTGAAAAGGTATATTTTCAATAGCATTTTTAAACTCTTGAAAAGTCTTTAAAAATTTTTTCATATAAAAATCAGGACTAAGCCTTCTTGCAATTATATCTTCAGCGTATGGCTTAAGCATCTCAATTATTGATGTTTGTGGAGAAAGTTCTCTCGCAAGTCCATCAAGCATTATCAAAACTTTGTCAATTAATAAAAGTTCTGGAAGAAACCTAAGTTTATGTTTTAAACTCACCTTCATAATTGACTCTATAAATTCAGAAATTTTAATCTCCACGAAAGATGATGAATAAAGGGGATAAAGTATTTCTTCAATGTCTTCCTTAAGTTCTCTTTTAAGTTTATTTATATCAATGTTGTCGTTGTCTGGAATTATTCCAAGTTTTAAGTAATTGTTGATTAGAAGATCAAAATCCTGCTTAATGATTGCCAGTGCAATATTTGCATAGGACTCTTGAAATTCCTCATCAATCTTTCCAACTATACCGAAGTCAACCATTACTATTCGTCCATCTTCTGTTACAAGAATGTTTCCAGGATGGGGATCACCATGAAAAAAGCCATGTTCAAAAATCTGAATAAAATAAATATCAATTACTGTTTTAAAAATCTTCTTTATATTTAACCCCCTCTGCTTTAATGATTCAACATCGTCAACTCTTACTCCTTCAACCTTCTCCATGACTAAAATTCTCTCTTTAGTGTATTCTTTATATATGAGAGGAATGTAAATTTTTTCGTTTTCCTTAAAATTTTCTCTAAAAATTATTGCATTTCTTGCTTCTCTGCGAAAATCTAATTCCCTTAAGATAGAGCTTGAAAATTCATTTACTATTCCCACAGGATCTAAAATTCTACTTTCTGGAATATGTTTTTCCATAAGTCTTGCAAGAGCATTAAGTATCCTAATATCAGTTAAAATTTGTTCTTTAATACCTGGCCTTCTAACTTTAACGATTACCTTTTTACCATTCAATAAAACAGCTTCATGAACTTGAGCAATTGAAGCTGAACCAATAGGAATAGGGTTGAAACTTTTGAAAATTTTATCAGTATTTAATCCCAACTCTTTTTCAATGGTTTTATTAACATCATCAATGCCAAAAGGGGGTACTTTATCTTGAAGTTTTTTGAATTCCTTTACATTTTCACTACCTATAATATCAGGCCTTGAAGCAAGAAGTTGTCCTAATTTTATAAAAGTGGGTCCTAACTCCTCAAAGGCTATTCTCAGCCTTTCTGAAAGGGAAAGCGTAGGCTGATTAGTCAATCTTCCAAATTTATAGAACCGTCTTTTAATAGCAATAAATTTACCAATTTGAAGTTGATCAATTATCTGTCCAAATCCGTGTTTTATAAAAACATTAGTAATTTCTTGCAATCTTTTAACAGAAAGATATGTCTTTTTTAGTTTAAAAATATCCATTACAAAGGTATTATAACAAAATTCAATAGTTCAAACCTTCTATGCTATAATACTTTTCATGGGTAAAAAAAGAGGATATTTTGGACAATATGGAGGTTTTTTTGTTCCTGAAACTCTAATGCCAGCCTTAGAAGAACTGGAAAAGGCTTTCTATAAAGCAAAAAGGGATAGAAAATTTAATGAAGAATTTGAATCTCTTCTTAAAGAGTATGTAGGTAGACCTACTCCGCTTTATTTTGCTAAAAGACTCACTGAACATCTTGGAGGAGCAAAAATATATCTAAAAAGAGAAGACCTTGCCCATACAGGAGCCCATAAGATAAACAATGCATTAGGACAGTCTTTACTTGCTAAAAAACTAATGGGAAAGGAAAGAATGATTGCTGAGACAGGTGCTGGTCAACATGGTGTTGCCACTGCAACAGCTTCTGCTATTGTTGGACTTAGTTGTGATATATATATGGGAACCGAAGATATAAGAAGGCAAAAACTTAATGTATTCAGAATGAATTTACTCGGAGCAAGAGTAATTCCTGTTGATACAGGCTCAAGAACCTTAAAGGATGCTATTAATGAAGCTCTTAGGGACTGGACAACAAATGTAAGAACGACCCATTATGTTTTAGGTACTGTCTTTGGACCTCATCCATATCCTATTGTTGTAAGATTTTTTCAAAGTATAATTGGTAAAGAAACTAAGAAACAGATACTTCAAAGGGAAAGAAAACTTCCTAATGTCCTTATTGCCTGCGTTGGCGGAGGTAGTAATGCAATAGGACTTTTCAGTGCCTTTTTGAAAGATAATGTAGAAATGATTGGCGTTGAAGCAGGAGGGAAAGGAATACAATCTGGACTTCACGCAGCAAGATTTGCAGGTGGAGCAAAGGGAATTTTTCAAGGTTGTCTTAGCTATGTTTTAGAAAATGAAGATGGCAACATTCTTGAAACCCATTCTGTAAGTGCAGGACTCGATTATGCTTCTGTTGGTCCTGAACATGCCTATTTAAAAGACATTGGCAGAGTTAAGTATACCTATGCAACTGATGAAGAAGCCTTAGAGGCTTTTGAACTTTTAAGCAGGCTTGAAGGAATTATTCCTGCCTTAGAGTCTGCCCATGCTGTCTCTGAAGCAATGAAAATTGCTCCAGCAATGTCAAAGGATTCTATTATCATTATAAACCTCTCAGGAAGAGGGGACAAAGATGTTCAGGAAGTAGCGAAAATCAAAGGAATCTCTTTGTAAGGAGAGCTTAGTGAAGGGATTTAATGTAAGAAAAAAGCTTGAAGAATTGAAAAAAAAAGGCAAAAAAGCATTTATTCCATACATTATGGCAGGTGATCCCTCACTTCAAGAAACTGGTAGAAGACTTAAACTATTAAGTAAGGCAGGAGCAGACCTTATAGAGCTTGGAGTTCCTTTCACAGACCCTCTTGCTGATGGTCCTACAATACAAAGAGCAGCTGAAAGAGCACTTAAATCTGGCACAACTTTAAGAAAAATCCTGGACTTCCTTAATGAATTTAAAGATAGTATCCATACCCCTATTATTCTTATGACTTATTTAAATCCTGTTTTCTGCTATGGTATTGAAAAATTTTTTCATGATGCAAAGGAAGCAGAAGTTTCTGGAGTTATTTTCCCTGACCTAACTGTTGAAGAATCCTCCGAATACAGAGACCTTTCAAAAAAATATGGTGTTGATATAATTTTTCTTGTAGCACCAACATCCACTCCAGATAGAGTAAAAAAAGTTGTAAGAGCTTCCACAGGATTTGTTTACTATGTTTCAATAACAGGAATAACAGGCTCAGAACTCAGACTTGATAAGAAATTTAAGGAGCACATAGATTTTGTAAAAAGCTTCGGGAAACCAGTATGCGTTGGATTTGGTGTAAGCAAACCAGAGGAAGCAAAATATGTATCCCAATTTGCTGATGGAGTAATTGTGGGAAGTGCTATTGTTAAACAATTTCATGAAAATCCTGAAACCGCTTTTAACTTTATAGCATCTTTAAGAGAGGTTATTTAATGGCATGGTTTAAAAGAAAAGAACCCCCCTTTGAAAAAAAAGTAAAAATTCCCGAAGGATTATGGGTTAAATGTGAAAACTGTAAAGAAATTATTTACCGTAAAGAACTGGAAAAAAATTTTAAAATATGCCCAAAGTGTAAATATCATTTTAGAATTTCAGCAAAGGAAAGAATTACTCTTATAACAGATCCAGGAAGCTTTAACGAATTAGACCCTGAACTTACAAGCCCTGATCCTCTTGGCTTCAAAGACACTATGCCCTATAAGGATAGATTAAAGGAAAATGAGAAAAAATCAGGTATTAAAGAGGCTGCTATTTATGGAGATGCAAAAATTAACGGAATAGATGTAGTTATCGCTGTTCTTGATTTTTTCTTTATGGGTGGAAGCATGGGAACAGTTGTTGGAGAAAAAGTAACAAAAGCTACGGAAAGGGCAATACAGCGAAGAGTTCCCTTGATTATTGTTTCATCTTCAGGAGGAGCAAGAATGCAGGAAGGTATGTTTTCTCTCATGCAGATGATAAAGACATCTCAGGCTATAGGAAGATTAAAAGAAGAAGGTTTATTGTATATTTCTGTTTTAGCAGATCCAACCTTTGGGGGAGTCACTGCATCCTTTGCAATGCTCGGGGATATAATTATTGCAGAACCTCGTAGTCTCATAGGTTTTGCTGGTCCAAGAGTAATTCAGGAAACAATAAAACAGCAACTGCCTGAAGGATTCCAGAGGGCTGAATTTCTCCTTGAACATGGGATGGTTGACATCGTTGTAGAAAGAAAAGAATTAAAAAACACTATAGCTAAAATTATTGACATTTTAATGCCTTTACCAAAAGATAATGTATGAAGTTTTAATAAATGAACTCTACAAAAGAAGAACAAAGGGCATCAAGTTAGGACTTGAAAGAGTTTTTTCAGTACTTGATAAATTTGAGAATCCCCATAGAGGGTTCAAATCAGTCCATATTGCTGGCACAAATGGTAAGGGTTCTACATCTAAAATAATTTATCATCTTTTAAGGGCTCACGGATTAAATACAGGGCTTTTCACATCTCCTCATCTTACAAGATTTACAGAAAGAATAATCGTTAATGATAGAGAAATAACAGAAGATGAAGTTGTAAGATTAATCAAGAAAATCAAATCCTTTGGCGAGGAACTTACTTTTTTTGAATTTATAACAGTGCTGGCTTTTCTTTATTTTGCTGAGGCAGGAATTGAATATGGTGTACTTGAGACAGGAATGGGTGGAAGATTAGATGCTACAAATGTTGTTATACCAGAAGTTTCAGTAATTACAACTATCGGTCTTGATCATCAAGAATTTCTTGGCAGTGACATTAAATCTATTGCTAAAGAAAAAGCAGGAATTATAAAAAAAGGAGTTCCTGTTGTTTCATCTAAGCAGGCTTCAGAAGCAGAAGAGGTAATTAGAAAAAAAGCAGAAGAATCAGGTTCAAAACTTTTTATATACGGTAAAGATTTCTCAGCTGAATTCAAATCAATGAGTATAAAAGGTATCAATTTTATTTTTAGCTCAGCCTCAAACCTTCATACTTCAGAGTTATTCTTACCTCTTACAGGATTTCATCAACTTGAAAATGTAGCAGTTGCTATGAAGTCTTTTATGACCATATATCCTAATTGGGATGTAAATTATATTAGAGAAGGGCTTAAAAATGTTACTATTCCTGGTAGACTTGAAATAGTATCAGAAGAACCTCTCATAATCTTTGATATCGCCCATAATCCTCAGGCTGCTCAAACATTAATAAAATCTTTGAAAATCATTACTGATAAAAAACCAGTGTTAGTTTTTGGAATAATGAGAGACAAAGATGTAAGTGGTTTTATTAAATCCTTTGAAAATTACGCAAAAAAAATTATATTTACTGTTCCAAACTATGAAAGAGCTTTAAAGTATGATGAACTTTCAAAAAGGTTAAATGGTTATTCATTAAATCTATCCTATATTTCAGATCCTGTTGAAGCTTTTAAAGAAGGTTTTTCTATCTGTAAAAAAAATCCAAATCTCTATCTTTTATGCACTGGTTCAGTTTATTTAGTTGGAGAATTAAAAGAATTTCTCGGCGAAAAAACATCCCATAGAAGGCTCGGTGAAGTTTTATGAAATTAAAAGTCCCTTTATTTTTATTTATTATTTTTCTGCCAATTTATTCCTTTGCTTTAGAAATAACATCTGATACACTTGAAAGCTTTCAAGAAGAGCAAAAATATGTAGCAATAGGAAATGTAAAAATTCAAAATGTAAAATTCATACTAAAAGCCCAAAAAGCAATTTACTATGAAAAAACTAACGAAGTTGAAGTCTTTGGAAATATGTATTATGAAGATGATGAAATAACGGCATGGGCAGAGGAAGGAAAAATAAATATAGAACAAAAAACAGGATTTTTAAAAAAATCTATGATTCACATAAAAAAACAGGATATATGGATTACTGCCGATGAAATAGAAAGATTAAGCGAAATAAAATACAAGGCAAAAAAAGCCACTTTTTCAACCTGTGAACCTGAACCAGACAGGTCTCAACCGTGGTGTTTTACAGGAGAGAGTGTTGATTTAATAGTTGATGATACTTTGATATCTAAAGCTACAACATTCAAGGTAAAAAATATTCCCCTTGCTTTTTCACCTATTTTCTGGGGTCCTGCAGGAAAAACAAAAAAATCCGGGTTTCTTCCATTAAAAATTGGAAACTCAAACATAAGAGGTTTCCAGTTTTCTTCTGCCTATTATCTTGTTATAGATAGCAATAAGGATTCAACCTTATATTTGGACTATTTTTCAAAGGCAGGTCTTGGGAAGGGAATTGAATACAGATATATGGATTTCAATACTAAAGGAATGTGGTATGCCTATCAAATTAATGATAGGATTCTCGATAAAAACTATCAAGAACTTCGAGCAATACATCTTCAAAAGTTAAAAAACTTTGACCTTCTTATTGATTTGAATTATGTAAATAAAAATGAATTTTACAGACAATACGGAGATGTTCGCACAGTTAATGTGACCTATCTTTTTAATGAATTTGGGAAAAACCTTCAGGCAAGATATGATAGATTCTTACAGTCTTCTATGGAAGTATCTGTTCCTCTTGTTCAGTCAAGATTTTATTTGTTGGGACAGGGATGGAAGGATTTAAAAAATGATGGAATGAGTCCACCACTTAAAGCAGAACTTGGTTATATTGTCTATCCTTATAAAATCGGACCCTTTAATGCCAATTTTAACATAAATTTATCAGAGTTTTATAAAGAAGACGGTCTTAATGGGCAAAGATTTGAGATAAATCCAGAAATAACTCATAATTTTGGAGATGTTATTAAACTCACACAAAATTTAAATGCAAAAGTTATATTTTATAATCTTGAAAAAACCACACCCTATAAAGATGTATCTCACAGAAAAATGATTCAATACAATGCAAAGGCTTTTATGCGACTTTATAAAAAAGAGAGTGATTTCAGTCATTTAATGGAACCCTTTGTAGAAGGAATTTTAATTGGTGTAAATGGAAAACCACCAATTTTAAAAGATGCTGAAATACTTGATGATACAGGATTAATAAGAGCAGGAGTTTACAATAAATTGAAATTTAAGAGTCTCACCATTGAAGGAAGAATAGCACAGGTTTATGATTTTAGAGCAAAAAATGAATGGGATAAAATGTATCCTATTTTAATAGAAGGAACAACATCTTTCTGGAAAATAAATTTTGGCTTCGACACCTATCAAAATATTTCTAAAAAAAGAATGGAACGTTTTAATAGCTGGATAGGATTTTCTCCTGATGAAACAACTTCTATTTCATTTAGTCAAAGATATACAAGAGATGAAGCCCTTTCTCCTGCCTATTTATGGACTCCTACATTAAGAAACCAGTATGATTTCCATGAAAATGAAGAAGGAATAAAAACATATGCTTTTTATTTAGCAAAAAAAATATCTGAAAAATGGTCGTTTAATACAAATATAAATTACGATGCAAAGGGTGCTGGTTTAAGGGACAGCACTTTAAATATAAGATATGCTGAAAAATGCTGGGCAGCAAATATTTCCTTATCAAGAAAACCTGTTGAAAGACATGGTAAAGAGACATCTGACTTTAGTTTTCTTGTAATTTTTGAATTAAAAGGAATAGGAGCAATTAAACTTCTATGAATGTAGTACTTATTTGCAATAAGCCAAAAGGATTTACAAGTCAAGATGCTGTTACAAAAGTAAAAAGGATCTTAAAATGTAAAAAGGCAGGTCATGCTGGCAGTCTTGATCCAATCGCAACAGGTATTTTGCTTGTTTGTATTAATGAGGCTACAAAAATTGCACCTCTTCTTATGGAACTTGAAAAGGAGTATCTTTTTAAAGCAAAATTTGGAATATCAACAGACACCTATGATGCTGATGGAAATGTTACAAAGGTGATAGAGAATTTTGAACTTAAAAAAGAGGAAATAGAGCAAATTTTAACTAAATATAAAGGTGAAATAATTCAAACTCCTCCAATGTATTCAGCAGTAAAGATTGACGGCACTCCCCTTTATAGACTTGCAAGAAAGGGAATTGAGGTAGAAAGAAAACCTAAAAAGGTTATTATTCATTCCATTAAAATTGAAGAGTTTAACCCACCCTTTGTATCATTCAGGGTAGTATGTAGTAAAGGAACCTATGTAAGAGCTCTTTGCAATGACATAGGTGAAGAATTGGGAATAGGAGCCCATATTGTTGAGCTTGAAAGAACAAGAATAGGGAATTTTAAAGTTGAACAATCTATTGATTTAGAGAAATTGAGGGAAATTTCCTCTTCTTCAGCCTTCAGCCTTCAGCCTATCTTAACAATAGATGAAGCTCTATATTTTATTCCTTCTGTAACCATAGATGACGCTCTTGTTAGAAAATTCCTAAATGGAAACTCAGTAAAAATACCTTCAGGAATTGTTCCTGCAGGATGGGTAAAGGTTAAGGATAAAACAGGAAAAATTCTTGGCATAGGCTTTGGAAATGGCGTCATTATAAAACCTGAAAGAATTATATGGGAGGATGCGTCATGATAGAAAGATACACAAGAAAAGAAATGGGTGATATATGGAGTATAGAAAACAAATTCAGAAAATGGCTTGAAGTTGAGATTGCTGTATGTGAAGCATGGGCAGAACTTGGAAAAATCCCTAAAGATGCCTTAGAAGAAATCAAAGAAAAAGCAGACTTTGATTTAAAAAGAATTGATGAGATTGAAGCAACGGTAAAGCACGATGTTATTGCTTTTTTAACTGCTGTTGCAGAAAAGGTAGGTCCTTCATCCCGTTACATTCATATGGGACTTACATCTTCTGATGTAGTTGATACAGCAATGGCTTTGCAGATAAAACAAGCAGGAGAGCTCATATTAAAAGACCTTAATGAATTTAAAGAGCTTCTTCGTGAAAAGGCGTTTCAACATAAAAACACTATATGTATGGGAAGAAGTCATGGTGTTCATGCAGAACCGACAAGTTTTGGGTTAAGATTTGCCTTGTGGTATGAAGAAACAAAAAGGAATATAGAAAGACTAAAGCAAGCAACAAAAAGAATAAGCATTGGTAAAATATCCGGTGCAGTTGGAACTTTTTCAAATATTCCACCAGAAATTGAAGAAATTGCCTTAAAGAAGCTTGGACTTAAACCAGAGCCTGTAGCAACACAGGTTGTCCAGAGAGACAGACACGCAGAATTCTTAAGCACACTTGCACTTATTGCTGGAATGGTTGAAAAAATAGCTGTTGAAATAAGACATCTTCAAAGAACAGAAGTCCTTGAAGCAGAAGAGCCTTTTACAAAGGGGCAAAAAGGTTCCTCAGCAATGCCTCATAAAAGAAATCCTGTTGGATGCGAAAATTTATCGGGACTTAGTAGGCTTGTACGTTCTAATGCCTTTGCAAGTTTTGAAAACATAGCACTATGGCATGACAGGGATATCTCTCATTCTTCAGTTGAAAGAATAATTATACCTGACAACTGCATATTAGTTGATTATATGCTTAACAGGCTTTATGGAATAATAAAGGACCTCGTTGTATATCCTGAAAGAATGCTTAAAAATATGGAACTAAGTTATGGACTCTATAACTCTCAAAGAGTGCTTCTTGCACTTGTTGAAAAAGGACTTACTCGTGAGGAAGCATACAAAATCACTCAGTCAAATGCAATGCGTAGCTGGCAGGAAGGTGTACCCTTTATGAATTTACTTCTCAAAGATGAGGAAGTCCGAAAATATCTCACTGAAGATGAAATAAAGAGTATTTTTGATTTAAACTATTACACAAGAAATTTAGATTATATCTATGAAAGAGTTTTTAGGGAATAGATAAAAAATAATTTTAAGGAGGAGCGGTATGAGTAGAGACATCACCAAAATCAGAAACATAGCAGTTGTTGCCCATGCAGGTGCAGGCAATACTAAACTTTCAGAACAAATACTTTTTAAAACAGGGTTGATTGACAGGGTGACTACTGGTGAGTCTACTGGCAAAGTCATTGACTATGAGCCAGAAGAGCTTGCAAGGAACATAACACTTAGTTCCAAAGTTGCATACTGTGATTACAAAGATTACAGAATCAATATAATTGATACACCTGGCTTTGTTAATTTTCTTGAAGATACAAAGAGCGTTTTAAGAGTTGTTGATGGAGCAGTTGTAATAGTTAGTGCAATCTCAGGTGTAAAGGCAGAAACAGAAAGAATATGGAAATACTGCGATGACTATGACCTTCCAAGAGTTGTTTTTGTAAATAAACTTGATAAAGAAAATGCCTCTTTTCAGAGAGCAATTGCTGAAATTGAAAAAGTTTTCGGACAGGAAGCAATTCCCCTGACACTACCAATCGGAGATGGTCCAGGACTTAAGGGAGTTGTTGATTTAATTTCATTGAAAGCATATATTTATGAGGGAAATTCTTTAAAGGAAACTTCAATTCCTTCAGAGCTTTCTTCTTCTGTAGAAGAATACAGAAAAAAATTTGTTGAAAAGATTGCAGAACTTGATGACAGCCTTCTTGAAAAATATCTTGAAGGTGGAGAACTTACAGAAGAGGAATTAAGAAAGGGACTTCATGATGCATCCCTTGCAAGAAGGTTTATTCCTGTATTAGCAGGTTCAGCTCTACTTGGAATTGGAATAGAAGCATTGCTTGAAAGCATAATCCTTTGTCTTCCCGATCCTGTAGAAAGAGCAAACATCTATCCAATAAAAGGAACTAATCCAAAGGATGGTTCTGAGATAATCAGGAAACCATCTGAGTCTGAACCCCTTGCAGCTTATGTTTTCAAAACATCAGTAGACCCATTTGCAGGGAAAATATCTTACATAAGAATATTCTCTGGAATTCTTAAGGCAGACTCTACGGTTCTTAATCCTAATACAGGCACAAAGGAAAGAATTGGTCAGATTTACTATGTCCTCGGTAAAAATCAGACACCTTGCCAGAAAGCAGGTCCAGGTGAAATTGTTGCAACAGTTAAATTAAAGGATACTCTTACAGGACACACCCTCTGCGATGAAGCAAATCCTATAATTTTACCAGAGGTGAAACTCTCTGAACCTCTTATTTCCTATGCAATTGCACCAAAAACCAGAGGAGATGAAGAAAAAGTAAGTGCAGGACTTCATAAATTACTTGAAGAAGACCCTACTCTTAGATTTTCAAGAGATGAAGAATCAAAGGATATGATTTTAAGTGGAATGGGACAGGTTCACATTGAAGTTGCCTTAGAGAAACTTAAGAGAAAATTTGGAGTTGAGGTAAATCTTATGGCTCCAAAGGTTCCTTACAGAGAGACAATCAGAGCAACTGCAAGAGCACAGGGTAAGTATAAAAAACAATCTGGTGGAAGAGGGCAGTATGGAGACTGCTGGATTGAGATTGAACCGCTTCCAAGGGGTGAAGGATACCAATTTGTTGATAAAATCGTAGGTGGAGTAATACCTCAGCAGTATCGCCCTGCTGTTGAAAAGGGTATTATTGAGACAATGAAAGAAGGTATTTTGGCTTATTATCCAATAATTGACATAAAGGTCACTCTTTATGATGGAACATATCATCCTGTTGATTCCTCAGAAATGGCATTCAAAATTGCTGGAGCTTTAGCTTTAAAAAAGGCTTTTATGGATGCAAAACCTGTTTTACTTGAACCAATTATGAAAGCAGAAATTATTGTTCCCGACGAAACTCTTGGTACAATAATTGGAGATTTAAATGCTCGTAGAGGAAAGGTTCAGGGAGTTGAGCCACAGGCAGGTGGAAATCAAAAAATAATTGCTCTCGTTCCAATGGCTGAAATGCTTACATATGCCAATCAGCTTCACAGTATGACCTCTGGAAGGGGAATGTATTCAATGGAATTTTCTCATTATGAGGAAGTTCCATCTCATATCGCTCAAAAAATAATTGAACAAAGGCAGAAAGAACGTCAGGCTAAGGCAGAGGAGTGATGATAATATGTATTCATATTATAGATAGGTATTTAATGGAATACCTTGTATTTAATGGATGGAATACCTTGTATTTATGGAATACCTTCTTTTTTTATGTAATTCTGACTTTTTATATGTCGTTCTGAGCCGAAGGCGAAGAATCTCCTCCTTTTTCTGAGAGATTCTTCAGGGCAAGGAACCCCAAAAAGTCAGTGACTTTTTGGGGACCCTGCATTGAGCCCCTTCAGAATGACATGGAAAGCCTCAGAATGAGGAAAAACGAGAATCAGAGGTTATTATTATAAACAAAGGAAAGACAAATAAAGGTAAAAGGAAATGAAAAAGCCTTGGGGTGGAAGATTTAAAGAAAAAACAGCAAAAACACTGGAAAAATTTTCAGAGTCAGTATCCTTTGACCAGAGACTCTGGAAAGAAGATATTGAAGGAAGCATTGCCCATGCAAAGATGCTTAATAAACAGGGAATTATTGACGATAGAGAACTCAAATTAATAGTAAAGGGACTCAAAGAAATAGAAAAAGAAATAGAGCAAGGAAATTTTCATTTTAAAACAGAGCTTGAAGATGTTCACATGAACATTGAAAAAGCGCTTATTGAAAAAATTGGCTCAGCAGGTGCTCGCCTTCATACAGCCCGTTCAAGAAATGATCAGGTTGCAACTGACCTTAGACTTTATTTAAGAAAAAAAGTCTCTGAAATACATGGGCTAATTACAGAGCTTGAAAAAACAATTATTAATATTGCCCAGAAACACATGGATACGATAATGCCCGGATACACTCATATGCAGAAGGCTCAACCTGTGCTTCTTGCTCATCATCTTTTAGCCTATGCATGGATGTTTGAAAGAGACAGAAATAGACTCATAGAAGCCTTAAAGAGAATAAATCAATGTCCTCTTGGAGCCTGTGCAATAGCAGGGTCTTCACTACCAATTGACAGAGACTACACAGCTAAAGAACTTGGATTTGAAGGAGTTATCCCGAATAGCATGGATGCTGTATCTGACAGAGATTTTGTTCTTGAGCTTCTTTACTGCGGAGCAATGATAATGATGCATCTTAGTAGACTCTCTGAAGAGCTCATAATATGGTCTACTGATGAATTTGGCTATGTGGAGCTTCCTGATAAATTTTCAACAGGGTCAAGTATGATGCCTCAGAAAAAAAATCCTGACTCAGCTGAACTCATAAGGGGAAAAACAGGAAGGGTTTATGGAAATCTTGTTTCTCTTTTAACCACAATGAAAGCTCTTCCCTTAACTTATAACAGAGATATGCAGGAAGACAAAGAGCCAGTTTTTGATACTTGTGATACAGTTATTATGAGTCTTAAAATAATGATTGAGATGCTTCAAGAAATAAAGTTCAATGTAGAAAAAATGAAAAACTCTTTAAAAACAGGATTTCTTACTGCAACAGACCTTGCAGAATATCTCGTAAAAAAGGGAGTTCCTTTCAGGATTGCCCATGAAATTGTAGGTAAAATCGTTCTTTACTGCATTGAAAAGAAGAAAGCTCTTTCAGAGCTTAAGCTTAAAGAATTAAAAAAATTTTCAGATAAAATTGACAAAGATGTTTACGAAATTTTAACTCCTGAAGGTTCAATCAATGCAAAACAATCCTATGGAAGCACCTCAAAGAAATGGGTAAAGGAACAGATAAAAATATTAAAAAAATCATTAGGAATGAAATGAAAAAATATAAAATTAAACCTCAAATAAGAATCTCATCCCTTTACAATCAAGGAGAAGACCCTTCGGCAAAGCCTCAGGGTGACAGTGGAAGTAGTCATTCCTTCTCTTCAATCAGGACAGTGTCTGAGCCGAAGGCGAAAAATCTCCTCCTTATTATTGTCTTACTTTTACTTTTTCTTTCTGGATGTGGAAGAAAGATGGACCCTACCCTTGAAGATTATCTTCAACCAGAGCCTGTTCAAAAAATAACAATTAATTCTTACTATAATAATATTATGGTTTCCTGGAGCTATCCTGAAAAAAACAAATCTAAATTGGGAAGTTTTCTTTTAGAAAGGCTAAACAATGGACAAGTAAAATCTCTTGGATTCTTCAGCCCAGAGGAAACTTCCTTTGAAGATAAAGAATTTGCTTTAGGTGAAACATACAAATACAGAATTTTTGCAATAAACAAAAAAGGAATTTACAGCAAACCTATAGAAAATTCTATAACTACCAAAAAACTTCCAGAGGTTAAGGGGCTACAATATAAAATTACCCATGATGGAGTTTTACTTTCATGGAAATCAGAAAACTCTGTAATGTATAACATTTACAAAATAAAAGAAAAAGGTAGTGCCACAAAAATTGGTTTTACAGAAAAAAACTATTTCTTGGTTGAAGAAACTTTCAAAAATCTTCTTAAGCCTACAGATTCAAGCCTAAAGCCTCAATTTTTAATTTATCTTGTTACTCCATACATATCTGAGCCTAATATCTACATTGAAGGCAAAGGAACTGAAATTAAAGTCCCTCTTTATGATTTTATTCCATCCAAACCAGAGGAAGTATTCTTTACAGTAAATGAGAATGGTGTTTACCTATCATGGAAAGAAGTTCCTGAGAAATGGGTTAATATATACAAAGTTTATAGGAAAAGAGAGGTTGAATCTGATTTTATATTAATTGGGGAAACAATGATTCCTTTATTTTTTGATGCTGAATATAACATTAACAGCCTAAAAAAGCCTATTTTTTATAAAATTTCCTCTGAAGGTCCTTTACAAGAAAGTGACCCAGTGGAAATAAAAGTGGAGTTAAGTCATGGATAGAATTCTTCTTGGTCATGGAAGTGGTGGGAAATTAATGCATGATCTTATAAAAAAATACATTGCTCCTTTGTTTGAGATTTCCACGCTCATGGATTCAGCAATAATTAATATTAATCATTCAGATAAAATAGCTATAACTACTGATTCCTATACGGTTTCACCAATTTTTTTTCCAGGTGGTGATATCGGAGATCTTGCAATAAATGGAACCGTTAATGATCTTTCAGTTGTAGGTGCTAAACCTCTTTACTTAACAGTAAGTTTTATTCTTGAAGAAGGCTTTCCAATTTCAGATTTTGAAAGAATTCTAAAAAGTATCTCCAAATCAGCAAAGGAAGCAAATGTAAAAATAGTTGCAGGAGACACAAAGGTTGTTGATAAAGGAAAAGTAGATGGAATTTTTATAAATACTTCAGGATTTGGTATAGTACCAGATGGAGTTGAGCTTTCACCTTTAAAAATAGAAGTGGGAGATAAGGTTTTGATAAGTGGTTCAATTGGAAATCATGGAATTGCTGTTATGGCAGAAAGAAATGGTTTTACCTTTGAACCTCCTGTGCTGAGTGATACCAGACCATTAAACAGAATTATAAATGAAATAATGAAAAATTTTGCTTCCTCAATAAAAATAATGCGTGACCCAACCCGTGGAGGAGTTGCTACAACATTGAAAGAGCTTGCCATGGATTCAGGGAAAGATATAACAATTTACGAAAGTTCAATTCCACTCTATGATACTGTTAAAGGAGCCTGTGAATTATTAGGACTTGACCCTCTCTATGTTGCCAATGAAGGAATTTTCGTTGCAATAGTAGAATCTCAAAAAGCAGAAGAAATATTAGAATTAATGAAAGACCATCCTTTTGGAAAAGAATCTGCTATAATTGGAGAAGTAACAGGAAGTGAAGGCAAAGTTTTGCTTAAAACATCTATTGGAGGAACAAGGTTGGTTGATATGCTTCAAGGAGAACAATTACCAAGAATATGTTAAATTTAAGGAGATAAAGATGTTCAGATCTATTCAAAATTATTCAAGATTATTAAAAATTTCTATGTTTTTTATCCTATCACAGCTTATCTTCAGCCTTCAGCCTTCAGCCTATTTTCAGCCTTCTATAGCATTCGCAGAAGAAAACAAATTCTTTGTTGACAAAGTGGTAGCAGTAGTAGACAGAGAAGTTATTACATGGAGTGAGCTTTATAAATTTATGGAATTCACATTTAAAGATGAATTAAAGGCATTAAATCCCGATGAAAAATTTAAATATTTTAAAAAACATGAACAGGAATTTCTTGAAAAATTAATTGATGTAAAACTTCAAATTGATGAAGCAGAAAGATACGGAATTTTTGTTGCTGAAAGTGAAATTGAGGATGCTATCAAAGACATAAAGAAAAAATATAACCTTACCGATGAAGCTTTTATAGAAACTCTTAAAAAAGAAGGAATGACTCTTAATGATTACAAAAAAATGCTTAAAGAACAAATATTAATCGGTAGAGCATTAAATTCATTAGTAAAAAGTAAAATTATTATTACTGAAAAAGAGGTAAATAATTATATTGCTTCCCATCCAGAATTATCCTGTGATGAAGAAGGTTATTATGTAAGTCAAATATTTGTCAGAATCAGGGAAAAAGAAGATGAAATGAAAAATGTAATAAATGAAATTTTAAAAAGACTCATACAAGGTGAGTCTTTCAGCAAAGTGGCTTCTCAATTTAGTGAAGATATTTCCGCAAAATCAGGTGGTTCAATTGGACTTCTTAAGATAAATGAAATTTCACCAGAACTTGTAAATCTCTTTTCAAAAATGAACATAGGGCAAATTAGTGAACCTATGATGACAGCAAATGGTATATTCATTTTTAAACTTGATGGAAAATGTTTTAAAAGGGACTCAGAAGCTTTAAAAAACTATGTTCAAGCTCTGCTTGAAGAGGAGAAATTTAAGAAGGAGCGTAATCTTTGGGTACGAAGTCTTAGACAAAAGGCATACATAGAGATTATGGATTAATAAATGCTTGAAAGATTACAGAAAATATTATCAGAGTATGGAATTGCTTCTCGCAGAAAGGCAGAAGAATTAATTAAAGAGGGACGAATCACTGTAAACGGTCAAATTGCTCATCTTGGACAGAAAGCAGATCCTGAAAAAGATTATATTAAGGTTGACGGCAAACTTCTTATAAAACCCGAGCCTAAGGTCTATTATGCTTTCTATAAACCAAGAAAAGTAATAACTTCCCTGATTGATCCCCAAGGAAGACCAACAATAAAAGATTTTATTAAAGGTATAAAGTTCAGAGTTTATCCAGTTGGTCGTCTTGATTTCGACTCAGAAGGACTGCTTCTTCTTACCAACGATGGAGAACTTGCCTATCATGTTATGCATCCAAGTTCAGAAATTGAAAAAACTTATCTTGTAAAGGTTGATGGTATCATTGATCCAGAGACAATTGAAAAATTAAAAAAGGGTATAAAAATTGATGGTAAATTAGCTATACCAGTAAGCGTTAATCTTGTAAGAAAACTTAAAGCAAACTCATGGATAAAAATAACTCTTCATGAGGGAAGAAAAAGACAGATTCGTAAGATGCTTGAAAGAGTTGGTCATCCTGTAATAAGACTTATAAGAATCGCCATTGATGGAGTAAAATTGGAAGAACTAAAGCCAGGACAGTATAGGTCGCTTACAAAAGAGGAAATTGAGTCTTTACATAAGAAGGTAAAAAACATAAAAAAATCAAAGTAAAGAGAGGATATTATGAATTATTTGGGGAAGTTATTATTAATTATTTTAGCTTTTTTAATTTTATGGACCTCTCCATCTTATTGCAAAGAACCTTACAAAATTGGAGCTATTTTTTCAGTAACAGGTGCAGCCTCTTTTCTTGGTGAACCAGAAAAAAATACAGTGCAAATGCTTGCAGAACAGATTAATAAAGCTGGTGGCATTAATGGCCATCCCCTTGAAGTAATAATTGAAGATTCAAAAAGTGATTAAACTCAGGCTGTTCTTGCAGCTAAAAAATTAATTGAAAAAGACAAAGTTCTTGCTATTATTGGACCATCTACTACAGGAGAATCAATGGCAGTGATACCTATTGCAACATCTGCTCAAACACCTCTTATTTCAGCTGCTGCTGGAGCAAGTATAACTCAACCAGTAAAAGAAAGATAATGGATATTCAAAACTGCCCAGTATGATACAAATGCAGTGGAGGCAATTTATACATACATGAAAAAGAAGGGTATAAAAAAAGTTGGCATAATAACGATTACAACAAGTTTCGGTGATGCAGGTAGAAAAGCCCTTCTTGAATTAGCAACAAAATTTGGCATATCTGTTGTAGCTGATGAAAGATATGGTTCAAAAGATACAGATATGACAATCCAGCTAGTAAAAATAAAATCTGCTGGAGCTCAGACAGTTATAAATTGGTCTGTTGGACCTGGACAGGTCATAGTTACAAAAAACTGGCATGCCCTTAAAATGGGAATTCCCTTTTCCAGAGCCATGGATGGGGAAGTAAGAAAAATATCGAATTAGCTGGTAAAGCTGCAGAAGGTGTAATTGCTCCTCTTGGTAGACTTGTTGTTTGGGATAAACTTTCTGATAAACATCCTCAAAAAGCTCTCTTGAAAAAGTATGTTACTGATTATGAAGCTCGTTATAAGAGTGAACCTGGCACCTTTGGTGGTCATGCCTATGATGCATTGATGATTGTAGTCGCTGCCCTGAAAAATATAGGACCTGATAAGAAAAAAATCAGAGATTACATTGAAAATAAAATTAAAAACTGGCCTGGCACAGGAGGTATTTTTAATATGTCTCCTATTGATCACTGTGGACTTGATATGACAGCCTTTGAAATGGTTATTGTAAAAAATGGTGATTGGGAAATATTAAAATAATTAATCTTAAATGAGTTTATTACTACAATTTCTTTTTTCAGGACTTACAACAGGTTCTGTCTATGCTTTGGTTGGAATAGGATTTAATATAGTTTACAATTCCACCTCTATTCTGAATCTTGCTCAGGGAGAATTTTTTGTTATTGGTGGACTTATGATGTGGTTTTTTTCTTGAAGGAATGAATCTACCCTTTGCCACTTCTGTAGCACTAACTTTAACTGTAGCAGCTACTTTAGCTTTACTAATGGAGAGGCTTACTATTAAGCCTCTCCTTAAAAAAGGTGATCTCCTTCTTATTATAATGGTTACCATTGCTTTATCTATTCTAATTAGAGGTCTTCTAATGTTTAAATTTGCTAAAGATCCTTACACATATCCACCTTTCACAGAGGGAGAACCATTAGTTATTTATGGCGCTGTTATAACTCAGCAGACTCTTTGGGTTATAGGAATTACTGCATTCAGTATTGTCATTCTTTATCTTTTCTTTAATAAGACAATGCTCGGAAGAGCTATGAAAGCCTGTTCCCTTGATATAAAAGCAGCAAGACTGATGGGGATAAATGTTTCAAACATGGTTATGCTCTCATTTATTATAAGTGGTCTTTTTGGTGCAATTGGAGGAATAGCAATAACTCCTATATCACTTATGGAGTATGATAAAGGTGCTATGCTCTCTGTTAAAGGATTCTGTGCTGCTGTAATAGGAGGACTTGGAAGAGGAAGAGGTGCAGTTGTTGGTGGATTTACTCTTGGAATACTGGAATCATTCACTGCAGGATATATTCATTCTGGCTTTAAAGATGCTGTAGCTCTTTTGATTATGCTGTTCATTCTCCTTTTTAGACCTGCTAGAATTTTTGGTAAAACTGAAAAATTAAGACTAAGAAAATTTTAAGATGGGTAAAGGTAATATACTTAGTCTTTTAATTTTAACCCTATTAATTATTATATTCCCGATAGTAATCAAAGATACTTATCTTCATACAATAGGAATTTTTGCGGGTATAAATGCTCTGGTAGCAATTGGACTTACAATACTCATGGGATATGCTGGACAAATATCTCTTGGACAGGCTGCTTTTTATGGAATCGGAGCTTATATTTCAGCTATATTGAGTTTGCATTTTGGATTACCCGTTATATTAAGCATTTTTTTAGCACTTTTAGTTGCATCGACTGCTGCCATAATTCTTGCAATCCCTGCATTAAGATTTAAGGGACATTATCTGGCAGTTGCTACATTAGGATTTGGAGAAATAATCCATATTATGCTACATGAATGGGGACCTGGAGGACCTTCTGGTTTTGGAGATATTCCTAAAATGAATCTTTTTGGATTTACATTTACATCAACAAATGATTATTTTTATCTTGTATGGATTTGTGTCGTAGTAATAATGATTTTCTCCTTAAATCTTATTAATTCTATGACAGGGAAAGCTCTTCAAGCTATGCACGGAAGTGAAATAGCAACTCAAACTGCTGGCATTAATTTGACAAAGCTAAAAATAAAAGTTTTTATCTTAAGTTCTATATATGCATCTTTAGCAGGAGCAATGTATGCCCATTATGTAACATTTTTAAGTCCAAGTAGCTTTTCACTCTTTCATTCTGTTTTTTTTTTGATGATGGTAATAATTGGTGGAATATCTAACATATGGGGTGGTATAGTAGGTGCTCTTATTATAACAATTCTTCCAGAAGTATTAAGGGGATTTAAAGAGTTCGATATACTCCTTTATGGATTGATTTTAACACTATTTCTTCTTTTTATGAGAAAAGGCTTAGTACCCATGACTATTGCCACATACAAAAGATGGATTCACAGATAATACTTAAAATAAAAAATATATCGAAAAGTTTTGGTGGACTTAAAGCCCTAGAAAATGTTAGTTTTTCTGTTAAAACTGGTCAAATCCATGCTCTTATTGGACCAAATGGTGCAGGGAAAACAACTTTAATGAATATTATAAGTGGTTTAGAAACAGCGGATTTTGGAGAAATAATCTTCAAAGATAAATATATTAATAAACTTTCACCTGATAAAAGAGCAAAAATAGGCATTGAAAGAACCTTTCAAAATCTTGAATTATTTGGAGAAATGACAGTTTTAGAAAATGTTATGGTGGGAATGTATTCAAAATATGAAACAGGATTTATAAAATCTGGATTAATGTTAAATAATGTTAGGAAACTTCAAAAAGATATAATTAACAAAAGCCTTAATATACTTGATTATGTTGGACTTAATCATAGAAAAAATGAATATGCTAAAAATTTACCCGTAGGAGAACAAAGACTCCTTGAGATTGCGAGAGCCATTGCAACTGATCCCATATTAATGCTTCTTGATGAACCAGCAGCAGGACTTAACATTAGAGAAACTAAAAATTTAAGCATTCTTATAAAAAATTTAAAAGAAGAAAAACAAATCACCTTACTCATTGTTGAACATGATATGGAACTTATTATGGGTATAAGTGATACAATAACTGTTCTAAACTTTGGAAAAGTTATTGCAGAAGGTAATCCCTTATCTATTCAGAAAAATCCTGATGTAATTACTGCCTATCTTGGTGAGGAAGATTGAATGCTTATCCTTAAAAACATAGATGTTTATTATGGCAAACTTTATACACTGAAAAAAATCTCCATTCATGTAAAAAAGGGTGAAATAGTAGCTCTCATTGGAAGTAATGGAGCAGGTAAAACCACTTTGCTTTCAACTATTTCAGGACTTATAAAACCTTCCTCTGGAAGCATTATATACGAAGAAAGGGATATAACAAAAGAATCTACTGAAAATATTGTTAAGATGGGAATATCACATGTTCCAGAGGGGCGTTTAATTTTTAAAACTCTTACAGTAGAGGAGAATCTTTTAATTGGCGGATTTAGTAAATACAGTTTAAAAAAGAGAAAAGAAATTAAAGAGGAACTCGATAAAATTTATCATTTATTCCCAAAACTTAAGGAAAGAAAAAAACAACTTGCCGGGACTCTTTCCGGCGGAGAACAACAAATGCTTGCAATTGGAAGAGCCTTAATGTCAAAACCCAAACTTATTCTTCTTGATGAACCCAGTATGGGACTTGCTCCGAATATTGTAAAGGAAGTTTTTCAGCATATTGTAGAGTTAAAGAAACTTTACGGACTTACAGTTCTCCTTGTAGAACAAAACGCAAGAAGCGCTTTAAAAATAGCAAACAGAGGATATGTTATTGAAACAGGAAGAATTATTTTAGAGGGAACTGCCGAGGATTTGCTTTCTAACAAAGATGTGCAGAGAGCCTATCTTGGTAGAGACCTTGATGCAGAATTAAGAATTTAAAGGAGGTTTCCATGATATGGGATAAAGAAAAAGAATGCATTGACAGAGAAGACCTTAAACAACTTCAACTTGAAAGGCTTCAATCAACTATCCAAAGAGTTTACAGAAATGTGCCTTTTTACAGAAGAATGTTTGACAGACAAGGAATAGATCCTGATTCCTTCAGCAGCATTGAAGATATTAAAAAAATTCCCTTCACAACTAAAAATGACTTAAGAGAGAATTATCCCTATGGATTATTTGCTGTTCCATTAAGAGAGATAGTAAGGATTCACACATCTTCTGGTACAACTGTAATGCCTATTGTTTTTGGATATACAAAAGGTGATCTTAAAATATGGTCAGAACTTGTTGCACGGGTCCTTTCAGCTGGAGGAATTACAAAGGATGATGTAATAAAAATTGCCTTTAACTATGGTCTTTTTACAGGTGCCTTTGGTTTTCATTATGGAGCAGAGAAAATAGGAGCATCAGTTATTCCTATATCAATTGAAAATCCAAAAAAACAAATAAAGATAATGCAAGATTATAAAACTACAGCATTAATATCTACTCCATCTTATGCCCTTTTGATAGCCAATACAATACTTGAGATGGATATAAATCCTAATTCTCTCTCTCTTAAATTTGGGCTTTTTGGAGCTGAACCCTGGTCTGAAAGAATGCGTAAAGAAATTGAAGAAAAACTTAAAATAACAGCGACAGATAATTATGGATTAAGTGAAGTTATGGGACCTGGTGTATCTGGAGAAAGTTTAGAAAAAAATGGATTACACATAAATGAAGACCATTTTCTATTTGAAATATTAGACCCTCATACTCTTGAACCATTGGAAGAAGGACAAACAGGAGAACTTGTTATCACAACTCTTACAAAAGAAGCATTTCCAGTATTGAGATTTAGAACTGGTGACTTAACAAGATTTTTACCAGGACAATGTCCTTGTGGAAGAACTCTTAGAAGGATCGATCGAATTATGGGAAGAACAGACGATATGATAATTATAAGAGGTTTAAAAATTTTTCCCTCTCAGATAGAGGCTATTTTATATGAAATAGAAGGCAAACAACCAAATTATCAGATTATACTTGAAAGACAATCAGGTATTGACAGCATCACAATTTTGCTTGAAGTAACAGAAGATATATTTTCTGATGTAATGAAGGAACAAAGCCAACTCATAAATATTATTAAAGATAGGCTTTCATCAGAATTTGGCTTATCCTTTAATGTAAAGCTCGCAGAAAAACGTTCCTTAGAAAAAATAGATGGAAAATTAAAAAAAGTAATTGACAGGAGAAATTAGTTAAAAGCGCAATGCTCAAAGAAATATTTATTTTTAAGAACATTAATCAAGAAAACATAGAAATTCTACAAAGGAATTTAATTTCTTTTAAAGTCAAAAAAAGAGATTTTATATTTCATGAAGGACAAAAACCAGATTGGCTTTACATCCTCTTTAAAGGAAAAATAAAAATCTCAAAAATTGCTAAAGATGGTAGAGAAGCAGTCCTTGAAATAATTAATGCACCTGATGTTTTTGGTGCTCTTGCAGTTATAAAAAACTTTCCCTATCCAGCAAATGCTATTGCTATGGAAGATTGCGAAATAGGGAAAATAAAAAGTGATATTTTTTTGCAGGTTCTGAAAGAATATCCTGAACTGCACTCTGAAATTCTTCATCACGTAACAATGAGACTTAAATCAGGAATTGAAAATCTTCAGAAGATTGCCTTAGAGAATGTTTCTGCAAGAATTGCCTATCAGTTGCTCAAACTTGCAAATAAATATGGGGAGAAAACAAATGATGGAATTTTAATAAATTTAAAGATTACAAAACACGAACTTGCTGAGTTAAGTGGAACAACAACAGAAACAGCAATCAGAGTTATAAGTAAACTAAAAAGATTAGGTTACATAGCAGAACAAAATCGTAAAATTTTACTTAAGGACATCAGAGCTCTATCATCTCTATTTAGCTAATTCTTTAAAATAATTATCCCAAAAATTATCAACTTCACTTTAAGACTTTTTAAAAATACTAAGTTACATATTAATAATTTTAACTTTTTGAAACCCTTGAAAATTCTAATGGAGCTGAGGGGAGTTGAACCCCCGACCTCTTGAATGCCATTTAGGAAAAGTGCTTATTTTACAATAGGTTACATTGGTATGTGTTAGAAAAAATAAGGCTTTTTCTGTGGCAATTTTTCCTACAATAGGATACGGCATTTTAGAATAGGTGACACACTTACTGACACAGTTCAAACCATTGGTATTTCTACTTTTACAGATGGTATTTTAACGGCTAATATATGCCGTATCTAACTTATTGAAATAATTAATATTTTTTGACGACTAATTATTGCCTTATGTTAAAAGTATTGATATACAATGCTTAGAACAAAAAAGAAAGCATAAAATAGATACTCAGTTTACTATAAATACCAGCTTTAACGGCAAATATAACAATCCTACCCAAATTAAATGGCAATACTTTACCGTATACTATGTTTACTTATCAATGTAACAAAAGTTACATATCTACCAGAGAAGAGAGATAAAATAAAAAAAGGATTGTAAAAATCCATATCTAACACAGAAGAGATATACAAAGGCAATTAATTGCCATATATATATTTTTTTTTGACACTATAAACAATCTTTGTCAAGTCCTGAAGAGATTGAATATTATAAAGTCTCTGGATATTCCTGTATATATGGGGTATGAATAATTTTTTTTTGGGGGTAGATGTGTTAACAACCCGATACTCTGAAGTAAAAAGTCCATCAAGGAACAATGGGGAAAAGATTTTTTGTTTTTATTTAATTTAGTGATTGTTTAAGGTTGTTGAATTCTATAAAGCAAGAGGTAGTAATTTTTAAGGAAATAGAGATAAGGCAAGTAGCAATTAATTTTTTGTTATGCATGCTCTTTGCATACTACATGCATACCATCAGTAACAGTTAACTAACAACATGAGTAACAAACAGAGTAACAGCAGTATATAACCAATGAGACAATGATACAGCATGTCAACAATAAGGATAGCTATGGGTAATACCTGTTGCTATATGTCAACAATTCCTGAAGGCTTGTAGTGAATTTTAGAAGGTATTTTATTGCTTAGTGTTTCCTGTTTTGGTTCTTTTAGGAAGTAATACATCAGGATAAAGGTTGTGGAATTTTTTAACCAGCAAGGTTTGTTTTTTGATGTCTGTTTCTCTTAAAATCTCTTCCTTGAGTTCATTTATGTTGTCTCTTTCTGGATGTCTTTGTATTGCTTTTAAAATTCTTTCTCTGTGAATAAGTCTACAGGAATTACAAAAAAGAACTGTATTATCCCTTATTGGAATAAAGCCTTTCTGACAGTATAAACATACTCTCTTGTTATAAGCTTCATTCCCAATAAGTCTGTCAAACTCTTCAATGAGAATATCAATTAAAGTTTGAGAATTTATAATCCTGTATTCTTTATCAAGGGCATTTCTTAACCTTAACACATTCAGGAACTCCATTAACTCTTTCTGGTAAATAGGCTTAATACTCTCAGGTAAAACATTAACAAAGCCTTTTAAATTAACCTCAGCAATCTTATTAAAAGCATTCACAAGTTGCCTTATCTCAGGAAAATTTCTATCCTTCCTGTATAAACCAACCAAAGTATATTCTTTCAGATAAGTCAACAAATTTTCAAAATCCATCACAGGTTTAAGCTTGTCTATATATCCTGTTACTTGTGGAAACTGTCCTGTAAGTCTTAATAAACAGATAAGCTGTATCAAATAAAGCAGTTGTTTATTTTCTTTTAAATGCAACAGAAAATATCCATTCTTTGCCTTACCATACAAAACATTAGCCTTTGACCATGTTAACTCTGGTAACAAATACTTGTTTGCAAATACTTTAAAATCTTTCAACTCTCTTAATAATTCTGTCTCTACAGTTACCAATCCTGTATTCCTGTAATACTTTATGATTAACAGTTCTTTCATTGCTTTATTATAACACAAGATAAACTATTAAACTAATCTGTCCATATATAAATGCTTTATTTTCAATGCTTTATATTTGTCCATAGTTATTTGCAAAAGATATTTTATGGTGTTGAAATAAAAATATGAACATGTAAATTAACTGGAGGTTAACATGGGTTTAAGTAAAACAGTTTCAGTTCAAAAGAGAATTGATGGAAGGCTATTTATCCTACTTCCAAAGGTCATTATTGAGCTTTTTGACATTAAGCCACAGAGCAAGTTGGAACTTATTTTAAAAGGTAAGGAATTAAAAATCAAGAAAGTTCCTGAGGTGGGGAGACCTCAGGAATGAAAGGAAGGGGAACATGAGGGACTTAAATAACTTACCACAAAATATAGTTGAAAGTCTAATCTATTTAGTCCAGGAAAAAATCAAAAGAGACGGTAAAGGTAGGGTCAACCCTTCTGGCAAGGGGGCAGTTATTTGTTTATACCATGAGGAGAGCAACCCTTCACTGGCCTTTAATCTTCATAAGGGGTTGGTTAAATGTTTTGGCTGTGGAAAGAAGGTCTCTTTATCTAAATTCTTAAGAGATTTAAAAGAACACCTGGGTTATAATTTCTCTTCAAATGATGCTGACTATAAAAAACTAAAAGAGGTTGAGGAAAACATTCCTGAGATTGTTAGTGAAACTGTTTTCATTTACACAGATGAAAATGGGAGACCTTCATGCTATAAGTGGCGTAGAAACCTTAAAGATGGGAGCAAGGAGTTTAATCTGTTTGACCCCGATGGTGAAGAGCTGAGGCATTATTTTGGATTATATGCATTACATCTTGTTGCCAGGGCTAACGAAGTATATTTTGTCGAAGGAGAAAAGGTTGCCGATGCACTAATCCAACTTGGACTAATAGCAACAACACTTTGTAGGGGAGCTTCAGGTAAACTTTCAAAGCCAGAAAGGCAGTCTCTTTTATCCCTGAAGGGTAAAAGGGTCTTCTTATGTCCAGATGCTGATAAGGCTGGCTATAAGTATATGTTTATGGTTAAAAATTTTCTCCAGAAAAAAGGAATTGAGGTTGAATTTATCAGACCACCAGAGCAATTAACAGATGGAGAAGACCTATATGATTATATTATGGAATTAAGAAACCAGGGCTTAAAAGATGATGAGATTAGGGACAAGATTGTAAGCCTTACAAACACTCTAAAACCAATTGAAAGATTTTTTAATATTGAACCAAAACCAACTGATTGGACTATTCCAAAGTGGTTTGCAAAAGGAAAATTGAGTTTAATAGTTGGAGACCCAGGAGTTGGAAAAAGCACATTAGCAATCTGTCTTGGCTTAATCAAAGCATCTGGAGGTGTTATCCCAACAGATAATGGTTTTGAGAGAGTTGAAATTGGAAAAGTTCTTTATGTGCCGTTTGAAGAAGACCCGCACGAAATTAGCTTCATCGTAAAGATGCAGGAAATTCATAATTGGGGTGACAACTTCTATGTGTGGAAAGACTCAACGAACTTTAACTTAAACAAACTGGAGAAGGAAAAAATTGAGCTTATTATTGTGGACCCTATGACTTACATCTATGCTGAAAAACAAAGAAAAGACATTACCGCTGATGCATATAAAATGCTAAAGCCGTATAAACAATTGGCAGAAAAAACAGGATGCTCAATCGTTTTTGTTTGGCATACCAGAAAAAACAAAAACAACATTGTGGATAGTGTTTTGAGTTCCAGAATTATATCTGCAATGGTAAAAAGGATTATTCTTGTAGAGAAAGACGGAGATGACAAACGGAGAATATTTTTTGAAAAAGGGTTTCCCCTACCATCTATGCTGTTTGAAATCAAAAATAGAATTTTTAATTGGATAGGGGTTGATGATAAAAGTTTCGACGAAATTAACGATAAAATTCCAAAAAAAGAGGTTGTAAGGCTAATTAGAGAGGAACTGCAAAGAAATCCAGATAAATCACTACCGTTTAATGAAATAACCAAACTTGTGTCCCCATTTGGAATTTCAAAAGATTACTTGATTAAAATTAAGAATAAATTTTTACCAGATGTTCTCTCTGAGCCAGTAAGAAAAAATGGCAAATTTATAGGGTGGGTTTGGAAACTACCAGAAGGACAGTCGGAAGTTGTCCGTCTGGCAAGAACCCTTGAAAATACTACATTTTCACCAGAAGGACAAATTGCAAATAATATAACTCAAAAAGAAATAACAGACAAAAAACCATTAAAAATCAATGAGTTAGAAGAACAAGAAAAAAATAATACAAAAAAAATAGAAATTGTCCGTCTGGTAGAAAGCATTGATAAATCTAAATTTGAACCAGAAGGACAGTCTAAAACTGTCCGTCTGGTAGAGATGGCTAAAAAAAATCAAAGCTCATTGAATAATAAAGCTTTTTTCAGTTTGAAAGTTCCAGTAATTCCAGAATGGCTTTTAAAAAAATACAAGATAGAAAATCCAGAGCTATATGGAGACCCCAACTTTAGAATGTTTGCAATTGGACATATTGTTAATCATTCAAAACAAAAAAGACCAGATGGACCCGAAAAGTTACCTATCATTGTTATTGATGGCAAAGAATATATTGACGCTGATGAGCTGTTTAAGATGGAGGGTGTGAAATGTTAATAGAACTTCAGAAGCCATTAAAAATAAAAAATACCATATACAATTCAGGAGATACAATTGACTTAGAAGAAACATACGCAAATATTCTTATTGCAAAGGGACTTGCTGTTAAACAACCTGTAGAACCAAAACAAAAAGAAAATATATTTATCAAACTTTATGGAACTGATACTGTCTTGATGGGTAAACTAAGAACCGAATTGTTCAAAGAGTTTCTTAGTTCACTAAATAAGAAATATCCAGCAAGACCTCATCCTGATGGTTATATATCAACATGCTTATTTTGTGGTGGTAATTTGTTTGTGAACAATTTTACAGGAACAACCTATTGCTTCAATTGCAAGCAAGAACAACCCTTTGAATATCTCTTTGAAATTCTAAAAGGCTGTGACATCTATTCCATAGTTCAGGAAATCCAGAACCAACAACCAAAAAGAAAAGCAATGAGGTGGTAACAATGATATACCTTTGGAGCATAACAATGATTACATCAATAGCTTTATTTATTTTTGCTTTTATTTATTTCTTACTTACAATCCTGAGGTAAGTAATATGAGAACTTGTAAGCTTTGTGGTAGTCTCATTCCAGTAAGAAACTATGGATTAAGGAACTTTTGCTCTGCTGTTTGTAAGATTGCTTACAGGAAACAATACCTGAAACAAAAAAAACAACAAGAAAGACAAAAAACAAATGTCAACAATATAAGTAGCTATGATAATACCTACTCCACTATGTCAACAATTCCTGATGGCTTAGAACAAATCACAGATACCAAAACAACCCTTAATCCAGAAGATTTAAGGGTAGCTAAGAAATGTTGCAACTATGAAATGAAAAAGCTAATTGGATACTGTGTAACTCTACATGAGCCTTACTATGGGTTTAAGACAGAATGCAAAGACTGTTACATATTCCATTGTTTGAAACAAGCCTTATTTAGGAGTAAGGCTGAAGGTTTAAGGGGTAAGTATGGAAGAATTATTGAAAGAGCTAATTAACAAAATAAGTGAACAGATAGCAAACAGGGTTATAGCTTATCTGAAACAGCAAGGAAGCAACCAAGAAGAGGTTCTTGATGTTAAAGGATTAGCTCAGTTTCTTAAAGTTCCTGAAAGTTGGATTTATGATAAAGTGAGATTTGGAGAGTTACCTTACCATAAAGTTGGTCACTATACCAGATTTCTTAAATCTGAAATAATGGAATGGCTTAAAACAGGAAAACTGCCACAACCAAAAAAGATTAAAAAAGCTATATGACCTCTTCTTATGCTAGGAAGAAATTGCTTTGTAACTTATTGAAATATAAAGGCTTTTTTCCTACTGTGCCAGTAATTGTGTCAGTAAGTTATTTTTATAAAGCTATAAGAAAATTAAATCACAAAGAGAACAAAGAACACATATAATAGAAGTATGAAGCAATGGAATAAAGAAGAGATAAGACAGTTAAGGTTACTGTTAGGGCTTAAGCAAAGAGAATTTGCTGAGGTTATAGGAACAACAAGGGAGTATGTTACCAAACTTGAAACAGGAAAAAAGAAGCCTTCTTTGGTGTTAAAGAGGCTTTTTGATTGTTTAGAAGAAAAATATAAAAGGGGGTAAACAATGAAAAACTACAAAGGCATATTTAAAAGAGGTTCTGTCTACTGGATAAGATACACAGACCCTACAGGAAAGGTTATAAGAGAAAGTGCAAGAACCAGTAACATAAATGAAGCTATTAAACTACTTGCTAAGAGAAAATCAGAAGTTGCTGATGGTAAATATCCTGAAAGAATAACAATCAAGAACCACACATTTAAAGAACTTGCACAGAGATATAAAGAATGGGCATCAATCCAAAGATGCTGGAACAAAGGCAAGCAATATATAGTGCCTATCTTGGAACAGAAGTTTGGATACACTGTTTTAAGAAAAATAAATCAATTTCAGGTTGAAAAGTTTGTTGTTGATTTAATTAAAGAGAATAAAAAACCAGCAACAGTTAATAAATACATCACAGTCTTAAAACACATGCTAAGAAAAGCCATTGAATGGAACATGGTTGAAGAGAATATCATTAAAAGATTATCCAGCATTAAACCACTGAAAAACAATAACAAAAGGCTTAGATACTTAACAAAAGAAGAAATAAACAAGCTTCTTTCTGTTTGTGATAGGTATTTGTATCCAATTGTATTTACTGCCTTAAATACAGGAATGAGAAGAGAAGAGATACTATCCCTTAGATGGAATAATGTTGACTTAAGGAATGGCTACATCTATGTTGAAATCTCAAAGAATGGTGAAAGTAGAACAATACCAATGAATGATACATTACTTAGCCTATTCAGGAAGCTATTTACAGAAAGAAGGATTGATACTGATTATGTTTTTGTTAACC
>Ga0308418_1000148_pt1 | contig 46148 bp, 42 predicted proteins | sample HotsprSampleR4cd_FD_203517 | JGI IMG/M metagenome (GOLD analysis project Ga0308418, IMG submission 203517) | Hot spring phototrophic mat microbial communities from Mushroom Spring, Yellowstone National Park, Wyoming, United States - 20090729_R4cd ... | reverse complement strand
CGGGGGGGGGTGGAGCAGTGAACCGCAAGTCCACCCACTCCCAACGGTTTCGCTGCCTGCCGCGCGATTTGCAGCGGGCTATTCTCGAACTGCCCGAACCCCTGCAGCACGCGGTTCATTATGCAGTGGCGCACTGCCAGCCCCAGTACGCGCCGCGCCCATACGCCGACGACTGGCGGGAAGAGCTGTACCACGAAGCCGTCGTCGCAGCGTGGGAGGCGTACCAGACACACGACCCCGACCGCAACGCTTCGCTATATGGGTGGGGAGTGCGGGTGATTGGACAGCGGCTTCAAGTGTTCTGCGACAGCGTGTGGGGCGCGGCGAAACGCGAATGCGAGTACCCCTGCGACGAGGAGACAGGCGAGCCTGTGGAGTTTCCCGACCCGAACGCTTTCGAGGCAGTAGAGGGACGGATTCTCGTTTGTGCAGTGCAGCAGGCGTTGCAGGGTCTCGCGACGCTGGATGCTCAAGTGGGGGCTTGGTATCTGCTGGAAGGGCTGAACGAGCAAGCGATTGCGGCGCGGTTGGGCGTCTCGCAGCCTGCCGTAAGCAAGCGACTGAAGCGCATCTTGGCGCAATTGCGACGGAAGCTGGGGGTAGAAAACACGGAGAAATCGCCATAAGACGGGAGGGTTGGGGTTATAATTTTTGGCAAATCGGGCTACATTGGAGAAATATAAAATGTATCGTCGGTTAGCGATCGCTGCACTACTGGTAATTAGTGTGTTGCTGGTGCTGATACTTGTCAGGTCAGCCCAGCAGCGCTCCTGCCTTGTAGAGGTCAAGGGAATCAGCCCATCCAACACTTTGTCTACTAATCAGAAACATACGGTAGAAGTTTACGGCTCATGTAAAGACCTAAGAATCGCCAAGTTTGGAATAAGCGCGCCGCTGTCTGGTCGCCCGCTCTCGGAGCAGCTGCCCACTAAAATCCCTATCTCTACAGGGCAGGAGGAGGGAATCGGCTACCTGACGGTAGGGGTCGCCCGACATTCAGGTCAGCTCGTGTACTCTACAAAGATCCCAGTTGCAGTGCAGCGCTATCCTCTTTTTGAGCCAAGGGTGGAGTACGCGAAGCTATATCGATTAGCTGATGAAACGGTACTGCGCGTTGCCTTGATTTTAGACCGAACCGAATGGAAAGATACTGAACCGAACACGGTGTACCTTTGGCTTTTAGACAATCAGTGGCAGTTGCTGAATGAAGGCAAGATTCCGCTAAGGCAGGTGATCGAAAACTCTGGCAATCGTGGCTTCGGCGCGCAGTTCGCAGCGAATAAGTGGATTTTTGATTTTACGCTCCCTTCTCTGCGCGGAACGCCCGCTTACGCACTGGTGGTTGGGGGAGGGCGGCGAGCAAAACCTGGCGAGTTTAATTTCCAAACACTGATTCCCTATAGCCGTATCGCGAACCCACCGCCAGATGAATACGCATCCATCGCCGTCTACCCTGCACCGAACACTCAGAAATCGGGAGATGCCTGCCGTTGGCGATGGTGGTACGCGGAGCATACGACTCTCGAGGAGTCCCCACCTACAAACTCATCGATCGCCCCAAGTGATGGCACTTTCTTGCCGCGGCATGCGTATTTTGTGGCGGATAAGACCAACCCGTTCCTCTGGTCTTCGCAGCGCGTCGGTCTGCTCATTATTTGGCACGAGGCATCGGGAGACTGTAAACCCTCGATGGAAGGCTTCGTGGGCGGGCACTGCACCCTGAGCGAGGAGTGGAACAAAGGGGGGATACTGTTCAGCGGCGCCGAACTGGAACAAATTACAGGTATTAAGTCTGGCGGAAGATCAAAAAAGCTTTCCTTAGCGTACCAATTCTTCTATAGAGCCACGATAAGTGCCTATCCAGAGAGCCTCAATCACGAGGGCTTTAGCGTGCAACTTGCTGGTTGCAGTCATCAATCCCTTCAGGATACATCTGCCGTCATTAAGCCTTCTGCTATACGCCGTTTGCCCGCCACCCTTCCGATCCACACCGCGCTGGGCGGTAGACCACTGATAAACTTCAGATTGGTCAACTCGTCCAGTGACCCCATAATGGTCAATCCGACCAGCGATTGGCTAAGCATCCGAATGGTTGTCGATCGCCTCTACTTCTTTGCGATTCCCAGTGATTCCAAGTTATCACGAACCGTATTTGACGAGGATAGCTCGATTCGGTGTACACTGCTTACGAGGTGCGCCAATCATCCTGAGATGCCGATGTCTTTCAGTATCAATGGTTTATGATTTGTAGTGCTCTGTTGCGAAGAGGGGGTTCCGCACCCTGCGGGGAAGCCGAGCAGGGGCATGAGGATAGACAGGCGTCTTCGCAACAGAGCAAGGTTGTGTTTGAACTGGTTGCAACGACGCCTTCTGCTCCTGTGCAGATCGACATCCCAGAGGGCGCGCCTGTCCACGATTGGCGTCTGTTGGGCCGCGCGGTGTGGCGCGGCGTGCTGGACGAAAGCCGCAAGATCGAGACGCAGTGGAGCGCGGAGCTGCTGCGCGACATTTGGCGTCAAATCCAGCGCGAGTCGGGCAGCGCAAGCCAACGCGAGGAACAGAAGTAGGCTGCCAGCTCGAAGGGAATTCCGCCCGTCATACGCTATGCTATAATTAACACGCCAGCGACCATTCGCTGAGACTGCCCCGATCGCACGGGAACAATAGGAGGCATAAAGTATGCGAGTTGGCATTTTGACGGGCGGGGGCGACTGCCCCGGACTCAATCCTGCGATTCGGGGCGCGACGCTGCGCCTAATCCGAGACGGGCATACCCCCATCGGCGTCCTGCAAGGCTGGAAGGGGCTGATTGAGGGCTTGACCGTCCCGCTCACCGAAGAGCGCGTAGATGAGATTATCCGCGAAGGCGGCACGATTCTGGGCACTTCGCGCACGAACCCATTCAAAAACCCAGCCGATGTGCAACGATTGTTAGAAAATATCGAGGACTTCAACTTCGGCGCGATTATCGCGATTGGCGGCGAAGATACGCTGGGCGTCGCCCGACGCTTGTATACCGAGCATGGCGTGCGCGTGGTCGGCGTGCCCAAGACGATGGACAACGACCTGGGCGGCACGGACTTCACCTTCGGGTTCGATAGCGCGGTCTCCGTCGCGGTGGAGGCGATGGATCGGCTGCGCGACACCGCCAAGTCGCACGCGCGAATCATCGTGCTGGAGGTGATGGGACGGCACGCGGGCTGGGTTGCGCTGTACGCGGGCATCGGCGGCGGCGCGGACTGGATCCTCATCCCCGAAGTGCCCGTAGACCTGAACGCGATGTGCCACTACCTGCAGCAGGTCTACAACGGAGGCAAGCGCTACGGGCTGGTGGTCGTCTCGGAAGGTGTGGAACTGCCCTTCGCAGGCTCCGACGAACCCGCGGCGACGGACGACTTCGGGCACAAGGTGCTGAAAGAGCGCGCCGTCGGCTCGCGCGTTGCCCGCTACATCGAGGAGATCACAGGCATCGAGACGCGCGACGCGGTGATTGGGCACATCCAGCGCGGCGGACCGCCGACCGTGTACGACCGCGTGCTGGCGACGCGCTTGGGTCTCAAAGCGGCGGAGTTGGTCAGCGCGGGGCAGTTCGGCATGCTGGCGGCGCTGCGCGGGGTAGAAATCGTCGCTGTGCCGCTGGAGGAGGCTTTGCAAGCCCCCAAGCTCGTGCCCTACGAGTTGTACGAGGAGGCGCGGCAGATATTCCAGCGCGTCGCGCTACAGCCACAGCGCAGCGGAGCGAGTTAGCGACTGCACGCCGTCAAGCGTGCGTTGGCGTACCTCGCTGAGGATTGCCTGCACCACAACGGGGTGGTAGCGCGCGCCCGCGCCTTGCTTCAGCGCGGAAGCGGCGGTATCAGCGTCCGCGCTTTCGGCGACTCGTATCCAGTCTTCCAGCGCGCTGAGCAGGTGCGCGGCAAGCGGCGCGTCGGGCTGCTCGCTGTAGACCACATGGTGCAGGCGCACCAGCGGCGCGACATGCCAAAGCCCCGGAATCTGCTCTGTGATGGACGCGCCGATTTCGGTGTGGCGCGCCATCAGGTCGCGTTCGGCGGGCGTCAGCGGCGTCGGCTTGTTGAGGATGTGATACGGAATGGCGACCATGCCGATGTCGCGCAGATAGACCGCCAGTTCCATCCGACGGCGTTCGTATAGGGGGATGCCCAGCCGTAGGGCGACTGCGCTGGCGAGTTCCGCCATCGGTTCGGCTTTGCCGTAGCGTCCTTGCGTGCGGAGCTCGATGAGCCGCGCGAAGGCGCGCAGCCCGTCGCGCCGCCAGCGATGGATCCGTGCAGGCAGCACGACGAACGCATAGTACGCCAGCGCCGCGATCGAGGCTACGGCAATTCCCAACGCCCACCATGCGCCCTGCATCTTACGCGCCTGCCTTTGCTTCGCGGTGTGTGCGCCACTCCCGTACAACCTGCCGAAAGACCGCCGCGACCTGCGGGTCGAACTGCTTGCCTGCGCCCTGCTCCAGCTCTGCCAGCGCCTCGTCGAGGCTGAGGGGGCGCTTGTGCGGACGACGCTGGTTCGGCGCCTCGCCGCCAATCATCGCATCGAACGCATCCACGACGGCAATCACGCGCGCCTCGATCGGAATCTGCTCGCCCTTTAGCCCAAACGGATACCCCGCGCCGTCAGGACGCTCATGGTGGAGCGCAATCCACGGGATAATCGGCGCAAGGAACGGCGTGTCGCGCAGAATCTCCGCGCCCAGTTGCGGGTGTTTGCGAATCTCTTCCCACTCTTCGGGTGTGAGGCGGTCGGGCTTGTTGAGGATGCGCTCATCCAGCACCGTTTTGCCGAGATCGTGTAGCAGCGCGGCTTCGTAGACCAGTTCGCAGCGGTCGGGGGGCAGCCCTAATCGCTCGGCGACGCGCCGCGCCCACAGCGACACGCGCTGCAGGTGTCCGCCCGTATACGGATGCGCCCGCTGCACCAGAAAGCCCAGACTGCGAATCGTCTGGTGGTAGAGTTCCTGCTGACGCGCGGCAAGCACGAACGCCTGTCGCAACGCCAAGTAAGGCGCCAGCACGCCCAGCAGTCCCACCGCGCCGTAGGCGTGCAGCGCCGCCATCGCCAGAAACGCAATCGGCGTCATCAGCAGGATGTCGCGCGGCAGGCTGAGCAGCGTCTGTGCCAGCACCCAGCGCAGGCGCACACCTTCTGCCAACGCCACTGTAACGCTGACTAATCCAGCGTTGACCAGCATATACACCAGCAATCCCAGAACAAGCGCACCAAGCGCAGTTGCACTCAGAACGCCTGTTTGCAACACATTGAACGACCCTGCCGCCAGTCCAGCTACAGAGGCACTGAGTGCGCTCTGGGCAATGTTTGCAACTACCCATCGCGGATGCACATTGCGCAGATGCGCTGTGACCAGTCCTGCCACCAGCGCAGTGAGCGCGTCTAACCACACGCTAAATTGCCATCCGTAGATGAGCATGCTTGCGATGACCACAGAGGTACTCACGCTTAGCCAAATTCCACGATCGGGATACTCAGGGCGTAGGGGATAGCGAATCAAGAGTAGCTCCGCCGCGATTGCAATCGTCGCGATACCTACGAAGGTGGTCAGCAGGTCAAGTAGTGGCATACCCGCCAGCAGCAGCAACCCTGCGGCAAGCACGCTCAACAGACCGATCCAAAGGCATATCCGCTGTCGCTTACTCATACGATGTGAATAATTGGGCAAGGCAAGCTTTCCTACCCGCTGCATCGCCCGAACTATGGCACCTGGACAACCTCAGGTGTGCGCTCAACCGGATCGTCCCAGCGATTCGGGTAGTAGATCCGCTTCGCGCTGGCGACCGACATCATCGCCACGACCATTGCCATCAGAATGAGCCACCGTTTCATCGACTGTCCCTCCTGTGGTGAGAATGGTCAGCCGCTCGTGGTCGCTCCGCTCTTGCTTGCCTTGCCTGTGGGGTGCGCCTTAGGCGCGCCCCAAATCGTTCTCAGGGCTCGTCGCTACTGGTTCGCTGATGTGTGCGACCGCGGTCGTCTCCACATCGGCGGGGAACGCCGACACGCGCCGATTCACGGCGTCCAGCGTCGCCAGCCCCACCGCGCGCAGCGCGTCGTGGCGAATCAGCGCACTCCCCACCAGTAGGTCTTCGCCCTGCTCGCGCACCGCGCTCACCAGCACAATCGCCACAGGGTAGCCGCCGACAGTCGCGGTGGTGGAGACATCCTCCAGCCCGAACCGCTCGCACAACCCATACGCCGCCTCTACTGCCCGCAGGGTTGCTACAGCGACCAGACGCGGAATCTGTGTGCTGGCGCGCACGCCCGACGCCACCCCGCGATAGACCGTGCCGTTGCGCTCCAACAACACTGCCACGACCGCGCGCGTGCCCTCATGGGTGATTTGAACATCCAACCAGCGCAGGCGATTGGGGTCAATCAGCTTCGAGGCGCTCCCCTTCTGCGCGACGCTCACCTTCCGATGATCGATATGAATCCCGAAATGCGCCAGCAGCGCGGACTCCACATCGCGCACGGCTTGCTTCGGGTTGCGGTCTGCCTCTACCAGCAGGTGAATCTCCTGAATCAGACCGCTCTCATCCGCAACGACCCGTGCGCCGCATACGCCGCGCAACTCCCTTAGCACGCCCTCAATCTGTGTGGCGCTATGTCTACGATCCGGCATGACTCTACCCTCCACTGCCGCAATCCCGACCTATTCCCCGCCCTCACGAGCCACGCCTTCAAGGTGCGCCTCTATTATACTCCCTGCATCATGGGATTCCTGCAAGAATTTCGGGGAATTTCGGGTTAAATTCCCGTAAAACCGCCTGCCCCGACGGGCTTAACCCAAACTTAACCCGCCTTTACCTCCCCTTAAACTCCCGCGGGGTAGGCTCTGAATTGGAGGCACACCATGCGCAGATACGGATTTACGCTGATTGAGCTACTGGTCGTAATCGCGATTATCGCCATTTTAGCGGCGATACTATTCCCTGTGTTTGCTCAGGCGCGTGAGAGCGCGCGCAAGTCGTCCTGTTTGTCCAACGCGCGTCAGATTGGGCTGGCGGCGATGATGTACGCCCAAGACTGGGACGAGATTCTGCCCGAGACGGGCTGGGTCGGTCCCTGCAGCAGCCCGACGCCGAACGCAGGCGGAATCTACGCCATCGGCGACGACTACTTCAGCGGCGTGTTCTCGTTCCCCATCGCCAGCGGTCCGTACATCAAGAACTGGAACATCTTCCAATGCCCCAGCGACCCTGACAAGGGCGGGTTCAACAAGTTCGGCTCGTTCTGCTACGAGGCGCAACTGCTGGCAGTGCAGATGCCCGGCGCGTATTCAGGAATGCGCAATGTCGTCAACGCGATGCGGAATGTGTTCCCACTCTCCTATGCGGGCAACTACTTCCTGAGCCGCACCTATGACCCAGGCTTTGACCGCAACAACTATCGCGGGGAGAAGATGCGCCCGCTGGCAGGCATCAACTTCCCTGCCAACACCTTCTTCGTCGCCGATGTGGGCAGCCGCATCGATCCCAACGGCAACGCCTTCGCCGCGTGGTACATCGCGCCCGGCTACGGCAACAGTCAAGGCGACACCCGCTGGCGCAAAGGACGCCGCCACCAAGAGGGACGCAACTGGACCTTCTGCGACGGGCACGCCAAGTTCTACAAAGACCCCGCCTTCGAGGTCAACGGCGTCCCGCGCTCGCAACTGGAGATCACCTACGAGTATCAAGCGCGCGGAATCTACACCTTCCCCGAAACAACGGGTCCTGACTATCGTCGATAAACCTGCATGCGACCTCCTTTCGTCAGGAGGGCTGTCTCGCCGTCTAACGCGGCGGGACAGCCTTTTCCGTTACGGCGTCTCACGCTCCACCAACGCGCCGCGCTTGTAGAGTTCCCACACGCGAAACACCGAGTTTTTGTGCGGGCGAATGCGGCAGTGTTCGTCCTCGTTGCGCTTCTCGTCGCAGTAGCCCAGCGGCACACATTTGGGAACCAGCAGCCGCCCAAAATACGGATCCGCCGCCATCACCTCTTTGCGTATCAGCTTGAACATTTGACGAATCTCCCACTGCGCTAAGGTGCACAGGCGCAGCCCCGCCATGTGCATCAACTGGCGCAGGTTGACCGTCATGATCAGGTTGGTCGCCACAGCGTTGGGGAAGATGAACCGCGCGTCCTCGGCGGGGATGCCCTGCGCCAAGAAGCGGTGGTAAATCTCCTCGCTCACATCGCGGAAGCGTTCGAACTCTTGGAGGGCGTCGGGGTTCGCCTCGATGCTGGGCGGAGTCACATACTGCGGCTCTTTGTATTTCACATAGCGCTGGCTCTGCTGGTCGAACGCGACGCCGATGCGGTGGCGCACCAGCTGGTGGCTCAGCGCACGGCTCACCCCTGAAATCGCGAAGGTGAAACTGATATGCTCGATCGTGCTGTGGTGCCCCGACTCGATGACATGCTCCATCAGTTTCATCACCCGTTCGGGGGGCGTCTTTTCGGAGACGAACTCGTCCCAGATTTGCTGGGGCGTCTTTTCGCTGTAGCAGGTGCGCGCCGCGAGGTAGACCAGCCCGCGGTAGTATCTGCGTATCGTCTCCGCTTCGGGGAAGATGAGCGAGACCTCCATCACGCCGCGTTTCGCCATAGCATAGGATTGTTCGTCGTCGGCGCAAGGTTTCCTGCTGGGTATTCTTAAGGCATGCCACAACAGCGCACACGACGGGAGCCGCGCGAGCCGACCGAACGCGACCTGCGCCAGATAGAGCAACAGGTGCATCGCCTGATTAATGAACAGCGCACACGCGCCAAACTGCCGCCGCTGACTTGGCATGAGCGCGTCGCCCACGCCGCCCGCGACCACAGCAAAAACATGGCGGAGCGCAACTTCTTTGACCATCGCGACCCGCGTCTGGGCGATGTAGACCAGCGGCTGAATCGCTTCCGCATCGAATGGCGCGCCTGCGGCGAGAATATCTTCATGCTGCACGGCTACAGCAACCCCGCGCAGGTCGCCGTCAACGGCTGGATGAACAGCCCCGGACACCGCGCCAACATCCTCCAGACGGAGTTTACACACGCGGGCGTCGGCGTCTATTATCGCAAACGCGACAAGCATTATTACTTGACTCAAATCTTCATCCGCCCGCCCGATGGAACCAAACGCTAACGGATAGGGTATCCTTTAATCGAGCGACCCGTGAAGGCGTAAGCCGCCGCGAAGCGTTCGTCGTTCAGGAGAGTCGCAAGCGATGCAGGAGCGTTCGGAGCGACTCGCGCAAGCCATCGCGCAGGCGTTGAAGTGGCTACGCATCCGCGACCTGTCGACGCAGGAACTGGCGCGCCGATTGGCTGGCGAAGGCTACACCGACACGGAGATTGCGGAAGCTACCGAGTGGCTCTGCGCGGAGGGCTACCTGTCCGACGCGCGGCTGCGCCAGCGATTGACCGAGCGGTACACGGTTGAGCAGCCGTCGGGACGCATGCGCATCGAGCAGGAGTTCGCCCGCCGCGGCTTGGACGCGCCCGCACTGGAGGGCGACGAGGAGAGCCGCGCCGTGCGCGCTCTACAGATGCGCTTTGGCGAGCCGCCTACCGAGTGGACGCCGCGCCACATCGCGCGCTGGTTCCGATTCCTGATGCAGCGCGGCTTCGAACCCGAAGTCGCCCAGAACGCACTGCGCCGCTGGAACCCGCGCCTGGACGACGAGCCGTAGCTACTTGCACGCTCAAGGAGGTTTCCTATGGAAATCATTAACTGGGTCATAACAATTGTTCTCGCGCTGGTCGCCGCAGGCGCAGGGTACTTCCTTGCGACGCGACGTATGCAGCATATAATCATCGCACAAAACAACGCGGCAGCCGCCGACGCGCAACGCGCTTTAGACGAGGCGCGCCGCGAAACCGAACGACTCACGCAGCAACGCGCCCAACTGGAACGCGAATGCGAGACCCTACGACGCGAGGCAAGCCTGCAGGCGCGCGAAGAGGCGCACAAAATCCTCGAACTCGCCGAACAAGAAGCCCGCGAGAAACGCGCCGAAATCCTCAAACTCGAACAACGCCTGCTGCAACGCGAGGAACTGCTGGAACACCGATTCGAACTGCTGGAGCAGAAAGAGCATACGCTGATGGAGCGCGAGGCGCTGCTGACCAAAAAGCAGGGTGAGTTGCGCGAGCTGATGCACCAGCGACGCTTCGAACTGGAGCGCATCAGCGGCATGAGCGCGGAGCAGGCGCGCGAACTGCTGCTGAAAGAGGTGCGCGACGAACTCGAACACGAGGCGACCATACTGGCGCGCCAAATCGAAGAGGACGCTAAACGCGACGCCGAACGCCGCGCCCGCGAGGTCATCCTCGACACCGTGCAACGCTGCGTGGTCGAGCATGTCGCGCAGAACACGATCACGGTCATCCACCTGCCCAGCGAGGACATCAAGGGGCGCATCATCGGGCGCGAGGGACGCAATATCCGCCACTTCGAGCATATCACGGGCGTCGATGTGATTATCGACGACACGCCCGAAGCGGTCGTGCTGTCGTCGTTTGAGCCGATCCGCCGCGAGATTGCCCGCATCACGCTGCTGAACCTGATTCACGACGGGCGCATCCACCCCACACGCATCGAGGAGGAGTACGAACGCGCCAAAAGCGAGGTGGAGCGGCGCATCTGGCAGACAGGCGAGGAGGCGGTGCTGCAAGTCGGGCTGACGGGCGTGCATCCCGAAATCGTGCGCACGCTCGGCAAGCTCCGCTACCGCACCAGCTACGCGCAGAATGTGCTGGATCACTCCATCGAGGTGGCGACGCTCGCGGGGCTAATTGCGGCGGAGCTGAAGCTCGACACGCGCATCGTCAAACGCGCCGCGCTGTTCCACGACATCGGCAAGGCGCTGGAGAACACCACCGAAGGACCGCACGCGATTGTGGGGATGGAGTTTCTGCGTCGCTACGGCGAGAGCGAGATTGTGTGCAACGCGGTCGGCGCGCACCACCACGACATCATGCCCGCCAGCTTGGAGGCGCATGTGGTGATTATCGCCGACTCCATCTCGGCGGCGCGCCCTGGCGCACGGCGCGAATCGCTGCAACAGTACCTGCGCCGCCTGCAGGAGCTGGAGCGCATCGCCATGAGCTTCGACGGCGTGGAGAAGGTCTATGCGATTCAGGCGGGGCGCGAGGTGCGCGTGCTGGTCAAGCCGAACGAGGTGGACGACCTGCGCGCCCATCAACTCGCCCGCGAAATCGCGCACAAAATCCAGTCCGAACTGGAGTACCCCGGACAGGTCAAGGTGACGGTCATTCGCGAGGTGCGCGCACACCATGTGGCGCACTAATAAGTGCCCATGCGCTGTATTTTCGATACAGCGGGCAACCACAAGGGTTGCCCCTACGGAGGCGCGGCGACACCAACCTTGTAGGGGCAGGTCTTGTGCCTGCCCGATTAGCATGTTGCAATCATATCGCAAAGACACTTACTAATCGCCGAGCCAGAGTTCACAAAAAACAGGAGTTGACGACCCCCTCCTTAAGGTTCCCCCTGCTCGCAGGGGGAACCGAGTAGGCGCGCCTCTCGCGGTTCCCCTCGCGAAGCGGGGGAACCTAAAGGAGGGGGGCAATTCATAAACTCTGACTGCGCGATTGGTAAGTGCCTATGCGGTGGATTTTCGACATGCGCAACCCTGCGCGCAGGGGGCAACCACAGAGGGTTGCCCCTACTAAAGGGCGTCTCTGTAGGGGCAGACCCCCGTGTCTGCCCTTATTCGCATGTTGAAATCATATCGCCAAGGCACTTATTAGGAAGGGAGCGTGCCGAGAATCAGCGCACAAGCATCTATCAAGTACCCGCTGGGATCAGGTACGAGGTCTTCGCTTTGGGGTCGTGGATGGCGAGGAAGATGTAGAACATCGCGCAGGTACTGGTGCTGGGCGACCTCGCGCTTGGTCACGCTGTCGATAGCGCCGCTGTAGACGACCACGCCGTTGCGGTTCAGCACGAACGCTTGCGGCACATGCGTTGCGCCCACCGCGCGTGCGATGTTCACAGCCCCCTGACGCACGACGGGGAACTTGAAGCCCAACTGTCGGGCATGGGCACGGATGCCCTCCAGCGTCTCGTCCGCTTCGGGGTAAACGCCGTAGAAGACCACGCCGCGCCCGCGGTAGGTCTCGTACAGGCGGTTCAGCCGAGGCGCGTAGCGGGGCACAGCGGGGCAGCGCGTCGACAGCGTGATGAACACCACCGCCTTCGCATCGCGCAGGTCGCTCAGGCGCACGGTCTTGCCGTCAGTGGTCGTCCACTGCAGCGGGGTCGGCGAAGCGTCAGGCTGCCAACCCGCCCACAGCAACAGCCCGCTCAAACACAAAGTCGCTATGCTCCATCGCACCATCGCCATCACCGCGCATACAATACCCTATGGGTAAGCAATTTCCTGCCGATTCTGCGGGCATACACAATACGAATCTACAGCGCGGCTGGCTCAGTGGCGCGTCGCCTCTTGGGGTGTGGGCAAGGCGGGGGTGTTGGCGGGGTGGGCTGTGCCCAAGACCTGTGTCCCCACAGCGTATTTGCCCCCAATTCCCCCGAATTCCCCGAAAATTGCCGAATTCGATGTCCGCTTTTGGCGTGGTTTCGAGTCTTAATAGGGTGGAATGCCCTGCAAGGGCGTTCCACAGGGCGAATTGGATAGATGTCAGCGGCGCTGGGCTTTGATCCTCCTTTCGACAGCGTCGCTTATTTTTTTAATCTTCTGGCGAGTAAATAATATACCAACTGCGCCGCCAGAGTTCACAATTGCCCCCCTCCTGCAGGTTCCCCCCGCTTCGCGAGGGGAACCGCGCATGGGTTCGGTTCCCCCTGCGAGCAGGGGGAACCTTAAGGAGGGGGTCGTCAACTGCTGTTTTTTTTGTGAACTTTGGTTCGACGATTGGTATCAGAGGGTTCGCGAATTCCAAGTCGAGCGCGTCATTTCAGCAGCATAGGCGATACAGGCGAGAATATCTGCTTCCTCCAGCTGGGGATACTGGGCGAGTATTTCCTGCGTACTCATCCCGCTTGACAGCATATCCAGAATGAGCGACACCCAGATTCGATGCCCCCGAATGCAGGGCTTACCGAAACAGATATTCGGGTCGATACTGATGCGCTGGAGCAGTTCCTCTCGGTTCATCGCAAAGAGTATACCTTCAAAAGCCCTCTACTTGCCTGCGGAACTGCGTGAAACTCTCCTGCGCCATCTGTTCCCACATTTGGCGCACGGCGTACAAGCCCTGCATCGCCACCTCGAAGTTCTCGGAGAGGCGGCGGAACATCGGGGCTTCCTCGCGCCACTCGCCGATATCGAACAGCGACACCAGCCGATAGGACTGCTTGCCCTGCTGCACATAGTCAATCAGGTGGTCTTTACGCAGCGAGGCGCGCAGTTTGGGCAGCGCCTCAGGGTAGACGCCCGCCCAGAACAGCGTGAAGTCGCCGATGTGCCGATGCACCTCGCGCTCTTGGTAGAACGATTGTGCGCCCAGCCGCACATCGGCGTAGTAGAGCATCTCGGCGACCTCCTGCAGCGGGCGACCGTTCAAATCGCGCAGGCGGTAAAGGCTGTCGATGTGCGCGAACTCGGTCAGCAGGCGCGTGAGGTAGCGCATCACCTGCCGATCGTCCCAGCGTAGCGACAGCGCGAACGCCCGCTCCACCAGTTCCCCAAACAGTTCCTGCAACGATAGGTCTCGCCGTAGCATCGCCAAGCCACCTCTTAAATAGATATTCCATATCGGCGGGAAAGTTCCCCAGGCGCACGCGCCATGCGGTGCAGCGCGAGCGTGCTTTGCGAGGCGTAGATTGGCAGCCCGATGAGCAGGAAGGGCGCGAGCGGCGCACAGCATGCCAGCATGCTGTAGACACTCGCCTGTAGCGTCGCGCGCGGGGTCAGCACGGGCGCGCCGCCCCCTGAGTGGGTCAACTGGTCGCGTATAGCGGCAGGCGCGGCAATCAGCCACGCACACGACCACAACGCCAAGTAGACCAGATAAAACGCCAGCCCCAAGCTAAACCAGAGCGTCAACCACTGCACGGGGTTCCACCCACCCCTGCCTGCGTTCAGCCAGACAAACAACGATACACCCAGTAGCCATCCTCCGAACGCCGCCAGCAGCACGCGCGACTGCTGATACCACGCGCCGTACACCCAGCCCCAGAAGATTTGGTTCGGCGTCAGCCCTGCGAGGAACGCGCTGGTCAACTCGCCCGAGTCGAGCCAGCGGCGCACGCGCTTCGCCGTCGTGTAGTACCCCCACAGCCAGAGAAACAGTCCCAACGGGATCAGAAGGATTATCATCTCAAAGCTTCTGCCGACCACACTGACAAGTGTAGCGACGAAAGTCGCAGCACCGACAAGTAGCGCGAACGGCGGATGGCGTTCGGCAATCGTCAGGCGCGTAATGGGGTTGATGGTACTGCGCTGCACAAGCCAGTCCAGCAGGGGGTACAGCAGCGGCAGCGCGAGCCAGCCCCACGCGGGGTGCAGTCGCTTTGTGGGCTGGGTCGCTCGCGCGGTGAGCGTGATCAGCGTGAGCACGCCCAACACCAGCGCGTAGCGCGCCACAGGCAGCGCGAGGCACGCCCACAGCGGCGGCTGTGCCCGAATACTGGTAGTTGCCCACGCTTCGGACGCCAGCACGAGCGCGTAGACAGGGCTAAGCGCGCCGACGACGAAGTGGAACGGCTGAATCCAGAACACGACGGCAGGCGCGGCGCCCAGCAGCAGCGCGAGGTACGCCCCCGTGCGCGCGCGGCTGTGCGCCCGCTGCAACTGCCAGCGCGTCAACGCGCCAGCCAGCCACTCCACAACCGTCAGCCACGCCAGCACCCCCCAGAACGCCGCCGACCCCATCGGCAAGCCCCAGATCGCGACCGCCCCGCCAATCAGCAGCACGCTTACCAGGCGCAACAGCCCCGTTTCCATCAGATGCGCCCGCAGCGGCTGCACAATCGGCTCCGCTTGACGGCGCAGGGTCAGCAATAGCACAGCCAGATAGCCGACGACATTAAACACTGTTGTCGCCGCCATCTGGGTCAGCGACGCGCCTGCAAGCCCCATCTGCGACCACGAAGCATGGGTCGCCATAACAGTAAACAGCATAAGCCCCGCGCTGGGCAGCAGGTACATCCCGCGCCACAGTCCCGACGGCGCGTTCACCCAGCGCGCCAGCCGCTCCAACCGCAGACCCTCCACCAGCAACCACATCAGCGTGAACGGCAACAGGTTCGGCAGCGTCGCCATCATCGACATCGGCAGAAACACGCGCCCCATAATCGGCAGGGCAAGCATCACGCTGAACAGGCTGCTGCTGGACACCGCTGTGCGCACGCGCCCGCCGTCCAGCAGAAATGCATACGCCAGCAAGCCGCCTGAGATTCCCCACATCACGCCTTCCGCAGGAATCAGCAGCGCCAACGAGACCAGCCCCAGAATGAAATAGTTTGCGAAGCTGAACAGCAGCCATAATGCGCAGGCGTCTGCAAGGCTTGCGCCGAGCGCGCCGACGACAATCGCGTACACAGGCAGCCACACGCTCTGCGTCGCCACGCGGAAAAGCATATCGGGCAAACCGCGCTGCAGCACTAGCCCGTGCGCGGTTAGTGGGACGATGCGCAGATGCTCGAAGTTGCCCGTGCGCACATCCTGCGCGAACGACGGGTCGGGCAGTCGTCGCTCCAGCCAGCCGCGCGCCAGCAGGTGCAACGCCGCGACCCAGCCCAGCAGCAGGTACAGCCCCGCGCCGCCTTTCACCTGCGCCAACACAGGCGCGAGCAACCCCGCCGACAGCCCCGCCCACAACGCGAAAAACCACACCCCGCGCAGCAGCTCCGTCAGCGACAGACGCCGATACTGCACCCCCCAGAATATCAGCCCATCCCACACAGACAGGCGTTCCTGATCCGTGTCCCGTACCCCCGACACTGCCATCAGCCCACAATTACGCCCCCTGCCCGCCGATTCCTGCTGTGGGTGAGGTATAATGGCAATGTATGAATGTAGAGGCAGTTGTGGAGCGGATGAAGGCGTCTGGACTTCCCGTGCGGACGGATGCTCACAGAGTGATCCGAGTCGGGAACACACGTGTGGGGCTGGATAGCGTTATTATCGCCTTCCAGCAGGGCGCTACTCCAGAACAGATCGCAGATGACTTTCCTGTGCTTTCGTTGGACGACATCAAAGCGATCATATCTTACTACCTACACAACCGCGTGATTGTAGATGATTACCTTGCCGAATTAGCTAAAATCGGTGAGCGAAATCGAATTCGGTGGGAGTCGGATCCGCAGACTCAGGCTCTCCGTCAGAAGCTACGCGAACGAATACTGAACCGCACGGGCTGAACCTGGCTATGTGATATGAATCAAATCCGCGTTTTTGCTGATGCTAACTTCCGTCGTGCAATTTTGTCAGGTATCATTCAGCGTGTGGAGAATGTGGATATTGAGGCCGCTCAGGACGCAGGGCTTGAGACTGCAAGCGACGCTGAAATTCTCGAATATGCTGCGACGCATAACCGTATCCTGCTAACTCATGACTTAGCATCTCTAGCCGATACTGCTTATGAACGGTTAGAACAAGGAAAGTCGTTTCCAGGAGTAATCGTTATCCCTCAATCTCTGGGTGTAGGACGCGCGATTGACGAGATTGCGACCGTTCTTGTCGCCAGCCTTCCAGGTGAGCTGGAGAACAGAGTCGTATGGCTTCCCCTCTAACTGACCGTCAGTGGCTACTGTTTTTGACCTTGTTGCCCGATGTGGGGCGCAAGACGCTGCGCCATGTGCTGGAGCGGCAGCAGGTGCGCCGCGAGACGCCTGCCGAGATCCTGCGCCTGCCCGACGAGACGCTGCGCGAAGAGTACCGCCTGCCCCCGCGCGCCCTCCGCGCCCTGCGTGAGGAACGCACTGCCCGCCTTGAGGAGACCGCACGGCTGGACGCGCACCTGACCCGCTGTGGCGTGCGCTGGCTTAGTTTCCAAGACGCCGCCTACCCCGCCGCGCTGGAGGCGATGCCCGAACCGCCCGCTGTGCTGTTTCTGTACGGCAACCACGCGCTGCTGGACGGGCTGACCGTCGCCCTGCTGGGGTCGCACGCCATCTCGGCGGAGGGGCTGCACGAGCTGGAGCAGCTCGCCGAAAGCCTCATAGCGCAGGGGCTAACTCTGCTTGTGAGCGCGACGCAGCCTGCGTACCAGCGCGCGCTGCTCTGCGCCGTGCGGCGTGGCGCGCCGTATGTGCTGACGCTGGACAGGGGGCTACTGAGCGCGTTCGGCGACGATTTGCGCAAGGAGCCGCTCAAGCAGGCGCGCATCTGGCAAGCGGAGTTTGACCCCGCGCACGCGCTGGCAATCAGCCCGTTCCGCCCCCGCGACGGCTGGCTCGCCTCAAGCGGCAAGTACCGCGACGCGCTCATCGGCTACCTCGCAGGCGCGACTATCGTGATCGAGGCGCGCCCTGACGGCTATATCGTGCAACTGTGCCGCGAACTGCTCCAGCACGGGCGCACCGTCTATGTGATGACCCAACGGTTAGACCACCTGCCTGGCAACCGCCAGATCCTGGAGGCGGGCGCGACGCCGTTTATGCCCCAAGCGTAATCCCCGCTCGCAGGAAGTTTGCCCTGCCCCGCGAACCGATAGCGCGATGACGCCCGTGTACGAGACGCATCTGCCGCTGCCGTTGCACGCGCGGGGCAAGGTGCGCGACACCTACGCGCTCGGCGACGCACTGCTGATGATTGCGACCGACCGCCTGTCGGCGTTCGATGTCGTGCTGCCGACGCCCATCCCCGACAAGGGGCGCATCTTGACGCAGCTCAGCGTCTTCTGGTTCCGCAGGTTCGAGTCGTGGATGCCACACCACCTGATCAGCGCGGAGTGGGCAGACATCGCCGACGCGCTAACGCAGGCGGAGCTGAACCCCGATGCGTATCGCGAGACGCTGGACGGGCGCACGATGCTGGTCAAGCGGGCGACGCCGATTTCCATCGAGTGCGTCGCGCGGGGCTATATCGCGGGGTCGCTCTGGAAGGAGTATCGCGTCGCTCGCGAAGGGGCGCACGGAAACGCCGTTGTGCTGCACGGGCTGACCCTGCCGCCCGATTTGCACGAGTCGTCTCCGCTGCCCGAACCGCTGTTTACCCCCGCGACCAAAGCGCACACAGGACACGACGAGAACATCAGCTTCGAGCAGGCGTGCGCACTGGCGGGGCGCGAGACGATGACCCTGCTGCGCGACTACACGCTGCGCCTGTACCGCGAGGCGCACGAGTACGCCCGCACACGCGGCATTCTGCTCGCCGACACGAAGTTCGAGTTCGGCTACGACGCGACGGGGCAGGTAATCCTGATTGACGAGGCGCTCACGCCCGATTCGTCGCGCTTCTGGGACGCCGCGCAGTATCAGCCTGGTAAGCCGCAGCCCAGCTTCGACAAGCAGTTCGTGCGGGACTATCTGGAGTCTATCGGCTGGGACAAGCGTCCGCCCGCGCCTACGCTGCCCGACGACATCGTTGCCCAGACCGCCGCGCGGTATCGTGAGGCGCTGCAACGGCTATGCGGATAAATAAGCGTCCCCCCGGACCTCGGCATACGGGGGGACGCTCCGTGGTGGGAGGTGAGGGGAGGATTAAGCCGTGCGGCGTCGGCGCAGCCCCATCAGCCCTGCCAGCCCCGCGCCCAGCGCAAGCAAGCTCGCAGGCTCAGGGACAAACACAGTGAAGTATTGGTCGCCCGGAATGTTCGCGAAGTTCACATTACGCGGCTCACCCAGATTGCCGCCGCCGCCGATACCCCCAAGCACTTGATTGGACACGAAGTCATGCCCGCTGCCGTTGATGAACGCCGCAATCTTGATGGTGGTGTTCGGAGTAATGCCAATCGCGGCGAATGGGATGGCAAGCTCGATGCCTGTGGCGACTGCTGCCGCCGCTGCGGGATCAGCCGCGCTGCTCGTCACACCGCCTGTGTTGCTGTTGTTAATAGTGACACGGATACCAAAGGGGTTGTTGCCTCCGGAGAGAACCCCATTCGATGCAGCGCCGGTCGTGCCCAAGTAGTCGCCTGGACCGCCGCCGAAGGTCGCCAGCTGCGCCCAGTTCGCGTACAATGCGTAAGGTGCACCGCCGCCCGTGATGCCAATCCAGTAGTCCGCTTCAAAACCAGCATCGAAGGTCAGTCCGTTGCCCGAGCCGTCGTCACCCATGCGGTTCAGCCCGCCGAAGTCGACGCCAGAGTTGTCCCCGCGCAGGCGGTTCTGCCCGCCAACGCCCGTGTCGAAAAAGATTTCCAGCTTGTTGAAGTTCGACTCCAGGTTGCCTGTGAGCATCAGGTATAGGATGGAGTTGGTCATGTCAACATAGACATACGCAGCGTTGAGTTCGGAGCCATTTGCATAGTCCACCTGCCCAAGATTGCTGTCGCCAAAACCTGTGGGGGTATTTTGTACCACGACAGGCGCGCCATACACAGCGTCGCGCGTGCCGTCAATCGTCGGCTGCGCCAACGCAACGCTGGTCAGCAGCGCGGTCGCGCCCAGTAGGTTCCATTTCATCATTCGCATCGTTGCAGACCTCCTACATAGAGTGTTTAGAAGGGTGGGACGACCCACCCCGAACACGGCGAGAAATCGTATTCTCACCTCATGCCCCCGAAGGGGGCTCGGTACAACAGGGCGAAAGGTATAGATTCAGCGGCAAAGTGATCCTCGCCCCTATTATAGCACATTTTGCGCCGAAATGCCAACCCCCCGTGCTAAAACTGGTAGAAGTGCGGGGGCAGCCACCCTACTTGGCGGCAATGACGGGTATCGTGCAGAGGGAGAAGTTGCCCGTCTCGGCGCGGAGGGTGACTTCGGCGAACAAGGCGAGGTTGTCGCCGCGACGCGGTATGCGGGCGACCCACGCATCGCCCTCTTTGCGGGCGCGCACAGGCTCCCAGCGCGCGGGGCGGAAGTCCTTGTCGTTGGCGCGGCGGGCGACCCACACCTCCACAAGCTCAGGCTCCGTGTCCAGCCGCACCCGATAGACCACCTCGTCGCCTGCGATGCTATGCGTCGCCTCAAGGCGCGTCGGGAACTCCATTTTGCCGATGCTCATCAGGTAGAACGCGCACAGGCTGTTCACCACGCGGTCATAGTCGCCCAGCCCGTGCCCCCCGTTGGGCACATACAGCGCGTACTTGCGCTTGCTCGGCAGGTCGTCGAAGTAGAACTGCGCAGCGTCCGTCGCCCAGTACGGGTCGTTCGCGCCATTGATGATCAGAATCGGCATCGTGTAGCGCGCGCGATACGAGTAGGGGTCTACCCAGCGCACCAGTTGCCTGCCGCGCTCGGTCAGCATCTTCTCCATCAGCCCGCGCTCGTAGTATTCCGAAATCTGCTCGCTGTAGCGTCCCCACAGTTCGAGCTGGTGCGGCATCTGCTTGAAGAAGTTGAGGTTGTCGAACACCATCGGGGTAATCGCGCGCACGCGATTATCGACGGCGGCAGTCAGCCAAGTCGTCCAGCCGCGCTTGGACGCGCCCGTGACCACGAAGTCCTTGATGTTGAGTTGCCACTCCTGCTTAGCGAACGCTTGCACAGCGTCCATCGCGCGTACCGCCGACTTGGTCATCGGGAACAGCAGCGGCCAAGTGGCATCGCCCGTCTCCCAGAACTGCACATAGGTGTGCGCGATGAGGTTGTCTTCCACGAGGTCGGGGCGTATCAGGGGCTGGTTGGGCACATCGTGCAGCACGACGCCGATTGCGCCGATGCGCTCCACCGCGCGGGCGATAATCTGCAGCTCGCTGCGCCCGTCGCCGCTGCCCGTGATATACAGGATCGCGGTCTCCGTGTGCTTCAGTTCGTTCGGCTTGATGATGCGCACGCGATGCCGCCAAGTGAACTCGCGCCACTTCTGCGAGACGACGGTCAGCTCCACGAACTGGCTGTTGCCGATTTTCGACTCCAGGCTTTTTGTCCATTCGAACGGCGACGGGGCGCGCACATAGCTTGCCAAGTCCGCCTGTGCGCCTGCCCACAGAATCAGGCTCAGTAGCATCGTTCCTATCTTCATATCCAACCTCACTATGGAGTGCGGAAGCGAAGCTTCCGCCCTCTCGCTGAAGCTGACGCTTCAGCACTCCAAAGTAGCCTCGCTGAATCTGCGCTTCAGCACTCCACAGATTTTATCTTTTCGACGAGTTGGGTGGTGGACTGTTCTGCTTCCAGCGGCAGAATCACCACGAAGCCACCTTGCTCGACGACGGCTTCCGATTCGGGCAGGTCGCGCTCGGTGTAGTCGCCGCCCTTGGCGTAGTAGGTCGGCTGCACGCGCTTGACCAGCTCGACGGCGGTGGTCTGCGGGAAGATGACCACATAGTCGACGCACTCCAGCCCTGCGACGAGTTCGGCGCGTTCGGTTTCGGGGCGGTAGGGGCGGGGCGCGCCCTTGAGTTGGCGCACCGACTCGTCGCTGTTGACGCCCACCACCAGCAGGTCGCCGAGTTGCCGCGCCGCCTGCAGATAGCGCAGATGCCCCACATGCAGCAGGTCGAAGCAGCCGTTCGTCAGCACGACTCGCAAGCCCGCCTCGCGCCACTGCGTGGCGAGTTGCCCAAGCGCGTCCCACGACAGAATCTTGCTCTCAGCGCGTCGCATCGTTTTGGCGTGGGGCAGACCCCTGCGGCGGAACCAGCTCGATTTCGAACAGCTTGCTCCAGTTTTTGCCCGTCACGAAGATGCGCTTGTTCTGGCGGTCGTAGGCGATTCCGTTCAGCACCGCCTCGATGTCGCGATTCGGCACGGGTAGCCCCTCCATATCTACCCACGCCTTCACGATGCCCGTGGTGGGGTCGATTCGCGCGATGATGTCGCTGTACCAGATGTTCGCCCAGATTTCGCCCTCGATGTATTCCAGCTCGTTGAGGTTTTTCACGGGCTTGCCTTGCGCGCGGACGGTGATTCGGCGCACTTCGGCGAAGGTGTCAGGGTCGCGGAAGGTAATGACCTCAGAACCGTCGCTCATGATGAGGTGTTTGCCGTCGTTGGTCAGTCCCCAGCCCTCGCCGTCATAGCGGAACTGGGTGATTTGGCGAAACGCGCGCCTGTCGTACACGAAGCAGACGCCGTTCTGCCAAGTGAGTTGATAGAGTTTGTCGCCCAGAATCGTGATGCCCTCGCCGAAGTATTCGCTGGGCAGGCGGTGGATTTGCAGGATGCGTCCTGTGCGCAGCTCCACCCGCCGCAGCGACGACTTGCCCTTCAGCCCTGTGCCCTCATAGAGGTCGCCGTCGTGGAACTCCAGTCCTTGCGTGAACGCTTGTGGGTCGTGCGGGTAGGTGTTGACGATTTTGTAGCGGAAGGTGGGAATGTCAGGCTCTGGGGGCGTTTCGGCGGCGGGCGGTGGCGTAGTCGGGTTCGTCGCGGCAGGCGAGGGGCTGGCGTTGTTGGGCTGGCAGGCGGAGAGTGCCATCGCGATCACGGTAGCAAGCATAATTTGGGTAGTTTTTATGACCCCCTCCTTAAGGTTCCCCCTGCTTGCAGGGGGAACCGAATGGCAGGCTTCACGGTGTTCCCTGCAAGCAGGGGGAACCGAACGGGCGCAAAGCGCGGTTCCCCTCGCGAAGCGGGGGGAACCTAAAGGAGGGGGGCAATTGTAAATATCGTCCTTGCGAGTGGCATTAGCAGGGGGAACCTTAAGGAGGCGGGTATATCCCGCCTCACTTCCCCACAAAGGTAGGGGGGTCTTGTTGGCGCGCCCTTCACCTCCTGCCCTGTTGGGGAAGGCGAAGGGCAGTTCGCCAGAACAGGAGTTCCAAAACCGCCATCCAACCGCCCAGCGCGTGCGCATAGCGGCTATAGGATACCTGACAGGGAATTCCCTGCAGGAACTCTCGCACGCGTGGCGAACAACTCCCCGCATGCCCGCTTACGGGCGCAACTCTACACGGAGGTGCATGGCGGAATTATGGCGAATCAAGGCAACGGCGGACGCGAGCATTGGGGTACACGGATAGGACTCGTGCTGGCGATGGCGGGCAACGCCATCGGGTTGGGCAACTTTTTGCGCTTTCCGGGGCAGGCGGCGGCGAACGGGGGCGGGGCGTTCCTGATTCCGTATTTCATCTGCCTGCTGCTGATGGCGATCCCGCTGATGTGGCTGGAGTGGGCGCAGGGACGCTACGGCGGCGTGCGCGGGCACGGCACGACCCCCGCGATGTTCCAACTGATGTGGCGACACCCCATCGCCAAGTATCTCGGCGTGCTGGGGCTGTTCATCCCGACGCTGATCCTGTTCTACTACTCGTATCTGGGGTCGTGGACGCTGGGCTACAGCATCAAGACGCTGCTGGGGCAGACGCCGCGCGTAGAGCGAACGCAGCTGCACGAGGGGATGACCGCCGACGAGGTCTCCCAGACCGTGCTGGCGCCCTACGCGCAGTTTCTGGATCAATATTCGGGCAGCACGGGCGATAGCGTCTTTCTGCAGCCCGATGCGTTCGCGCTGGGCGTCTTCGCCGTGGTCTACTTCCTGACGCTATGGCTGATGGTGCGCGGGGTGTCGGGCGGGATTGAGCTGCTGGCGAAAATCGCGATGCCGCTGCTGTTTTTGCTGGCGATTGTGCTGATGGTGCGCGTCTTTACGCTGGGCAATCCCGTCTCGCAGGAGTACGGCGTGATGGACGGGATTGCGTTCCTGTGGGAGCCGAAGTGGTATGTGGAGCGCGACGGGCGGCAGGTGTTCGTGCTGCTGGATGCCAAGACTTGGCTGGCGGCGGCGGGGCAGGTCTTCTTCTCGCTGAGCTTGGGCATGGGCGCGATTCAGTGCTATGCGTCGTATCTGCGGCGCAAGGACGATGTGACGCTGACGGGTCTGTCGACGACGGCGTCCAACAGCTTCGCGGAAGTGGTGCTGGGCGCGTCGATTGCGCTGCCTGCGGCGTCGGCGTTTTTCGGCGTGGCGGCGGCGCAGGTGATTGCCTCCAAGGGCAGCTTCTACTTGGGCTTCGTCTCGATGCCCGCCGTGTTCAGTTTCCTGCCTGCGGGCAACATTTTGGGCTTCCTGTGGTTCCTGCTGCTGTTCTTCGCGGCGATGACCTCTGTGGTGGCGATGTGTCAGCCGATTATCGCCTTTTTGGAGGACGAGTTCGGCATGACGCGCCCGCGCGCGGTCGCCGCGCTGGGGATTTTCTGGCTGATTGGCGTGCAGTTCGCGATTTGGTTCAAGGGCGGCGTCGATGTGTACGACTTCTGGTCGGGCACTTTCGGACCGCCGTTGATGGCGCTGATTGAAGTGATTATCCTGATGTGGATTTTCGGCGGCGACAAGATTTGGCGCGACATGCACGAGGGCGCACTGCTGCGCGTGCCGCGCTTTTTCTACTTCTGCGCCAAGTATATCACGCCGTTGATGCTCGCCGCGATTCTGTTCTTTTGGGCGCGCGATAATGTGGTTGCGCCGCTGCTGGCGGGTGAGTTGGCGACGCGCCCGATTGAAGCCGCAGGCTTGCAGGTCGGCTGGCATATCTGGATGATTCGCGGGTTCATCCTGCTGGTGTTCCTGCTGCAGATTGCCGCCATCTGGTACGCTTGGAATGTGCGCAAGAGCATGCAACGCGCGGAGGTGATCGAATGAGCCTGCAAGGGTGGATCTTTATGCTGAGCGCGTGGACTTTCTTCACCGTGCTGATTGTCTATTGCTACTACCGCATCCTCTTCGGCGGGAACAATCAGACCGTCGAATAGGGTATAATCCCGCGCGGGCTGGGCGGCGGCTCAGCCCATACGGTATAGGAGGCGAGCGATATGGCAAGTAAAAAAGGCGTCGGCAGTACGCGGAACGGTCGGGACAGCAACCCGAAGTTTCTGGGCGTTAAGGCTTACGGCGGCGAGTTCGTGCGCGCGGGCAATGTGATTGTGCGTCAGCGCGGCACGAAGTTCCATCCCGGGCGCAATGTCGGGCGCGGCAGCGACGACACGCTGTTTGCGCTGGTGGACGGCTATGTGCAGTTCGAGGGTCCGCGCCATCGCCGCCGCGTGAGCGTGAACCCTGTGCAGGCGTGAAGCGACCCCAGCCCTCCCCGCACGCGGGAGAATGTAGGGGCAGCCCTCTGTGGCTGCCCTCTTGCCCTCACCCCCAGCCCCTTTCCCACGAGGTGGGAGCGGGGAGCAGCCGTTTTTGGAGTGCTGAAGCTGCGCTTCAGCATTGGCGGAAGCTTCGCTTCCGCACTCATAATCCCCCTCGCCCGACCTGCAGGAGCGGGGAACAGCCGTTTTTGGAGTGCTGAAGCGCAGCTTCAGCATCAGCGGAAGCCATAATCCCCCTCGCCCGACCTGCAGGAGCGGGGAGCAGCCGTTTTTGGAGTGCTGAAGCGCAGCTTCAGCATCAGCGGAAGCTTCGCTTCCGCACTCCATAATCCCCCTCGCCCGACCTGCGGGCGGGGAGGACACAAGGGGTAAGGGCATCAGCACCCCGCGCCGAAGTTGAACAGCACAATCAGCAAGTCCGCGTCGTCGACAATCTGGTCGCCGTTCACATCCGCGTCGTTTTGACCCGTCGAGCCGAAGGCAAACAGCACCTGCAGCAGGTCAGCGTCGTCCACGCAGCCGTTGTCGTCCACATCGCCAGGCGTAGGCACATAGGTCTCCACATCATCGATGTAGACGATATACGGACCGAGGTTCGCGGAGTCGGTGGGCGTGAAAGCGAGATGCTCGATTGTGCCTGTGCTGCCGTCAATCTGTCCGTTCGCTGTGCTACCCGCAAACCCAAGAATCGGGTCGCGTTGATTATACCCTGAATTCGTGAGGGCGTTGGGTATACTGTACGCGATGGGAGGCGTGCGACAGGGAGGTTGGCTTGCGGCGCTGCTGGTCGCGCTGATGCTGTGCCTACCGTCGGGGGCGCAGCAGGACAAAACGCAGCAACGCCAGCAGTTGCAACGCGAGCTGCAGTCGCTGCAAGGGGAGATTGGCAAGCTGCGCGGCGCGATTGACCAGAAGCGACGCGAGGAGCGCAAGGTGCGACGCGACCTCGCCGAGCTGGATCAGCAAATCACGCGCGTGTCGGCGCGCCTGCGCGAGACGCGCAACCGCCTCGCACGCGCCCGCAAGGAGCAGGCGGAACTCGCCAAACGGCTGGAGATGCTTACCCAACGCCTGCGCCGCCGCGAGAGCCTGCTGGCGCAACGGCTCCGCGCCGCCTACAAGTACCGCAGTGTGTCGTACCTGAGCCTGCTTACGAACGCCCGCAACCTCAGCGAACTCAACAGCCGTAGCTATGTGCTGCGCCAGATTGTCAAGACCGACCGCGAACTGCTGGAGCAGGTACGCGCCGACCAGCAGGAGGTCGCCCAAGCGAAGGCGCAGATGGACGCCCTCGTGCGCCGTATCGCGGGGTTGGAGGCAGACCTACGCGCCCAACAAGCGGAACTCACCGACGCGCAGGACGAGAAGCAAGCGCTGCTGAAGGACATCGCCCGCGAGCGCGCGCTCTACGAAAAGCAACTGGCGGAGCTGGAAGCCGAGTCGCAAGCGATTGCCCGCCGCCTGCGCGCCTTGATGGAGACGCCCAAAGGACGCGCCCGCGCCGACCGCCCGTGGTCGGGACGCTTCATCCGCCCTGTGGAGGGGCGCATCACTTCGGGCTACGGCATGCGCATCCATCCCATCTTCAAGGTGCGCAAGATGCACACAGGCATCGACATCGCCGCGCCGACAGGCACACCCATCCGCGCCGCCGATGCGGGCGTGGTGGTCGAAGCGGGCTACATTCGCGGCTACGGCTACACGGTCATCATCGATCACGGCGGCGGCGTGGCGACCCTGTACGCGCACTGCTCCGCGCTGCTGGTGTCGGCAGGTCAAGAGGTGCAGCGCGGGCAAATCATCGCCCGCGTCGGCAGCACAGGCTACTCCACAGGACCGCACCTGCACTTCGAAGTGCGCGTCAACGGCGAGCCTGTGAACCCGCTCGGATACGGGCTGTAAGCGACAGGAAAATTCGGCGCGAAGGCTTATATAGCCGCCTATGGAAGCGAACATCTTTACGAATGTTGTGCTGCCCGTTGCGCTGGCGGTGATTATGCTGGGCTTGGGGCTGACGCTCACGCGTGACGACTTTTTGCGCGTGGTGATTTTTCCGAAGGCGTTCGTGATTGGGCTGACCTGCCAGATGGTGTTGCTGCCGCTGGCGGGGTTCATGATTGCGAAACTGTTCCCGATGGAGCCGCAGCTGGCGGTCGGCGTGATGATTCTCGCGCTGTGCCCTGCGGGCGCGACGGCGAACCTGATTACCTACCTCGCGCGGGGCGATGTCGCGCTGGGTATCACCCTGACCGCGTTCAACAGCATTATTATCATCATCACAACGCCAATTCTGATTAACTTGTCGCTGGCGCACTTTCTGGGCGAGACGCAGGAGATTCGACTGCCCGTGCTGCGCACGATTATTCAGGTGGGCGCGATTATTCTCATCCCCGTGTCCATCGGGATGCTGATACGGGCGCGCAAGCCCAAGTTGGCGTTCGCCGCGGAGCGTCCTGTGCGCTATCTGTCGATGGTGTTTATCGTGATTGCGGTGCTGGGCGCGGTGCTGCAGGATGTGGAGAACCTGCCGTCGCACTTTCGGCAGGCGGGGCTGTCGATGCTCGCGCTGAATGTGCTGACGCTGTGGATGGGCTATAATGTGGCGCGTCTGTTCCGCCTGCCGCTCAAGCAGGCGATAGCGATAGCCATCGAGGGCGGCATCCAGAACGGCACACTCGCGATTCTGATTGCCAGCACGATTCTGAAGCAGCCTGTGATGTCCATCCCCGCGGCGGTCTACAGCCTGATTATGTTCGCGACGGGCGCGTTTATGGTCTACTATTTCGGGCGTCGCGCACGCGAGGCAGCGCCAGAGATGGCGTCCTGATAAAGGTACAGCCGCCATGTACGAAATCTCTGGGACAAGCGCATCTTTTTGCCCTCTCCCTGTGTCTCCCTCTCACATACGCGGGCGTGAGGGAAACGCAGCAGGGCGCGCCGCCGTGCGCCCCTACATCCCTCTCCCACGCTGTGGGAGAGGGGCTGGGGGTGAGGCAAAAGTGCAAACGCCTCATACCAACTGCGCAGCCAGAGTTCATAATTCCCCCCCTCCTTTAGGTTCCCCCCGCTTCGCGAGGGAAACCAAGCCGTGCGCCCCTTCGGTTCCCCTGCGAGCACGGGGAACCTGAAGGAGAGGGTCTTCACTCTCACTCATTTTTGTGAACTATGGCTGCGGAATTGGTATCACACGCTGTGAACCCAAGCGGTGTATCCTTACCAGCGGGCGCGGTGGGGTCAGAAACGCCTATCCCAGCCCTAGGCGTCCGCCTTGCACGACGACTTCGTAGCGTTGGGGCGCGCCGTCTGCGGCGTGAATCATCGCGGGCACATGCGGCGCAAGTAACAGCAGCAGGCTCCGCTCCACGACCCGTTCCAGTTCGCGTGCGCCGTAATGCTCGCTGAAGCCCTGCTCCACCAGCCACTCTACCGCCTCGTCGCGGATGTCCAGTTCGATGTTGCGCTTGCGGTACACCTCGATGATTTGCTTGAGCAGGCGGTCGCGCACGATTTGGCGCACCGTCTCGCGCTGCAGCGGGCGGAACACGCAAATCGCGTCCACACGGTTGATAAACTCGGGCGCGAATCGCTGCGCGAACGCCTTGCGCCAGTCTTCGAGGCTCGGCTGCTCGCGCAAAAAACCGACCTCCGTTTCGGGCTGCAGGTTCGAAGTCATCACAATCACGGTGTCGGCAAACGACACGCGCCTGCCCTGCGCGTCGATGATGTAGCCGTCGTCGAAGATTTGCAGGAACAGCTTGTGGATTTCGGGGTGCGCTTTCTCCATCTCGTCCAACAGCACGACGCAGAAGGGGTTCTCGGCGACGAAGTCGAGCAGGGGCGCGCCGCGCTCGAAGCCGATATAGCCGAACTCCGCGCCCAGCAGCCGCGCGGCGGTATGCGCCTCGTAGAACTGGTTCATGTCCAGGCGCAGCATCTTGTCGCGCGAGCCGAAAAAGTATTCCGCCAGCGCACGCGCCGTCTCAGTCTTGCCGACGCCTGTGGGTCCCGCGAACAGGAACACCCCGTTGGGACGCTCAGGACGCAGGTCTAAGCGGCGGATTTTGAGGCTGAACACGCGCACCAGCGTCTCGATGGCGTCGTCCTGCCCCATCACGCGCGACTTGAGGAACGATTCCAGCCCTTGCAGCGATTCGAGCATCGCCGCCTCGCCCTTGCCAATCGGCAGCCCCGTGACGACGCCTGCGGTCTCCCACACCATACGCGGCTCGATGTACCCGATGCCCTGCGCCCGCGCCCTGCCCGCGATGTGATCCATCAGCAGAATCGCCTTGTCGGGGAATGGGCGGTGCTGGATATGTTCGTCGGCGACTTGCACGATCAGGCGCAGCGTCTCGTTGGGAAACGCCAGCCCGTGCTGCTGCTCGAACAGGCTCGCCAGTTGCGTCAGCACCTGCAGGGTCTCCTCGCGCGTCATCGGGCGCACCTCGATGGGCTGGAAGCGCTTCAGCAGATCAGGCGCACGGTGGACATAGCGGCGGAACATCTCCAGGCTGCTCACTGCGCCGATAATCGGCACGCGCCGTGCAATCAGCGCGGAGAGGAACTCCATCCGCAGCATCTCTATCGGCGGCGCGGGCGCGCTCAAAAAGCTCTCGAACGCTTCGATATACAGGATAGCGTTCAGCTGCGTCGCCTCCTCGATGAGTTTGCCCATCAGTTCGGGGTTATCAAAGAGGTGCGGCAGCATAATGAGGGGTCGCTTACGCAGCGGTGCGGGCGCGGTGTCTTCGGCGATACGCTCGGCGACGCCTTGCACGACGGCGCGCCGCCCGACGCCCTCCAGCCCGACCAGCACAGCGTAGGGGTTCACAGGGCGGCAGAGCGTCTCCACCAGCAGCGCAATCTCAGCCTCGCGCCCGACCACGCGCGGCAGCGCGCCCTGACGCGCCTGCTCGGTCAGATTCGCGCCAATCTGCAAAATCGCGGGCGGCGCGGGGAACACACTCTCGCGCGGAATTAGCCCCGACAGCAGCGCGAGCGCCTTCAGCAGGTGCGTCTCGTCCACCTGCGGACGCTGCTCCCGCTCCGCAATCCGAATCGCCAGCTCGATAATCGACTCGTAGGGAACAGCAATCGTCGAGCTGGGGTTCTGCAGTTCCCTCTGAACAGCCTCCGTCAGCGCATCGATATCGATCGTCGGCAGCAGCTGTTGTACCGTTGGGGCGTACTCTTTCAGAATCGCCAGCAGCAGGTGGCGTGCGTCGGGCGCGTGCCCGCCTGCCAGCAGCACCGCCTCCTCCACGAGGTGGTGGACGGCTTCCGTCAGGTGGTCGTCGGGCAGCAGTTGTCGTTCCATGGTCTACTCCCAGCGGTGGTAGGCGGGGTGTCCAGGCTTGACGGCGACGAATGTGCCGCGGCAGGTTGCGCACACCTCGCCGTGCACAATCAGTTCGCCTTCCACGATGACCTTACTGCCCTGCGCCTCTACGGGGCGGGCGCGCAGATGCACAGGCGCGTCTACTGGCGTCGGGCGCAGCATGCGTATCGTGTATTCCGCCGTGACGGTCGCAGGCGGTCGATCCAGCCCCTGCGTGGTCATCAGGTGGTACGCCGCCGTCCAGTTGCAGTGGCAGTCCAGCAGCGTACCGATGACCCCGCCGTTGAGCGCGCCTTCGAACGCTTGGTGGTGCGGTTGCGGCTGCCACTCGGCGACCAGTTCGCCGTTCTCGCCCACGAAACTGCGGATGTGCAGCCCCTGCGGGTTCGCTACACCGCACCCATAGCAGATGCTGTTCGGCGCGTAGGTCTCTTGCAGGCTCTTGTCCACGCCCACAAAGTTCGGCAGGCGGCACGCGATTCCTGCTACCGCTCGCGTATTGCCCACAGCCGCGCGGTGTGGCGTCCGCTCGTGCGCCAGCCCTCCGAGTACGCCACGATGCGCACGCCTTCGGGCAGTAGGGTGGGCAATTCGCCTGCATACGCCACACGCCTATCGGAGGCAGGCTTGCCGAAATGCGCTCGATGCGTCGCGGTGAACGCCTCCACTATCAGCGCGCCGCCACGATTCAACCACGCGCAGGCGCGGGGTATCAGTTCCCGCGCGTAGAAGTAGAACAGCAGAGCGCAGTCAAACTTACCGTCGGGCTGCCAGTCGCTTCTCTCCAAGTCGGCGCAGACCCACTGGATGGGCGGGCTATCGGGCGCATAGCGATGCTGCAGGTCACGCCCGCGCTGCAAGGCTTCGGGCAGGCGGTCTATCGCCATGACCTGCCAGCCCTGCGCCGCCAGATAGACCGCCTCGCGCCCGCTGCCGCAGCCCAAGTCGAGGGCGCAAAGGTGCTGTGAGAGCGACCCCCTCCGTTGGTTCCCCCTGCCCGCAGGGGGAACCAACCCCCCGCGCGGTTCCCCTCGCGAAGCGGGGGGAACCTGAAGGAGGGGGGCAATCCTGAACTCTGCCTGCGTAGCCGTTTCCCAAGCATACAGAACGGTCTCCAACCACTCATTCGGTTCCCACAGCCGATAGCGCGCCGTTGGGTCGGCGTCGGGCGGTGGGGCGGACACAAGCCGCGCGCGCCTGCCCCGCGCGTGCAGCCACCCCAGCGCGTAGTACGCCTCCTGCGAGTCGGCGACCACCCACACCTCGCGCACAGGCGGCGGCAACTCGTGCGTGCGCCGTTCCAGTTCCGCCAGCGGGATATGCACCGCGCCTGCGTATTCGCCCGCCACACTCAAGTAGCGCGTCGGCAGCAGCCCCATCAACAATACAGTACCCCGCAGGTATACTTGCGTCGATGCGAATCGCGCACCTCAGCGATGTGCATTTGGGCTATCGCGCCTACAGCCGCACGAACGAACACGGCATGAACCAGCGCGAGCATGATGTGCTGCAGGCATTCCGACGCGCCCTGCGCGCCGTCCGCGACGCCGAACCCGACCTTGTGCTGATTACAGGCGACCTGTTCCACGCCGTGCGCCCGCCCAACAGCAGCCTTCTCGCTGCCTATGGCTACCTGTCCGACTTCCAGAAGAGTCGCCGCAACGCGCCGCTGGTGATTATCGCGGGCAACCACGAGACGCCGCGCGTTGCAGGCAGCGGCTGTATCCTCGCGCTGCTGAAACACCTCGACGGCGTACAGGTCGTCTACGACCAGATTGATGGGCTGGAGATTCCCGCGCTGAACGCGACCCTGCTATGCATTCCCGCGCGGGGTGTGCCCGACATCGAGCGGCGCATCCTGCAGCCGAACCCAAACACACGCTACAACCTGTTGCTGCTGCACGGCTTGCTGGAGGGCGTCACCCAGCTCACGCTGGAGCGACCGATTGACCGACAGAAAATCGTGCGCGACGAATGGGACTACATCGCGCTGGGCGACTGGCACATCTATCAACAGGTTGCGCCGAACGCGATTTACGCAGGCGCGACCGAGTTCACCAGCACCAACATCTGGGAGGAGGCAGGCGAGCCGAAGGGATGGGTGCTGTACGACGCCGACACGCGCACGCACGAGTTTCACAAGATTCGCACCCGCCAGGTGTACGACCTGCTGCCGATAGACGCTGCGGATATGACCGCCGTGGAGTTGAACCAAGCCATCGAGTCGCGCGCCGACGCGCTGGGCGACGCGCTGAATGGGGCAATCGTGCGTCAGCGCGTATGGAACCTGCACCCCGACCTGCGCCGCCAGATTGATGGCGAGCTGCTGCGCGAACTCAAGGCGCGCGCGTTGCACTACCTGTTAGACCTGCGCGCGCCGCGCCCCAGCGCAGTCGGGCGCGCCTATGGGCAACCCCCAGAGACCGACGGTGAGAGCCGACTCACGCTTGCCGACGAGTGGCGCCTGTTCGCCGCCGCCTACGACCTGCCCGCCGACATCGACCGCGCGGCGTTTATTGAACTCGGCGCACGCTACCTGCAAGAGGCGGACGCAACGGAGCGCGGCTAAAGCGGGCGGGAAATTCCCTCCAATTCCGCCCAATTAAAGCAGGAGTGGGGTATAATTGGGCGTATAATTCTTACGAGGAGGTAGAGTAATCATGCAACGACGCGGGTTTACGCTGATCGAGCTATTGGTCGTTATCGCGATCATCGCCATCTTGGCGGCGATCTTGTTCCCTGTGTTCGCTCAGGCGCGCGAGAAAGCGCGTCAGACCTTCTGTCTGAACAATACCAAGCAGATCACGCTTGGCGGACTGCAGTATATCCAGGACTACGACGAGGCGTTTCCTTTTAGCCTGTACATGACTTCGAACGGCGCGGGCGGCTTCTGCGCGTTTACGGTCTACCATGCCATCTTCCCCTACATGAAAAACGCCGACCTGTCGGGCTGTCCGTCCGATCGGCAAGCATGGGATGTGCGCATCGCGTTCTCGCCGTTGGAATTGTGTCCCAACAACCAGCGCTCCGACTTCAAGACGACCGCTTACATCGGCAACTGGTGTCTGTTTGAGCGGGGCAGCATGCCGCTACCGCAGTGGCCGTGGCCTGGCGGTCCGCGCTCAATACGCCTTGCAGAAATTGACGATGTGGTGCGCACGCCTGTGGTGTATGACGGCGTGTTAGGCGACCATCAGGGGCGTCAGGATGGGCTTGGCTCCTACATTCAGGGGCGGCACAACCTGGTAGCGTCTGTGGGCTATGTCGACGGGCATTCGGGGAATGTCAAAACGCGCCTGATTCAAGGCGGACAAGTCACCGTGCGCGAGGCTGTGCGCAAGACCAAGCCGCTCTACGCCGTGATCGATACAAGCCTGCCGTTCCATACCCCTGCAGGCTCCAACTACATCTACTACGGACTGTCGGGCATCGTCTCGCAGTATCCGTCGGGGCACCCGCGCGGCGGACGCCCGTGCCACACCTGTCCGGGTCAAGCCGGGCGCACGGATGAGCCGTTCGGCGACGACGGCGCGCCCAACCACTGCCGACGCACCAACTAACCCAACAGGGGGGCGCATTCACTGTGCCCCCCTTGACAAAACGGGATTTCTATTGTATAATTACCGTACCCGACCACGGGAAAGGAGGAATCGATGATGATGCAGATGGCACGACTCTTCGGGCTTTTAGGCATCGTGGCGCTCGCTGGCGCAAGCCACGCGCAATCTCTGGCTGACCGCCTGCGCGATGCAGGCAGCGTCTCGTTCAAAATCAACAACGCCGACTACGCCGTCAACATCAACTTGGGACAAGGGTGCGTCCAGTCCTTTGCCAGCGGCACAACAGGCGCACAAAACGCCTTCGTCATCAACTTTGACCCAGGCACACTGAACTTCACTACGACGCTGAACCAGATTGTTAATACGATAGCGTCCAACGAACCTGTGCGCTTCGTCGTCGACAGCGTCAGCGACAACCGCATTACTTGGACGGCGCAGAATATTTCCCAGCCCGTCTGCACAATCATCACCATCGATGGGACAGGCTATCCCTTCCGAATCGACAGTGTGTTTGGGACGATCGCAGTTGACCTCGAGCAGATTGCTTGCACGAGCGACCCGCTGGGGCTGCTGAACCGTGTAGTTACAATCCAGCTGAACAATGTGACGGCGATCTCCGAGGTGGGCTTCACAGGCTTCGTGACGGATGCAGTGTGTACCCCGTTGATTCCCGCCTGTGCGCGTGCGTTCAACATCCAGTTGGCTTCCTATGGCGGCGCGCGGCTGGAGGGCGATGTGGACTGCAACGGCTGCGTCGATGACGCCGACTTGTTGGCAGTGCTGTTCGCCTTCGGCGGTTCGGGCGGCGCGGAAGACCTCAACGGCGACGGCACAGTGGACGACGCCGACCTGCTGACGGTGCTGTTCGCCTTCGGCAGCGGGTGCTAAGCCCTCACCCCCAGCCCCTCTCCCGCGCGGCGGGAGAGGGGTGTCGTGCGCTTTTTTGCCCTCACCCCCAGCCCCTCTCCCCTAAAGGGGTAGTTTTTTTGCGGGCGTGCCTGCTCGCGGCGTTGCCGAACAGGGCATTTTTACCGCCATGCGAGCGAGACGCTCGCGCTCCCAGCACGCGCGACGCTGGGAACGCGGGCGTCCCGCCCGCAATGCCAACCGCGCGAGAAAAAACCTACCCCCTTTAGGGCGGCGGGAGAGGGGTGTCCCGCGCTGAAACCTTTGGAGTGCTGAAGCGAAGCTTCAGCGTCGGGCGGAAGCTGTGCTTCCGCACTCCATAATACTAATCGCTGAGCCAGAGTTCACAAAAGTACGGATAAACGAGAACCCCCTCCTTAAGGTTCCCCCTGCGAGCAGGGGGAACCGAACCCGTGCGCGGTTCCCCTCGCGAAGCGGGGGGAACCTGCAGGAGGGGGGCAATTCAATTCATGAACTTTGGACACGCGATTGGCATAATACGGAGAGGGGATTACTTGTGTTGCCCACCCCCAGCCGCTTGGGGTATACTCTCCCCTAAGGGTGATGATACAGATGCACAAACTGCGGATTGTGATTGCCGACGATGAGCCGATTATCGTGTTAGACCTGCGGCAGATGCTGGAGGAGCTGGGCATGTCGGTGGTCGGCGAGGCGAGCGACGGGGCACAGGCGGTCGAAAAAGTGCGCGCGCTCAAACCCGACCTCGCGATACTGGATGTGAAGATGCCCGAAATGGACGGCATCGAAGCGGCGCGGGTTTTGCACGAAGAGCGACTCGCGCCCGTGATTCTGCTGACCGCCTACAGCGACAGCGAGCTGATCCAACGCGCCAAGCAAGCGGGCGTGTACGGCTACATCGTCAAGCCGTTCAAGCAGGCGGATCTGACCCCAGCGATTGAGGTCGCCCTTGCCCGCTACCAAGAGGCGCGCGAACTCGAACAGCAGGTGGACGACCTCAAAGAGACGCTGGAAACGCGCAAAATCATCGAACGCGCCAAGGGCATCCTGATGGACACCTACGGGCTGCGCGAGCAGGAGGCTTACCGACGGATTCAGGTGCAGAGCATGAACACGCGCAAGAGCATGCGCGAAATCGCCGAGGCGATTATCATCGCGCACACCCTCCAGAACCCCTCCCAATGAAACTCTCCGTGATCACCGACGAAATCGCCGACGACCTGCAGACCGCCCTGCAGGTCGCGCGCGAGTTTGGGATTGACCGCGTGGAGCTGCGCACGCTGTGGGGCGTCAACATCGCGCAGGCGGACGAGGCGACCCTGCGCCGCGCGAAGTCGCTGCTGCAGGAGTATGGGATGGGCGCCTGCGCGCTGGCGACGCCCGTCTTCAAGACCGACCTGTTCGGCGCGTCCGAACGGGGACCCATGCACGCTGCGCAGGAGGCAGACCTCGCGGCGCAACTGCCGCTGCTGCAGCACTGTTTGGAGGTCGCCGCGTTTTTCGACGCGCCGTTGATTCGTATCTTCGCGTTCTGGCGAGCGGGCGACCTCACCCCCGAACGCGAGGCGCAGATACTGGGCTGGCTGGAACGCGCGATTCCCTACGCCGAGCGCGCGGGCGTGCTGCTGGGGCTGGAGAACGAACATAGCTGTCAGGTCGGCACAGGCGCGGAGCTGGCGCAATTGCTGGGCAAACTCAACGCGCCGCAGGTGGTGGGCGTGTGGGATCCCGGCAACGCCTTCGTGCTGGGCGAATCGGCGCAGGCGGGCTTCGACGCCGCGCAGCCCTATGTGCGCCATATCCACATCAAGGACGCCATCCGCCAACCCGACGGCAGCGTGCGCTGGGTCGTCGTCGGGCAAGGGGACATCGGCTACCGCGACCACTTCCAGCAAATCGCCCGCAGCGGCTACACGGGCTGCCTCTCGCTGGAGACGCACGCGCGAATCGAGGGCTTGTCGCAGGCGGAGGTCTCGCGCCAGTGCCTGCAGGCGATGCAGCAACTTATCGAGCAGACAACAGGAGGCAATTAGAGATGGCAGGGATTACGGTACGCACTTTTCGCGAGCTACTCAAGCGCAAGTTAGTGAAGGGCATCGGGCTGGTCGCCTTGTTAGGCGTCGCCGCGAGCATGGTGATTTTCTTCGCCATTCCGCCAGGCGCGCCGATGCAACGCGGCGGTGGAGAAGGCTTGAATCAGCCCGTGCTGAAGGTCGGCGACATAGTGGTCACCGAGGCGGAGCTGATGCGCTTGATGAACCTGCAGACTCAGGGTAACCTTCCCAGCGAATACGGCGCGCAGATTCAGATGCGCTACCAGACGGCGCAGAACCTCGCCAACCAGCTGGCGATGACGCTGGAGCTGGAGAAGCAAGGCTACGCCGCCTCCCGCGCCGAAATCGAAGCCGCGAAGGAAGAGTATATCCAGTCGCAACTGGACATGCTACGCCAGCAACTGCTGCCTGAGGGCAAGGGCGACGACCGCGCCCTCGACAAGGCGCTCAAAGAGCGCGGCGCATCGCTCAATCGCGTGCGCGAGCAAATCGCCGCCGAAACGCCCGAGCTGCTGTTCCGCCTGCGCGTCGTGCAGGACAAGTTCCTCAAAAGCCAGCGCGAGAAGTATAACCCGACTGACGAGCAGGTGCGTTTGATGTTCGAGCAGGTGTTCCCCGCGCGCATCTTCGTCTCCGTCGAGAAGCACAAGGATAAGGCGGAGGCTCGCATTCAAGAGGCGCACGCCGCCCTTAAGGCGGGCAAGCCCTTCGCCGAAGTCGCGCAGCAATACTCCGACGATCCCGACGCCATCAAAAAGCAGGGTGGACGCCTCACAGGCAGCGGCTACTACGAAATCCAAGAGCAACTGAGCAACCTGTTCGGCGCGGAGGTCGCCAACAGCGTCATGACCTTCAAGCCGGGTAAGGAGTTCACCGAGCCGCTACAAGACAGGGAGAAAAAAGGCTACTACATCTACGCCATCGCTGAGCGCAAGATGGAACCGCCCCCCGACTTCGACAAAAACAAAGAGCAGTACCGCGAGGCGTTCATCAACATGCGCGTCAGCAACGAGCAGCAGCGTGTCATGAACGCCGCACAGCAGAACTACAAGCCTGAGCTCGTCGACCCCATCCTTGCGCAGTACGACGCGCTCACCAAGACCTTCGGCACGCCGACCCCAGAGCGGCTCAAGACCCTTAAGGCAATCAACGACGCGCTGACGCCCATCGTCAACTCGGCAAACCCGAATGTGCGCCTCGCGCAGTGGATGCAAATTCTGGTGCTGAACCAACTGGTGCAAATCTCCAAAGAGGTCAAGGACAAGGAGGGCGAGAAGACCTACCGCGAGCAGCTAACCGCCGCGATGAACCGCTTCTTCAACGAGGGCGGGGAAGACCTGAACATCCGCCTGCTGCGCGCGGAGATGCTCATCGAGGCAGGACAGAAGCAAAAGGCGCTGGACGACCTCGAAATCGCCGCGGGGATGGTCGTGCGCCCGAACGAGTTCCCGTTCCTGTTCGGCATAGCCGAGCTGTACGAGAAGGCGGGACGCAAAGACCTCGCGCAGCAGACCCGCAAACGCGCGACCGACCTGCAGAAAGAGATGGCGCGCCGCCAGCAAGAGCAAGAGGAGATGATCCGTCGCCAACTGGAGGAACTGCGCAAGCAACAGGAAGCGGAGCGGAAGAAGCAGCAAGAGGCGCAAAAACAACCGCAGAGCAACCAGCAACCTGCCGCGAACGCGCCACAGGGGAATACCCCGCAGGGGCAGGCTGCGCCCCGTGCGCCCCAGCAAGGGAAGTGAGATGCGCATCGCGGTCGTCGGGCTGGGCGCAGTCGGCGGCGCGGCGCTGCGCTTCCTCGCCCAGCAGGGGCACGAGGCGGTCGGCTACGAGCAGTTCATCCGCGGGCACACCCGCGGCAGCTCGCACGGCGAGAGCCGTATCTACCGCCTCACCTACGCTGACCCGCACTACACACGCCTGATGCGCGAGGCGTTCCCCCTCTGGCAGGCGTTGCAAGCGGAGGCAGGCGAGGAACTCATCGTGCCCTGCGGGGTGCTGTGGCTTGGCGATGCCGACGACCCCGAACTGAACGCGATTGCGAGTGCCCTGCAGTCCGAGAGCGTCCCCTACGAGTGGCTGGATAGCGCGTCGCTGACTGCACGGTTCCCCGCCCTGCGCATCGAGGCGCACGAGCGCGCGCTGTTCCAGCGCGAGGGCGGCTTCCTGCGGGCGAGCGCGTGTGTGCTGGCGAACCTGCGCCTCGCGGAGGCGCACGGCGCGGCTATTCATGAGCAGACGCGCATTATGCGCATAGACCCCCAGCCCAGCGGCGTGTGGCTGGAGACCGATTCGGGCGCGCGCGAGCGGTTCGACCGCGTGCTGCTGACGGCAGGCGCGTGGCTGCCGAAGCTGCTACCGTCGCTGAGCCTGCCGCTGACCGTCACGCGCCAGACCTATGCCTACTTCGCCGTGCGCCCCGACGCCGCGCTGCGCTTTGCGCCCGCGCAGATGCCCGTGTGGATTGAGGCGACGCGCCACTTCTACGGCTTCCCCAGCGACGGCAGGCAGGCGGGCGTGAAGGTCGCATGGCATCGGCTGGGCGAGGTGCAAGACCCCGACGCGCCCGCGCGCCCTGTGGACGAGGCAGACCTTGCCCCGCTGCGCGCGTGCCTCGCGCGTCGCCTGCCCGATGTGCTATCCGATGCCCTTAGTGCCGCGACCTGCCTCTACACCAATACCCCTGACGAGCGGTTCATCCTACAGCCCCTGTCCGACGAGCCGCGCGTGTGGCTGGTGAGCGCGTGTTCGGGGCACGGGTTCAAGTTCTCCATCCTGAACGCTTGGCGGGCGGTGCAGCACCTGACCGCCTAACGCAACCACACAGGCGGGCTGGACAGGCGCGTTGGGCTGGGGCGTTGTCCTTCGGGGAGCGCGCCTTCGGTAATCGGCAACAGGTCGCCCTGTTGTCGGTTCGCACTCAGTCGCCCGCCGTCGTCTGTGAGGTTCTCGCCCACCGAGTAGAGTTGAAACCCGCGCTTGGGGTGGGTGCGGTACACGAACGGCTTGCCCGTGAATGGGTCGATAATCATCTCGCCGAGTTCGGGGCGCAACGCCTCCAGCGACAGCGGGTACGTCCCGCGCTGCTGCTGATACCGCTTGACAGCGGCATAGCAGCCTAACAGACGGATTGTAGCAACTTCGCGTAACTCCGCGTTAGCTGATAAATCAACATGGAGCATCCACCACACCTGACCGAGTATCTCGTTTGTCCTTTGCTTAAAGTTAGGGGCAGGAACCTTGCGCTCCCAAAGTGGCTTTTCCAACTCGGTAAAGACGCGCTTGTAGTATTCCTGAAGCTCCGCCAACGAGCGTCCCCATGTAAGGCGTAGCCCAAAGCCGCTTTCGTAGAGCCATCGTTCGAAATTGTTACTAAAATTTATTTCAGACATAAGCGACTCAATGTCGTGCATCTCAATCCTTCGCAACGCTATATCGCGGTATGTCCCTAACCCACAGTAGTACTCGTTCTGGATGGCGTCTTTCAGAGGGGCGCGCGACTGATCATATTTCTGTGCTAATTCGACAAGCGCACTAAACACTTTAGGCGACTGAAACTGCGTCAGCCGCTGGCGTATCGGTTGTAGCCCAGTCTCTATCATACGGCTACCTACAAGGTAGTGTGTTAGCGTGCCGTCCGTGCGTATCTGTTCACTGAAGCGCATGAGGTCGTGGAAGCGTTGTATTGCCTCTGCTTCGCGCCCTGCCGCGAGAGCATCGCCAATCAGCAGCGCTTCTATTCGAGCGATTGTGCGAAACCCCACCAGCTCAGGCATAAGCCAAAGGATGTCGTACTCAAAGACCGCCTTGCAAGGTTGGTCAAGGTACTGGCGATAGGCTTCCAGAAAGGGGCGTTGACGCTGGAGGTAGTACTGCTTATCGGCTTCAGGGACAGTCAGGTGAATGCTATGCTTGCTAAACAGTTGTGATTCTATCCTACGCAGGCGATCGTCCTGCTTCCACTGGTCGTGCATTCTTTGCGCAATCTGCTTGTAGGCGTCGTAGGCGTTGTTGGGCGGGTACTGGCGCGGCGGTACAACAATCGACGGGGGCTTCTGAGCTAACCACCAAAGCACCCCGCCCAGCAGCAGTCCTACCAACGCCACCAGCACCCAGAGCCGTCTGCGCTGCCGCCTCATAGCATGATTATACCCTCACTTAGGTTGCCTAATCGCTCAGCGCAACCATACAGGCGCACTCAGCCGATTCCCTGCGGGGCGCTGCCCTTCGGGGAGCGCGCCTTCGGTAATCGGCAACAGGTCGCCCTGTCGCCGATTCGCACTCAGTCGCCCGCCGTCGTCTGTGAGGTTCTCGCCCACCGAGTAGAGCTGAAAGCCGCGCTTGGGGTGGGTGCGGTACACGAACGGCTTGCCCGTGAATGGGTCGATAATCATCTCGCCGAGTTCGGGGCGCAACGCCTCCAGCGACAGCGGGTACGCCCCGCGCTGTTGATGATAACGCCTGATAGCAGCATAGCAGGCTAAAAGGCGGAGGGTAGCCATGCTGCTCTGCTCCCGCTTGGTTGCCCCATCAAATACGGGAAACAATAGCTGGTTTAGAAATCGCTTCGGGTTTGCGGGCACAGGCTTGCGTTCCCAAGGCGGCTTCTCCAACTCCGCGAACAGCTGATCGTAGTAATGCTGATACTCCCTAAGCGAGGGCTTCACGACGAAAGGCGCGCCGACGCCACTTCGCAGCAAGAGCGCGTCGAGCGTGGGCGGGTCGAGACTGCTAAATCCCCAATCTTGTTCCAAGTCTTGGAGCTTGAGCCTGCCCTGTGCGAGGTCGCGATGGAACGCCAGACCGAGGTAGTATTCGTGTGTGAAGATACTACGCAGGGGAGTTCGTCGCTTCTCGGCGTCGTGCGCCAGCGCAACAAGCGCTTCGAGCGTTTTCGGCGACTGGAGCTGCGGCAGCCACTCGCGCAACGGCTCCAATCCCATTTCGGACACGGCAACGCCAACGAAGTAGTGAATGAGTGTCCCCTCGGTGCGTATCTGTTCGCCGAAGCGCAGTAGGGCTTGGACGCGCGTCAGGGCTTCGTCTTCGCGTCCTGCCTCAAGTGCGTCGCGAATGGTCAGCGACTCCACGCGGGCAAGCCGACGGAACTCAGCCATCTCAGGGAACAGCCAGTTTATGTCATACTCGTAGACCGCCACGCAGGGCTGCTCTGTATGCCTGCGGTAGGCTTCCAGAAAGGGCTGCATCTTCTGCAGGAAGTACCGTTTATCCGCTTGCGAGACAGGTGGATTGCCCCTACCGAACAGTCGCGACTCGATGTCCCGCAATCGTTTATCCATCTTGAACAGGTCGCTGACGCCTTGCGCAATCTGCTTGTAGGCGTCGTAGGCGTTGTTGGGCGGGTACTGGCGCGGCGGAATGACGATGCTTGGCGGTCGCTGCGACGCCCACCACCACAGTGCGCCCAGCGCCAGCAACACCAGCGCGCCCAGCACCCACACCGTTTTCCGCTGTCGCATTTAGCGCAATTGTACCTCGCGCATGCTATACTTATGGGCGTGTATCAAGGAGGTTCCAACCGTTGGCACTCGAGATCATCCCGCTGGGCGGCACTGGCGAAATCGGCAAGAATCTGAACTTAGTCCGCTGCAACGGCGAAGCGCTGATTATTGACTGTGGCATCTCGTTTCCGGGCGAAGACCTGCCCGGCGTGGACTTGGTGATTCCCGACCCCGAGTATCTGCTTGGCATCCGCGACGAGGTGCAGGGGATTTTGCTGACGCATGGGCACGAAGACCATGTGGGCGCGTTGCCGTATCTGTTGCCCCGCTTGGGCAAGTTGCCGATTTATGGCACGCCGCTGACGCTCGCCTTGATTGAGCAGAAACTCCGCGAGCGGCGGCTGGACGCGCCCCTGAACCCCGTCAAGCCCGGAGCGCCGTTTCAGGTGGGGAGCATCACCGTAGAGCCGATTCGCGTGACGCACAGCATCCCCGACTGCGTGGCGTATGCGCTGCGCACAGCGGAGGGGATTGTGGTCTTCACGGGCGACTTCAAGTTCGACCACACGCCTGTGGACGGCGAGCGCACCGACTTCAACCATTTGGCGCGGCTGGGGGACGAGGGCGTGCTGCTGCTGCTGAGCGACTGCACGAACGCCGAGCGCACAGGCTGGACGCCTTCCGAAAGCACGGTCAGCGACGCCTACTACACGCTGTTTGCCAACGCGCAGGGGCGCATCCTCGTCACCACCTTCGCCTCCAACCTCCACCGCTTGCAGCAAGCGATCGATATGGCGCAGCTGTACGGGTGCAAGGTCGCCGTGCTGGGCAGGCGCATGGAGCAGAATGTGGACATCGCCGTGCAGCGGGGCTACCTGCGGGTGGAGCCAGGCGTGCTCATCAGCGCGCGGCAGATTGACGACTACCCCCCAGAGCGGATTCTGGTGCTGACCACGGGCAGTCAGGGCGAGCCGCTTTCCGCGCTGAGCCAAATCGCCGCCGACGAGTATCCCCGCCTGAAAATCAATCCCGGCGACACGGTGATTCTGTCGGCAACGCCGATTCCTGGCAACGAGAGCCTCGTGTGGCGCACGGTGAATCGCTTGGTGCGCCTCGGCGCGAAGGTCTACCACGACGGGATTGTCCCTGTGCATGTGTCGGGGCACGCGAGCCAAGAGGAGCTGAAGCTGATGATTAGCCTGCTGAAGCCGCGCTACCTTGCGCCTGTGCATGGCGAGCCGCGCCACCAAGCGGCGTATTTTGAGCTGGCGCGTCAAATGGGCTACCGCGACGAGCAGATGTTCCTGCTGGAGAACGGCTCCGTGCTGCGCATCGAGAACGGCATCGCCACACTGGGCGAGAAGGTTCCCGCAGGCAGGCTGCTGATTGAGGAGGGCGTGGAGGGCGGCGTGCCCGAATCGCTGATTCGCGACCGACGGGTTATCGCCGAGGAGGGCATCCTCGTCGCGCTGATTACCGTGCGCGCCCAGACGGGCGAGCTGGTGGACGACCCGCAGTTTATTCTGCGCGGCTTCGAGTGGCAAAACGAGGCGCAGCCCAAGCTGGCGCGCGAGGCGATTCTGCAGACGCTGGGCAAGATGTCGCCCCCTGAAATCAGCGACTGGGACAACATTCGCGAGGAGCTGACGCAGGTGCTGCGCCGATTCTGTCGCAAGCATCTCAGTCGCCGCCCGATGGTGGTCGCGGTCGTGACGGAGGTGTGATACCAATCGCTAAGCCAAAGTTCACAAAAAACAGCAGTTGATGACCCCCTCCTGCAGGTTCCCCCTGCGAGCAGGGGGAACCGAGTAAGCGCGCCCCTCGCGGTTCCCCTCGCGAAGCGGGGGGAACCTAAAGGAGGGGGGCAATTCATAAACTCTGACCGCGCGATTGGTATGAGAAACGCCTAAAAAATAATCAATCGGTGTGAGCGCGGGGCGGCGTTCGGGGAAATAGGGTTAATCACAAAGTGCGTCGTATGAGCCGTTTACGAGCCGTTTGAGCCGTTTATGAGCCTTTGAACGCATAGCGTGTGCCGCGCCCAGTGGTTCCGACTTTCCCTCAGTGACACGCAGCCAATCACGCGGGAACCCAGCATGACCAATTGTGGTGAATTGCCATAATCGCCAACTGATTGCCAACTATTCGCCAATAGCTTCGACGCTTTTTGGCTAAAAATAATCAATTGGCGTGAGTGCGGGGCGGCACTCGGGGAAGAGTAGCTCCAGCGTATGCAGCACGGCGTCGGGCGCGTGTAGCATCCGACGCGCGTATAATTCAGGGACGCTGAATGTGCCGAACGCCAGCAGCGCGAGCGTCTGGGGCGTGAGGGTCAGCGTGAACAGGTCGGGCTGCGCATCGCCGACGACAAGCGCGCCCCCCTGCGCCGTGAGGCTGAGCGTCTCGCCGTCGCCTGAGTTGCCGTTGCGCACAGCGAGCGTGAACGGCTGGAACCCGTCGGGCGCGGGCGTCTCGGCAAGCAGCGTCTCCAGCAGCGCGCGGCACGACACAGGGCGCGCCATCAACTGCGGCAGCACCTGTATCGTATAGATGGGCGTGTGCGGGTCGTTGGGGGGCAACTGCCAGCCGCTGATGCCCAGCTGCTGCCACGCCTCCAACGGCAGATTGAACTCGATTGCCTTGACCGACTCCTCGTTCGCGGCGAGCCAACCGAGAATTGCACGACGCGCCGCTTCCGTGCGCCAGACCATCTCGCGCACGCGCAGCGTCCAGCCTGAATCCACGAAGTCATAGAACAGGTAGCCCTCGATGCCGTCCTGCCCGTCCGCCAGCCACAGGTTCGGGATGTTCCAGAACAGGTACTGCCAGCGGCGTTCGTCGCGCACGAGGCTACCTGTGTAGCGTGCGCCGCAGGCGTCGTACAGGCGCATCACCGCTTCGAGGTCGTCGGGGTAGGCGCGTCGGAGCGGGGGCGCATCATAGCGGGGCAGCTGCGCAGGCGCAAGGCGCACCTGCGGCAGATAGCCGACCGTCTCCCAGCCGTGCTTGCGGTAGAACTTGTGGTCGAACGCCTGCAGAATCGCCAGCGGCGCGCCCTCTGCCTGAAGCGCGTCCACCACTGCCCGCAGCAACGCCGACGCCAGCCCACGCCTGCGATACTCAGGCAGCGTCGTCACCCCAGAAATCCCGTAGCACGGCACAGCGCGCGACCCGATGCGAATCGTCAGCGGCACGGCGGTCAGCACGGAGACCAGCTTCCACTCTGACCAGTGGCGCAGCCACAGCCCCCACCGCTGGTTCACCTCGAAGTAGGGGTCGTCGTAGAAGAAGCGTCGCGCCGTGCGCCTATCGAGATTGAAGCCCGCACAGATGACCTGCAGGAACTCCTCCGACTCGTCCAAGCGCGCCTGTCGCGTCTCTGTTGCGTCCCGCCGCCGAAACATAGGGCTGCCGTAAGGCGCAATCACATCGCTGCGCCTGCGCTGAAGATAGTACCTGAAGGCGAGATTTCAGCAGCGCAGTCCCTTCACCCGATAGGGTATACTCTCCCCGCAACACGGAGGGCGACGATGCGCAGGAGTGCTTGGCTGGTGTGGCTGGGCTTAGTCATGTGCGGCTATTCGCAAGCGAAACTGACCCTTACGCCGTTGGACACGAACCCGAATCCCAATCTCATCCGCAACGCCAGTTTTGAAGCCGCTGAGAACGACCTACCTGTCGGCTGGACTTGGGACAAGCGCAACACCGATTCAGCGGTGCAGGTTGTCAGCGATTCGGGCGCGACGGGGCAACGCTGCC